>Ga0081538_10004180_pt1 | contig 13403 bp, 11 predicted proteins | sample TabmetS5T2R1_FD_71022 | JGI IMG/M metagenome (GOLD analysis project Ga0081538, IMG submission 71022) | Tabebuia heterophylla rhizosphere microbial communities from the University of Puerto Rico - S5T2R1 | ecosystem: Host-associated > Plants > Roots > Rhizosphere ...
TGGCCAGCACCCAGCCGCACAGGCGGGCGTAGGGGACGAGGTCGGCGGGGTCGGGCAGTTCGAGATTCACCGAGCCTTTCATGTCCCACAGCTGGCGGACGTAGTAGTCGGCGGCGCCGTCGCGGGTCCAGCCGAGGAAGATGTCGCTGGCCGTCTGGAGCAGCCGCTGGCCGTTGACCACCCGGTGGCCGGGATGGCGGTAGCGGCTGCTGCCGGCGTGCGGCTCCAGCACCGAGGTGGTCGCCTGCTTGACCTGGAGCAGCAGCGGGTCGTCGTCGCGGTCACCGACCAGCAGCACCACATAGCAGCGGGTGCCGACGCTGCCGACCCCGACCACCTTGCGGGCCGCGTCCACCGGCCGGTAGCGCCTCACCAGCTGGCGCCGCTCGTCCGACAGCGACGAACGGTAGCGGGCCAGCACCTCGGCCACCCAGCCCTCGTGGCACTCGGGGACGTGGGTGAGCAGCGGCGGGTCCTCCACGAACCGCCGCCCCCCGGCGGCCGGCTCGGTCAGCCGGGGCAGGGCGTCCAGGCTGGTGTGGTGCTGGGCGCGCTCCAGGCGGGCGGCCACCGCCCGCCGGCGCCGGCCCCGGGACAGGGCGATGATCGCGGCCGCGTCGACCCTGGAGTACCACACCTCCAGCTGCCGCATCCCGGCGTAGCGGGCCAGCTGCTCCCGGTAGACGCGGACGGCGGCCTGGGCGGCCTGGCGGCCGATGGCCCGGTCGAAGCCGACCGTCCGGGCCGCCACCACGAAGCTGGTCGCGAGCCGCTTGACGTCCCACTCCCAGGGGGCCGGCAGGGTCTCGTCGAAGTCGTTGAGGCCGAAGGACAGGTTCCGCTCGGGGGTGGCGAACAGCCCGAAGTTGAGCAGGTGGGCGTCCCCGCAGGCCTGCACGGTGATCCCGGTGACGGGGGTGGTGGCCAGGTCGTGGGCCATCACCCCGGGCGCGCCGCGCAGGAACGCGAACGGCGACGCCCGCATGCGGGCGTCGCGGATCGGGACCAGGTCGGGCAGCCGCTGCCGGTTCGATTCCTCGAGCAGCCGCAGCGGCGACGGGCGGCCGCTCGGGTCCCAGAGGGCGTGGCTGGAGCGGGGCACCGACCGGCGCAGGGCCCGGCCGGCGTCCGCTCGGGCTGCGGTCATCCCCAAGACCCCCAAACATCGCCGTCCGGCTGCGAGACCAGTATCGGCCATGCCATGCTCGACCACGAGACCCGGAGCGGAGGTTGCGATGGACCTTGCCAGGGGCCTGGAGACGCTGCTGGTCGCGGCGACGGTGGCCGCGCTCGCCCCGGTGCTGGTGGCCCTGCTGCCCGGGCCGCGCATCCCCCAGGTGGTGGTGCTGCTGGCCGGCGGGGTGCTGATCGGCCCAGAGGTGCTCGGCTGGGCCGACCGGCCGGCGATCGACCTGCTGGCCAACGTCGGGCTCGGGTTCCTGTTCCTGCTGGCCGGCCACGAGCTCGACCTCCAGCTGTTCCGGGAGCGTCCCGGGCGCCTGGCCATGGCGGGGTGGCTGGTGACGCTGGGCCTGGCCGCCGCCATCACCGGGGCCCTGGCGGCGGTCGGGTTCGTGCGCGCGTTCGTCCCGGTGGCCCTTGGGCTGACCACCACCGCCCTGGGCACGCTGCTGCCGATCCTGCGCGACAACGACATGCTGGGCGGCCGCTTCGGCCGCTACCTCATGGCCGCCGGGGCGGTGGGGGAGCTGTTCCCGATCTTCGCCATCGCCCTGTTCCTCGGGGCCAGCAACAAGTTCGTGGCCCTGGCGTCGCTGCTGGCGGTGGGCGTCCTGGCCGTGATCCTGAGCCTGGTGCCCCGGCTGGTCCGGGGCAACCGGCTGGAGCGGATCCTCCAGGAGGGCGAGGGCGCCACCGCCCAGACCACGGTGCGCTGGACGGTGGTGCTGCTGCTGCTCCTGCTGGTGATCGCCGAGGAGTTCGGCCTCGACGTGGTCCTTGGCGCGTTCCTGGCCGGGATCGTGCTGCGCCGCTGGGCCCCTGGCGACCTCCACACCCTCGAGGGCAAGCTCGACACCATCGGCTACGGCTTCTTCATCCCGCTGTTCTTCGTCGCCTCGGGCATGACCCTCGACATCCGCTCCATCGCCGAGGCGCCGCTGCGGCTGCTCGTCTTCTTCGTGCTGCTGCTGGCGGTGCGGGGGGTGCCGGCCCTGTTCCTGTACCGCAGGGACCTGCCGACGGTCCAGCGGGTCCAGATGATGTTCCTGACCGCGACCTCCCTGCCCCTGCTGGTCGCCCTGGCCGAGATCGGGCTGCGCAACGGCACCATGCTCGCCGAGAACGCGGCCGCCCTGGTGGGGGCGGGCGTCCTCTCGGTGCTGGTGTTCCCGATGGCGGCGGTGGCGATCGAGCGCCGCCGCCGCGCGGGCGAGCGGCCGCCGAGTGCCCCGGCGGCCGGGGCGCCGCCCCGGGCCGAATAGGCAATCCCGCCAACCTCCCACGATTTCCGCCGCTTCCCCCGTAAACTCCGCGACCGGACGGTGTCGGGAGCACCGTCCGTGGACGCGTGGAGGCGGGGGTGGCGATGCGTGGACCCAGGGCCCCCGCCCGGTCCCAGCCGGGGCGGCGGCCGCCGCCCCGGAAGGTGTCGGCACGGGTGTACCGCCGCCGCCGGATCGCGGCCGCCCTGGCCGCCCTGCTGGTGCTGGGGCTGGTCATGGTGGCCGGCGGTTGGGGCTACACCGCCTTCCGGTTCGGGCAGATCAGCTCGGTGCACGTGCCCGGGCTCGGCAAGGCCCCCTCCGACGGGTCGATCAATCTGCTGGTGGTCGGCTCCGACACCCGCCAGGGCCTTCGCGGCGGCGGGTTCGGGGACGCCGCCGGGCAGCGCAGCGACGTCGTCATCGTGGTCCACCTGGTGCCGGCGGCCCGCCACGCCGCCGTGCTGTCCATCCCCCGCGACCTGTACGTCCCCGTCGCCGGCACCGGCGGATCGGCCAAGATCAACTCGGCCTTCAACCATGGCCCCGGCCAGCTGGTCCAGACCATCCAGGACAACTTCGACATCCCCATCCACCACTACCTGCTGGTCAACTTCGACGGCTTCCGCGAGGTGGTCGACGCCCTCGGCGGGATCGCCATGCACTTCCCCCGGCCGGTGCGCGACAGCAACGACGGCCACAACGAGTCCGGGCTGGACGTGCCATGGACCGGCTGCCAGCGCCTGGGCGGCGAGCAGGCGCTGGCCCTGGCCCGCAGCCGCTACTTCCAGTACCAGGACGAGGATGGCGCCTGGCACGCCGACCCGGGCACCGACCTGGGTCGCATCCGCCGCCAGCAGACGATGCTCCGGGCCCTGGCCGCCGAGGCGGTCGGCCGCAACCTGGCCAACCCGCTCCGGGTCAACGCCCTGGTCGGGTCCGCGGTCCGCGTCCTGACCAAGGACGACCGCCTCACCGTCCGGAAGGCGGTCGCCCTGGCCCGCCAGTTCCGCTCCTTCGACCCGGCCCGCCTGACCACCATCACCCTGCCGGTCGAGCGGGCCGTCCGGCGCGACGGGGTCGTCCACCGCGACGGCCAGCCCGGGTTCGAACCGGGGCTGCGGCAGGGCTGGGAGCAGGTCCTGCTCGCCAGGCAGCCCGACGCCGCCGCCGCCGTGGCCAGGCTGCTCGCCCGGCCGTCCCGGCCGGCGCCCCCCCACGTCCCGCCCGCCACCGCCCCCCGGCAGGCCCTCGACCCGTCCAGGGTGGCGGTGACGGTCAAGAACGGCACCCCCCGCCACCGCCTGGCCGCCCGCGTCACCGCCGGCCTCACCCGCCTCGGCTTCGACGCCAGCAACGGCGGCAACGCCGACCCGGCCGCCGCCACCACCCTGTCCCACGCCCCGGGAGCGGCCGCCGCCGCCACCACCGTCGCCCGCGCCCTCAAGCCCGCCCCCCGCCTCGCCCGGGTGGAGCGGCCAGGCCTGGACAGCACCTCGGTCGTCCTGGTGCTGGGTCCCGACTTCACGTCCCTCGCGGACCGGGTCGCCCCCCAGGGACGCCAGCCCCCCAGGCCCACCCCGGCGACCCGCGCCCTCCCGGACTGGGACCCCCGCCCCTGCTGACCAGCCGTGCGCTGGCGTCGGGGTTCAGGCGTTGCCGAACCAGCTCGCCTGGACGGCGGCCGGTCCGTCGGCCGGAGGCGCCGTTCCGGCGATCGGGTGGGAGAACTCCCACAGGTATCCGAAGGGATCGACGCACTCGAAGACCCGGTCCCCCCAGGCTTCGTCCATGGGCTCGCAGGTGATCTCGCAGCCGGCCGCCTTGCAGTACGCGAAGGTCGCGTCCAGGTCCTCAACGCCCAGCCCGAGCGCCACGCCCAGCCCACGCGGGCCGCGCTGGATCTGCCGTTCGCGCGTCGTGTCGGGGAACGGCATGCCCACCAGGGCATCGACCATGAGGTGGACACCGTTGCCCTGCAGGATGGCGAGCAGTGGCCGACCGTCGGGGTCGGGTACCGAGCCGACCTCCTCGAAGCCGAGCCCGCCGTAGAACCTGGTCGCGGCGTGCACATCGCCGACCCGCAGGCCGACACGGAACGACGGTGCCATCTCGCCTCCTCACCGGGTACGCTGTACCCAATCCATCTGGGTACACTCTACGCAGATCAAGGGGACCCGGCAAAGCCCACCGAATCCACCGGCCGAGCGGCACCGGGGTGTGCGAGCGGGGGGATTCGAACCCCCACGGGTTGCCCCACCGGGACCTAAATTACCCACGCGGTGTGCTGGCTGGCGCTCTCCTGGGTTCTTCCAGGCCTTCAAGCAGGGAGGCCGTGCGAGGGTCCTCCCACCCTGTATCGGCTCATCCCGGGGGGTCACGGCAGGTCCCGTGAGCAATCTCGTGAGCATCGGGGCTCCGGTCCCGTCTGGTCGCGGACGCCTTCGGCGCTCCGGTCCTCGGCGACAGAGACCGATCGGCTGGCCGGTCACGACAAGGCCGATCCAGGCTTCGAGTCGAACAGCAGGGTTCTTGTCGGTCACCTGTGACCCTGGCACGGCCCACGCCAACCTGTACATCCACCGTAGGTGTTCGAGCCGTGGCAGCCGGCGCTCCAGGATACGAGCGGCGCTCCAAGAGACCGTCGCTGCTGCGGGCGGTGTTGTCATCGGATCTACCGGCGGGCTGCGACTTCCGTATGGGACAAGGATTTCCGGCAGTCAGTTTGTGAGCCGCCAGGCGGGGAACCCGTCGCCGCATATCGGTAGAGGGATCACAGGGAGAGTGTCCATGCCCAGAATCCGTCCCGTGAGATGGGTGGCGAGCCATGCGGCGTCTGGGCTGAGAGACGTGCCGCGTAACGGCGCGTGGCTGTTGTCGAAGGCACTCGGGCCTCCGGCCTCCGCCACCGAGTCGACCGTGCACGACACCTCTGACGACACCTCTGATGGTCTGCGACGAATGACGATCGCGGTCGCCGACAAGCTTCCCGGCACGCCCGATTCGGTGGGGATGAAGCTCAAGCGGGCCGAGACGGCGGTCGCCCGGGCGAAAGAGGCAGAGCGACAGGCGTTGGCCGAGGCGCAGACCGCGAGCGAGCACGCCGACGCGGCCAAGTCCGTGAGCGAGGACGGCAAGCGGCGCATAAGTGAGGCGACCCGCGAGGGGAAGCAGGAGGTCCAACGGCGTACCCAGGAGGCTCGCGAGCGTCTCGCTCGCCTGGTCGATCAGGAACGCGAGCAGGCAGAGCAAGAGGTTGCGGAACGGATCGAGCAGATCACCGCTGACGTGAACGCCGAGTCCGAGAGGGCCCGAGCCGAGGCCGAGCGATTGGCTGAGCACGCCCAGGCGCTGATCGAAGACGCGCACCGACAGATGGCCGAGGCTCGAGCACTGGCCGCGGAGGCGACCGTCGCCGCCCAGGAGGCCGCCGCAGCCGCTCAGGAGGCCGCCGAACAGGCCCACGCACATGCGCAGGCGGTTGCCGAGGAGGCGGAAGCACAGACCGGGTCGGCGCAGCGGGTCGTCGAGGACGCACGCCGGGCCGAGAGTGCGCTCGCCGACGAGGCGGCCCGCGCCATACGGGCGGAGCAGGAGCAGCAGATACCGGCACGACTGGATGAGCATACCAAGGCGGAGCTGGTGGAGCTCGCACAACCCCTGCAGATTGAGGGTGCCTCGAGCATGACCAAGGACGAGCTGGTGCGAGCCATACAGAGTGCGTCTCGGGCGAGACAGCGTTCCTGATCAAGGAGGGTGACGTGCCGATCTTCCGTCGCAAGAGCACATGGCAACGGCTCTTGGAGGGGCTGGCCTCCGGGTCCAAGCTAGCCCTGAAGGCCGGAGCCACCGCAACCGTGGGTGTCGCCGCGCTTTCCGCGGCGAGCGCGGCCATCTCGTCCTACCGTCGGAAGACGAACGCTTGAGATTACCCCAGCCTGCTGGCGTTCGGTGTCGGTAGCTCCTCGGCAGCAAGGCCGGACGCGAGCGCTATGAGCAAATCTGGCCGGGGCGAAGCGCGCGTCGACCCGGCTGGACGAGTACGGCCGAAAGCCGGAGCAGTTCAGCAATCAGCCAACACGGTAAGCACGGCGTCGCTCCGGTGGTCATCAGGGCGTCGGTGCTTGGCCGTCTGCTGGGGATCCGACTGCTGCGCCTGGAGGCCGACATCACTCTGTTCCCGGCGGACCTCGACTTGTCCTCCACGGTCGGCCCATCCCCGTGTCGTCACGGCGTCCGCGACCACGGACGGGAGCCGAGGTCTCACCGACGCGGTAGAGCTGTTAGCGCACGCGTCTCGCACCCTCGACGAGACATCCCAGCTCGTCACGGCAAGAAAGAGGCCTGGATCATTGCGATCCTGGCCTGATCGCGACGTATAGACGATATCGACGTCTTCGTCAAGAATTCGCTGAGCGCTCCCTGGTCGCTCCAAGTTCTCATGCCTCGGTAATCTTGCCGGGCTGTGTGGAAAGACCAGGACGTAGTTCATGTCCAGGATCTTGCCGTCGCACTGGGCGGTGCAGCGAAGCAGCGCAACCATGTGGTTGTCGTCAGCCAAGACATGTGGGTTCCACAGCATAGTGCCGTCGAAAGCTCGAACTCTCTGGCAATGATGCGACGGTGGCAGCGCGTCCCTCCAAGTCGCCCGAGAGCGGGTTACGGCTGGATATGCCAGACGACGTCTTCAGCGAACAGCTCGGCCAAGGCCTCCATGTGTTCTGCAGTTAAGGCCGCTACATGCGCATGAAGACCGCGGCAATTGGCTGCTCCCCCACGACCCTCCTCTCAGGTTCGGTCGCTGGTGAGGCCAACTCGCCGGTGATGCCCGTGTTGCTGCCGGCCGAGGACGGCCGCCGCAGGCGGCCGCCCGCAGGGCCGGCCTTGAAGTGGTAGAGAAACTTCTTACGAGCAAACCGAGCAAGGGCCGAACGATGCGGGATGGGACCATCGGGCAGAGGTCGGTGTCGTCGCACGTCGGCATGCTAGGAAAGCAGGGCGAGATGGTCCTTGAAGGACCGTGTGAGGCTATCCAGGATGGCGCGTCCCTTGTCGGCGGTTGCTCGTGACGGAAGGCCAATCACGCCGGTGTCGGTGTAGCCGCGCATGCCCGTCACGAGTAGGTGTGGTCGTGGGTCGGCCTGATGGTCGGCGGCCCGGTAGTCGCCGCCGACCAGCTCCGGGTAGGCGTGCAGGAGCAGGGAGACCTCCAGCTCGCCAGCGTGCATGTCCTGGCTGACCGTGGAGTCGAGCTCCGCAGCCGCACGGGCGACCTCCCAGTCGGTGCGGCTCGGGAACAGGGTCATCAGAGGCCCAGCGACATTGGCCTGCTGCACGACGTTGGCCAGCACATAGTTGCCACCGTGGCCATTGACGATGGCCAGCCGGTCCACGCCAGAGGCATGCAGCGACTCGGCAACGTCGGCCACGACCGCGGCCAGTGTGGAGGCGCTGAGGCTGACCGTGCCGGCGAAGCCGCTGTGCTCATGGGAGCACGACAGCGTGACCGGCGGGAGCAGGAACAGGCCGTACTCGGCGCTGACCCGGCGGGCAATAAGGGAGGCGACGACCGTATCGGTGATCAGGGGGAGGAAGTGGCCGTGCTGCTCAAAGCTGCCGACCGGCAGCACCGCCACCCGGGCGGCGCGGTCCTGCTCATCCTGGGAGGTGGCGGTGGTGATCAGTGGGTCCATGGTCGGTAGCCTGCCACAGCCACGCCGCGCCGAATACCTCAGGGCAGGGCCGCGAGAGTCGCCTCCAGCTCCACAACCGGGCCCGAGTCCTGCCAGGTCGATAGCAGCGTCGGTAGCCGCCGGAGCTCGGCCACGGCCCGCGCCGACCAGGTGCTGTGGACGATCGCGGCCGCCTCCTGCGCGACAGCGCAGGCCTGCTCCGGCTCCCGGCTGGCCGCATAGGCGACCGCCAGCCGGGCCAGGTTGACCGCTCGATCCCGCTGATACTGTGCGGGCAGGATCGCCAAGCCGTGCTCGAAGGTGACGACGGCCTGGTCTGGTTGGCCCAGCAGCATGGCGCAGTCGGCCGCCTCCATCTCGACGAAGGCCGGCGTGCAGTAGCCGGTGAGGATGCGGTCTTCCTCCCCGGAATCCTCAGTGGCGGCCGCCTGTTCCCGGGCCACGTCAAGCGCCCGGGCGCATCCGGTCACATCACCAGACAGGGCATGGCCCCGCGCCTCCTGGCGCAGGGCCAGCGCCCGAGCGCGGGGCGACAGCCGATCCTGTCCGCGCAGGGCTGCCCGAGCCAGCCCAAGCGTTCGCGACGCATCGCCCACGCTGGATGCCTGGTTGCTCTTGCGCATCAGCACGTAGGAGACCATGAGGTCGTTACCGGCGGCCTGGGCCCAGCCCATCGCCCGGTCCGACCAGTAGGCCGCCGCCTGCGGGTGGCCGGCGTCCTGATGCAGCCAGCCGGCGAACTCGGCGTACCGGGCGCCGACCGTGAGCAACTCCGTGCGAGCCTCCCCAGCGGCTACCGTCAGCAGCTCGCTGATGAAGCCGAGGTGCAGCGAGGTAAGCGCGAGCAGGTGGGCCGGCCCGAGCAGGTTGTCGATCTTGGCGTACTCGCTGAGGATCGTCCCTAGCCGCCCAACCGCTTCGGGATCAACCCTGCGAGGCGCCGAGACCGCAGGCACGGGAAAGCCGGCCCCGCCACCGCCACGTGCGGCGTCCGGCAGGAACGGTCGAGAAGCTCCTTCGCCAGCACCGAGTTCCATCAGCAGGTCCTCGTCCGCCTGATCGGCTGGCATGGCTGGCCGGAAGCCCAACTGCTCGGCGGGCACGCTGTACAGCAGCACGAAAAGCCGCTGATAGAAGCGGCTGGGCCGCTTCTCACCCCGCTCCCACTTGCCGACCATCCCGGCATTGACGCCGACGCGGACGGCGAACCGTTCCCAGGCGAGGCTGATGAGGGCCTCGGCGACCTCCTCCAGCGTCAGGTGATGGCGCAGCCGATGCTCTCGGAGCTGCACGTTGGGGACGTAGATCCTCGCAGCCGTCATGGCGGTGTCCTCCAAGCCTGGACAGCACCAGCCTAGCCCCACCCGCCAACAGTCTGGTCACGCTCGGCCGCCGGGACCTGTAACGGGACCTGTGCTGGGACCTGCTCTCGGACCTTCTGATCCTTCGCCCATGGCTGTCTCCTGGCCACACACAGCGTCGTTGCTGAAGGAGGCAACCGTGAAGCTCCCAATCGACACCTCGGCCATCGCGTTCCTGTGCGCGCTCGCGCCCGAGCCGGTGGTCGACTTCGAGACCCGCCGGCCCAAAGCCGATGAGAACGGCGAGCCCCTGTACGTCATCCAGCTGCTGGCCATGGGGGACGGCTCGGCCGACCTGATCGCCGTCAAGGTCCCTGGCGTCCCCTCGTCCGCCATCCGCCAGGGCGCCCCGGTCAAGGTGACCGGGCTGGTCGCCCAGCCCTGGACCATGGCCGACCGTGCCGGGGTCTCCTTCCGCGCCCTACGGGTGGAGCCGGCCATGGCCGCGGCCAAAGCGAGCTGACGAAGGGAGGGATGCCACCGCCGCCGTCTGAGCGGAGGGGCCGGCAGACCGGCTGTAGGGAGCCGGGCCGGCCCCTCCCCACCAAGGTTGGGTGCTCGCAACACCCAACCCGGATCGCATCAGGAGTGAGCCCCAGATGCCCCTTGATCGTATGCCCTCCATCAGCCTTGGGATCATCATCCACGTCGGCGCCATCTACGACGCCAGCTACCACTGGCGCACCGAGGCCGGCGAGCTGCGCGCCTCGGTCGGGTTCGACGCCGGCGGCCACAGCAACGCCCATGTGCAAGGTCCCCCGGCTGCCCTGCGGGAGCTGGCCGCCGCCCTCCTCGCTGCCGCCGACCGGGCCGAGAGCGCCGACGATCCTGTCGATGACGCTGTTGTGGTGGTGGGGGTGGCTGGCTGATGTGGGCCGACAGCCCCGACTGCCCAGCCTGCACCTCCGGCTGGCACAGCCGCTGCCGGTGGCCCGATCGGGCCGATGACGCCGACGGGGAGCTGGTGGAGCGCTGTTGTGACGGGCTGCTCATCAGCCGGCGGCGTCGGCCTCTCTGGACCCGCTCGGGGGTGCGCTGATGCTGGCGACCCTCGTCGGCCTGTCCATGCTGCTGGCGCTGGTCGGCGGCACCGCCACCCTGGCCGGCGTCCTGCTGGCCCCTCGGCTTCGTGCTCGGCAGGCCCGGCGGTATCCCCTGCGGTGGGCTGCCCGCCAACGGGATCGCTGCAGCCGGCGGCTCGCGGCCGAGTGGCCCCTGCTCGCCCAGACCCTCGGTCTCGGCTACCGGGATCAGTGGACCCGCCAGCATCGCTTCCCAACCGCCGAGTTCGCTGTTGACGACCAAGGCGTGACCGCTACCGTAGCCGGTATCGCTGGGGCCGGCTTGGCCGACTATCAGCGGGCTGCTGGATATCTGGCCGACACCTGGGGCTGTGTCAGCGTCCGGGCCGAGCAGCAGGGGCCGGGACTGATCCGGCTACGGGGCCTGCATCGCGATCCGCTCCTGGCGCCCGCACAGGTCGACCTGTCTGGGCAGCCTCCCGCGTCCTTGACGTCCTGGTGGTTGGGATGGGCCGAGGACGCCCAGGCGGTCTTCGTCCGTCTGGCCGAGGTCTCCGGGTCGGTGGTCGGCGGGCTGGCCGGGTTCGGCAAGACCATGCTCGTCGCTCACCTCCTCGGCCAGCTCGCCCCCTCCCCTGCTGTCCAGTTCGTCCTCATCGACGGTAAGGCCGGCCCCGACTACGACCGGCTGATCCCCCGGGCCTGGCTGTCGGCCAAAGACGAACTGGCCGACGTGCGTGATGTGCTGCGGCGGGTGCATCGCCTTATGGCCGACCGCCAAGCCAGCATCGCTCAGGTCCTGGGCGTGACCGACGCCTGGCACCTCGGCCCCAGCCCTTCGTGGCCGCTGGTGATCGTAATCGTCGATGAGGCGCACACGTTCTTCCATGAGCGCAAGGGCACCAGCCCCGAGGTCAAGGCCCATAACGCCCTGGTCGCCGAGCTATCCCGGTTGGTCGAGGAGCTGATCAGAAAGGGCCGCAACGTCGCCATCCAAGTCATGCTTCTGACCCAGCGGGCCACCGGCGATGCCATCCCGACCCGCATCCGGGACAACTGCCAGGTCGCCATCAGCTTCGCCACCCGGACAATGGATGGCGCCGTGGCCGCGCTCGGGGAGGAGATCCGCCAGCACCCCGACGCCTCCCCGGTGCTGCTGAATGACCCGGCCTATGTCGGCGTAGCCGTGACCAGCCTGCCGGGCCGCCCCGGCTTCCACCGGGTCCGGACTCCCCAGGTCAACCACCACCAGGTCGCCGCCATCATTCGGGCCACGGTGGGGCTGCGGGCCGACCCGGCCGCGCTGGTGGCCGAGCAGGCGCCCGGGCTACGGGTCGTTCCTAGAATGCCGGCGCCGGGAGATGCAGCATGAGCCGGGCAGGCTGGCGATTGGGCGACGCCCTCCGAACCACCGACGGCGCCGGCCGATCCGGTTCGCCGGAGTGCGTGGTTGGTTCAGGCGGTCTGTGTGGTCCCGCCGTCTGGGTCGATCCCGTGCCGACGCAGCAGCTCCCGCAGGCGCTCGACCTCGCGGTGCAAGCTCTCGTTCTCCTGGACGACCGCCGCAAGGTCCACCCCGGCCCTCCACTCCAGCTCCCGCTCCACCAGCATCCGCAGCAGCTGCTGCTCCTTGTCGCGCAGCGCCGCGGCCCGGTCGAAGTCCTCCGCATCGATCGCGGCCTCCTTCTCCCGCCGCACCTGGGCGAACTGCTCCTGGGCCTCGAGAAGGTCATCGGGCACGGTCATACGCACCAACCGCGTCCGCGCGGCTGCCTTCTCACCGCCGACGGCGTCGCCGCTCAGCAGCCCGATGACCTGCCTGCGGGCCCGGGAGAGGTCGGCGCCCAGCTTGACCAGCACATGGGCGGCCACCCCCTCACCCTCACGGAGCAGCCCGAGCAGGATGTGCTCGGTGCCGATGTAGTCGTGGCCGAGCTGCTTGGCCTCCCGCAGCGACAGCACCAGCACCGTCTTCGCCCGCGGCGTGAAGGGAATGTGCCCGGCCGGGGCCATCTGGCCCCGGCCGACGATCTGCTCGACCTGGGCCCGGACCACCTCCAGCCGGATGCCCAGCAACTCCAGCGCCTTGGCGGCCACACCCTCGGCCTCGTGGATCAACCCGAGCAGCAGGTGCTCGGTGCCGACGTAGTTGTGGTTGAGGAGCCGAGCCTCCTCCTGGGCCAGCACCACCACCCGCCGGGCCCGGTCGGTGAAGCGCTCAAACATCTTCCCGTCACCTGCTCTCCACGCTGCCGATCCGCGATGGTGACCATCCCCACGTCTGTCGCCGGCCACATGCAGGGTAGGCCAACATGACCGAGCCGGTCCGCGTGGGCGAGATCCTCCCCGGGGTGGTCGCTGAGGCCATCGCTCGGGCCGGACCCGGCTATGACCGCTGGATGGAGCAGGTCGCCCAGACCGGCTACTGCGCCCACCCGGTCCGCCTCCGAGGTCAGGTCGAGCACGCCGACCCGCAGACCGGCGAGGTCCGCACCATCTACTCGACCGACCGGGAGCCGGACGCCACCCTCCTCAAGGGCTGCGGCAACCGCCGGGCGGCCGTCTGCCCGTCCTGCTCGGCCACCTACCAGGCCGACAGCTTCCAACTCCTGGCCGCCGGCTTGCGGGGCGGCAAGGGCGTCCCCGAGACCGTGGCCGGGCATCCGCGGCTGTTCGTCACCTTCACCGCCCCCAGCTTCGGCCCCGTCCACTCCCGCCGAGTGCAAGGGCTGCTGGCCTATCCCTGCCATCCCTACCGGCAAGGCGCCACGTGCCCGCATGGCCGGCGGGCCGGCTGCTGGCAGCGCCACGACCGCGACGACCTAAAGCTGGGCGAGCCCCTGTGTGGGCGCTGCTACCAGGCCGGCGCCCAAGTCCTCTGGA
>Ga0081538_10004181_pt1 | contig 13397 bp, 10 predicted proteins | sample TabmetS5T2R1_FD_71022 | JGI IMG/M metagenome (GOLD analysis project Ga0081538, IMG submission 71022) | Tabebuia heterophylla rhizosphere microbial communities from the University of Puerto Rico - S5T2R1 | ecosystem: Host-associated > Plants > Roots > Rhizosphere ...
CGTGATCGACCTTCGAGGTCAGCACGTCAGCGCTACGGATCGCCTTTACCTCCTCGGGCCCGTGCCCACCCTGATCGTCTGGGGCGAACGCGACCACACCATCCCGCTCCAGCACGGACGCTCCGCCCACGAGGCGATCAGCCACAGCCGCTTCGAGACCTTGCCCCGGGCCGCGCACTTCCCGCACCTCGAGGATCCCGAAGCCCTCGCCGCCGCGCTGCACGACTTCATCGCCACCACCGAGCCGTGCCGTCTCGACGATGCCGACTGGTCGGAGCTGATCTCGTCACGCAGCGTCCGCAGCCGGCACCTGCGCAGCGCCGCGTAGGCTGGATCCGGCGCCGCAGATCTCACAGCGCGCCGCCCGGGATCGTTTAGATGAGTGTGAGGCTCCCGCCCTTTCAGTCCCTGCTGGACGCGCACCGCTCCGACGTCTACCGATTCTGCGTCGCGATGGTCGGAGCCGTCGACGCGGACGACTGCTTCCAGGAGACCTGGATCGCGGCGCTGCGGGCGTATCCGAGGCTGCGACAGGCGGACAACCTTCGAGCCTGGCTGTTCCGGATCGCGCAGAACAAGGCGATCGACGCCCACCGCGCCCGCTCGCGCCGGCCCGTCCCCGTGGAGTCCGTACCGGAGTCGGCGGCCTCGCCGGCCGCCGGTGGCGCCGAAAACAGCCGGCCGGAGCTCTGGGCGAGGGTCCGGGAGCTTCCCCCGAAGCAGCGAACGGCGGTCTTCTGCCGCGAGGTGCTCGGCATGCCTTATTCCGAGCTGGCGCTGCTGCTCGACTGCTCGGAGGACGCCGCTAGGCGCAGCGTGCACGAGGGCCTGAAGAAACTTAGGAAGGAGTACGCGAAATGAACGACTTCGACAGTGCGCTGCGCCAGGCGGTGGGAAGCCTCCCGGCGCACGCCCCGCCCAGCGCCGGGCGTACGCTCACCGAGCGCGCCGTCGCCGACGGTTTGCTCGACGTCGCCTACGCCTCGGTCGACTCTCCGCTGGGCCCGCTGGTCGTGGCCACCACGCCCCGCGGACTGATTCGCGTCGCATATACCGAGCCGGGGTCGCAGGAGGAGGTGCTCACGGAGCTCGCCGCCAGGGTCTCCCCGCGGGTGCTCGAGGCGCCGGCACTGCTGGACGAACCCCGCCGCGAGCTGGACGAGTACTTCGCCGGCCACCGCACTCAGTTCGACCTTCCGATCGACTGGTCGAGTCTCCGCGGCTTCACGCTGAAGGTGCTCCGCGAGACGGCCCGAATCGACTTCGGCGAGCTACGCAGCTACGCCGACGTCGCCTCCGCCGCGGGCAGTCCCCGTGCGGTGCGCGCGGCCGGCAATGCGCTCGGGGCCAACCCAATGCCGGTGGTGGTGCCCTGCCACCGGGTCGTCCGCACGGGCGGCGCCCTGGGCGGCTACACCGGAGGGCTCGAACGCAAGGAGTTCCTGCTCCGCCTGGAGGGAGCGCTGCTGTAGCCCGCCCTACAATCGACCTCTCCCGGAGAGGTGGCCGAGTGGCTGAAGGCACTCGCCTGCTAAGCGAGTATGGGGTTAACACTCCATCGAGGGTTCGAATCCCTCCCTCTCCGCTGCCCGGCCGCTACCCTCTGACACCCGAGCGCCCGTAGCTCAGCTGGATAGAGCGTCGGTCTACGGAACCGAAGGTCTGGGGTTCGAATCCCTACGGGCGCGCTCAAAAGGCTCTGCAGAGCCAAATCCAGGGAGCATCCCAACTTGGCGCCGCCTCGGTGGGAGCAAGATGGGAACAGGACTCCGCCGATCGCCCGGCGCCTCTGATCAGCCCATCACCCCGCCTCGCCGCAGCAGCGCCCGCTTGTCGGGCTTGCCGCTGGCGGCCACCGGAACGCCGGGCACCGCCGTGATCGTCTGAGGGACGCTGTCCTCGCCGAGCTGGGCGCGCACGAGCGCGGCCAGCTCCGCCGACGCCGCGCCGTCGATGGCCCGATCGCCAGAGGGCACGACGAAGGCGTGCACCGCCTCCCCGGTCCGCTCGTCGGGTGCCCCCGTGACGTACGCGTCGATGACGTCGGGATGGCTCGCCAGCACCCTTTCGATCGGCCCCGCGTAGACCACCATCGCGTCGACCAGGATGACATCGCGGGTGCGCCCGACCAGATAGAGGTAACCCTTGTCGTCCACATGCCCCAGGTCCCGGGTGCGGATCCAGCCGTCCCGCAGGACGTCGCGCGTCTCCCCCGGGTCGCACCAGTAACCCTTCATCTGGTACGGGCACCGTACGAAGATCTCGCCGTCGTGGCTGGGGGCGAGCTCGCGCCCGGCCTCGTCCCGTACGCTGATCTCCACCCGCGGGTGCGGACGCCCGGTCGAGGCGAGCAGGCAGTCCGGGCCGCCGACGATGTCGCCCGGGGTGAGCATCGCGATGTTGCCGACCTCGGTCTGCCCGTACCCCTGGTAGACCACGGGGCCCAGCCGATCCACGGCCTCGGCCAGTCGGTGCGGACTGAGCGGCGAGCCGGACACCATCAGCCCGCGCAGGCTGCTCACGTCGGCCGGCTGCTTGCGGAGCAGGTCGAGCATCTGGGACAGCCGGGGCACGGTGATGATGGACCCAGTGATCCGGTGGCGTTCGATGGCGTACGGGAAGAGCGGCCGCCCATCGTCCTCGGGGATCACCGCGGTGCCCCCACCGAGCAGGCAGGGGGCGAGGAACTCCATCACCACGATGCTGGACAGCGTGCCGAACAGCATGTAGCGCCGGAAGGCGGTGGCGAACTCGGCGGCGACCGGCGACCAGACGCGGGGCTGCCAGGCCCAGTGCGCCGTGAGCGCCCGGTAGGTGATCGCGCACCCCTTGGGATTCCCGGTGCTCCCACTGGTGAAGGCCACAAAAGCCACATCATCGGGCTGAGAGGTGATCACCGGCTCCGCTCCGCCGTCCTCGGAGGGGGCCGCCATCAGGTCGGTGGCGCCCGGGCAGGAGCCCAGGGAGAGCAGCGGGGTGCGTCCGGCGGCCGTCAGCAGGTCGGACGTCGCGGTCGACCGGTCGACGAGGAGCGCGTCGACGTCCATGCCGAGGACGTGGGCGAGTTGCCCCGGGGTGTAGCCGGGCCGCACCCCCACGACGCGGCAGCCCAGCACGTGCGCGGCCATCTGCGCTGCGAACGCCTCGGGTGAAACGGCCAGGCTGACGGCAAGGCCCCGGCCAGGGCCGAGCCCGGCGGCACGTAGGGCGGCTGCCAGACGCCCGATGCGCTCCAGCAGCTCGCCCCGCGACACGATCCTTCCCCGGTGCTCGAAGGCCGGGCTGCCCGGTGCCTCGCGCAGCGCCGCAAGCAGGGCGTACGGAAAGAGCGGCTCGCTCGGGCGTACAACCGACACGTCGTTCACCACGTAGTACGCGTTATCCACCCGAAAGTTCTCCAGCGCAGGTCAGCAACGCCCCGAAGACGCAGCGGAGCACGACGGTGAAGGCCATCGGTGCGGGGTTCGGCCGAACAGGCACGCGGTCGCTGCAAGCGGCGCTGGAACTGCTGGGCCACGCCCCCTGCTACCACATGTCCACAGTGATCGCGGAGCCCTACCGGGTCCGCCAGTGGCTGGAGATCGGGGAGGGCCGCGGCCCGGGCTGGGACGAGGTGTTCACCGGTTTCCAGGCCGCGGTGGACTGGCCCGCCGCCGCGTACTGGCGGGAGCTTGCCGAGCACTACCCCGATGCGAAGGTCATCCTCACCATCCGCGACCCCAACCGCTGGTACGACAGCATCAGCGAGACCATCTTCGCCAGAGCACTCGCCGAGCGCCGCCCGCTGCCGCTGCGCCGCCGCATGATCCGCCAGCTCGTGACACGCCGCGCCCCGGACTTCGCGCTCTACCCGCGCATGGCCAGAGCAACGATCTTCGACCGCGTTTTCGACGGCCGCATCGACGACCGCGCGCACGCCATCAAGGTCTACGAGAACCACATGGCCGATGTGAAGGCCGCGATCCCGCCCGATCGCCTGCTGGTATTCGACGTCCGCCAGGGATGGGCACCCCTATGCGAGTTCCTGGGCGCCCGCGTACCCGACCAGCCCTTCCCAGAGAGCAACGAACGCACTGCCTGGCACGGCAAACGCCCCCGTCGCCTCCTCCGCCTAATCGTCCGCGGCCGCTGAGCTGCGGAGACGCCCCGGCGCCGACTGCTGCAGCCGTCACAACGGGGAGCATTGGGGTTGGGCCGGTGGCCTGGCGCGCCCGCTGACCCGAACCATCGCGCTCAGCCGCACGTATAGCTTTGCGTGGGAACCGGGGGCACAGCGGCGCGCCCGGCGATCATGTTCCGCGATCGCCGCGCCTTCTGGTTCGGGACAGGCGCGGTGATCGCGGGCGTCGTGCTGCACCTGCCGATGTTCCTCGGCGCGCACGACATGCATTACCGGCTCGTCGGGATGCCCGTCGACCCCGGGATGCTCGCGGGAATGGGGTTGATCGTGGTCGGACTGGCCCTCGCCGCCTACGGGCTCGTACCCGCCCGCTCCGCCCAAGGGCGCGACGATGCCGCCGCGAACCTGCGCGTCCAGACGCTCGACGAGGCGCCGCTGCGGCTCGCGCACGTCCTGCTGGTCCTCGTGATGGCGGCGGCGGTGACGATCGACGTCATGAAGCCGACAACGCTCGCGTTCGTGCTGCCCGGCATGGCGGAGGAGTACGGCCTGAAGTCGGCGCTGCACCCGGACGGCGACGTGCCCGTCGCGCTCTACCCGTTCGTCGCGCTGGTGGGCATGGTCATCGGCTCGTTCGTGTGGGGATGGCTCGGGGACCGGATCGGCCGGCGGGCGTCGATCCTGCTCGCGGGCCTCATGTTCATCGCGACCTCGATCTGCGGCTCGATGCCGATGTTCGAGCTGAACCTCGTGATGTGCTTCCTGATGGGCGCGGCGGTGGGCGGGTTGCTGCCGATCGCGTTCGCCCTGCTCGCGGAGACGATCCCGGCCCGCCATCGCAGCTGGCTGATGGTGCTGATCGGAGGCAACGTCGCCGGCGCCTACGTCGTCACGAGCCTGCTCTCATCGTGGCTGGAACCGCAGTTCGGGTGGCGCATCATGTGGCTGCTCGGGCTGCCGACCGGGGTGCTGCTGATCGGACTGAACCGCTGGATCCCCGAGTCGCCGCGGTTCCTGCTCGCCATGAACCGGGCCACGGAGGCGCGGGCGATCATGGAGCGCTTCGGCGCCCGCCTGGTGGCGGCCGACCGGGACGAGCCCGAAGACCAAGGGCTCGAGAGCCGATACGCCCAGCTGTTCCGCAGGCCGTTCGGCGGGCTCACGATCGCCGTGGCGCTGTTCGGGATCGGCTGGGGGCTGGTGAACAACGGATTCCTGCTCTGGCTGCCCACCAACCTGCGCGCCGGCGGGCTGGACGCGGCCGACCGCCTGCTGGCGGACGCCGCCCTGATCGGCCTGCCCGCGACGTTCGTGGTCGCCTGGCTCTACGGGTTCTGGAGCAGCCGCTGGACGATGATCGCGCTCGCCGCACTCACTGCCGCGACGCTGGCGACGTTCGCCGCGCTCGGCGACGAGGTCGGGCGCCACCCGGTCGCCCTGCGGGCGCTGATCGTGCTGCTGCTGGTTGGCACCAGCTCGATGCTGGCGATGATCACGCTCTACGGATCGGAGGTCTACCCGACGCGGATCCGGGCGCGCGGCACCGGGCTCGCGGGCATGTGCGCCCGCACCGGCGGGGTGCTCGGCGTCGGCGTGGTGGTCGTCGGTATCGCGCCGGCGAGCCTCCGCGGCGCGGCGCTCCTCGGGGCGCTCCCGGTGGCGCTCGCCGCCCTGGCGGTCGGACGCTTCGGGATCGAGACGCGCCGGCGCGGGCTCGAGGAGATCACCGCGGTCGAAATGCGCAAGGCCTTGGAGGTGCCATGACCAACACCGAGTCCCTCATCGTCGGCGCCGGCCCGGCCGGGCTCCAGCTCGGCCACCACCTCCAGCAGGCGGGCCGGGACTACGCGATCCTCGAGGCCGGACCCGCTCCCGGCGGCTTCTTCCGCACGTTCCCGCGCCACCGGCGGCTGATCTCCATCAACAAGCCCCATACAGGCTGGGACGACCCGGAGCTCAACCTGCGGATGGACTGGAACTCGCTGCTGTCGGACGATCCGCGCCTGCTCTTCACGCGCTATACGGAGCGCTACTTTCCCGACGCCGACGACCTGGTTCGCTATCTCGCGGACTACGCCGCCACCCTGCGGCTGCGCATCGACTATGGCACGCGCGTCCGCTCGGTGGCGCGCGCGGACGGCGGCTTCGTCGTCGTCGACGAGCGCGGCCGCACCCACCGGGCGCGGCGCGTGATCGTGGCCAGCGGCGTCACGCGGCCTCACATACCGCCGATCCCCGGCATCGAGACGGCGGAACGCTACGGCGAGGTCTCGGTCGACCCGCGCGACTTCCTCGACCAGCGCGTGCTGGTGATCGGCAAGGGCAACTCCGGGTTCGAGACCGCCGACAACCTGATCGAGACGGCGGCCGTCATCCACGTCGCGGGCCCGGCGTCGCTGCGGATGGCCTGGCGATCGCACTACGTCGGGCACCTGCGGGCGGTCAACAACAACCTGCTCGACACCTACCAGCTCAAGTCCCAGAACGCGCTGCTCGACGGGACCGTCCAGCGGATCGAGCGCCGCGACGGCGGCTACCTCGTCACCGTCAGCTTCGCGCGCGCCGACGAGGTCACGCGCGACCTGCACTACGACCGCGTGATCGTGTGCACAGGGTTCCGGTTCGACCCCGCGATCTTCGACGGCGGCTGCCGCCCGGAGCTCGTGATCGACGACCGGTTCCCGGCCCAGACGCCCGAGTGGGAGTCGACCAATGTGCCCGGCCTGTACTTCGCCGGCACGCTGATGCAGGTGCGCGACTTCAAGCGCTCGACCGGCGGGTTCATCCACGGCTTCCGCTACGGCGTGCGGGCACTGCACCGGATGCTCGAGCGCAAGTACCACGGCGTCGAGTGGCCGCACGCCGTTCTCGCCGCCGATCCCGAGACGCTGATGGAGGCCGTGATCGCCCGCGTGAACCGCACGTCGGCGCTGTGGCAGCAGTTCGCGTTCATGTGCGATCTGGTCGTCGTCGAGCCCGGCCGCGCTCGCTACTACGAGGAGCTGCCGCTCGACTACGTGCATGCGAGCCCGCCGGAGCTGTACTTCACGATCACGCTCGAGTACGGGCCCGATCACGACCTGGTCGATCCGTTCGACGTGTCGGTGGGCCGCATCGCGCAGTCCGACGCCGAGCGCGCCGCCGAAGGGCGGTACCTGCATCCGGTGGTGCGGTGCCACCGGCGCGGTGAGCTGGTCGCGGAGCATCACGTGACCGAGAACCTCGAGAACGAGTGGACCGGCCCCGGGCACCGCCTGCCGCTGAAGGAGTTCTTCGCCCGCGAGGCATCGGATGCAGGCACTTTCGCTGCGTGAGCTCGAGCAGCACGCGCGCCAGCGCCTCGATCCAGCCGTGTACGACTTCTTCGCGGGCGGCGCCGACGACGAGCTGACGCTGCGGGCCAACGAGGCGGCCTTCGCGCGCATCGCCCTGGTCCCGCGCGTGCTGCGCGGAGCCCGTCCGCCGCGACTCGAGGTCGAGCTGCTCGGTTCCCACGCCTCGATGCCGGTCGTGATCGCGCCGACCGCCTTCCATCGGCTCGCGCATCCCGACGGCGAGCGCGCCACCGCGCGCGCGGCGGCGGCCGCCGGCACGGTGATGATCGCGAGCATGGCGTCCACCGTCGCGATCGAGGAGATCGCGGCGGCGGTTCCCGGGCCGTGGTTCCAGCTCTACATCCAGCCCGACCTGGCCTTCACGGAGGCGGTGGTCCGGCGGGCAGAGGCGGCCGGCTGCGCCGCGCTGGTCGTCAGCGCCGACTCGCCGGCGTTCGGCCGTCGCGAGCGCGACCTGCGCCACGGCTTCGACCACCTGCCGGAGGGAATGTGCTGCGAGAACATGCGCGACGGCGACGGCCCGCCGCGGCGGTTCGTCTTCACGCCGGAGCTCTCGTGGGACCACGTCGAGTGGCTCCGAGCCACCACCACGCTCCCGATCGCGCTGAAGGGCGTCGTGCACCCCGAGGACGCCCGGATCGCGGTCTCGGCCGGCGTCGACGCGCTCGTGGTCTCCAACCACGGCGGCCGCCAGCTCGACGGCATGCCGGCCGCCGTCGATCTGCTGCCGGCGATCGTCGACGCGGTCGGCGGCGAGCTGCCGCTGACCGTCGACGGCGGAGTGCGCCGTGGGACCGACGTCGTCAAGGCGTGCGCGCTGGGCGCGGCCGCGGTCGGCATCGGGCGGCCGGTGCTGTGGGGGCTCGCCGTCGGCGGCGAGCCCGGCGTGCGGCACGTGCTCGAGCTGCTGCGCGCCGAGCTCGAGCGCGCGCTCGTCCTGTGCGGCTGCGACTCCCCGGCGCAGGCCGACCGCGACCTGCTGCACCTGGCGAGGGTGGAGCAGCCGTGGTGACGCGCGCGCGCGCCGCCGCCGGGATGCTGGCGCTTGCGAGCCTCCCGTACTGGCTGCCGGGCGCCGTCGTCGCGCTGCGGATGCGCATCTTCACGCTCGTGAACGGCGACGAGGGGGTCGCAATCCCCGGGCGGGCGGTCGACGCCGCGCACTTCGAGGAGGTGTACGCGCACCCGGCCGCAAGCGGCCGCAGCCGCGGTGCGGCGCTGTCGGACCTGTTCTGGTACTGGCTCTCGCCGGGGCCCGAGCTCCACCAGGAGCACCTCGAGGCCGGCCGCCGCTACTACGAGGTCGCGCTCACCACGCGCCGCCTCCTCGCACGACCGCACGCGACCGTGGCGGCACTGGCGGCGGACTGCACGGCCAGGGTTCTCGACGAGCGCCCGATCGCCGGCATGCGGCTGGTCCGGCTGCGCGACCTCGTGATGCCGATCTGGGCCGAGTTCGCCTATGAGCTCGTGTTCGGCGAGCGCTGCCCGCGCCGCGCGCGTGACCTGATCGTCGGCAACGCGAACGACGTCGTCACGGCACTCAAGTGCACCCGGGTGCGGCACATGGGCCGCCGCCACCGCCTCACGCGGTACCTCGTGGACCAGCTCGAGCACGGCACCCAGCCGCTGCAGCCGCTGCCCGCCGGGCTGTCGACGCGGGAGCGGGCGCTGTACCTGCAGGGCGCGTTCTTCAATACCGCCGTCGTGCAGATGTCCGAGGCGACGGCGCACCTGCTGATGGTCCTCGCGCAACAGCCCGAGGCGCAGCGGCGAGCGGCCGCCGAGCCCGAAGACGCGGGCCACCTCGATCGCGTGCTCGACGAGACCTTCCGGCTGTATCCGCTGTTTGGCATCGCCCATCGGATCACGTCGGCGGACATCGCGGTCGACGGGCACACGATCCCGGCCGGCTCCGTGCTCTGCTTCAACTACCCCGCCTACCACCGCAGCGGCTACGACGAGCCGGACGCGTTCCGCCCCGAGCGCTGGAATGACCTGTCGCACCGGGATGCCGCCTTCATCCCGTTCGGCGTCGCGGGCAACCGCCCGTGCCCGGCGCGCGGGATCGCGCCGGTCGCGCTCCGGTCGGCGAGCCGCGAGGTGCTGCGGCGGTTCGAGCTCGCCTCCTCGGCCTCCCACACGCGCTCGATCCCGAACCGCGGACCGTGCGTCCTCGTCTCGCGCACGGCGCGCCCCCAGCGGCGGCTGCGCCTGCTGCTCGCGTTCGTGCGGCTGCGCGACCGCTGGGAGGACGTCTGGCGCAGCGTCGTCCAGCTCGTGCTCGGGACCTACATGGTCTGGCACGCCCGCCGGCTCCGCCTGTGCGAGCGCCATTTCGAGGCGGCGGACGAGGCGGTGAGGTCGCCAGCCGCTTGAGCGAGCCGGCAACCCCCGTCCCCGCGCTCACGCACCGGCAGATCATGACGGTGCTCGTCGGCCTGATGCTCGGCACGCTGGTCGCCGCGCTGAGCCAGACGGTCTTGGCGACGGCGCTGCCGACGATCGTCGGTGAGCTGGGCGGCCAGGACAAGCTGGCCTGGGTGGTCTCGGCCGGACTGCTGACGTCCACGGCGTCGTCGCCGATCTGGGGCAAGCTGAGCGACCTGTACGGCCGCAAGCTGCTGTTCCAGTGCGCGATCGGCGTGTTCCTCGCGGGCTCCGCGCTCTGCGGCTTCGCGCAGGGGATCGAGGGGCTGATCGGCTTCCGCGCCGTCCAGGGCCTGGGCATCGGCGGCCTGATCGCGCTCTCACAGGCGATCATCGGCGACATCGTCGCGCCGCGCCAACGCGGCCGCTACCAGGGGTACATGGGGTCGATGTTCGGGATCGCGACGGTCGCCGGCCCGTTGATCGGCGGCTTCCTCGTCGACACGCTGTCCTGGCGCTGGTGCTTCTTCGTCGCGATCCCGATCGGGATCGCCGCACTGGTCGTGACCGAACGCGTGCTGCGGCTACCGTTCCCCCGCCGCGAGCACGCGATCGACTACGTCGGCGCGGGGCTGATCTTCGGCGGCGTCAGCGCCATCCTGCTCGTGCTCGCGCTCGCGGGCAGGGAGTTCGCGTGGGCATCGGCGCCGACGTACCTGCTCGCCGGGCTCGGACTGGCGCTGCTGGGCGCCGCGGTCTGGTGGGAGCGTCGCGCGCCAGAGCCGATCATCCCGCCGCGACTCTTCGCGAATCGAACCTTCGTGCTCGCGAGCGTCGCGGCGTTCGCGGTCGGGGCGGCGATGTTCTGCGCGATCGTCTACCTGCCGCAGTACCTGCAGATCGTCAAGAATCAAAGTCCGACCGACTCCGGCCTGCTCACGCTGCCGCTGATGGTCAGCCTGGTCACGACCTCGATCGCCTCGGGCCGCGTGATCACCCGCACCGGTCGCTACAAGCCCTTCCCGATCGCGGGGCTCGCCCTCGCCAGCGTCGGGCTTTTCCTGCTCTCGCGCCTGCAAGCCGACTCCTCGCTGGTCACCGCCGGCCTCTACATGGCGATCGTCGGACTCGGCATCGGGATGGTCGCGCAGGTGCTCGTGCTCGCCGTCCAGAACGCCGTCGGCCGCCGTGATCTCGGCGCTGCCACCTCCGCGTCGACGTTCTTCCGGTCGATGGGCGGCGCTGTCGGCGTCGCCGTCTTCGGCGCGCTGCTCTCTCATCGCCTGCGCGAGCTTCTGCCCAACCTGCCCGCCGGCGCAGGAGCACCCGGCGCAGGCACCGATAGCGGGCGCCTGCTCGGCACCCCGGATGCGATCCACCAGCTCCCGCCGCCCGTAGGCGATGCGGTCGTCGAGGCGTTCGCCGAGTCGTTGCAGACGGTCTTCCTCGCCGCCGTCCCGTTCGCCCTCGCCGGATTCCTCGTCGTGCTGTTCCTCCCGGAGCTGCGGTTGCGTAGCGCCACCGAGCAGCCACAGGGGGTCGCCGAGGACGTCGCGGTCGCGTTTGAGACCTCGCTCGACGAGCGCCGCGCGGAGCACCTCGCGGGCGACGCACACAGCAGTCGACCTGAGGAGAGCGCGGCGCGCGTGGTCGGTCCTGCGCGACCGTCGCGGCGCTCACCGGGATGACTGCCTAATCGGGCGCGAACCGGAAGCTCGCGTCGATCCCCCCGGGACGGACTCTGTCTCTCGCTGCGTCCAGGAGGTGGATGCGGATCTCATCAAGGCCATCCGAAAGGATCCGTCCGCCTACTACGTGAACGTGCATAGCCTGCCGGAGTTCCCCGGTGGCGCTGTGCGCGGCCAGCTCGGCGACTAGCGCGACATGCTCGCCGGTCCGGCCGCGGTGGGTCGGGCCGGCGAGCGACGGGCGCTGGGAGCACCGGCTGTCCATATTTGACGTGCCTGGATGACCGAGTGCATGTTCGTCGCCCGTTCCCTTGGCGAACCCTTGCACGGAAATGAGGATTCGCTCATGCGCATCATTGGCCCGGGGCGTGCCGGGGTGGCATAGCTCGCCCGTACTCGGGTAACCCGATCACGGCGCCGCGCACGAGCCGGCGGCCAAGAAACGGGAGACAGGGATGCTCAGAACGTCGTTGCCGCCGGTCGCCGGCCGGCTGACCGTCTTGTCGATCTGCCTGACGCTGCTGTTGGCCGCCGCGGCCGCGCCGGCCGGGGCCAAGCCGCCCGCGCCGGGCGCTCCGGGCGCCATTCACACCTGGGCGCCGGCCGACAAGCACGGCTTCGGCACCTCACACCAGCTTGCAGGCAACGCCTACTTCACGCTCCGGGCCGCGTCGTTGAGCGAGGTCTACTTCCCCGATCTCAGCACGCCGAGCTTCCGAGGCCTCCAGTTCGCCGTCACGGACGGCCAGACGTTCCTCGACCGGGAGACCGTCGACGACGATCCGAGGCACATCGAGCCCGTCGCGCCGGGCGTCACTACGACGGTTGACCCCGTGGCGGGCACACTGAAGTTTCGCCAGGTGACACGGACCGCGCGCTGGCGCCTCACCAAGACCTGGATCACCGATCCCCAGCGCGCGACCGTGCTCGGGCGGATCCGGTTCGAGTCGCTCACTCGCAGTCCGCTGCGGCTGTACGTCTTGACCGACCCGACACCAGGCAATGACGGCAACGACGATCGTGGCACGAGCGGAGGCGGCCGGCTGAACGCCTCTGACGACGTAGCCGCGAGTGTGGTGTCCTCGACGCCGGAACTGGGCGAGAGCTCCAGCGGCTACAGGGGCACCGCCAGTGACCCGTGGAACGATCTGAAGGCCGATTATCGGCTTAGCAACTACGACGCCACCGAGCCGGGCAACGTGGTGCAGGCCGCCCGCGCCGGCGTAAACGGCCTGGGCAGCCAAACCATGACGCTGGCGATCGGGTTCGGCCGGAACGCGTCCGAAGCCGAAGCGGCGGCGACGGGCTCGCTTGCCGGCGGCTTCGCGGCAGCGGAGGCCGCCTTCGGTGCGGGGTGGGCGGAGTACCGGGCGTCGCTCAATGAACCGCCTTTCAGCGTGAAGGCCGACGCACGGCTGCGGCGGGTCTACGAGCAGTCGCTGCTGGTCCTCGCCGCGGCGGAGGACAAGAGACACCGCGGCGCCTCCATCGCGTCGCCGAGCATGCCGTGGATCTGGGGCACCCTGACGCTCGAGCCGGGCCGGCGCTTCTCCGGCCCCTACCACCTCGTCTGGCCGCGCGACTTCTACCACGTGGCCACGGCCCAGAAGGCCGCCGGCGACGACGCCGCCACCAACCGGCTGGTCGACTACCTGTGGAAGGTGCAGAAGCCCGACGGCTCCTTCTGGCAGAACACGCGCGTGGACGGCACGCCGAAGTGGACCACCGAGCAGCTCGACCAGACCTCGCTGCCGATCGTGCTCGCCTGGTGGCTCGGGCGGACGCGCACGGAGGAGGACTGGTCTCACATCCAGAGGGCTGCGGACTACATCGTGCGCGAGGGGCCGGAGACCGACCAGGAGCGCTGGGAGAACCAGAACGGCT
>Ga0081538_10004182_pt1 | contig 13394 bp, 14 predicted proteins | sample TabmetS5T2R1_FD_71022 | JGI IMG/M metagenome (GOLD analysis project Ga0081538, IMG submission 71022) | Tabebuia heterophylla rhizosphere microbial communities from the University of Puerto Rico - S5T2R1 | ecosystem: Host-associated > Plants > Roots > Rhizosphere ...
AGCTCACGAACGAGGATCAGGAGGCGGTCGCCAAGGCGATTGCGGGCGACAAGGAGGATCCGGACCAGGCCGGCCAGGACTGGGTCGCGGAGAACCGCGACAAGGTCGACGCCTGGCTCGGCCAGCAGTAGCCGACTAGGACGCCCGTCACGGAGGGTCTCGCGTCAGCGGGGCCCTCCATGCGCTCAGCCGCGGAGCGGCGTCGACATCTCGGCCCGGATGGTTGCGAACTCGGTCAGCGCGGTCGCGATGTAACGACGGCGCCATTGATCGATCTCGTCCTCGAGGTCGGTCATGAATGCTCGCACCTCACCGACGCCCTCCACCTGGGCGAGGGCACGCTCGGCCTCCAGCTCTACCAGGTGGCTGCGGGCGTCGGCGGCGGTCATGACTCGAGACTGCCAGCGCGATGCGCTCCTGCCAGTACGGCCGCCAGGCGTATCGGGGTTCGGCTAGCCCCCGGTCAACGACGCTCGAGGTAGCGCGGCTCCGCGAACACCCGGCGCACCATCGGCTCGAAGAAGTCGAGCGGCAAGGACTCGTAGTCCGGGTCGAAGCAGTTCTGGTCGTAGCGCTCGCAGAACTCGGCGCAGGAATCGAACCAGGGATGGCCGCGGTAGCGCTCGCGGGCGTTGCGGTCGCCGCCAGTGAGGTGGCCGTAGTAGTACTCCTGGAAGACGCCGTGGTGGGACACCACCCAACGGATCTCCTCCGACACGAACGGCTTCAGGACGGCGTCCATCATCTCGCCATGGGTGTGCGGCGCCAGCAGGTCGCCGACATCGTGGAGCAGCGCGGCCACCACGTATTCCTCACTGCGGCCGTCGCGGAAGGAGCGCGTGGCGGACTGCAACGAGTGCTCCTTGCGCGTGATCATGTAGCCGCCGTAGGAGTCGCCGAGCGCGTCGACCGCCGCGAGCAGGCGGTCCGGCAGCTCCAGGAGCATCTCCTGCTCGTAGCGGTCGAGCAGCTCGTAGTCCTCGGCCGTGGCCTCGTCCATGCGCCGGAAGGAGACGGTTTCCATGGCGCGACGATATTAGGCTGCGCGCCATGGAACCCGTCACCGGTCGGTGCCTCTGCGGAGCCGTGCGTTTCGAGCTCGAGCCTCCGCTGCGCGACGTCGAGCTCTGCCACTGCGTCGAGTGCCGCCGCTGGCACGGGCATATCTGCGCGATGACGTCGGTCCTGCCCGAGCAGCTCGGATTCGTCAGCGATGCGGGTCTGCGCTGGATCGACAGCCCCGAGAGCGACTCCCATGCGCGCCGCGGCTTCTGCGGGGAGTGCGGGTCCAGTCTCTTCTGGGATGCGCCCGGCAGGGACACGATCAGCATCGCCGCCGGCACCCTCGACGTCCCGACGGGCCTGAGAACGACCGTGCAGATCTACACGCACCAGGCGAGCGACTACTACGCGCTCGACCCGTCGATCGAGCGGGGTTAGTAGGGCTCAGCCGTCGTCCTGGCTGAAGGCCCAGCGCACCTCTTCGATCGACAGCTCCGCGGCAAGGCAGGCGAGCAGCTTCATGCGGGCGGCTTGGGGCGAGAGGAAGCCCGCGGGGATGATCGCTGTGTCGCGCAGATCCTGCTCGGAGCCCTTGTAGCCATAGGTCGCCGACAGGATCACCCCGCGCTCGGGGCGGCAGTAGGCCACGATCGGGATGCGCTCCGCAGCGTCGGCCCACAGCTCGAGCACGGGTGGCGCGAGGTGACCGGCGCCGAGCGTGCCGATGACGACCCCGTCCGGTTCGGTCGCGAGCGCCGCCCGCGCGAGCGTGCCGTCGTCGCCCGCGGCCGTCGGCACGACCAGCACCGACCGGTCGAGGCTCGGCGGGTCGAGCGGCGGGTTGCGTGGTATTCGCGACCAGATGATCGGATGACCTTCGGTCACGCGGCCGAGCGGCCCGGTCTGGGGGGAGGAGAAGGCCACGAGTGAGACCGTGTCGGTCTTCCGCACGCCGCGCGCGTGGTGGATCTCGCCGCCGAAGCACACGAGCACGCCCATTCCGGCGGCCTCCGCGCTCGCGGCGACGCTCACCGCGTCGACGAGGTTCGCCGGGCCGTCCGCTCCCGGCGCCGAGGCGGGCCGAATCGCTCCGGTGAACACGATCGGTGCGTCGGCATCGTGAAGGATGTCGCACAGCATCGAGGTCTCCTCGAGTGAGTCGGTGCCGTGAGTCACGACCACGCCGGTGCCGCGGCGGGCGACGTCGCGAGCTTGGCGGCAGACCTCGAGCTGGTCCTCGAGGCTGAGGTGGGCGCTTGGCTTGTTGAAGACGGTCCGGCTGCGGAGGCCCTCGAAGGCGGCGAGGCCGGGCACGTCGGCGATCAGGCCGTCGCCGTCGAGCTCGGGCACGGCTCCGGCCTCGCCCCTCATCGAGATCGTTCCGCCCGCGGCGAGCACGAGCACCGGGCGCGCGTCTCGTCTCTCGGCGGTCCGGTTCACGGGGCTACTGGTACCAGCTCTTGGGTGGCTCGCGCGGCGGCGACTCCATGAAGCTCTTGCTATAGCGAGGCGGACGGGAGTTGGTCTTCTCGAGCAGCTGCTTCCACAGTCGCCGCACGACCTCCGGATGGCGCCTCGAGAGCTCGCGGCGCTCGTGCGGATCGGCCTCCAAGTCGAACAGCATGTTCCAGGACTTGTCGTTGCGCGCGATCAGCTTCCAGCGCTCTTCGCGCACGAACGAGAAGTTCGCGTAGCCGCCGTACGCGAACGGTCGCTCCGCGGCCGGCTTGTCGCCGTCGAGGAGCGGCGACAGGTCGGTGCCGTCGAGGCCCTCCGGAGGCTCGTGTCCCGCCATGCTCATCAGCGTCGGCCCCATGTCGACGGTCGTCGCGAAGTAGTCGCTCTTCCTGCCGGCCGCGCGGCCGTCGGGCGAGCGCAGCATCAACGGCACGTGGATCAGCTCCTCGAACAGGTAGCTGTCTGACTTGCCGGTGAGCTCGTGCTCGCCCAGGAAGATGCCGTGGTCGGAGACGAGGCCGACGACGGTGTCCTTGTCGCGGCCCTGGCGCTTCAGCTCGCGCAGGAAGTGGCCGAGCCAGGTGTCGACCATCGTCAGACAGGCGGCGTAGGTCGCCTTGACCAGCCGAATCTGCTCCTTCGTCAGGTAGTCCGAGGTGCGGTACCGAACGTCGGCGATGCCCGGTATGTCGCTGTCCGTGTACATGTCGAGGTACTTGCGCGTCGGCGCCCAGAGCTCGTGCGGCGAGAACGAGTCGACGACGAGGAGGAACGGCTTGTGGCCACCCGCCTGCTTCATGACCTTCTCGCCCCACTTGAACACGCGCGCGGCCGCGTGCTGGGACTCGTCGACGCCGCGGCCGTTGTCTGCGAGGAACTGGCGCACGCGCCAGATCAAGTGATCCTCGCGCATGATCGGCGGCAGCCGCCGGACCGCCTCGCGCCGCGGGACGCTGTGCGCGTCCCGGCGCTCGCCGCGCTGGCCGAGCACCGGCACGTAGCGGTCCCAGGTCTGTCGGAAGGGCTCGAACGGACCGGAGTGGCTCAGGAACGGGTTGTCGCTGACGTAGGCGGTCCAGTAGCCGCGCCGCTTCATGATCGTCGCGATGTTCTCCGTGCCGGGGGGCAGCGGCTGCCAGCCAGGACGCTTCGCCATGCCATACCAGGGCTGCCAGCCGTCGAATGGATACACGCGGCGGGCGGTCATGATCGAGCGCCGCGCCGGGACGGTGGCCATCGCCTCCGGATAGACGCGCGTGAAGCGCAGACTCTCGCGGGCGAGGGCGTCCAGGTTGGGGGTGCGGGCGCTCCCGCCGTAGACGCCGACGTGGTCGGGGCGCAGCGTGTCGATGACGATCAGGACGATGTTCTGGGGCCGGGTGCGCTTCGCCTCCGAGTCGGAACTGAAGGCATCGCCGAGGCCGCAGCCGCTCAGGCCGAGCGCCGCGGCGCCAAGGCCCGCGCTCTTGAGGAGGTCTCGGCGCCCGATTTCCCTAAGGTGTTCGGGGGCCTCGGCCTCGCCTTCTCTTCCGTGTCCGCTCGTCACTGTTCAGCGCAACACCGCTTCCGCCTGGGCGTTGCGGCTCTCGCCGCGATGCTGCTCGGCCTGATCTTTGCAACTGCGCCCGTCGTCGCCTCGGCGCAGCAGCCGAACGTCGTCGTCCTGATGACCGACGACCAGACCGCCGACTCGATGTGGGCAATGCCTTGGACGCGCGAGCAGATCGGTGCCGAGGGCGTCACGTTCACCAACAGCTTCGTGAGCTACCCGCGCTGCTGCCCCTCGCGGGCGAGCTTCTTCACGGGCCAGTACGCCCACAACCACGGCGTGCTGTCGAACACGCTGCCGTTCGGCAGCTACGACCGGCTCGACACCTCCAGCTGGCTGCCGCTCTGGCTGCAGGCCGCCGGCTACCGGACGGCCCACCTCGGCAAGTTCCTCAACGGGTACGGCGACGTGAACCCGACGGAGGTGCCGCCCGGCTGGGACGAGTGGCACGCCACGACCGGGCGCGAGACCTACCGCTACTGGGGCTACAAGGTCAACGAGAACGGCCGGCTCGAGACCTACGGCAGCGACCGCGACCCAGACCTCTACGCCACCGACTTCATGTCGCGCCGGGCCTCGAAGCTGATCGAGGACCTCGCCCCTTCGGACGCGCCCTTCTTCCTCTCGGTCGGCTTCCTCGCCCCGCACACCGGCGGACCGGCCGAGCCGGGCGACCCACCTGGGGTCGCCACCCCGGCCGTGGCTCCTCGCCACCGCGGCGCATTCGCGGGCGAGCCGCTGCCGAGGCCGCCCGGCTTCGGCGAGCGAAACGTCTTCGACAAGCCGCCCCGCATCAAGCGACTGCCGCGCCTCAGCCCCGCCCGCATCGATTTGATCCGGCAGAAGTACCGCCAGCGGCTCGAGTCGCTGCTCGCAGTCGACGACGGCGTGGACGGGATCATCGACGCGCTGCGTCAGGCCGGCGAGCTAGAGAACACGCTCCTGATCTTCACGTCGGACAATGGCTTCTTCCACGGTGAGCACCGGATCTGGAGCGGCAAGGCGCAGGTCTATGAACCGGCGATCCGCGTGCCGCTGCTGATGCGCGGGCCCGGGATCACGCCCGGGCGTCGGCCGAGCCGAATCGTCGGCAACGTCGATCTGGCGCCGACCATTCTCGAGGCAGCCGGCCTGCCGCCGCGGCCGGAGCTCGACGGGCGCTCGCTGTTGCCGCTGGCGCGCGGACCCGTGCCGCGCTGGCGCGACTACCTGCTGCTCGAGGGCGGCGACCGGCTCGGGCTCGACTACGACGGCATCCGCACGCCGCGCTACGTCTACGCGGAGCACCGCGCCGGTCCGCGCGAGCTCTACGACCTCGAGCTCGATCCCTATCAGCTGCGCAGTGTGCACAGGTCGCCCGCCTACGCTGCGGTGCGCGCAGAGCTTGAGGCGCGGCTCACCAACCTGCGCATCTGCGCGGGCGCGAGCTGCCGCGCGCCAGCCGCGAAGCTCCCGCGCCCCGCGCTGCCGGTTAGTCTGCCGCGCCCATGAGGGCGATCCAGATCGCGGAGCTGACCGGCCCGCGCGACGCCTTGCGCGAGGTCGAGCTGCCCGCCCCCGAGCCGTCCCACTTCATGACGCCGGGCCGCGGCGTCCTGGTCGCGGTGCACGCGGCAGGGGTCTCGTTCCCGGAGCTGCTGCAGACGCGCGGCGAGTATCAGATGAAGCCGGACCTGCCATTCGTGCCAGGGAGCGAGGTGGGCGGCGTCGTCGTCAGCGCTCCGGACGGCGCGGCTGTATCGGAGGGCGACCGGGTGGCCGCCTTCTGCATGCTGGGCGGCTTCGCCGAGACCGTGGTGGCGCCCGAGCACTTCGTGTTCCCGCTGGGCGACGGGCTCGACTTCGCGCAGGGCGCGGGGCTCGTCCTCAACTACCACACGGCGTACTTCTCGCTCGTGATGCGCGGCCGTTATTCGTCGGGCGAGACGGTGCTGGTCCAGGGAGCCGCCGGCGGGGTCGGCACGGCTGCGCTGCAGGTGGCGAAGGGCCTCGGCGCGCGGGCCATCGGCGTGGTCTCCTCCGATGAGAAGGAGCAGATCGCCCGCGAGGCAGGCGCCGACGAGGTCGTCCGCTCGGACGGCCCCTGGAAGGACGAGGTGAAGGAGCTCTCGGGTGGCGGCGTCGACATCGTGATCGACCCCGTCGGCGGCGATCGCTTCACGGACAACCTGCGCTCGCTCCGCGAGGGGGGCCGCTGCGTGGTCGTCGGCTTCACCGGCGGCTCGATCCCGGAGGTGCGCGTGAACCGGCTGCTGCTCAACAACATCGACGTGGTGGGCGCGGGCTGGGGCGCGTTCGTGCTCTCGAAGCCGGATGTGGTGCGCGCGATCGGAGCGGAAGTCGGGCGCCTGGCCGCGGAGGGCTTCGTGCGGCCGATAGTCGGCGCGCGCTATCCGCTGGCGGACGCGGCGGACGCCCTGGAACTGCTCGATTCGCGCGGCGCGGCGGGGAAGGTTGTGCTGGAGGTGCGGTAGGCCGCTTGGCTGCCGCGGGGCGAACGACGGCAGTGAAGGGGTTGGGCCTGGGGGGCGCCGGGACGCCACCGTCCTGACTTTCGGGCGCTATACGCCCTCAACTCAGGACAGCACCGTCTTGGCGACCTCCCCACCCTTTACCGCTCAGCTCGGCCTGAACCCGGCGCCACTGCCGAGGCACCGCCTACCGCTCAACCCCCTCCGGCCGCACAACCTCCAGCACAGGCCGCTTCGGCGGCAGGCCGTCGCCCGAGGACACCCCGCGGATTCGGCGCAGCAGCCACGGTGCAAAGTGCTTCACCGCCCACACGGCGTTGGCGGTGACCGCGGCGGCCGCGCGCGGCGGTGGAGCCGGCGGCAGGGGCTCGGCCCAGGCGCCGTCGGCGCCCTCGAGGCCGATCACCTCGGCGAAGGCGTCGGCGATCCGCGCGTGGCCCTCGGAGTTGGCGTGCAGGCGGTCGCCGTGCCATAGGCGCGGGTCCGGCGGGGCGGCGTCGCGCTCGAAGTCCACGAGCAGCGCGCCGTGGCGGCGGGCGATCTCGCGGACGCGGTGGTTGTAGGCGAGCACGCGCGCGCGGGCCGGGCGCGCCAGCGGGTTGATCGGCACCGGGTCGGGGAAGGCCATCGTCGCGACGGTCGCGCCCTGGTTGGTGAGCGCACCGATCATCGCGTCGAGGTGTCCGGCGGTCACGTCGAGGTCGCACTGGGGACGCAGCGTGTCGTTCAGCCCGGCGACCACGGTGGAGAAGTCGGGCTCGAGCGCTAGCGCCGCGGCGAGCTGCTCGTCGTGCACCTGGCGGGCGAGCTTGCCGCGGACCGCAAGGTTGGCGTACTGGAGTCCGGGGCTGGCGGCGGCCATGCGCTCCGCGAGCCGGTCGGCCCAGCCGCGATAGCCGCTGCCGTCTGGATACGGGTCCATGAGCCCCTCTGTCGTGCTGTCGCCGATCGCGACGTAGCGCAGGTAGGCCATGCCACTCATTCCTAGCACGGCGCGTAGTCTGCGGCCCATGTCCGAGCGGAAGATCAGCTCCTGGCTGATGGACATGGATGGGGTGCTTGTGACGGAGGAACACGTTATCCCCGGCGCCCCCGAGTTCATCGCCCGCCTGCGGGAGCTCGACCTGCCCTTCCTCGTGCTGACGAACAACTCGATGTACACGCGCCGCGACCTGCGCGCCCGCCTGGCGCGCAGCGGCCTCGATCTCCCGGAAGAGGCGATCTGGACCTCCGCGCTCGCCACGGCGGGCTTCCTCGAGGACCAGCGACCGGGCGGCTCGGCGTTCGTAGTCGGCGAGGCGGGCCTGACGACCGCTCTGCACGCGGCCGGCTACACGATCACGGACCGCGATCCCGATTACGTGGTGCTCGGCGAGACGCGCACCTACAGCTTCGAGCGCATCACCCGGGCCATCCAGCTCGTCGCCGCGGGCGCACGCTTCATCGCGACCAACCCCGACAACGTCGGCCCGTCGCCGGACGGGCCGCTGCCGGCCACGGGCTCGGTCGCCGCCCTGATCAGCCGCGCCACCGGTAGCGATCCCTACTACGTGGGCAAGCCGAATCCCCTGATGATGCGCTCGGCGCTGAATTCGATCGACGCGCACTCGGAGAGCACGGCGATGATCGGTGACCGCATGGACACCGACATCGTCTCCGGCCTGGAGGCGGGCCTGAAGACGGTGCTCGTGCTGAGCGGCGTCACCACCCGCGCGGACGCCGAGCGGCATCCGTTCAGGCCGTCCCAGATCGTCGACTCGGTGGCCGACCTGATCGGCGAGCTCGGCTGACGAGCTAGCGCTTCTTGTTGTCGACGGCTCGCTGCAGCTGCGACTTGTTCATCCGCGAGCGGCCCTCGACGCCGAGCTTCTTCGCCTCGTTGTAGAGCTGATCGCGCGTGCGCCCCTTGGGACCTGAGCTGCCCGAGCGCTGGCCGCCGCGACGGCCCGACGAGATGTCCTGCGTCGAGCTGCGCGAGCGCGTCCGTGACTCGCCGCTGCGCGCCCGCTCCTTGTTGACGGTGCGGGCCGCGATCTCCTCGGCGCGGTCCTCGGAGCGCCCCTGGTCCTTCTGGCTCTCCTTGATGTGTTCGTACTGCCGAGCGCGCTTTGTGCCTTTCTTCACTCCGCGAGGTGGCATGTTTAGGAGGTACCCGAGAAGGCCGCTGTCACACGCGTCGGGCCTATCTCGTCAACGGGGTAGAAACAGAAGAAGGAGCCGAAAATGAAGGTTTTCGTAGCAGGTGCAACAGGAGCGCTCGGCAGGCCACTCGTGAAGCAACTGGTCGAGCGCGGTCACGAGGTCACCGGCATGACCCGGAGCGAGTCGAAGACGGATCTCCTGCGGGCACTCGGCGCCAAGCCGGTCGTCGCCGATGCTTTCGATCCAGATGCCGTGGCGCGAGCCGTCGCGGAGGCGGAGCCGGACGTGATCGTCCATCAGATGACCTCGATCGAGGCATCCTTCAACCCGCGCAAGATGGAGGAGGCGTTCGCGCTCACCAACCGGCTGCGTACCGAGGGCACCGACCACCTTCTCGCCGCCGGGCGTGCGGTCGGGATCAAGCGCTTCGTCGCGCAGAGCTTCGCGCCCTGGCCGTACGCGCGCACCGGCGGGATGGTCAAATCGGAGGACGATCCGCTCGACTCCTCCCCGCCCGCCGAGGTGCGCACGACGGTCGATGCGATCAAGTACCTCGAGCAGGCGGTCGTGGGCGCCGACTGGACCGAGGGCATCGCGCTGCGCTACGGCGGCTTCTACGGGCCCGGGACCTCCGTCGGCCTCGACCCGCCCGGCGAGCAGATCGAGATGATCCAGAAGCGCAAGTTCCCTCTGGCCGGCAAGGGCACGGGCGTCTGGTCGTTCGTCCATATTGACGACGCCGCGTCCGCAACCGTCGAGGCGATCGAGCACGGCAAGCGCGGCATCTACAACGTGGTCGACGACGAGCCGGCGCCGGTCTCCGAGTGGCTGCCGGTGTTGGCAAACGCCGTCGGCGCCAAGCCGCCCCGCCACGTACCGCTCTGGCTCGCGCGCCTGGCCGGCGGCAAGGTCACAGAGGTCATGATGTCCGACCTGCGTGGCTCGTCGAACAGCAAGGCCAAGCGCGAGCTGGGCTGGAAGCCGCGCTACCCGAGCTGGCGCGACGGCTTCGCCAAGGGGCTCGGCTGATCCATGGCCAGCACGGACCTGTACGAGGAGCTGCGGCCACCGGCGTTCGCCATCGCCTACCGCATGCTGGCGAGCGTGAGCGAGGCCGAGGACGTGGTGCAGGAGGGGCTGTTGCGCCTGCACCGCACGCTCGAGTCGGGTGAGCAGATCGAGTCCCCACGGGCGTTCGTGTCGACCGTAGTCACCCGGCTCTCAATCGACCAGCTCCGGTCCGCGCGGGTCCGGCGCGAGACCTACACCGGCGAGTGGCTCCCTGAGCCACTCGTCGCGGCGGAGGAGGGCGATCCGGCCTGGGAGGCAGAGCTCGCCGACTCGCTCTCCTTCGCCTTCCTCGTCGTGCTGGAGAGCCTCTCGCCCGAGCAGCGGGCGGCCTTCCTGCTGCGCGAGGTCTTCGACTACCCCTACGACCGCATCGCCGACATCGTGGGCAAGAGCGAGGACAACGTGCGCCAGCTGACCGCGCGGGCGCGCCGCCACGTCGAGGAGCACAAGCCGCGCTACGAGCCCTCGCTCGAGCTTCGCAACGAGCTCGCCCAGCGCTTCATCGCTGCGGCGCGCGATGGCGAGCTCGAACAACTCGAGTCGCTGCTGGCCGAGGACGTCGTCCTACACGGCGACGGCGGCGGCAAGGCGCCCGCAATCGCCCGGCCGCTCGTGGGCCGCGGGCGCGTGGCCAAGGCGCTCGCCTCCTGGGCGCGCAGCGGCGCGCTTGCCGGCGGCTTCGAGCTCCGGCCGGTCGAGGTCAACGGCCAGCCGGGCGCGCTCGGCATCGACGCGGTCGAGGATGCGATCCTCGGCGTGCTCGTATTCGACATCGCCGACGGCCGCATCCAGGCCATCAACTCCGTCGTGAACCCGGACAAGCTGCAGCACCTCGGCCCGCTCGCCGACCCCTACGCCTTCCTGAAGCGGCGCCGCTCGAAGAACGACTAGTTCTCTACGAAGTAGCGGCCGCTCTGACCGCTCGAGTAGAAGCGGCTCGTGATGGTCTTCTTGCGGGTGTAGAACTCGACCGCGTCCGGGCCGTGCGCATGCAGGTCGCCGAGGAAGCTGTCCTTCCAGCCCGAGAACGGGAAGAACGCGACCGGCGCGGCCACGCCGATGTTGACTCCGACCATGCCCACCTCCACGTCGTGCTTGAAGCGGCGCACCGCGGCGCCCGACTCGGTGAAGATCGACACGCCGTTGCCGAAGCGGCTCTTCGAGACCGCCTCGATCGCGTCGTCGAGCGTGTCGACGTGCACGAGCGAGAGGACTGGCCCGAAGATCTCCTCGCGCACGATGTCCATTTCCGGCGTGGCGCCGTCGAGGATCGTCGCGCCGATGTAACAGCCCGTCTCGTCGCCGGCGGCGCGGCCGTCGACGAGCAGCTCGGCGCCCTCCTCGAGCCCGCGCTCGATCATCGACAGGATGCGCTCCTTCGCCTTCGCGGAGACGACCGGGCCGAGCTCCGTGTCCTCGTCGAGCCCGTCGCCGACGCGCACCGTCTCGGCCGCCTCGCGCAGCGCCGGCAACAGCCGCTCGCGCGCCTCGCCGACGGTCACGACCACTGAGCCCGCCATGCAGCGTTGGCCGGCGGCGCCGAAGGCCGAGCCCATGATGCCCTTGACCGTCTGGTCGATCACGGCGTCCGGCATCACGACCATGTGATTCTTGGCGCCGCCCAGCGCCTGCACGCGCTTGCCGGCCTTGGCCGCGCGCTCGTAGACGATGCGCGCCACCGGCGCGCTGCCGACGAACGAGACCGCGTCGATGCCTGGGTGGTCGAGAATCCCCTCAACGACCTCGCGTCCGCCGTTGACGAGGTTGACGACACCCTCCGGCAACCCGAGCGAGTCGAGCACCTCGAAGGCGAGCTGCTGGGTGAGCGGCACCTGCTCCGAGGGCTTCAGCACGAACGTGTTGCCGCAGGCGATCGCGAACGGGAGGAACCAGAACGGCACCATCGCGGGGAAGTTGAAAGGCACGATCGCCGCGCATACGCCCACCGGCTGGCGGATCGTCTCGGCGTCGATCCCGCGCGAGACGTCCTCGAGGATGCGCCCCTGCATCGTGGTCGGGATCGCGCAGGCGCACTCGACCATCTCGATCATCCGCGCGACCTCGGCGCGCGCGTCCCCGATGGTCTTCCCCATCTCAGTGGTGACCGAGCGCGCCAGCTCCTCGCGGCGGTTGTTGAGACCTTCGCGCAGCGCGAACAGGAGGCGCGCCCGCGCGATCACCGACACGTCGCGCCAGGCGGGCAGCGCGGCGCGCGCGGCGGCCACGGCCGCATCGAGGTCGGCGGACGAGGAGAGCGGCACGCGCGCGAGCGTTTCGCCGGTGGCGGGGTTCGTGACGTCCAGCGCCTCGCTGCCGGTGGCGGCGGTCCACTTCCCGGCGACGTAGTTATCGAGCAGGCGCGTCTGGGTTGCGGCTTCCATTGAGGATCCACTCATGGTCGGGGTCATTCGCGATCGCCCAGGCCCGGGCCGGGCCGGCCATCACATTCAAGTAATACAGCGCGTAGCCGGGCGGTGCCGACACCGTGTGGTACCCCCGCGGCACGAGCACGACGTCACCGTCGCGCGCGGCGACCGATTCGTCGAGCGAGCCGTCGCTCGTGTAGACGCGCTGCAGGGCGAAGCCGTGCGCGGGCGTGATGCGGTGGTAGTAGGTCTCCTCGAGCAGGGACTCCTCGGGCAGGGCCTCGCGGTCGTGCTTGTGCGGCGGGTAGCTCGACCAGTGCCCTTCCGGGGTGAGCACCTCGCAGACGAGCAGCGACTCCGCCCCGCGATCGCCCATCAGGATCGGGTGGATGCGCCGCTCGAGCGCGCCGTAGCCGCGCACCTCGACCTCCACCTGGTCGCCGGAGAGCACGCGCGCCGCGGAGCCAGAGGCGGCCGGCGCGAAGCAGAGCGCGACCTCGGCCCCGCCCGGGCGGCCCCGGAGGGAGAGGTTCGTACGCGGCGGCAGGTAGGCCGCCTCCGGCATCCCGGAGAAGGGGTCCTCGCGCCCGCCGAGGCCGGGCCAGTCGCCGTGCTCGGAGGCGAGGTCGACGCTGCCCGAGATCACCACCAAGCAGAGCTCGCGCCCGGCCGTCGCGCGCTGAGCGAGCTGGCCCTCGGCGAGCCGCAGCACCTCGAAGCCGACGTGGCTCCAGCCGGCGGAATCGGGCGTGACGGTGAGAACGGTGCCGTCGCGATCCGGCTGCGCACGCGGCTCGACGAGCAGCCGGCTCACTGGCCGCCCTGGACGTACTGCCGCTGCGCCACTCGTGCGCGCTCGTACTCGGCGCGGGCGGCGCGCACGGCGGGGTCGTCGGACACCTCCGCCACCGGCACGTCCCACCAGCTCTCGTAGCTCGGTACGCCCGCGTAGCGGTCGACCTCCACATGTACGACCACCGGTCCGCTCTCCGCCTTGGCGGTCTCGAGCGCGGCGCGTAGCTCGTCGATACCGCGTGCGCGCAGCAGCCGGGCGCCAAGCGCCTCGGCGCTCGCCCCGAGGTCGATCGGAAGCGCCTCGAGCTCGCCCCCGTCGAGGACCGCGGCGCCGTTCGCGGAGCGGCGGTAGTGGGTGCCGAAGCCCGCGTCGCCGATCGAGCGCGAGAGCGCCCCGATCGAGGCATAGCCGTGGTTGTCGACGAGCACGATCACGAGCTTGACGCCTTCGGCGACCGCGGTCACGAGGTCGCCGGGCGCCATCAGCCAGGAGCCGTCGCCGACCATCACGAACACCTCACGGTCAGGGGCGGCCAGCTT
>Ga0081538_10004183_pt1 | contig 13394 bp, 17 predicted proteins | sample TabmetS5T2R1_FD_71022 | JGI IMG/M metagenome (GOLD analysis project Ga0081538, IMG submission 71022) | Tabebuia heterophylla rhizosphere microbial communities from the University of Puerto Rico - S5T2R1 | ecosystem: Host-associated > Plants > Roots > Rhizosphere ...
CCACCTAAAAAAGATGATAGAAATAAAGAAGCAAATCGCAGAGAAGATAGGTTACGAAAAGCATCCATATGACGCGCTTTTGGATGAATTCGAAGAAGAGCTTACAGTAGACGATCTGGATAATAAGGTATTCGGTGCGCTGACTCCGAAAATTCAAAAGATATTGAAAAAGCTCGTAGATTCAGGCAGCGCATTTTGCAAGGAGGAACCGAGCAACAATCTCGGAAAACCAAAGTATGATATTCAAAAAGTTGAAGAGCTCAATCGTGAAATTTTGACACTTCTGCAATACGACACTGAACGTTTCAGGATGGATGTATCTACCCATCCTTTTACTGAGGCTATGGGTCTCAATGACGTCAGAATAACAACTCGGTATGAGGGAACTGACTTCAAAAGGTCAATATCTAGTACTATTCACGAGTGCGGCCATGCCTTGTACCACCTGCAATGCGATCAGTCATTGTCTGTCACTCCTGTCGAAGGCGGATCTTCGCTAGCACTTCATGAATCCCAGTCAAGATTTTGGGAGAACATTGTAGGTAGAAGCCGGCCTTTTGTTCAGTTGATAGCCCCTTTAATAAGAAGGCAGGTGAGTTTCGCAAGCCAAGCCACAGATGACGAGTTGTACATGTATTTCAACAATGTTAAGCCCGGTTACATACGAGTCGACGCCGACGAAGTTACTTACAATATCCATATAGCAATAAGATACGAGGTAGAGAAGAAAATAATTGGAGGAGATGAGCTAAACGTCTCTGAAATTCCTCAATTCTGGAATGATAGAATGGAGCAGCTGCTTGGAGTTAGACCAACACAAGATTCGCAGGGCGTGCTTCAAGATACTCATTGGAGCAGCGGCCTCTTTGGCTATTTCCCTACTTACACTTTGGGAAACTTGGTTTCAGCTATAATTGCTTCAAAGATGCGCAAAGACCTCAATGAATATGAAGAGGAAAACATCAGGAGCGGCGATTTCAAGCCTATCAGAGAATGGTTAAGACAAAAAATACACCAGCACGGATCTGTTTATTCGCCTAAAGTGCTTCTTAAGAATAGCTTCAATGAAGGCTATAACCCAGATTACTTTGTGAGGTACATAGAGACCAAATACTTTGGGTCTTAGATGACTTGAAAAAAGTAGCTGTCGGATAAAAAGATGTCATTTGTTTGAACTGTCAGATAAGGTAGGTCTTGCCTTCGTCTACCACAGTCATATGTTTCTAGTAGTAACCCTCGCATACTTCTTCTCTGGATGCTCTGTCTGTATGGATTGGAAACAGCATCTTTTTGCATCTATTGTCTTCACAATTTCAAACAAATCTTTTCCCTTTGCATGCCAAGAGCAAGGTATAACTGGTAGCGTTCCATGCCAAACTTATCAAGCCAGTTCCGTTCCTTGTCTCGCGGCTCCAGGAGAATAATTATTGTTCGTCCGTTTCCTTGTCGGAATCATAAAAAATATTCCAGATCCGCAGTTATCGCAGTGATATCTGCAGCTACCCAAATCATCAAAATATTGCTCAAGGACGGTATCGCAATCGGGGTAGGTGTTCTTTTGAGGTCTGTCTTCTTCTTCTCCTGTTTCTTCTTCGATCGTAAATCCTAGTGTTCATTAGGAACATGTACTCCAGCTACAGCGGTCGGCCTGAGCAGAAGTCGTTGCTGTCGATCCTTGTGTCTTGTTCCATGGTTATTTTTTGTCATTTTTATCTCGAACCTCTACTACTAACCAATCTGAGAGTTATCTGGTGCGCGGGAAGGGAATCTCGTAAACACAACTTTTGCATTGGATGATGAGTGGCGATGGCGGCATTCTTAAACCTGTAAATAGTCGCATTCCGGCATTCCCTATCACTTCGGGGGCATTACAGGTGGCATGCCCCTTTAAGGTCAACTTCCAAATTAATTGCCAATCTCATGTACATCTACAAATGCATACTTTGCTGGTGCCTGTCTCTGCCGCCTCTTCCGATACCTATTTTTCGCCGGCGGTGCCGGGTCAAATGCCTAAATGCACCAACTGGTGCCAGTTCTGTTATTATTGCTGGTCAGCCTCCCGTATAATGCCGTCTCCCTCCCTTTCCGGTGAGCTGTGCCGTATAAGGAAGAGACCTAGCCTCTAGATATTGTCCTCATGTTTGGTCATGGTAAAGCGGTATGACAAGTTTCTAAAGGAGCTGGCCAGGGCGTTGAGCGGCCCTGCCCTAAGGCTTCAGGCAAAGATAACCCTACCGTAGGCATCTATGAGATACTTCCAATAAACTGCATGCGCAAGGCCTACTATGAAAGGAAACTAACTAGCTGGCATATCAGCAGCGGCGCCAGAGCCTACTACTACAATGCCATACATCCGGGGCAGAGCCATAGAATGCATAATTGGAAGTATTCTCCTTGCCAAACACCCTTTACTTGAGCGGCGCAAGCAGCATGAAAAGGCCGGAATAGCCTGCTACACTGACCTTTCCGACTCGCGCGCAATAATAGAGATAAAGGACACAAACACAGGCAGGCGGCTTGTCCCAGAGGACATCCAGTTCAAAGCGTATCTCATACAGGTCCTATACTATATGGTTATCGCGGAAAAGGAAGAGGCGGTGCTTTTGATCAACTACTCTTCCAAAGAGCTGCTATGGTACTACAATGACTGCTTTGGCCGCAGCTGGTTCTACAGGCCGGTCAATGCAAAAGGAGCAGGCATCGAATGCTGGCATATTTTTATGTCAAAGGAAGACTATACAAGGGAGCTGCTCTGGGAGCAGATGCTCTGGCGTAAGAATGTGTTTCTCAAAGCAATGGAAGCAAACGACGTTTCAATGCTTCTAAGGGTGAGGATGCATGACAGGCGATTGAAATGTACACACTGTCCATTCTATGGAAGGTGTATGCTGCAAGATGGCGAAACTGAGGAAGCGCATGCCATGGCAAATGATCTGGATCTGCTTGACATGGCAGGTTTTTTGAGTTATTGTTAGTGTAGAGCGTCTAACCAGGTTTTTTGGCACTGATAAATTGACGGAAGATGAGCAGTATTTTACGAGGGAAATTGATAGTGATCTCCCTCTCAATGTTACCAGAACTGATGATATCATAATTTATGATAGCAGAGAAAGATGGAAGGGCAGAAGACGATAGATAGCCGGATCTGCAAAAATATTAAAAATTGCTTTGCAGGCTATATCTGCATGGTTGCTAATGGTGCAATGGCAGATGAGCTCAGGCGGCACCACATCAAATATTGGAATAGCCTTCTAAACCACAAATTCATTTTTGAGATGGCAGCTGATTCTCTTGCAGCAGAAAAGTTCGCCTTTTACTTACGGCAGGACCAAATATTTCTGAAAGAATTTTGCATATTCTTGCTAAATGCAAAACAAAACTTGATTGATCAAAAATTGATGACATGGTTTGAGAGTTTGTATTGCAGCACGGTTGATGAAATGCGTATGCAAAGAGAGCTTATTCAATCATTAGGCGTATCTAACAATAACAATTCTGCGGCAGCACCTGCTACGTTGAATTATGTTGCATTCCTAAGGAAAGTATCAGCATCTCCAAAGAACCTTGAAGTAATGATATCGTCAATGGCTCCCTGCCCATGGTCATATTTTGAGATAGCGCAGAAGCTTTCCAAGTATAATATCAAAACAGAGATTTATCACAAATGGATCCAATTCTATGCATCAAATGAATCCCAAAAACAGGTAAATGAACTCAAAAATATTCTTGGCAGCCGGTATGGGCAGGCTGACAAAGATAAGAGATTGCTTATGGAGAAATATTTTGGGACAGCTTGCAAGCATGAATATGAATTCTGGGAAATGGCATACCAGAGCCACACTTTATCGGCCAACGGCAGGTAAAAAGATTGTGTGGACTTTTTTGATATATTTCTAAACACCGGCAGCAGCAGCTGTTGCTGCTTCAGCCTCAGAGGGAGTTGTTTCTTTTCTCTCTTCTTCAGCAGCAGCAGCAGCAGCCGTGATGTCAACTATCCTTTTTTGTTTCTTTTTCTTCCCTTGCAGCATCTGCTGTTTCATTAATTTCTTGGCGATTCTTGGATTGTTCTTTTCAAGCCACTTTGCAAACGCTTCCTCCTCACTCAGGTTCTTTTTCAATGCATTGATTGTCTTTTTGTCTATTTTTAGCAGTTCAAGCGCCTGTATGCCGGCTCGATACATTATTGCTTCTGCCCTTTCAATTATCAGATCATTTATTGACTCCCAAACCTCTCTTTCTCTTTCCGTTCCTACCTCATCCATCACAGTCTTGAGAAAAGGAGGCGGCTCTGGAATAGGCAGGCGACCACTATCAGCAGTTGGGACGGCAGCGGCCGCCGAATAACCGCTACTAACGTCAAAACCAGCTAGAAACCTGATTCGTTCCTTCAGCCTTTCTTGCTGCTCTTTTGTCTGCTTTAGATGACGCATCAGGTTTTTCTTTAATTCTGGCACAGTGCATTGCGATACCCTCTGCTCCAGCCTGTCAACAGCAGCATTTTCGTATGAGAGAGCCAAGTTAAGGCCATAAATTGCGGTTATGCTTCTGGCAAAATCAAGATCTGAATCATACTCTCCCTTGTTTCTGCCCTTGTTGCCGTCGTGGCGCATCATATGCTTGTCCTTTGCAAACAATGCTTATATTAAATTCCTTGGTAAAAAGTCAATGGCGTCAGTAGCCGAATAATGTCACCAAAAGTGTCATATCTGACGAACTAATCGGCCCTGCTAACTTGGCGGAAGATGGCCATATTATTTTTACGAAGGAAACCTGTACTGATCTCCCTTTAAATTACCAGAACTCGTTCTGGCGTTTATTAATTGCTATTGCTAACAGGTTGTTTAAAAATCGAACGAACCCTCCTTGCGATTGTACTCGATAAATGACACAGCTTTCTCTTGGAAATCTTCGACAAGACGGCCGCTGCCCTTGCCGTCCCCCCACGCCTTTCGCTACTCCCATCCCGATCACTCCCAATCCAAAAAATACCCCGATGATTGGACCAGGAAAAACCATCGCTGAAAAGTAACCCGTTGTCGCCATGGCAGGAATCATGATCATAATGCCTGTGACGCTCAACATTGCACCCACTACAATAGATCCCCTACGAAGTGATATCACAAATGCGGCTGCGGCTAGTACGACAGCGCCTATTACAAATGCCGTTGCAAGTGCCACTGTCTGCAGCAATGCCAGACCGCCTATCATATTAGTAAAGGACAGGGCAAGTGCCGCTGCAGCCAGCCCCGCCGCTAATGCGAGCTTTAAGTTTGTCATCTCTTACACCTTCATTCTGATTGTCGGTTCTAATTGGCTGGCAATCTTTTCCAGCGCTTCATTCGTTCCTCTTGTGATCTCGCTCTTGACCATTTCGTGGACAAACACAGGAATTCCTGACGGTGTGAATCTCCACGATACATCTATTCTTGTCTTGTTCCCATCGATTGGACTAAGCGTCGTTATCCTTGTACCTAGGATAGGGCCTCTGGTTACCATCTTTAGCGAAAGTGAAGAAGAACTCGAACAAAAAATGAAAAAGATTTGGCGGCGCCGTCAGGTTTGGTTCTCCGACCTTTCTACCTGTGCACTGATCCATACTTGGCCTTCTTTGTACCATCTCACCTAACTTCTCGGCCGAACGAAAGGTCGCGGATCGAAAATAATCCTTATCGAACTTATTTTCCCACCATCCACGTGGGCCCAAAAAGATACAGGGAACGTGACAGGTGGCGTGGTAAGAGTCATTTCATAGAGAAGGCAGACATCATCGCCATCGGTGAAAACCTTTTTGATATCTGGTTTCGGCAGGTGCAAGCTTTCATTATACTTGAGGTATGGTTCAACTCTATCAAATGAATTAAGCGGCGACACGTACGATACGTTGTCCTTCAAGTAGCTTCTGGCAGATTTGAAGTCCTGGCGTTCTATCAATGCCTGTAAGTACTCCATTACGATTTCCTTCGGGCTTTTTGCTGGTTCATTTTGACTGTCGTTCGCATCGTTTGATTTTGGATTCATTTCTAATGTATCCATGCCTGTATTGATAACTAACGGGTTATATAACCCTAGCGTTATTAGAACATATATTCATACATGCCAAAAATCTCAAATGGGCCTTAATCGATACATTTCGAGTACCCTTTAAGTGCAATCAGTACGCGCTAAGAAGGATAGAATCTCTTGGCCGCGTCGTGCGTTTTCTCCCAGTCCGGAAGCGCCCTGTGGTCGAGCTGGGCCGCAAGGCGATCAAGAAATGCATGCATTCCCGAAGCGAAGCGAAGGGCGGTCGGCTTGGTCAGGCGGCTGAAAGTCAATGTAAGGATTGTGCTAGATTCGCCATCACGTACAAGTTCCCAGCGGATGACAGCTTCAGCTTCCCCGTCTGGCAATTGCGGGTGAGGAGTGGTGTGCCATTCGTGCTCAAACACCCGAGGAGGATCCCAAACTAGAATGCGACCTGTAGTGTGGAATCCTGCGGGCTCCGTTACAAAATCGATTGTCCCGCCATTGCGGCCATCGATGACTGCCTTGTTATTGAACCACATTTCCAGCTCTTTTGGATCTGTGATTGCCTTCCAGACGGCTTCTCTGGGGTGCGTGAGCCTCCGCTCGTACTTCAGAGTTGCATAGTCGCCTTCGATTATCACTTCTCCTTTCTGGCTAGCGTTCATTTCCTCTTTGCTCCCTTGTTCTTGTCTAGGTGTCGCTCTAGCGAATCAAGCTTCTCTGACCAAAAAACCTTGTACTTTGCTATCCATGCATCAAGTTCGGCCAGACCCTTTGGCTGGAGAGTGTAGATTCTTTGCTGGGCATGGACACGCATGTCTACAAGACCCGCATCTTTGAGAATTCTTAGGTGCTTTGATACAGCAGGCTGGCTAATGTCTGGAAATGCGCTGACCAACTCGCCTGCAGAGCGTTCATGCTTGACAAGCAAGTCCAGCATGGCCCTTCTCCTCGGGTCAGCCACTGCAGAGAACGTATCCATGCCTAATGAATAACTGTTTGGTTCTATAAACTTAATGTTATAAAAGATCATGTTATGTCGACTGTAGTTATCGACGGGCGGACCCATCATCAACTGAGTATATCATGGTCTAGCCTTAATTTCAACAGGACAGCCAATTACAAAGCAAAGAACCACACCTATCAAAATATCTTATTGGACTATGTCCAGCAGTTGGCTAACTATATTGTCGACAAGCGAAAAGATCTACATCTCATAATTCCACCAGTGAAGATTCATAGAAGCGATCCATTAGAGCTGCAGCAAAAAATTCTGGCAATGTCATCAGATGAAAGAAAGTGGCTTGACATAAACAAGTCAATACTGTGGTACCAATAGAAAGATCTGAATGAAGGTAAGCGCATTCAGGTTTATGGCAAGGTGCTTTCCCGATTATGTTAGCTGATGGATTAATGCTTGATCTCTCGACAGTCATTAGCATCTCTTACACATCTAGACCGCCAATACTATTTTGCCTCTTGGATGCGCATTTCTTTGGTACTCTAGTGCCTTAGCAGCATCGTCCAGAGGAAACGTCTTGTCAACATTTACGTACACATTATTTTGATCGACCCACTGCGCTAATTTTGTCAGCCTTTCCCTATTAACCTGTGAGAATTCAAATATTGCTTTCACACCAAATTTCTCCATTAGCTCTTGATTTGGCTGCTCCAAAGTTGATACGATTACCCCACTGCCCCTCTTCAGTACTTTGAATGACCGACTGTAAGTTTCACCTCCTACTGTATCAAGGACTGCTTCATAGTCATGCGACAGCAAGTCTTCAAATATCTGGGTCTTGTAGTCTATTATTTCGTCTGCTCCTAGACGCTTTACAAATTGCTTGTCTTTTTCACTTACTGTGGTCGCTACGTATGCACCAAGGTACTTAGCCAACTGTATGGCAATACTTCCTACGCCTCCTGCCCCGCCATGAATCAGAATGTTCTGACCCTTGGATAATCCAATAGTATCGACAAGTGCCTGCCAGGCGGTAACGCCTACAGTCGGTAAACCAGCAGCCCCCTCATGGCTTAGAGTTTTTGGCTTCAGCGCGATATTGTCCGCATTTGCCAATGCCATTTCTGCAAATGTTCCTGACCCTCCAAAGACTACTGAGGCCTGTCCATATGCCTCGTCACCTTGTTTGATGTCGGAAACTCCTGTTCCAGCTTTTTCGAGGATACCTGAAAAATCCCATCCCAGAGTGGCTGGTAACTGAATGGGCATGATCTGTTGCATGTAACCTTCGCTGAGTTTCCAATCTGTCGGATTAACGCCAGCTGCTTTCACCGTGACTACAACTTTTCCCTCAGAAGGCTCGTTTGGTGTAGGCGTATTTTGGTCGATTTCAATTACATCGCTCGTACTTCCGTAACCTTTGATTCGAGCGGATTTCATATCTCAGTTAAGGTTATATCTTGTATTAAAGAACGGTAGTAAGAATTTACTGAGTAGGTATTACTGACCATACTGTCCTTAGTACTGTTGTTCCATCAAGCGTGTTGCAGCAGCTCGGTTCGATACTTTGGAGCAAGTGCTGCAGCCTTCGCTTTGAACTCCGCTTGTGCTGCTTCATCAAGCATAGGTGGAGGCGTTGTGCGAGTTGCAACCGGTACACCAACCTCCATGAAGAAATTTTCCTGACCGGGCGATTCGAGTCCACAAAATAGCAAGCCGTTGAAGCGGCTACAAAAGCCCCTAAATTTTTTCATGATACGATGTAAAGCTCATGATATCATAAGTCGGCTTATTTAGCCTCAAACCTACTAGGGGCTGTCGTCATAACCCTCGCCATCTCTATGCTTTTTACTATGCCAAAGGCGAGGACCACCAGTCCGTACGCAAAGCCAATGATTGGGCCGGGGAGTACCAGTATCGTAAAGTATCGCGTGCCTGTTGTTATACCGTCCACGACCATAAGCGCACCTACGATAACCAGTGTGGCGGACAGAAGGAGTGAAGGTTTCTTCCAAGATAGCGCAAATGCCACTGCTGAAATTATCATGGTACTGAGCTGAAATGAGAGCCCTCTAATAATTGGACTTGCTATTGGCAGAAAGCCACCAGCTGTTCCTCCTTCCTTGACAAGTTCATCAATATAATAGATGGAAAAAATCGCGAGGCCTATAATAGATAGTACTTTTGCCAAAACAAGCCTTGAATCTGTCATTTCCCTGCACCTAGGTCGTTGTCTACGCATAATGACATCGCCGGTTGGTATGTCGTGCGATGCACATACCACCATCTATCAATTTTAGCCAGCATAAATTCAAGTTGTCTTGCATCAGCTGTCAGACCATATTCGATCTTTGATCCCTGGATCTTTCTTGTGACAAACCCCACATATTCAAGCTCAAGGAGTCTTTCAGAGAGAGTGGTGCTGCTGATGCCAGCCAGATCTTTCTTGATTTCGTGAAACCCCACAGATTCTGCTGAACCGACGATTTTCAGGATAGGCAATGTCCATCTCTTGCCAAGTATTGTCCATATATCTACCTCATTATCAGACATTTGGATGCGTCTCCCTCTGCCAGCACTGAAGGCAGTAATCACCAGTTACCCGAAATATCTCGGCTCTATTCTTGAAACAGCAATGGCAATTCTGATTTTCTTCGTGTTTTTCGCCGATTTCAAGTCCGCTTTTGTACCATTCAACCAACCTTATCGAATCCCCTCAGCTTCTGTGCTCCAAGTCGCGCATCATCTGTTCGAATTGTTCTTTTGTGATCTCTCCCTTGGCATACCTCTCTTTGAGTATCGATTCCGCATTGTGTTGGTGTCCGTAGTAATATCCTCCTCTCCAAGGCCAGATCAACCATTTTGCTATCCAGAGGACTATGAATATCAAGAAGACCCCGCCCAGCCAACCGAAAGAGAACGGAAAGAAGGCTCCTTGCGTCCGAGGACCTAAGTAGAGCGATAGTACAATCGACGCTCCTATCACGACAATCAGTCCTATTATGCCTCAGCCCACAATTTGCCTGATGCGATTTGGTTCTTGGTCACTCATGTTGTTTGGGTTCTCTTAGAAAAGAGGGGGCTGCCGTTACAGCCCTCGTCCTTACGCCCGTTGCTACTGCAAACCCGAATATGCCCAGTCCGATGATTACTCCGATGACCGGTCCCGGAAATATGAATCCCAAGTTCCCCATAGCTATAATGGCGGGAATCATGAGCATGATACCGCTTGCGGCTAGGAGTCCAGCCACCACAAAAGCCTTCTGCTTCCTTGACACAATGAAAGAGCCTGCTGCCAATCCGATGGCACTGAAGACAGATACTGGTATGAACCATGCCGGCCCACCGCCGGGCGTGAGACCAAATTGCACCACTAGGGGCGCAAACCCTGGCTGCAGCAGCAGAAATCCTCCTGCAAAAAAAGGGAAGACAGTCGCAAGTGTTGCAGAGGCCAGTGCTATTGACAAAACACCTTTGAGGTTTGTCATGGCGCAGTCTTCGGCTCGATCTATTTTAGACATTGTTAACCCTTGACACGTAACAAAGTTACTTCAGTATTAATTTAGCGAGTCAATTATTCTAGAATAATTCCGGACAGTGTAATAATAGCATGAAACTGGTAATATTTAGTACTTGTCAGCCGCTTCAATGTCGTGTCTGTTTAATACTTCTTGAACAAAGCTGCGGATAATCCTTTTGTTTTGTTCAGATCAGATAATTGAGTTGTTTCGCTCATGATAGACTCATCCTACGTCGGGACTCCTACGCGAAGTAAGCCATTCATATTGCATCCGAAACAGGTTGATTAGCGATGTAATGTCTGCTGCTTCTTCATTTATCAAGACGATAATCGCACCGAAATTGGGCAATACATGATGAGGCAATGCCCTTCCTTCTTTGACCAATTGGTGACGAATTCTCATCGGAAAGCCTAGGTCAGCAAATCTTCCCCCACGCATGTGACCATTTCTCTTCCGTTGACTCGAAATTCCGTTCCGCCAAACCGATGAGGACGCGATAGAACAAAGAGTCGATCTCGACGTAGTCGATGATCGTGCTATAGTAGCGGAGCCACTTTGAGTTCTCTAGACCCTGCGGATAAAAGTGACCGAGGCACGCGCTGTAACTCCAGCCTGAGCACCCAAGGAGGAACTCCAACATAGTATTTGCATGACGCCATCTATTAACGACTCTATAATGTCAGGCTTTGTTAAATAACTCCGTTATGTTAAAAAAGTCCTGCTCTGTTAAAAAGGTCGATTTTCGCAAGGTGAAACTGACCTTCACTTTAATTATCTATCTCTCTCCTCTGCTCCGTCACCTGCCCAAGTATTACTTTGACATTAAAATCGTCCCTCTAGCCGAATATATCACAATGATACGGACACAAGCTCAGCGAGATGAGGAAATGCACCTCGACTGAGACACACTACTAGTGTGTCCTTAGGTGCACATCACTTATTTTTGCAGTACTCCACAAGCCTTGCCGTAAAGTAGTTCCAGCCCGCCGTGACGTCTTTGAAGTGCTTGTCCATGTCTTTGGTGAATCCGGAATGAACCAAAGTGACCTTTGTCCTGTTTTTACCAATTTCTTCAAGGTTCCAACTCACTACCGTGGGTTTGGAGCGCACGCCGTCTGGCTTGTATTCTTTGTCCGGTATGAAGGTGTAGACCAGCTTTTTGTTTAGAATCAGCTCTAGCACTTCGCCGTCAAGCTGATGGTCTCTGTCCCCCATTTCTTTGTCCCCGAATTCCTTGAGGCGCTCTGCCAGAAACGTAAAGTGGAACTTGCCTCCCACTCTTGGCTCAAAGGTCCCGATGTCCGGCCACCACTGCGTAAGCTCTTTCGAGTCCGTTAATGCACGAAAGACTATGCGAGCAGGCGCGTCGATCTCGATTGTTTTTCGAAGTTCTATGTCGCTCATCTTCTCTTTCTCCTGTTCTTGTTCTCGACATACTCTTTGAGGCTCTTTAGCCTGTCGTCCCAGAACTGATCAAAGAACCGCATCATCTCAGACATACGATCCCTGTTGACTGAGTAGTACCTATTCTGGCCTTCCCTGCGCTCATCGACAAGCCCGGCATCCCTGAGCACCTTGAGGTGCGTCGAGAGAGCAGGCAGCGTAAAGTCAAAATGTGTCGCGATCTCGCTCGGAGTCCTTTCCTTGTTTTTCAAGAGCATGAGCACCTGCCGGCGGCTGTCGTCGGCAAGGGCCTTCCACGGAGAACCCACGCCGCATTAATCATTAAGCAATTATTTAAATGTTTAAGTCTGCTTGGCTTTGTTAATTAGGTTCCTTCTGTTAAAAAAGTAAGCTTAGCAAAATGAAAAGCTCTACTCCCTTAGGGATGTTAGATTAGTCGTCGTTGAATCAGGAAGTTACGATCAGTTCACTTGGTCTCTGTTTCATCACTTACTAATTTAAATACTTAATTAACTATTGAATTGTAATGAGTAATATCAGAATGAAAAAACAACATGAAACGCCAACAGAAAAAATAGATAACGAACGAAAGGTGGCAGTTGTCACTGGGAGCTCAAGTGGAATAGGGTACGCCACCACACTCCAGCTGGCGAGAAATGGATACCTTACCTTTGCAACAATGAGAAATCCTGAAAAAGGATCCGACCTGATTGGAGCAGCTAAGAACGAAGGGCTTCCAATACAGGTTGAACAGCTGAACATTACCGACCCTGATTCGATAAATGATTTCATGACGAGGATAAACAAAACCGTTGGCAGAATTGATGTCTTGGTGAACAACGCCGGATATTGGTTGATCGGCGCGCTTGAGGACCTGTCGATCAGAGAAATACAGGATCAACTTGACACCAACCTGCTTGGAACGATTCGTGTTACCCGGCAAGTGTTGCCTCTAATGCGCGAGCGGAAAAGTGGCACAATCGTCAACGTCACCTCAGCACTTGGTCGGTTCGGATTGCCTGCCATGTCCGGATACGTAGCCAGTAAATTTGCGCTGGAAGGTCTCACTGAATCGCTGGCCTACGAAGTTGCGCCTTTCGGAATCAAAGTGATCCTTATCGAGCCGGGAGTGGTAAAGACCAAGGTCAAGGACAACAGCGTTGTAGGGAGGCGTGCTCTTCGAAATGATTCGCCATATTCTAGCATGCTTGGTAGCTTTAATGCAGCATTTAGCGTCTTGTGGGAGAACGCTTCCACATCGGATCAGGTTGCCGCGACAATACTTCAGGCAATTTCGTCGCCTGAGCGCAAACTTAGGTACCCAGTTGGGAGCGATGTAGCTGTATGGCTGGAGAAAAAGAGTACAATGAGCGATGAGCAATTCCAAGAATACATGATGACTTCGTTGGGGAGCTTGGCTCCTCGCCAAAGATGATTCTTTGGATTTGATAGGTGATTTAACAATGAGTAATTTCAAAATGAATCAAGAAATTGTTAACCAA
>Ga0081538_10004184_pt1 | contig 13391 bp, 7 predicted proteins | sample TabmetS5T2R1_FD_71022 | JGI IMG/M metagenome (GOLD analysis project Ga0081538, IMG submission 71022) | Tabebuia heterophylla rhizosphere microbial communities from the University of Puerto Rico - S5T2R1 | ecosystem: Host-associated > Plants > Roots > Rhizosphere ...
AGGTGGTCGCCCACCACTACGGCCAGGCGCTGGCCTACGCCAGGGCGGCCCGGGAGCCGCAGGCCCAGATCGACAAGCTGGTCGAGCCGACCCGCCGCTTCCTCATCCTGGCCGGGGACCGGACCATCAACCTCGACCTCGACCGGGCCCGCGCCTACTACCGGCAGGCCGTGGAGCTGGGCCAGCCCCGCGACCCCGAGCGCCCCCACCTGCTGGTCAGGACCGGGCGGGTGGCCTTCCAGTCGGGCGACTACCCCGAGGCGGTGGCCGTCTACGAGGAAGCCATCGCCGACCTGCGCCGCGCCGGCGACACCCAGGTCCTCGGGGCCACCCTTGGCCGGCTGGCCACCGTCTACTGGAACCAAGGCGACACCCGCCGGGCCAACGCCGTTCTCACCGAGGCCATCGAGCTGCTGGAGCGGGAGCCGCCCGGGGCCGAGCTGGTCTCGGCCTACATCCGCATGGCCGGGGACCGGGTCGTGGCCGGGCACGCCGCCGAGGCTCTGGAATGGGCCGACAAGGCCCTGGCCATGGCCGACGACCTGGGCGGGCTGCCCCGGCTGCGGCCCCGGGTGCTCGACGCCCGCGGCATGGCCCGCTGCGACCTGGGCGACTTCGGCGGCATGGACGACCTCCGCTCCGGGCTGGCCCTCGGCCTGGAGCTGGGGTCGGGCTACGACACCGCCGTGCTCTTCAACAACCTGGTCGAGCCGGTCTGGCTGGTCGAGGGCCCCGAGGCCGCCCTGGCGGTGTGCGCGGAGGGGGTCGACTTCGCCGAGCGGCGGGGCCTCTCCGAGGCCGCCATGTGGCTGCGGGCCTCCACCCTGGGGCCCCTGCTCGACCTGGGCCGCTGGGAGGAGTCGGTGGCCCTGGCCGACGAGGCGATCGCCTGGGACCTGGCCCACGGCGGCGACTACCTGGCCATCGGCTGCCGGCGCTACGTCACCCTGGTCCTGACCTGGCAGGGCGACCTGATCGCGGCCCGCGACCTGGTCACCCGCGTCCTGCCCAGGGCCCGGGAGATCGACGACCTCCAGCAGCTGGTCCCCGCCCTGGTCAACTCGGCCCTGGTCGAGCGGGCCTCCGGCCGCGAGGCGGCCGCCCTGGCCCTGGTCGAGGAGGCCGCCGCCATCACCGCCGAGCGGGCCGGCGGTCGCCGCTTCCTCGGCCAGCACCTGGCCGACATGGTCCGGGTCGCCGCCGGCCCGGCCCCGGCCCTGGCCCGCGACCTGCTCGCGGCGGCCGAGCCCACCGCCACCCGCTACCGGCTCGCCGCCGCCACCGCCGGCGCCGTCCTGGCCGAGGCCAGCGGCGACCCCGGGACCGCCGCCGCCGGCTATGCCGACGCCGCCGCCGGCTGGACCGCCTACACCCAGGTCCTGGAGCGCGCCCTGGCCCTGCTCGGCCGGGGCCGCTGTCTCACCGCCATGGGCGACCCCGAGGCCGCCGAGGTCCTCCGGGTCGCCGCCGACCAGCTCACCAGCCTCGGCGCCCGGCCCGCCGCCGCCGAGGCCGCCGCCCTGCTGCGGACCCGCTGACCGCGGAGGCCGCCGGGGTGGGCGGTAGGGTGGAGGCATGCAGCGGATCTCCACCACCGTCATCGCCCTGGTCGGCGAGCAGGCCCGGGCCAGCGCCAAGGAGCTGGAGGGGGCGGCCAACATCCGGGTCGAGCTCCCCGACCCGGCCGCGCCGCCGCTGGAGCGGGCCGCGGCCGCCTGGCAGGCGGCGACCGGCACCCAGGCGCCGTACCTGGTCCACGACGCCGACCCGCTGGCCCTGGTCGCCGACGCCTGGACGCGCCGCTTTGACGAGCAGGGCCCGGCCGGGGAGCTGGAGGTGGCCGTGGCCGACACCCTGGCCCGGTGGCGGGCCCGGACCATCGAGCTCCCCGACTACTACCTGGTGCTGGACGCGGAGTCGTTCGCCGCCACCCGCCGCCACTGGTACCTGGGCGTCCTGCACCGCGCCGCCCCCATCCGGGTGGTCCCGATCGCCGCCGCCACCGACCAGCTCCGGTCCCGGATCGGGAAGCTGGCCAGTGGCCGCTGGTGGCCGGACCTGGACCAGGTCCTGGCCGACGTCGACCGGGTGGTTCCCGATCGGGTATGAGCCCGGGAGGTATACGCTGGCGCCGCAGGGGGCTGTAGCTCAGGTGGTAGAGCGGCTGCTTTGCAAGCAGCAGGTCCGGGGTTCGAGTCCCCGCAGCTCCACGATCAGCTCGAACGCCCTGCTCAGCAGGGTCTCGGAACCCCTCACTCGGCTAACCGGAGCACGCTGTCGTTAGCCAGCCGCTCGACCACACCCTAATGAGGGGAACGATGTCGAAAATCCAGCTTCGTCACCCGAGGGTCCGACAGAGTCTAGGGGGCGTGGCGATCTCCTCCGTCTCCAGGCTGTGCCGCTGGTGGCCGAGGCCGACCGCGGGGCCGCCCTGACCGCCTGACAACGACCAGCGTGACGAATATCACTGGCCGGCTGTGACGCCTGATATAGCACCGGACCGCCAAAACGGTCATTGTAGGAGGTCTGTAGCCCGGCTGAGGGGGTGGCGATGGACCGGCGGCAGCAGATGGCGGCGGCGGCCGAGCGGTACCGCGACATGGCGCGGGAGCGCAAGGAGCTGAAGCGGCGGCAGAAGGCCGAGGGGACCAGGGTGGTGGATACGCCCGAGCGGGTCCGGGCCCGGGCCACGCGCCTGGCCCAGGCCGGGCAACTCCCGCCCGAGGCGCTGGTGAAGGCGCTCGCTCCCGGGGAGCAGCTCGAGCCGCATGTGCTGCTGGAGCGGATCATCGACGCCACCAACGACCTCCAGGCGGTCAACTTCCTTGCCAAGGGAGGGCGGGCAGCCCGGACGGTGGCGCGGATCTCCTATGAGCGGCGGGGGCGGCTGGTGCCCGCGGGGACCGGGGCGCTGGTCGGCCAGCGGCTGCTGCTGACCAACAACCATGTGCTGCCCGACGTCGCCACCGCCCAGCAGGCGGTGGCCGAGTTCAACTGCGAGGTCGACCTGGATGAACACCCGGGGGCGATCGCCGCCTACCGGCTGGACCCGGCCACGCTGTTCCTGACCGACGAGCACCTGGACTACACCCTGGTGGCGGTGCAGGCCGGGGCCGACGGCAGGGCGCCCGGGCAGGAGTTCGGCTGGAACCGGCTGATCGTCCAGCAGGGCAAGATCGCGGTGGGGGAGCCGGTCAACGTGGTCGGGCACCCGATGGGGCGGCTGAAGGAGATCGCCATCCGCAACAACTCCCTCCAGACCCTGCTGGACGAGTTCCTCCACTACGAGACCGACACCGAGCCGGGCAACTCCGGGTCGCCGGTGTTCAACGACCAGTGGGAGTACGTGGCCCTGCATCACTCCGGGGTGCCGCGCGCCGACGAGAACGGGAACTGGCTCAAGCGCGACGGGACCCGCTGGCGGCCCCAGGACGGCGACGACGCCATCGACTGGATCGCCAACGAGGGCGCCCGGGTCAGCGTGCTGCTGCGGCACCTCGCCGACCGGCCGCTCAGCGACGGCGAGCGGGCCGTCCTGGCCGAGCTGGGCGCCCAGGCGCTGCCGACCGAGGCGGAGGCCGCCATCGAGGCCCCGGCCGACGGGTCGGCCCCGCCGGTGGACCGTTCGGTCCCCCAGCCGACCCCGATGCGGCCGGAGGCGGCGCCCGCCCCGGGCCGGGCCGGCCTGACCGCCCGCCGGGCCCCGCTCGGCGGGGCCACCCAGCTGGTATTCCTGCATGGCCGCGGCCAGCAGGGCAAGGACCCCCAGGCGCTCCGGGCCAAGTGGGCGGCTGGCCTGGCCAAGGGACTGGCGCTGGCCGGGAAGCCCGCGGTCGACGCGGCCGACGCCTGGTTCCCGTTCTACGGTGACGCATTCGCCGCCGCCCTGGCCGCCCGGGAAGCCGTCGCCCTCGACCCGCTGGACGCCGAGGTCGACCCGGCCGAGGCGCTGGCGCCCCGGGACGGCGCGACCCGGTCGGTGTACGCCTCGCTGCTCGAGGAGGCGGCCGAGCGGGCCGGTCTGCCAGCCGAGGCGGCCGCGGTCGAGGAGGAAGGCCTCGGCGACGTGGTCGGCAGGCTGCAGAAGCAGCTGAGCTGGCTGGCCAACCGCAGCGGCCTGGACGAGGTGCTGATCGCGGCGGTGTTCCGTGACGTGGCCGCCTACCTGGAACAGGACAAGGTCCGCCGGGCGGTCCTCGACACCGTGCTCCAGAGCGTGCCCGCCTCCGGACGGATGGTGCTGGTCAGCCACAGCCTGGGCACGGTCGTCGCCATGGACCTCCTGACCCGGCTCCCCAACCAGCTCCAGGTGGCGCAGCTGGTCACCGCGGGCAGCCCGCTCGGCATGGACACCGTCTTCAAGCGGCTGCTGGCCGGCGGCCCGCACCGGCCCGACCGGGTCGGGGACTGGCTGAACGCCTGGTGCCCCGCGGACGCGGTCGCCATCGGCTGCCCGCTACGCGACGACTGGGGTGACCGCCTGACCGAGGTGATCACCAACAACCCCAAGGACCGCGCCCACAGCATCGAGGAGTACCTGGCCGACCGCCGCGTGGCCGACGCCATCGGCGCCACCCTCCGCTGACCCAGCGGAGGGCTCCGAGAACCGTCAGTGGCCCAGGAGGCAAGATGCGGCAGGAAGTGCACGTGCCCGTGAGCGTCCGAGCGCTCGCGCGGATGAGCCCTGCGCAGCGGGACGAGGTGTTCCGGTCGAGCCCGGCCGGTGACGTCCCGAGGGGCAAGGGCGAGGGGGTGGCGCTGCTGCCCCTCGGACCCGTGCCGACCAGGATCGCGGCCGCGCTGATCCGGGTGGTCGTCTGGAAGGGCAAGGTGTTCGACCCCCGCTACAACGATCTGCGCAACCGCATGACCCCCCTCGGGCTCCGGGTGATCAGGGCCAAGGTCGACAAGGGGCCGAGCTGGGTCGATGGCGAGGAGTGCATCGTGCTCGACTACTCGCGGGGGTCGCTGGTCGCCCACTGGATCCGCGACGAGATCCGCGAGGTCGCCGGGCGCACCTACCTGGGCCAGGTGTTCGTCCGCGGCCGCAAGCTGCTCCACTTCACCCTCACCTTCCCACCATCGGGGTGAGCCCATGCCGCACCAGGTCGCCCTCACCATCCGTGCCCCGATCAAGCCGGGCCAGGCCGGGCCCCTCAAGCGCCTGCTGGCCCAGATGGCCGATCCGGCCGGCGGGCGGGCCATCCCGTTCGAGCGGCTGGAGACCACCCACTTCGCCCGGCTGTTCGTCCTGGACGAGGTCGACGGCGGCCCGGACGGCGGGCCTCCGATCCCGGCCAGCCTCGTCTACATGAGCGACGTCGACGCGCCCGTCTGGCGGCACCTGGCCGCCCTGGTCGGGGTCGGCGGGGCTCGGCTCGACGACGTCTTCGCCCACTGCGAGGGCTGGCCGTCCGCGTCGGCGTCGAACTGGGCGCGGGTGGCCTGGCTGCGGGCCAGGCGGGTCCGGGCCGACATCGTCTACGTCAACACGGTCGGCCGCAGCGTCGCCCAGGTCCACGGCGAGCGCCGGCTCCGCCAGGCCATCGAGGAGTTCCTGGACGGCAAGCAGGACGAGTGGCACGGCGGCGACCCGGTCCAGATCCACGCCGCCGTCCGCCGGTTCGTGGCCGGCCGGCCCGACCTGCGCTGGGCCCTGGAGCCCGCCCGCGGCCCTGGGCTGGCGTTCCGGGTCAGGTCGAAGCTCCACAAGGTCGGTGGGCCGTTGCTGGTGCTGCTGGCCTCGCCGCTGCTGCTGGCCCTCCTGCCGGTGTGGGCCGTGCTGCTGCGCCGCCACGAGCGGCGGGACGTGCCCGACGAGCCCATCCCGCCCGGTCCCGAGCGGCTGCGCGAGCTGGCCGACCTCGAGGACCACGTGGTGCAGAACCCGTTCACCGCCGTCGGCGTCGCCAAGCCGGGACGCTTCCGGTTCCTGACCATGCTGGCCGTGATGCGGGCGGCCAACTACGCCACCCGCCACGTCTACAACCGCGGGTCGCTCACGCGGGTGCGGACCATCCACTTCGCCCGCTGGGTGGCGATCGACGACCGCCGCCGGCTGATCTTCGCCTCCAGCTACGACGGCAGCCTCGAGAGCTACATGGACGAGTTCATCGACAAGGTCGCCTGGGGCCTGAACGCGGTCTTCTCCAATGGCGCCGGCTACCCGCGGACGCGCTGGCTGGTGCTGGACGGCGCCAACGACGAGCGGGCCTTCAAGGCGTTCCTCCGCAACCGGCAGCTCCCGACCCAGGTCTGGTACTCGGCCTACGACGACCTGAGCGCCGGCAATGTCGAGAACAACGCCGCCATCCGGGCCGGCCTGGCCGGGGCCGAGGCGCCGACCCGCAGCGAAGCCGAGGCCTGGCTGGCCAGGCTCTGACCGGAGGGAGGGGAGATGGCGGCGATGGAGCTGGACGACATCCAGGGCCTGGTCGCCCGCGGCTACGGCGGCCTGCGGGCGGCCACCTTCGCGCTGCTGCGCATCGACGACCCGGCGGCCGCCAGAGCCTGGCTCGGCGCCCTGGCCGGCGAGGTCGCCACCGGCGAGCGCGGGGAGCGGTCCGAGGCCGTGCACGTCGCCCTCACCCATCCCGGGCTGGTCCGCCTCGGCCTCCCCGAGGGGTCGGTGGCCGGGTTCCCGGACGAGTTCACCGGTGGCATGACCACCGACCACCGCCGCCGCATCCTCGGCGACGTCGGCGAGAGCGCCCCCGAGCGGTGGTACTGGGGCGGCCCGGCCAACCCGGTCGACGCCGTGCTGCTGTTGTACGCCGAGGACCAGGCCCGGCTGGGGAACCTCGGCGACCGGCACGCCGGGCCCGACGCCCTGCGGGCGGCCGGCCTGGCCGAGGTGCAGCGCCTCGCCACCTCGCCGCTGGACGGCATCGAGCCGTTCGGCTTCCGCGACGGCATCTCGCAGCCGCTGATCGCCGAGCTCGGCCCGCCCGGCCGGCCCGGGCCACCGCGGCACACCGTGCGCGCGGGCGAGTTCGTCCTCGGCTACCAGAACCAGTACGGGCAGGTGGCCGAGTCCCCGACGGTGGCGGCGGCCCAGGATCCGGCGCGGGTCCTGCCCAGGACCGGCGATCCCGAGCGGGCCGACCTGGGGCGCAACGGCAGCTACCTGGTCCTGCGCCAGCTGGCCCAGGACGTGGAGGGCTTCCGACGCTTCGTCGACCAGGCCAGCCGGGTCGACGGCCAGGCCGACCCCGATGCCGGCGCCCGCCTGGCGGCCAAGATGGTGGGGCGCTGGCCGAACGGCGCCCCCCTGACCCGGGCGCCCGACCACCCCGCCGACGACCTGGCCGACGCCAACGACTTCGGCTACGCCGACGGGGACGGAGCCGGTCACGGCTGCCCCCTCGGAGCCCACATCCGCCGGGCCAATCCGCGCGACGCCCTGGACCCCGAGTCCGGGCCCGAGCAGTCGCTGCGGTCGTCCAACCGCCACCGGCTGCTGCGCCGAGGGCGCGCTTACGGCGACCCCTCGGACCCGGGCGAGCGCGGCATCCACTTCATCTGCCTCAACGCCAACATCGCCCGCCAGTTCGAGTTCGTGCAGCACACCTGGCTGAACAACCCGAAGTTCGCCGGGCTGTACGAGGAGACGGACCCGCTCGTGGCCACCCGCCAGGCTGACTCCGGGCGCGCCTTCACCGTCCAGGCCCGTCCGCTCCGCCAGCGCATCACCGGCCTGCCGGCGTTCGTGACCGTCAAAGGGGGCGCCTACTTCTTCCTGCCCGGACGCCGGGCGCTGCGCTTCCTGGCCGGACTGCCCGGCGCGCCCGACCAGAACCCGTCGAGGAGGGAGCCGTGATCTCGCGTTCCAGCGCCCGGTACACCCTGGCCGCCATTCGGCTGTTCAACGGGGGCGTGGCCCTCTTCGCGCCGGAGAAGCTGACCAGGCGCCTGGGCTCCGACCCCAAGGCCAACGGGGCCGTCATCTACGCCCTGCGCATGTTCGGCGTCCGCACCGTCGTGATCGGGACTGAGCTGCTCGTCCTGCGCGGCGAGGCGCTGGACCGGTCCCTGCGCAAGGGGATCCTGATCCATGCCAGCGACACCGTGGCCGCGGCCGCCGCCGGCGCCAAAGGCTACCTGCCGCGCCGCACAGCCGCGCTCACGACCCTCATCTCGACGGTGAACACCGGGCTGGCGATCGCGGCCAGGGGCCGGCGGAACGCGCGCCTGGCCGGCGTGGCCGGGTCCGCCGCGGCGCTGGGGACCGGCCTGGCCGTCGGGGCCCTGGTCCTGCGGGACAAGGGCACGGCCGCCCCGGCGGGCGGCTACCGCCAATCACTGCCCTGGCGGCTGTACGACCGCGCGGCCGAGATCATCGACCGCAAGGTCGGCTGGGACAAGCTGCCGACCCCGCTCGGCCTGGCCGTGCTGGTCGGGCTGCGCAACACCCTGCGCAAGCGCAACCTGCACGACACCTCGGCCCAGCCGGCCGTGAACACGCCGCCGGTCGGGCCGCCGGACCCGCGGTACCACACCCAGCGCACCGTCGACGGCACCTACAACGACCTCGAGCAGCCCTCCATGGGCATGGCCGGCTCGCGCTTCGGCCGCAACATCCCCATCGGGCACACCTTCCCCGACCCCGACCCGCTCGAGCCGAGTCCCCGCGAGGTCAGCCGGGCCCTGCTCACCCGGCACGAGCTCGTGCCCGCCACGTCGGTCAACGCGCTGGTGGCGGCCTGGCTCCAGTGGATGATCCGCGACTGGTTCAGCCACGGACACAGCCCCACCGACAACCCCTGGCAGGTCCCGTTGGCTGACGACGACCCCTGGTCCGAGCGGCCCATGCTGATCATGCGCACCCGGCCCGACCCGACCCGCCCGCCAGGACCCAGCGACCTGCCACCCACCTACGCCAACACCGAGACGCCCTGGTGGGACGGGTCCCAGATCTACGGCACGACGGCGGAGCAGCAGCGGTTCGCGCGCAGCGGCGAGCACGGCAAGCTGCGGATCGGCCCGGACGGGCTGGTGCCGCTGCCGACCGACCCGGAGCACAACCCGGCCATGGTCCCGGGCTTCTGGCTCGGGCTGGCCATGCTCCAGACGCTGTTCACCCTGGAGCACAACGCGATCTGCGACCGGCTGCGAGCCGAGTACCCATCGTGGTCCGACGACGATCTGTTCGAGAAGGCCAGGCTGGTCAACGCGGCCCTGATCGCCAAGATCCACACCACCGAGTGGACGCCGGCCGTGATCAGCCACCCCACGACCCAGATCGCGTTGCGGGCGAACTGGTGGGGGCTGGCCGGCGAGCGGCTCCACCGGCTCTTTGGGCGGCTCGGCGACTCGGAGATCATCAGCGGGATCCCCGGCGCCCAGAACCAGCCACAGCACTACGGCGTGCCGTACTCGCTGACCGAGGAGTTCGTGGCCGTCTACCGGATGCACCCGCTGATCCCCGACGACTACGACTTCCGCTCCGCCGCCGACGACCGCAGCATCCAGCAGCTGGCCTTCCGGGAGCTCAGCGGCCCGGCGGCCCTCCAGGTCATGGCCAAGCTCGGCCAGACCGACCTGCTCTACAGCTTCGGCACCATGCACCCGGGGCTGGTCACCCTGCACAACTTCCCCCGCGACCTGCAACTGTTCGAGCGGCCGGACGGGAAGCTCATGGATCTGGGCGCCATCGACATTCTCCGCTCCCGCGAGCTGGGCGTGCCCAGGTACAACGCCTTCCGGCGGCTTCTGCACCTCAACCCGGCCGAGGACTTCGACGACCTCACCGACAATCCGGAGTGGGCCGAGGAGATCCGGCGCGTCTACCGCGGCGACATCGAGGCCGTCGACCTGTCCGTGGGCATGTTCGCCGAGCCCAAGCCAGAGGGCTTCGCGTTCAGCGACACCGCCTTCCGCATCTTCGTGCTGATGGCCTCGCGCAGGCTCAACAGCGACCGGTTCTTCACCCGCGACTACACCCCGCAGGTCTACACCCAGGCCGGGATGGACTGGATCGACGACAACACCATGGCCACGGTGCTGCGGCGCCACCACCCCGGGCTGGGTCCGGCCATGCGCTCGATCACCAACGCGTTCACGCCGTGGGAGAGGGTGGGACAGGAATGAACCCGGAGGGGCGCGTCACCTTCCTCGTCCTGCGACCGCTGAATGACCTGGTCCTGTGGCTATGGCGGCTGGAGCGGCGGGCCGAGTTCCTCTACCGGCCCCAGTTCGACCGATGGCTGCGCCCGCGTCTGTTCGCCGTGACCCAGAAGCTGCGCAACGCCCGCCGCAGCGACGAGGGGCTGAAGCTGGCCGAGGAACGCCAGCTTCCCGGCGAGGAAGAGCAGATCCAGGTCATCATCGACGAGCTGAGCAAGTTCACGCGCGAGAACTGGCTGCCGGGCGCGGCCCAGCGCTTCGGCAACACCAAGACCCACGGGGTCGTCAGGGGCGAGTTCACGGTCCTGCCCGACCTGCCCGACCACCTCCGCCACGGCCTGTTCGCCGAGCCGGCCACCTACCGGTCCTGGGTGCGCTTCTCGGGACCAGGCCCGTTTGCCCCACCGGACATCGACGACTACGGCCAGTGCTCGGTGGCGATCAAGGTCATGGGGGTCCCGGGGCCCAAGCTCATGGAGGACGAGCAGGGTACCCAGGACCTGATCCTGGTCACCCCGGCCAGCTTCGTCACCCCCGACATCCGCGAGAACGCCAAGCTGCAACGCTGGGTCCGCGCCAAGGCCGGCATCGCCCACTTCCTCAACCCGTTCGACTCCCACCTGCTCGACATGGTCGAGCAGGCCCTGTGGTCACCGATGCACACCAGCCCGCTGGAGGTCCAGTACTACACCAACGTGCCCTTCCTGCTCGGCGAGGGCCAGGCCGTGCAGTACTCGCTCAAGCCCCGCCGGCGGGGGCGCAGCCGCATCCCGGTCCGCCCATCCGAGAACTACCTCCGGGAGGCGATGGTCCGCACCCTGGCCGACGGGGACTGGGAGTTCGACTTCATGGTCCAGGTCCAGACCGACCCCCACCTGATGCCGATCGAGAACGCATCCGTGCACTGGCCCGAGCACCTGTCCCCTTACGTCCCGGTGGCCAGGCTGCGCCTGCCGGCCCAGCGCTTCGACTCCGACGAGCAGCTCGCCTTCGCCGACGTCCTGCGCTACAACCCCTGGCACAGCCTCCCCGACCACAAGCCGCTGGGGAACTCCAACCGCGCCCGCCGGCGGATGTACTGGGAGCTGGCCCGCCTCCGGCAACAGATGAACGCCGTCGAGCACGTGGAGCCGACTGGCGACGAAATCTTCCCTGACTCCCAACCCAGCCGCTCCCCTGCTCATTAGTACAGGTAGGTGCCACTTCAACGGCGCCGCCCTATGACGTGGAGTGGTAACCAGGTGAGAATTCGTGATCCGACACACGCCTGGCGTGTGGGGGGCGTTGGATGGACGAGCCGGTTCACGGGATCCTCGGGCGGGACGCCGAACTCGCCCAGGTGCAGTCCTTCCTCGAGTCGGTATCGGGGAGGCCCTCGTCCCTGATCCTGGAGGGAACGGCCGGGATCGGCAAGACGACACTGTGGCACGCGGGAGTGTCCTTCGCGCGAGCACGAGGCCATCGGGTGCTCTCCTGCCGCGCGGCGGAATCGGAGGCCCGGCTTTCCTACGCGGCGCTTGGTGACCTCCTTGACTTCGAGCTCCCTGATCTGCCGGCTCCGCAGCAGCGCGCGCTGGACGCCGCGCTCCTCCGAGCAGAGGTCGAGGGTGCTCCACCGGACCAGCGAGCGGTGGCGGTCGCGTCGCTGGGAGTGCTGCGCACGCTGGCCGCGTCCGATCCGGTGATCATCGCGATCGACGATGTCCAGTGGCTGGATGCGCCCTCGGCCAGGGGTGCTGGCGTTCGTGGCTCGTCGCCTGGAGGATGCGCCGATCCGGATCCTGGCGGCGCTCCGTGTCGGTGCCGGCGGCGACCCCCTCGGTCTGGGTCAGGCAGGACCGGCGCTGAGCCTCCACCGGGTGGCCATCGGCCCGTTGCGCGAGGAGGCCATGACCCGTCTCCTGAGGGACCGAGCCAAGGGGGATCTCACGCATCCCGTCCTGCTCCGGCTACACCGGATCTCGGAAGGCAACCCGTTCTATGCCCTGGAGATCGCTCGGGCCCTCACCCGGCAGGGTGTCCGGCCAGCGCCTGGCGAACCTCTGCCGGTCCCGGAGGACCTGCAAGCGCTGCTGGGGGCACGGCTTGCCGCGCTGCCGTCGAGCGCCGCTGCCGGGCTCCTCGTCGTGGCGGCCGCGGCCCGCCCGACAGAAGACCTGGTCATTGCGGCGGCACGATCCAACCGGGCATCGGCCGGCATCGCTAGGGCTGAAAAGGCGGGCATCCTGCAGCGAGCCGACGGCCGGATCGGGTTCACCCACCCGCTGCTGGGGTCGACCGTCTACGCCGCCGCCACGCCGCAGGCCAGGCGAAGCGTGCATCGGCGCCTGGCGGACCTGGTCGTCGACCCGGAGGAGCGGGCCCGGCACCTCGCCCTCGCGGCCAGCGGACCAGACCTCCAGGTGGCACGAGCGTTGAAGGAAGCAGGCCGGCACGCGCGCGGGCGGGGAGCCCCGGACGCGGCCGCGGAGCTGTTGGAGCTGGCCCGGAAGCTGACACCGCCCGGGGACAGCGCGGGCCTCCTTCGGCGAAGCGTCGAGGCAGCCGAGTACCACTTCGACGCCGGCGACGCGACCCGCGCGACGGCGTTGCTGGAGGAGGCGATCGCCGCGGCCCGCCCCGGCCGTGACCGTGCCCCCATCCTCTTTCGCCTGGCCTCCATCAGCTGGCTCAACATGGGTCGCGTCCAGGGGCTCTCCGAGCGGGCCCTGCAGGAGGCGGGGGACGACGCCGGGCTCCGAGCCGCGATCCTCGAGCACCTGGCCTGGGTGGGGATCTACCGCGGCGACCTTGCCTTCGCCGCGGAGCGCGCGAGCGCCTCCAGGAGCTGGGCGCGGCGGACCACCCATCCCGCAATCCGGGCCGATTCGCTGTCCACCTTCGCCATGGTCGAGTTCCTGCTGGGCCGGCCGGCGCAGGACCTCATGACCGAGGCCGAGCGGCTGGAGGACCTGGCGATGCGGGAGGGCCCGGAGAGCCAGACAACCGTCTTCACCGCATCCAGGACCTGCCACGGCCTCCAGCTCCTGTGGGCGGGCGAGCTGGACGCCGCGCGGGAGGTTCTCCACCAGGAGCTGACGGTGTACGAGCGTCTGGGAAAGTACGTCGTGCGGGACGAGCTGCTGGCCTACCTGGCCGAGGTGGAATGCCGAGCGGGGAATTGGCAGGTCGCCGCCAGGCACGCCCAAGAGGCCTACGACATCGACGTCGAGGCCGGGCGGGTGTTGGGGCAGGGCCACATGCTGTTCCCCAAGGCGCTGGTCGCG
>Ga0081538_10004185_pt1 | contig 13391 bp, 12 predicted proteins | sample TabmetS5T2R1_FD_71022 | JGI IMG/M metagenome (GOLD analysis project Ga0081538, IMG submission 71022) | Tabebuia heterophylla rhizosphere microbial communities from the University of Puerto Rico - S5T2R1 | ecosystem: Host-associated > Plants > Roots > Rhizosphere ...
GTCGTAGTCGTCGGCGGGGATCTCGGTGGCCCGGCCCGGCCGCGACGGGCACAGCGGGCAGCGGTCGCTGGACGGCAGGTGGGTGCGGCCCTGCCGGTGGCTGGCGATGATCACCCACTGGTCGAGCAGGGCGTCGTAGCGGATCTCCGAGCGGGTGCGGGTGGCGCGCAGGTCGCGGGTGTCGGCGGCCGAGCGGTCCATGCCCGGCCGCTCGTCGTAGTAGATCAGCTCGCGCCCGTCGGCGAGCTTGGTGATCGTCTTGGTGCTCCTCATGATCCTTCCTGAGCCAGGACCGCCACGCCGAACCGTTCCAGGGTGATTGTGCCGTCCAGCCGGGACCCGGTGAGCAGGTCGACCGCGGGCGCCGGCAGCGCCACCGACACCGGCCGGTCGTGGTGGTTGAGCAGGAACAGCCAGGAGCCGCCGCCGTCGCCGCCGGTGCGGCGCACCGCCTCGACGCCGGGGGCCACCGGCGCGACCGGGGCGACGCCCGCCTCGGCGCAGGCGCGGCCCAGGATCCTGGCCATGGCGGCCGGCTCCGGCCGGGTGGCGAGGTACCAGCCGGTGCCGGCGCCGTGGCGGTGGCGCAGCACCACCGGCGTGCCGTCGAGGTCGCCGCCGTCGACCTCGGCGAGCACCTCGGCGCCCTCGGCCCGGACCGCCTCGCTCCACAGGCTGCCGGTGAACGGGCCGAGCTCGGCCGAGCGCACCGCCAGCGTCTCGCCGGGCAGCAGCGGCCACAGCTCCTCGACCCGCAGGCCGAGCAGCGTGCGGAACGGCGCCGGGTAGCCGCCGAGCCGCACGTGGTCGTGCTCGTCGACGATGCCGGAGAAGCACGACAGCAGCAGCGCCCCGCCGCCGGCGACGTAGTCGACGAGGTTCTTGGCGGCGGCGTCGGTGACCAGGTAGAGGTTGGGCGCCACCACCAGCCGGTAGCGGCGCAGGTCGGCCTCGGGATGGGCCAGATCGACGGTCACGCCGGCCTCCCACAGCGGCGTGTAGTGGGCAAGCAGGGCGTCCAGCAGCCGCAGGTCGGCCGAGGGGTGGGAGTCGAGCTCCGACGCCCACCAGCTCGGCCAGTCCAGCAGCAGCGCGACGTCGGCGGGCACGCGGGCGCCGGCGACCTCGCCGATGCGGCCGAGCTCGGCGCCGAGCGCGCTGACCTCCCGGAAGGTGCGGGAGCCGGGGCCGGCGTGGGGGACCATGCCGGAGTGGAACTTCTCGGCGCCGGCCCTGGACGCCCGCCACTGGAAGAAGCAGACCCCGTCCGCCCCCCTGGCCACCGCCTGGAGGCTCCACAGCCGCATCTGGCCGGGCCGCTTGGGCTTGTTGCGGGGGCGCCAGTTGACGGCGGAGGGCGCCTGCTCCATCAGCAGCCACGGCCGGCCGCCACCGAGCGAGCGCATCAGGTCGAAGCCGAGCGCGCCGAGCACGTGGCTGCGGGGGTCCCCGGGGTCGACGTACCAGTCGTTGGAGACCAGGTCCTCCCGCGCCGCCCACTGCCAGTAGTCCAGTGGCTTGAACACCCCCATGAAGTTGGTGGTGACCGGCACGCCAGGGCTCAGCCTGGCCAGCGTGTCCCGCTCGGCCTGGAAGCACTCCAGCAGGTTGTCGGAGCAGAAGCGGGCGAAGTCGAGCCGCTGGGTGGGGTTGGGGAAGGTGGGGGCGTGCCGCGGCGGGATCACCTCCTCCCAGTCGCTGTACCGCTGGCTCCAGAAGTCGGTGCCCCAGGCGTGGTTGAGCCCGTCCAGGTCGCCGTGGCGGCGCCGCAGCCACGCCCGGAACCGCTCGGCGCAGGCGTCGCACCAGCAGGCAGCGACGTGGCAGCCGTACTCGTTGCCCACGTGCCACATGGCCAGGGCCGGGTGGCCGGCGTAGCGCCCGGCCAGCCGCTCGACCAGGGCGACGGCCGCCGTCCGGTAGGCCTCGGAGCTCGGGCACCAGGCCTGCCTGGCGCCGTGCCAGAGCCGGTGGCCGTCGGCGTCGACCGGCAGGCTCTCCGGGTGCCGGCGGGCCATCCACGGCGGCGGCGACGCCGTGGCGGTGGCCAGGTCGACGCGGACGCCGTGCTCGTGCAGCAGGTCGAGCACCCGGTCCAGCCAGGCGAGCTCGTACTCGCCGGGGCGGGGCTCCAGCCGGGCCCAGGCGAACACCCCCACGGTGACCAGGTTGACGCCGGCCTCGCGCATGAGCCGCGCGTCCTCGGTCCAGGTCGGCTCCGGCCACTGCTCGGGGTTGTAGTCGCCCCCGTACAGGAGCCCCGGCAGCGACGGGACCAGTGAGCCCATGACCCTCAGCCGGCCTCGGCGTCCTGGCCGCGGACGGGCGCCAGCAGCAGCTCGCCGACCTGCTCGCCGAGGACCTCGCGGGCGTCCTCGCCGAGGCCGGCGTCGGTGACCAGCACCTCCGCCTGGTCGAGGGCGAGGATCGAGCAGAGCCCGATCACCCCCCACTTGGTGTGGTCGGCGACCACCACCACCCGGCGGGCGGCCTCGGCGAGGGCGCGGTTGGCCTCGGCCTCCATCAGGTTGGGGGTGGTGAAGCCGCGCCGCGGGTCCATCCCGTGCACGCCCATGAACACCACGTCGAGGTTGAGCGAGCGGATCGAGCCGATGGCGACCGGCCCCACCAGCGCGTCGGAGGGGGTGCGCAACCCGCCGGTGAGCACCACCGTCTGGTCGGCGCGGTCGTGCTGGTGGAAGACGCCGGCGACCTGGATGGAGTTGGTGACCACGGTGAGGTTGGGCACCTCCCCGAGCCGCCTGGCCAGCGCCCAGGTGGTGGTGCCGGCGTTCAGGCCGATGGCGCTGCCCGGGCGCACCAGGGTGGCGGCCAGCTCGGCGATCGCCTCCTTCTCCGGGCGCTCGCGGAACGACTTGGCCTCGAACCCCGGCTCGAAGGTGCTGCGCTCGCCGACGGCGGTGGCGCCGCCGTGGACCTTCTCGACCAGGCCGCTCTCGGCGAGCACGTCCAGGTCGCGGCGGATGGTCATGTCGGACACCCGCAGCAGCTCGGTCAGGTCGCTGACCCGGACCCCGCCGCTGCGGCGGACCTCCTCGAGGATCACCGCCTGCCGCTGCTTCGCGAGCATCTCCGTCCCCCCATGCCGGTCGTGGACAGGTCAAGGGTCCACCCACACTCTCACACAAGTCAACAACTCTCAGCAGACGAATCCTTGACATCTCGGGATGGGCGCGCTGAGATAGGCCGAGGGCTGTTGGTTTGTGTTGAGTTGGGTTGCGCTCGGGGGCGCCCGGAGGCAAGGAGGAGCCATGGCCACCTCTCGGATGGGACCGCGCCTGAGCCGGCGCGACATGCTCAAGGCCTTCGGGGTCGGCGCGGGCATGGCCGGCCTCGCCGCCTGCGGCGACGGCGGCGGCGGCGGGGGCGGCGGGGGCGGCGGGGGCGGCGGCGGCGGCGAGGTCACGGTCGGCTCCAACGCCTCCGACGAGGTCCCCAAGAAGGCCTACGAGCAGGTGTTCGCCAACTTCCAGAAGGCCACCGGGATCACCCCCAAGGTGAACACCGTCGAGCACGAGACCTACCAGGAGCAGATCAACAACTACCTGCAGGGCAGGCCGGACGACGTGTGGATGTGGTTCGCCGGCTACCGCATGCAGTTCTTCGCCCAGCGCGGCCTGGCCGGCGACGTCAGCGATGTCTGGCAGAAGGTCGGCGGCGACTTCACCGAGGCGCTCAAGCAGGCCTCCACCGGCCTGGACGGCAAGCAGTACTTCATCCCCTTCTACTACTACCCGTGGGCGGTCTTCTACCGGAAGAGCGTCTTCGAGCAGCGGGGCTACCAGCCGGCCGAGACCTGGGACCAGTTCATCGCCCTGAGCAGGCAGATGAAGGGCGACGGCCTGACCCCGCTGGCCTTCGCCGACAAGGACGGCTGGCCGGCGATGGGCACCTTCGACTACCTGAACATGCGCATCAACGGCTACGACTTCCACATCAACCTGATGGGCGGCAAGGAGTCCTGGACCGACCCGCGGGTGGTCAAGGTGTTCGACACCTGGCGCGAGCTGGTCCCCTACCAGCAGGAGGGCGCGCTCGGCCGCACCTGGCAGGAGGCGGCCCAGTCGCTGGCGCAGAAGAAGAGCGGCATGTACCTGCTGGGCATGTTCGTCGGCCAGCAGTTCCCCGAGGCCGACCGCGACGACCTCGACTTCTTCGCCTTCCCCGAGATCGACCCCGCGGTCGGCACCGACGCGGTGGAGGCGCCGATCGACGGCTTCATGCTGGCCAAGTCGCCGCGGTCGGAGGAGAACGCCAAGAAACTGCTGGAGTACCTGGCCGGCACCGAGGCGGTGGCGACCTACCTCAAGTCCGACCCCAACAACATCGCCGCCAACACCAAGGCCGACACCAGCGGCTACAACGCCCTGCAGAAGAAGGCCGTGGAGCTGATCGGCTCGGCCAAGAGCATCTCCCAGTTCCTGGACCGCGACACCCGCCCGGACTTCGCCTCCACGGTGATGATCCCCTCGCTGCAGGAGTTCATCCGCAACCCCGACGACGTGGCCGGGCTCACCCAGAAGATCGAGAACCAGAAGAAGACGATCTTCACCAGCTGACAACGATGGCCGTCACCAAGCCCGCGCCGGCGGCCGCCACCACCGCCCGCCGGCGCGGCCCCAGGCTCACCCGGCGGGACAAGCTCGTCCTGGCCGTGATGATCGGCATCCCCACCCTGCTGCACCTGACCCTGATCTGGGCTCCGACGCTGCTGTCGGTGGCGCTGTCGTTCGCCCGCTGGGACGGCATCGGCGGGCTGGAGACCATCCAGTGGGTCGGGCTGGAGAACTACCGGCAGGTGTTCACCATCTACCCGCCGTTCTGGCCGGCGGTGCAGCACAACCTCATCTGGCTGGTGTTCTTCCTGATCGTCCCGACCACCTTCGGGCTGTTCCTGGCGCTGCAGCTCGACAAGCAGCTCAGGGCCACGCGCCTCTACCAGAGCGCCATCTACCTGCCGGTGGTGCTGGCGCTGGCGATCGTCGGCTTCATCTGGCAGCTCGTCTACTCGCCCGAGCAGGGGCTGATCAACAACCTGCTGGGCCGCACCGAGCAGGGCAACCTGATCGACTGGCTGGGCAACCCCAGGCTCAACCTGTGGGCGATGCTGATCGCGGCGAGCTGGCGCCACGTCGGCTACATCATGATCCTCTACCTGGCCGGCCTGAAGAGCGTCGACGCCTCCCTGCGGGAGGCGGCCGCGATCGACGGCGCCAACGAGTGGCAGACCTTCCGGCGGGTGGTGTTCCCCGCGCTCAAGCCGATCAACGTGGTGGTGCTGGTCGTCACCGTGATCGACTCGCTGCGCGCCTTCGACATCGTGTTCGTGATCAACGCCGGCCGCAACGGCCTGGAGCTGCTGTCGGTGCTGGTCTACGACAACATCGTCGGCGAGGCCAGCCGCATCGGCTTCGGCTCCACCCTGGCGGTGATCCTGCTGACGGTGTCGCTGGTCTTCATCATCCCCTACCTGGTGGTGTACTTCCGCGGCAGCCTGGTCGGCAGGGGGGTGCGCTAGATGGCCACCGCCGACGTCGACGTCGCCGCCAGGCCCCGCGAGGCGGCGCCGCCCGTGACGACCCGCCGCCGGCGCCTGCGGCCGGCGCGGGTGGTCCTCAACGTCTTCCTCACCGCCACCGCTCTGGCCTGGCTGGCCCCGCTGCTGTGGGCGGTCTACACCTCGCTGCGCCCCTATGAGGACACCGCCAGGCGCGGCTACGTGTCGCTGCCCGGCGAGCTCAACCTCGACAACTACGTCAACGCCTGGAGCCAGGCGGAGCTGCCCCGCTACTACCTGAACACGCTGATCGTGGTGGTGCCGGCGGTGCTCCTGACGCTGCTGCTGGCGTCCTTCGTGGCCTTCGTGGTGTCGCGCTTCGACATCAAGGTCAACCTGGCGCTGCTGATGCTGTTCACCGCCGGCAACCTGCTGCCGCCGCAGGTGATCATCACGCCGCTGTACCGGATGTACCTCGAGATCCCGCTGCCGTACTGGATGAACGACCTGAGCACGCTGTACGACTCCTACTGGGGCATCATCGCCATCCACGTCGCCTTCCAGCTCGGCTTCTGCATCTTCGTGCTCAGCAGCTACATGAAGACGATCCCCTACGACCTGACCGAGGCCGCCCTGGTCGACGGCGCCGGGGTGTGGCGCCAGTACTGGCGGATCATCCTGCCGCTGTGCCGGCCGGCGCTGGCGGCCCTGGCCACGCTGCTGTTCACCTGGATCTACAACGACTTCTTCTGGGCGCTGGTGCTGATGCGCACCGGCGAGAAGCGGCCGATCGTCTCGGCGCTGTCCAACCTCAAGGGCCTGTTCTTCGTCGACAACAACCTGATCGCCGCCGGCGCCCTGCTGGCCGCGCTGCCCACCCTGATCATCTACTTCGCGCTGCAGCGTCACTTCGTGCGCGGCCTCACCCTCGGCGCCACCAAGGGTTGAGCCCTTGACCCGCTTCGTGCACCTGCGGGCGGGTGGCGCCAGTCTGGTGCTGGACGCCGGCGGCCCGCGGCTGCCGGCGGTGCTGCACTGGGGCGCCGACCTCGGCGACGCGCCGCCCGGCGCCCTCGCCGACCTGGCGCTGGCCAGGGCGACCGCGGTGGCCAAGGCCACCCTGGACGAGCCGGTCGCCAGCTCGCTGGTGCGGGAGCAGGCCGCCGGCTGGCCGGGCCGGCCCACCCTGTCCGGGCACCGCCGCGGCTCGGACTGGTCGCCGTCGTTCGCGCTGGACGGGCTGGACCACGACGGCGGCAACCGGGTCACGGTGCACGGCGTCGACAAGGTCGCCGGCCTGCGCCTGCGCAGCGAGCTGGAGCTGTCCCCCGCCGGGCTGCTGCGGCTGCGCCACACACTGCGCAACGACGGCGAGGAGCCCTACACGGTCGACGAGCTGTCGTGCGCCCTGCCCATCCCGGCGCACGCGACCGAGCTGCTGGACCTGAGCGGCCGCTGGTGCCGCGAGCGGCACCCGCAGCGCCACCCCCTGGGGCTCGGGAGCTGGGTACGCGAGAACCGGCGCGGCCGCACCGGCCACGACGCCACCATCGGGCTGCTGGCGGGGACGCCCGGCTTCGGCTCCCGCCACGGGGAGGTGTGGGCCGTCCACGTCGGCTGGAGCGGCAACCACCGCAGCTACGCGGAGCGCTGGCCGTCGGGCGAGGGCGTGCTCGGCGGCGGCGAGCTGCTGCTGCCCGGCGAGGTCGAGCTGGCGCCGGGCGCCGAGTACGCCACCCCCTGGGTGTACGCCGCCTGGTCGCCGCGCGGCCTGGACGGCGTCGCCGCCGCCTTCCACGGCCACCTGCGCGCCCGGCCCGGCCACCCCGGGCCGGACCGGCCCCGTCCGGTGGTGCTCAACACCTGGGAGGCGGTCTACTTCAACCACGACCTCGACCGGCTGAAGGCCCTGGCCGACACCGCCGCCGAGCTCGGCGTGGAGCGCTTCGTCCTGGACGACGGCTGGTTCCGGCACCGCCGCGACGACACCGCCGGCCTCGGCGACTGGTACGTCGACGAGACCGTGTGGCCGCAGGGGCTGGGGCCGCTGGTCGGCCACGTCCGCGCGCTCGGCATGCAGTTCGGCCTGTGGGTCGAGCCGGAGATGGTCAACCCCGACTCCGACCTGTTCCGCGCCCACCCCGACTGGGTCCTCCAGACCGGCGGGAGGCTGCCGCCGGCCGCCCGCAACCAGCAGGTGCTCGATCTCGCCAACCCGGATGCCTACGAGCACGTCCGCTCGCGGCTGGACGCGCTGCTGCGCGAGTACGACATCGCCTACCTGAAGTGGGACCACAACCGCGACCTGGTCGACGCCGGCCACCAGGGGCGCCCCGGCGCGCACGCGCAGACGCTGGCGGTCTACCGGCTGCTGGACGAGCTGCGCGGCGCCCATCCCGGCGTGGAGATCGAGAGCTGCTCCTCCGGCGGCGCCCGGGTCGACCTCGGCATCCTGGAACGCACCGACCGCGTGTGGGCCAGCGACTGCAACGACGCCCTGGAGCGCCAGGCGATCCAGCGGTGGACCGGGCTGTTCCTGCCCCCGGAGCTGATCGGCACCCACGTCGGCCCGCCGCGGTCCCACACCACCGGCCGCGTCCACGACCTGTCGTTCCGGGCGGCGACCGCGCTGTTCGGGCACGCCGGCATCGAGTGGGACGTCACCGCCACCTCGCCGGAGGAGCGCGCCGCGCTGGCGTTCTGGATCGAGTTCTACAAGCGGCACCGCGGCCTGCTGCACACGGGCGAGGTCGTGCACGCCGACCATCCCGACCCCGCGGCGGCGCTGCACGGGGTGGTCGCCGGCGACCGCTCGGAGGCGCTGTACGCCTACGTCCAGCTCGCCACCTCGCCGTTCGCCGTGCCGGTGCCGGTACGGCTCCCCGGCCTGGACCCGGCCGGCAGCTACCTGGTCGAGCCGGTCCACCCCGCCGGCCCGCCGCGCACCACCCAGCGGGTGCCGCCGCCCTGGTACGCCGCCGGCGGGGTCACCCTGCCCGGCGTGGTGCTCGCCGCCGCCGGGCTGGCCATGCCGGCGCTGGACCCGGAGCAGGCGCTGCTGCTCCGGGTCCGGGCCGCGGCGCGGTAGCGCAACCTGGATTAGCGACGGCCTCCGGGTGGTAGTTCGCGGGTGCCCGCGTCCCGTTCCATCCGCCGCCGGACCGACGGCCCGCCCGCGAAGGAGCGACCATGACGACGTCTGACCCCGACCACGTCAGGGACGAGGAGATCGAGACCGTCCGCGGCCAGGAGCCGGCGGACACCGCCCGTCACCAGGACGCCGACAGCGCCGACACCGGCGACCGGACCGACGCCGCCGACGCCACCGACCAGGCCGACACCGCTGACACCACCGATCGGGCCGGGATCGCCGCGCCCAGCGGCGCCACCGACACCGGCGTGATGATGGACGCCGCCGACACGGGCACCCGGGACCAGGCCGACGTCCTCGCGCCCGGCGGCGCCACCGACACCGGCGTGATGATGGACGCCGCCGACACCGGCACGGCCGATATCGCGGACGTCGCCGCGCCCAGCGGCGCCACCGACACCGGCGCGATGATGGACTCCCGCGACACCGGCACCATCGACCGCACCGACGTCGGAGAGGGCGGGGATGCCGACGCCGACGAGTCCGACCGGTAGCGACCCGCGGGACGACCAGGCGGGCGGCGCGCTCGCCCGCCTGGTCGGCGACCCGGACCGGTTCGCCAGCGAGCACTGGGCGCGGACGCCGCTGTACCGGCCGGGCGCCGACCCGGGCCGGTTCGCCGACCTGTTCTCCCTCGGCGACGTCGACCACATCCTGTCCTCGACCACGCCGCGGTACCCGGCCTTCCGCATGGTCAAGGACGGCAGGCAGCTCGACCCGCGGTCCTACACCAGGCCGGGGCGGGTCGGCGGCCAACCCGTGAACGACCTCGCCGACCCGGCAGCGGTGTACGAGCACTTCCACGGCGGCGCCACCATCGTGCTGCAGAGCCTGCACCGCTTCTGGCCGCCGCTGGTCCGCCTCGGCCGCGACCTTGAGCTCGCCCTGACCCATCCCGTCCAGGTCAACGCCTACATCACCCCGCCGGCCTCGCGGGGGCTGGGGATCCACCACGACGAGCACGACGTGTTCGTGTTGCAGGTGTACGGGCACAAGCGATGGGACGTACACGACCCCGACGGCGCGCCCGACGACCGGCTGGTCGAGGCCGAGCTGGCGCCGGGCGACTGCCTGTACATCCCGCAGCGCTTCCCGCATGCCGCCTGGACGGCGCAGACCGCCTCGGTCCACCTGACCGTCGGGGTGGTCCCTACCACCTGGGCGGACGTGCTGCGCCCCGCGGTCACCGCGGCGGTCGAAGCCGCCCTGTCCGGCCAGCCACTGCCCGCAGGGTTCGCGGCCGACCCGGCCGCGCTCACCGCCGGCGTGGCCGAGCAGCTCGGCGAGATTCGGCAGCGGCTGGACAAGCTCGACCCCGCCGCGATCGCGGTGGCCGCCGCCGACCGGTTCTGGTCCGGCCGGCCGCCGATCCTCACCGGCCAGCTCCAGCAGCTCCTCGCGCTGCAGGAGATCGGCGAGGAGACGGTGGTCCGGCGGCGGCCCGGCGCCGTCTGCCGCCTGCGCCGGCGTGCGGACCGGCTGGAGGTCCTGCTCGGCGACCGCGTCCTGCGCATGCCCGCGCGCCTGGAGCCGGCCATGCGGGCGATCCTGGCCAGGGACCGGCTGGCCGTGGGCGACCTCGCCGAGCACCTCGACCCGCCCAGCCGGCTGGTGCTGGTCCGGCGCCTGGTCCGCGAAGGCCTGCTGGAGACGCCGCGGGAGCAGGTATCGTAGGGACGTGGGGATCGACCGCCGGGCGCTCCTGAAGCGCGCGGGGCTGCTGGCCGGGACCGGCGCGCTCGCCGGCTTGACCGGGTGCGAGCCCGGCCGTGGCGCCGGATCCGCCGCCGTGATGCCTACCGATGCCCCGGGCGGCTGGGCGGGCGTGCGGGCGCGGTTCGACCTGGACCCGGGCAAGCGGCACTTCGCCGCCTTCGTGCTCGCCTCCCACCCGCGGCCGGTCGCCGACGCCATCCAGCGGCACCGCGACGGCCTCCAGACCGACCCGGACGGCTACCTGGAGGCGCACGGCCGGCGGCTGGACCGGGCCGCCCGCGCCGCCGCCGCCGGCTACCTCGGCGCCGACCCCGACGGGATCGCGTTCACCCGCAGCACCACCGACGGCCTCGGCCTGCTCTACGGCGGGCTGCGGCTGCGGCCCGGGCAGGAGGTCGTCACCACCGAGCACGACTTCTACGCCACCCACGAGGCGCTGCGGCTGCGGGCCGAGCGCACCGGCGCGGCCGTGCGGCGGGTCGCCCTCTACGACGACCCGGCGGCCGTGTCGGTGGACGGGCTGGTCGCCGCCGCCCGCCGCGGGATCGGCCCGCGGACCCGCGTGCTGGCGCTCACCTGGGTCCACAGCGGCACCGGCGTGAAGCTCCCGCTGCGCGAGATCACCGCCGCGGTCGCCGAGCTGAACCGCGACCGCGACCCGCGCGACCGCGTGCTGGTGTGCGTGGACGCCGTCCACGCGCTCGGCGTCGAGCCGGCCGAGGTCGGCGACCTCGGCTGCGACTTCCTGGTCGCCGGCTGCCACAAGTGGCTGTTCGGGCCCCGCGGCACCGGGCTGGTGTGGGGCCGCGACGCCGCCTGGGAGCAGGTCACCGGGACCGTCCCCAGCTTCGACCGGCGCGCCATCGGCGCCTGGATCGGCGGCCGCGCGCCCGACGGCTCCGGCTCGCGGAGCTCCAGCCTGCCGCGGGCGGCGCTGTTCGAGCCGGGCGGGTTCCACGCCTTCGAGCACCGCTGGGCCCTTGCCGAGGCGTTCGCCTTCCAGCGGGAGCTCGGCAAGGCGGCGGTCGCGGAGCGGACCCGGGCGCTGGCGACCCGCCTCAAGGACGGCCTGGCGGCGATCCCGTCGGTGCGGCTGGTCACCCCCCGCGCGCCCGAGCTGTCGGCCGGGATCGTCTGCCTCGACGTCGGCGACCTCTCCCCCGACGACGCCGCCGCCGCCCTCCGCCGCCAGGGGATCCTCGCCAGCGTGTCCCCCTACGCATCCCCCCACCTGCGGCTCGGTCCCAGCATCGTCACCTCCGAGGCCGACGTCGACGCCGCCCTCAGCGCCATCGCCGCCCTCGCCTGAGGGTCGGCCTCAGTCGCCGAACTCGATGCCGCTGACGCCGTAGCCGGCGGAGGCGCCGCCCGCCACGACGACCGTCAGCTCGGCGCGGTCCGCGACGGGGTACGAGCACACGAACACGGCCGGGTCCACCAGCCGGCACGGCAGCGCTGCGGGCGCCCGCGCGGGCGTGGACTGGGCGCACGGTGCCTCCCCCGGAGCGGCACGACCCTGTGTCGGCGCACGGCACGAGCTTCGCCCGGGCCGGTCACGACCGGACGCCGGCCGCGCATCGCCGTCGCCGCGAAACGGCCTCGACCAGGTCGCGATCGTCCATCGAGACGGCCGCCTCTGCGCCGCCATGCTCGCCCGCCGGTCGGCTCCAGGTCAGGTGTTCTCGCGCCGACTCAGCCGCAGAGCGGGCTGTTGACAACTTCTTGGCTGTCCTCGACCGATGCGGCACCATGGTGTCCGGCCATGACGGTCGCGGGAAGGTGAGGCATGACGGTACGGCGGGTCGAAGCTGACGAGCAGGCGCGTCTCCGCGCCGAGGTCGAGGCCGACCTTGCCGCCGCAGGCGTTGTACCGATGTCTGATGAGCGCCTCCGGGCTATCAGCCGGGACAGCCCCTGGGAATCTCCCGAGGAGCTGGAGGCCTTCCTCGCGGACGTCTACGCCGCCCGGTGGCGGGACTAGTCTTGGCCATCGTCGTGCTGGACACCGATGCTGCCTCCAGGCTCTTCGAGCGGCGCCTACCCGCGTCGATGCTCCAGCGGCTGGTCGGTCAGACGCCGATGATCACCTTCGTGACCATCGCCGAAGCGGTCTATGGCAGTAGGAGCCGGCGGTGGGGCGCTCGTCGCACCACTGCGCTCGAGCAGTACTACCAACGGACCTTTGCGGTCCTCCCCACGCGCAGCCAACACCTGATCCCTGTCGCGCGGACCTGCGGGGCACTGCGGGCCGACGCCGAGCAGCGGGGGCTCACCGTTCCATCCAGCGACGCGTGGGTCGCTTCCTGTTGCATCACCTTTGGATATCCGCTGCTCACGCTCAACCGTAAGCATTTCGAGCCGCTCGCGGTATTGGGTCTCCGGCTGCTCTAGCGTCGAGCCGCCGTCAGACCTCCACCTCCTGGCCGTCCTCGGACCAGCGGGTGTGGAAGGTGCCGGGGCGGTCCAGGCGGCGGTAGGTGTGGGCGCCGAAGAAGTCGCGCAGGCCCTGGAGGAGGTTGGCGGGGCCGCGCTCGCGCCGGACGCCGTCGTAGTAGGCCAGCGAGGAGGCGAACGCCGGGGTCGGCACGCCCAGCTCGACCGCGGTGGCGACCACCCGCCGCCAGGCGTCCTGCGCGCCGGCGACGGCGTCGCGGAAGTAGTCGGCCAGCAGCAGGCTGCGCAGGCCCGGGTCGCCCTCGTAGGCCTCCCGGATGCGGTCCAGGAAGCGGGCGCGGATGATGCAGCCGCCCCGCCAGATGGTGGCCAGCCCGCCGAGGTCCACGTCCCAGCCGTAGGCGTCGGCGGCGGCGGCGATCTGCTCGAAGCCCTGGGCGTAGGCGACCACCTTGGAGGCGTAGAGCGCGTCGCGGACGTCGTCGACCATCCGCTCGGCGGCGGCGCCGGCGGCCTGGCGCGACGGGCCGGCCAGCGCCTTGGCGGCGGCCTCGCGCTCCTCCCGCCGGGAGGACAGCACCCGGGCGAACACCGCCTCGGTGATGCCGGTGA
>Ga0081538_10004186_pt1 | contig 13391 bp, 10 predicted proteins | sample TabmetS5T2R1_FD_71022 | JGI IMG/M metagenome (GOLD analysis project Ga0081538, IMG submission 71022) | Tabebuia heterophylla rhizosphere microbial communities from the University of Puerto Rico - S5T2R1 | ecosystem: Host-associated > Plants > Roots > Rhizosphere ...
CCGGCTCCACACGCTGCTCGAGGAAGGAAGGCGCGACGAGCTGCTGGGTTACTTCATGCGGGAGGTCGCCGGGCTTCCACCAGATCAGGTCGAGTTGCTGCGGTCGCTGCCGGCCTGGGAGGCCCGGCTCGACGCAGCCGACACGATTCCCCGGGAGGAGCGGGCGAGCAGGGAATACGTATTTGATCCGGCTCGCTTCCGCGACCTCGACGTGCCAACGCTATATCTCCAAGGCGGCGACAGCAGCGAACCCTTCGAGGCGGCCGGCGAGGCGCTGCAGGAGGCTCTGCCGGACTGCCGCGTCTCGGTCATGCCGGGACAGCGACACGCCGCCATGGACACCGCCACCGACCTGTTCACCACCCAGGTGCTCAGCTTCCTGGAGGCGCCGGACCGGGCGCGCTGAGCGTGTCGCGCCCGCCGGGCGCGTTTTCGCGCACCCAGCGACCACTCGTTCTGGACGATCGCGCAGGTGTCTCCTGCGATGCCCCGCGCTTTCGCAATCGCGTGGTTGCGCAACTCTCGGCGGAGGGTCCGTCTCTGTCGAGGTGGACGACCGACGGGCGTCTGGATACGGTAACGCGAGCCTGTACCGGCGCCCGGTCCCCGACTGAACGCGGTGTGGGTGTGCCATCGACGCGGTGCTCCGAGGGGGTGGCTTGGCTGCTGGCTGACCGCCCGCTCAGGGCGAGCTGACACCCGTTCGCAGGTGCGCGTCAGCGAGACGTCAGCGGCGTCAGCGAAATGTGAGCAGGCTGTTGTGTGATTGAGATCCACCAGACCCCGAGCGGCGAATTGCCAGGGGAGAGAGAGCAACATGTTTACCGGCACTGGACAGCCCCTTGGGAGTTTCAAGGGGGCCCGGCGGCGGGGTAGCGCAGGGTGGATCGCCGGGCAGGCAGCGTTGCTGGTAGATCGGTAGCGAGGCGGGACCTCAGCACCCACCCTGACAGACCTGCGCAGGCGGGCCGCCTATGGAGCCTGCGTCGACAGTCATGGACAAGGAGGTTCCCCGCCGTGCCCGCGTGATAAGTCGAAATGAAACCCCCCGAGTTGACCCTCACGCAAGACGCGACGTTGGCCGTAGCCCGGACGCCGAAACGGTGCCCAGCACGGCCGCGAGCCGGAGCGCAAGCGCGACTGAGAGCGGTGCCGCACGAGCCAGCCGGCGGCGCCCTCGTGCTTTTAGCCTGGGCTAATAGTCCACACGTCCTTGCCGGTGTCCTGGTCCGTCGTCTGCGTGCAGGCGAACCCCGTCCCCGTCACCCGCCTCGCCGGATAGCCTTGGACTTGACTGCAGTCACTCCTGTAGCCGCCATACCACTTGGTAAGTACGCGGAACCAGAACCAGTCGTGGCCGTCACTGGCGAGCTGGAGGTCCATTTGGTTCCCGCAGGGCTCCGAGCCAGACCCCAACGTGACTGACTGGCCGCTGACAATGTGGTCCCCCGTCTGGGGGGGATCCGGGTTCCACGCCGTGGCACCGTCTTTGATGGGTTGATCGAGCACTACGAGGTCGTAGCCCGAGTTGTTGACAACCGTGACCGTACAGTCGGCGACGTCGGGGGCGCTGGCGACCATCGACAGCGAGACGGGACCGAAGCGGCGCGCGGCTCCGGGCGCGCGGTCCTGGCGGGGAAGGCGGCCTTTGCCGAGCCGCGTGACTCTGTAGCTGACCGTGCTGCGAGCGGGGTTATGGCGCGGCCGGCTCAGCCTGAGGGTCACGTGCCGGCCGGCCACGTGCAGGGCGCCGGTCGCGCTAGCGGTCCCCCGCGAGAAGAGCCTCCGGTGCAGCCGCTTGACCGTCATCACGCCGAAGCGACCGCTGTTGTGGGCCCAGGTCACGCGCCCCCTCAAGCCGTGCAAGATCAGCCGGCCGCCATGGAGCTGGCCGCTCTTGGCGGAGTGGACGAACACGGTCGGGCCGGCTGGAGGCGTCTGCGCCGATACGGGCGCCGCCGCCACAAGCCAAGCCGCCAGCACCGCGGCCAGCCCGACGACAAATATCACGCCGGTCCGCGGCCGGGTCCCCTCGAAGCTCCCAAACCGCTGGCTCGTGTCGGCGAACATGGTCCCCTCTCTTCCTTGGTGGCTCGCTACGCGGATCTGCTCGGCAAAAGCACACCACGACCCGCTGACATTCCGCTGACGTCTCGCTGACGTTTCGCTGACGGGTTCTGGGCGATGCGCTCCCCCTCAACCGCCCGCTGGAGGACGCCCTGAACCATCCCGGCGACCTTCTTCACGCTGGCAGGCGAGAGGCCGTCGCGCTGGACCTGTGCAAGGAAGCGGTGGAGTACAGCGGGACGCAGTTGGCGCAGCTCGACGCCGCCGATGTTCGGCAGGACGTGCCGGTCCCACAGCGACTCGTACGTCCGCAGGGTTTTCGGCTCGAGGTTCGGAAGGGCGTAGTGCACCTCTGCAAGCGTGCTGCGCGTTATCTCCAACGGCGTTATCCGACAGCCACATGCGGGGCGGTAGCGTGGCCTGCGACCGTTCCCGGCTGCGGGTCTTTGGGGGGTAGTGGGCCGATCGGTGACGCGGGGGGGTGTGTAGTGATGGCCTAACTCGCGAGGCCGTCAGGGCGGCCTGCCTGGTCGCGGGCGGGGTCTTCTGCGGCCGCGGTTTGGCGGGGGTCTGCAGCGAGTGACCGCTTGGCGGGCAACCTCGAGTACGACTCAGAGAGCGTCGGCGTGATGCCTCAGACGGTGCGGGGTCGCCATGGCTCGTGTTCGTGCGTGAGCCAGACCAGCTCAGGGTCGAGCGCACGCACCCGCAGCTGGCCTTCGGTTTGCGGCGGCTCGTCGAACTCGCCGAACCACACCGCCACGTCGCCGCCGACGATGACCGGGCGCGCACCGGTCTCGATGACGACCATCTGCATGCCGTCTGTGTGGCCCGGGGCTGGGACGAGGCGGAGCCCGGGAAGCAGCTCGTGCTCGCCGTCGACCGGGACGTACCGCACGCCGGGCGCGTCGACCCATTCGCGGAAGGTATAGCCGTCCTGGTTGCGCGCGTCGTCGAGCTCCCGGCGCTGGACGTAGATCGGCCTGCCGGCAAAGAGGCGGTTGCCGCCGCAGTGGTCGGCGTGCAGGTGGGTGTTGACGACGATGTCGACGCCGGCGAGATCGAAGCCCTGCTCGCTCAGCGGCTGGATGCGGGGATCCATATCGGCCATCGCCGGGTGCAGCTCCGTCATGCCGGTGTCGACCAGCACGCGCGCATCTGGATGGTCGATGACGTGGACGTAGACCGGCATCCGCTCGCCCTCAACGGACAGGTCGGCAACGAAGACGGGCGTGACGGTGATCGAGGCGGGGCCGTTCATCGCGTATCGACCGCCGCGCTGAGCGTGGCCGGCAGGTCGAAGTGCTCGAACACCGCGCCGTCGAAGGTGACGATCTCGGTGACGACCCCGTCCCGCACCCGCAGGACGTCGATCGCCAGCGGTTCGTACGCGGCGTCGCCCGGCTTGCGCACGTAGGCCGCGACTGCGGGCTGACCGTTGGCGCGGGTGACCACGCACCGCATGCTGCCGAACGCCTCCGATCCGAACCCGCCGTCGATCCATGCCTGCACGACCGTGCTTCGCCCGGTCCAGACGCCGGGCGTCGGCGGCATCGAGAAGCGAACGTCCTCGTGCATGAGCGCGGCCAGGCCCTCGGCGTCGGCGCGCTCGCTGCACTCGACGTAGCGGGCGAGCAGCTCCCGCTCGGCGGCGGTCGGCTCGGCGGGGTGTTGCCACGCCTCGCGGTCCTCGGGCAGGCTCTCCCGCAACCCGGCCCGCGCGCGCTGCAGCGCGGAGTTCACCGACGCCTCTGACGTCTCGAGCACCCGCGCGGTCTCCTTCGCCGAGCAGCCGAGGACGTCGCGCACCACGAGCACGGCTCGCGGCAGCGGCGCGAGGTGCTGGATCGCGGCGATGAACGCCAGCTCTACGGTCTCCTTGGCAAGCGCCACGTCCTCCGGGCCCTCGCGCCGGTCGGGCAGCTGCTCGAGGAGCTCGTCGGGATAGGGCTGCAGCCACGCCACCTCGCCGCTCGCGCTCGGCCGCCGCGGGCGCTTGTCGAGCGCGTCGAGGCAGGCGTTCGTCGCGATCCGGTACAGCCACGCTCGAACCGACGCCCGGCCCTCGTACGTCTCGCGCCGGCGCCACGCGCGCAGGAACGCCTCCTGGACGAGGTCCTCGGCCTCCTCGAACGAGCCGAGCAGGCGGTAGCAGTGGACGTGCAACTCGCGGCGGTGCGGCTCGACGCGGGCGCCGAAGGCCTGCTCATCGAGCGGCCGGAGGTCGTCGTTGATGGAATTCATAGTGTGTGTGACGGCGGGCGGCCAGCAAACTCATCACCCGGCGCCATGCGGCGTCTCGAGGAGCCTTGCCGCAATCGAGGGCGCTTCATTGCGCAGAGCTCACACTACGACCCTCCGGTGCGTCGGCGCAGCGACAGCACCCACCCGGCGAGGCAGGGGCAGATGGGGATCGGGCCAAGACGCGCTAACGCGCGATCCTGGCGCAGTGGCGCCAGAACCGCGGGGGCCGCGCGGCGCGACAGCGCCGTCGCCGAGCGTCGGCCGCCGCGTGCCCCTCCGCGATGCCGGCGTCCGGCGAAGGCGGTGGCGATGTGGAGCGCCGCGTCGTCGGCTCCCGAGGCGTCACGCCCGAGACAGGATGGGAGTCGGCGGAGTCCCCACAGGCGGCCAGCGCCGCAGAGAGTGGAATGACCGTTAGGACAGTACGGGTCACGCGCTGGATCGCGTGGGCGCTCGTTCTCATCAGCGCGGGAATCCCGCGGCCGTGGCGGCGGCGTCGACCGGGCATCCCTCGCAAACGTCAATGTCGCACAGGCGGCAGAGATGGCGTGCGTCGTCGCGATTTACGGGGAAGCGGACCAGGATCTTCTCGAGCGTGCGCTCGAGTGCCGCGAGTTCATCGCGATCAAGGCTGGCGAGGGCGTCGCCCATCGTCTGGGCGCGTGCACGTGCGACTCGCGCAGCGGTGCGTCGGCCGGCGGCCGTTAGGTCCAGCGCGACGGTTCGGCCGTCGCGCCCGGGTGCCCGCCTCACGAGCCCGTCTTGGACCAGTCGGTCGAACAGCCGGACGGTTCCCGATTGCGTCAGGCCGAGGATCGGCACGAAGTACCTGACCGTCTCCCCCGGGTACTTGTCGAGCGCCAGGAGTGCGGCGGGAGCGGCGGCGGCCTGGCCCGCTGCGCGCTCGACGGCCGCGCGCTGGGCGTCGGCAAGGGCGAGGGAGGCAGCGCCGAGCAGGTTCATGATGCGATTGATTACTGACTCATTCATTTGTGGTATGACTGCGGCATTGTAGCGGCGCGCGCCAGGTCGCCGCCTAACAGATCGCAGAAGGAGGAACGATGCGTCGCGTGATCAACTCCACATACGTGAGCCTCGACGGAGTGATCGAGCATCTCGAGAAATGGCACTTCGACTACCTCGACGAGGACGCCAACGCCCTCGTCTGGGACCAGCTCTCCGCGAGCGATGCGGTGCTCATGGGCCGGAAGAGCTACGAGGGACACGCCGAGGCCTGGCCGGGACGCACCGGCGCCTTCGCCGAGAAGATCAACGCGATGGAGAAGTACGTCGTTTCGACCACGATGAGCCGCGCCGAGTGGAACAACACGACCGTCATCAACGGCGACCTCGTCGAGCAGGTCACCAAGCTCAAGCACAAGCCGGGCAAGGACATCCTGATGTGGGGGTTCGGCCCCGTCGCCGAGAGGCTGCTCGAGCACGGCCTTCTCGACGAGCTCTGCCTGTGGATCCACCCCGTCCTCGTCGGTATCGGCGGGCAAGGTGACCTCCTCTTTCGCCCCGGGATCTCGTCGAAGTTGAAGCTCGTCGGCAACCGGACCTTCGACTCGGGTGTCGTGGTGCTCACCTACCGGCCCGAGGCCGCGGCCGGAGAGAGCGATGTCGCTGCGCCAGATGAAGACGAGCGTACGCGCACGCACGCGGGATGACCCGGGAGGACACTCGGACGGCGGGCTCGAACCCACGACCCCGAGCGTGCGAAAGCGGTGGCGCCTTTTCGTCCGCTCGTTGCACCAGGCGCCGGCCGGCGCTCGACTGGAGGGTTGATAGCTCGTCCGTCACCTGTATGCGGTCACGCTGGCGCCCACGCACCGCACTCGGCGGAGCACAGGGCCAGCGAGCGAACCCGAACGGTGGACGGGTGGCCGGACTGGAGGATGTGCCGCCTTTGCCGTCGCTACCCAAGCTCGAGGCCGGATCAGACTAGGTGGTGGTGGCGACCTCCCGGGCTAGCGTCGCGGCCGATGCCGCATTGCTCTCCATGCCGAGCTGGTGGTAGGTGCTTTGCGCGGCGACGAGCAGCGCTTGGGCGCGCTCGCGATCGCCTCGACCGTCGCGGGCCTGGGGCATCCGTATCGACCTGCGCTCACTCATCGTCGCTACTTACGCTCCCTGCGCGGCACTGTGCGCGGGCTCGGCGGCGTCAGGGCTTGAGGTGCGTATCGAAGAAGTCGGCGATCCGCCGCCGCGCATCACGGGCGGATGGCTCGTGATAGCTGGCCGCGGTGAGCTTGGCGATTGCCTTGACCCAGAGCGGTAGCTCCGCGGGGTCGTGGTCGTTGAGAAAGCCGTGTCCAGCGTCGGGATACGCCTTGATGTCGTGCTCGACGCCGGCGCCAGCGAGCATCGACTCGAGCCGTTCGGGAACGCGGCGCATTCCCGGCCAGCGATCCTTGGCACCGAAGCTGCCCACGATCGGGCAGACGTCCGGCAGGGCGCGCTCGATTTCCCGGGTGGCGCCGCCGTAGTTGACGCTCGAGGCGGAGAAGCCGTGGCGGCGCGGCGCCATCATCAGTGCGAAGTCGCCGCCCATGCAGAAGCCGATCACGCCGATCTTGCCCGTGCAGTAGTCACGCTTGGCAAGCCAGCGGCGCGCGGCGTCGAGCTCGCTGAGCGGTCGCTCCCCGAGGCGAACGGTCGAGATCAGGCACCTGATCCGGGGGCCCCAGTAGTACATGTTGGGCGCCACCGCGAGGTACCCCTCGCTCGCCAGCCAGTCCACCTGGTTGCGGACGTCCGTGCTCATGCCGAGGGCGTCGTGGATGACGACGAGGCCGGGCCACGGCCCGCCACCGACCGGGGTGGCCAGGTAGGCCGGCATCTCACCGCGAGGAGTGGGGATCGTTACGTCGGTCACCGGGCCTCGAAGGCTCTCACGACCCGATGATCGCGGGGACCGTGGGCGTGCACATATCACAAGGACGAGAGGCCAAGGCAGCGCGGCTCCCGGGCGGTTAGCACGCTGAGCATTCTGAGCCAGACGTTCTTTCTGAACGTCGATCCGCGGCCGCCTATTCGCCTATTCGCTGCGGGTTCCCCAGTCGGGTCGGACGTCGGGCTTGGGGCCGTGTGTGAGCTGGCGCAGCCCCCTGCCGTTTGGTTTCATCGTCCAGATGTGCGGAACGGTGTCGAAGGTCCCGTGCACGAGCGCGATGCGCCCGCCGTCGGGAGACCAGACTGGGTCGAAGGAGTAGCTCCTTCTCGGCTCGCGGCGGAGGCGCCGCAGTCCGTTCCCGTTGGGCCGCACGGTGTAGATCTCGGGCAGCGCCTGGCCCTCGTACGACGAGTTGAACAAGATCCGCTTGCCGTCGGGCGACCAGTCCGCGTTGCCGGCGTTGAGTCGCATCGGCGTGATCCTGCGTGGGTCGGACCCGTCTGCGTCGAGTACGTAGATGGCCGAGCCGTTGCGCGGCTTGGCCTTGATGTTGAGGATGGTCACCGCGATCCGCGTGCCGTCGGGCGACCACTGTGCGTCGTGAGGCTCCTGGCCTTCCGCGTCCCGGGAGCGGAGGTGGAGCAGCAGCTGCTCCGCGGTGCCGTCGGCATTGGCCGTTACGAGATCGAGCCCGGCGGCGGTGTCGTTGACGATCGGTCCAAACGCGCGCTCGAATACAAGCCGATTCCCGTCAGGTGACCAGGCCGGAGCGCTGGAGCCCAGGCAAGGGGCCGCCGCGCACGCCGTAACCCGCACCGGAGCCGAACCATTGGCACCCATCGTGAAGATCGTGTCGGGCCCTCCCCCTCGACGCTCAAACGCGATTCGCCGGCCGTCGGGCGAATAGTCGGGGGCGTAGACGTTGCCTCCCGAGGTGAGCCTGCGCACCCTCGCCCCCGGCCGAGCGACACTGAAGATCTGCGAGCTCTCCTCCTTCTGGGGGTTGACGATGCGCTGGAATGCGATCGGCCCGCGCTCGCCGGGGAACGTCGCGTTGGCGGCCGGCGCAGTGCCCGCAATAGCCGCCACAGCGGCCACGGCGATCGGCACGCCCAAGCGTGGCCTCCGATTGGCGATGAGCTTCTTCACTCGATTCCTCCTCGGTTCAGGCATGACGCGCTTGCGTCGCCCAGCGCCGGACCAGCGGCGCCCCGTAGGCGAGCACGAACCAGTGGCCAGCCTAGGCGCAGTTCGACGTTCCGGCAAGGACAACCCGAGTCAGGGCGCCTGACGCCGTACAAATTTCATCCACGCTCCGTCAGTGGGGTAAACAACCACCCCGTCAGAACCAAGGGCGCGGGATATTGAACGGGCGATGTCGCGGGAGAACATGGAGGTGGTGCGTCGGGCCTTCAGGCCTTTGCCGACCAGGATCTCGACGCCCCTGGCGGACTTCACGGAAGATGTCGAGTGGCGATTAATCGGCGGCTTCGCCGACCTCATGGGTCCGAATTCAGGGGTCCCGAGGAAGTCCGCAGCTTCATGCTTGAGCTGGGAGAGAACCTGGGCTGGGGCACCACTGCGGAGAGCATCCGCGAGGCGGGCGAGCGGGTCGTGGTGATCGTGCGAACCGCGGGTGTCGGGGGCTCGAGTGGCGCCTCCGCTTCCTGGCGGTGGGGCCAGGTCTATGCCTTTCGCGATGGAAGGGTCTGCGCGGTGGACAACTACTTCGAGGCGCGGGAGGCCTCGAAGCCGTAGGCCTGCGGGAGTAGATCCGCCCGTTTGCCAGGGCCGTTCTGGCCGGTGCTACGGGCGCACCTTGAACACGTGCTCACGGACGTGACCCAGCCGGACCATGCCGAGCCGGACCCGCGCGCAAGGAGACAGGTCCGCGCGTGACGGCCAGGGCTCACGTGCGGGCAGAGTGCGGCGCGCTGTCGACGGTGTCGGCCAGGGGCAGCTCTGCGACGAGCGCCGTTCCGCCGCCCTGCGGGCTGTCGATGGTGATCGTTCCCCGCAACGCCTCGACGCGGTCCCTGAGGCCGACCAGCCCGGAGCCGGCTGCTGGGGCTGCGCCCCCCACGCCGTCGTCGCTTACGCGAACGCGCAGCACGCCGTCGACGACGTGCACCTCGACGTCGACACGCGAGGCGTTGGCATGCTTGGCCGCATTGGTGAGGGTCTCCGCGACGACGTAGTAGGCGGCGATCTCGACCGCCTCGGCCAGTCGCCCGGCTACGTGCAGGTCGAGCGCGACAGGGACGGTTGAGCGCTGCGCGAGTGCGGTAAGCGCCGGGTCGAGTCCGCCCCGCGACAGAACCGGGGGGTGCAGACCTTGTGAGATGTCGCGCAATTCCTCGAGCGCATCATTGACCTCGGTGACGAGCTCCAAAAGTTCGGCGTCGATCCCAGCGGCGCGTGCGGCGTCCGACTTGGCCAGCAGTTTGAGCCTGATCGCCAGCGCGACCACGTGCTGCTGGGCACCGTCGTGCAGATCGCGCTGGATCCGCGCGCGCGCCTCGTCGGCGGCGGCCACGATCCGCGCCCGCGACGCCACCAGCTGTGCCCGGCTCTCGGCGTTGTCGAGTGAGACGGCGAGCTGGCCGGCGGTCAGCTTGACGGCGTCGAGCCGCTCGGTGGTGAACGCGCCGCGGATGAGGCGGTTCTCGAGCAGCAGCACGGCCTGCAGCGTGCCGCGGCTGAGGATCGGCACGGCCAGCAGCGAGCAACAGTCCAGCTCGGCGAAGTAGGGGTCGCGGGCGAAGCGGTCGTCGCGCGTGGCGTCGTCGATGACCAGCGGTTCGCGCGTCCGCTCGGCGTATCGCAGCACCGACATCGGGACGGCCCGTTCGTCGTTGGTGGCGTGGACCTGCGCGCCGGGCTGCAGCCAGCCTTGGCGCTCGTCGCTCCACAGCAGCATGCGGACGCCGGTGGCGCCGGTCATCGCGCCGAGCACGTCGACGACACGGGCGTGCAGACCTTCGACGCTCGTCTCGGAGCTCAGCGCCCGCGACGCCGACAGAATCCCGAGCAGGTCGATGGTGCCCGTCGTCACGACGGCGTCGGATGGCGGCCGCAGTGCCGGGTAGGCCCAGTCCAGCTGGTCGACCTTCGCCGTCGCGCCCCAGGCGGCGTACGCCCGGCGGGCCCGTGCGAGCAGGTCGTAGCCAACCTGGTCGACGCCGTGCGCCAGGTAAAAGCGGGCCGCACGCTCGGTGATCATGGCCCGATGCCACGGCCGATCTCGGCTGGCGGCAACGCGCCGCGCGGCGTCGAAGGCGAGGACGGCGGCTTGGAAGTCGCCGGCTGCCCACGCCCGTTCTGCCTCCGATAGTCGCAGCAGATGCATGAAGTTGTCCGGGGCGTCGGCGGCGCGTTCAGCCAGCCACCGCGTCACCTCGTCGAACTCGGAGAACAGGCCACCGTGCTCGTCAGCGTGGCCGGCGCGGGCCTCCTCGGCGAGGGCCAGCCCACGCAACAGGTTCACCCACGCGATCGGGTAAAGGCCCAGCGCGGCCGGCACCAGCGGCAGCGTCGCGGCGGTCTGCCGCGCCAGGCCGACCGGATCACCGAAGATGGCGGCGGCCAGCCCGCTCGTGATGCGCGCATTGAAATGTGCCACTGGGTTATCGATGTACCGGTCGGCGGGGACCGCCTGCCCGACCGCGGCGGCGCTTTCGCCGCGCAGCACGCCCGCCAGCCACCGGTAGGGTTCGAGCCACTGACTGGTCTGCTCGTTGCCGGTACGCCGCGTGAAGGCCAGCCCTGACTCCAACTCGGCGACCAGCACGTCCAGCGTGGGCGCGCAGTCCAGCAGGTAGTACGCGGCAACGGCGTGGGCGTAGGCGGCGACTCCCAGCTCACCCCCCGCGAGCGCCCCGTCCCGGGCCCGCTGAGCGGGATCGACAGCGTTCTCGATCGGCTCGAACCAGCAGGCCAGCGCCGCGAAGAGCAGGCGCGCCTGCGACGTGTCGGGCTCGTAGCCGCGGGCCTCGCCCACCGCCAGGACCCGCCGCCCCGCCCGATACCCGGCCGCGTGGTCGCCTCGCACCGTCACAGCGGCTAAAGCGGCTTGGCTCGCCGGGCCGATCAGGGTGCGGGCAAGGCCGTGCTGGAGCCAGATCCGCAGCGCCTCCAGGCCGAGCCGCGCATACATGGCGTGGTCGCGGGCGAAGTAGGCGGCCGGCAGCGTCGCGGTGATCAGCCGGGTCGCGGAGAGCAGGGTCGGGTCGGTGATGTCTGGGCGAGCACGGTCGGCGGCGGCTTCCGTGCGGTCCAGCCACGTGTACAGATGGTCGAACTGGTGGTCGAGCTCGGCGTGGAGCCGGTCCGCGGCCGGGACGTCGATGCCGACCTCACGCAGCGATGCGGTACCGAGCCCGATGGCCTCTGCAAAGCGATTCCGGTGGGTGAGGCTGCGCACCTGGACGCCTGTCGCGTCGGCGCGCTGCACGGCAGTGGTGCACACGCGCTCGAGCTTGCGGTACTCCTCGTCCGCTTCCTCCAGCCGCCCCAGGCCGTACTGGGCGGCGTGGCGGCGCGTGTGCATCTCGACGAGCGCGGCGGTCTCGTCCGGGTCGACCAGCCGCAGCGCGGCGGCCAGCAGCGCGTTCACCAACGCGTAGTCGCCGATCAACGCCGCCTGGTCGGCGGCGCGCCGCAACAGCCCCACCACACGACGGCGCTCGGCGGGGTCGTCGACCGCGCCGACCACCGGCAGGTATTGCTCCGCCGCGACCGCAAACAGCTCCGGGACGGCCGCAAGCCGTCGCGCCATCGCCAGCTGCATCGTGTGCCGGCGAGGCGGGTCCAGCCCGCCCAGGATCGCCTCGCGGATCCGGTCGTGGCGAAACCGCACCGCGTCGTGCGCCCCGGGCTCCACCACCAGGACGCCCTCGTCAAGGGCGGCGGCCAGTCGCTGTTGCAGCACGTCCGGCGACTCGCCGGTCGCGGCCTGCAACAGGCTCAGCTCGGCTCGCCCGCCCAGACAGGCCATCGTCTCCAGCGTATGCCGGGACGTCGGCGGCATGGCCTTGACCCGCCGCGCCGTCAGGAGCCCGGCCGCCTGGCGCTGGCCGAGGTGAGCGCGCACGGCCGTCTTCTCCCACTGCCACCCGTCTGCCGTGGCGGCCAGTACGCCGTCGCGGCTCAGCGCGCCCAGCAGCTCCACGGTCTCGTACGGATTGCCGGACGTATGCGGCTCGATCACATCGACCAGGCCCGCGGCTGTGGGGCGGTCCACGTGCAGCATCTCTGCAACCATGGCGACGAGACTCGGCACTGGCAGGTTGACCAGCTGCAGGTGCTGCACCGCGGCCTGCTCATGCCACCGGGATAGCGGCGCCGCCAGCGGATGCACCACCGCGTCCACCTCGCCTTCGCGGTAGGCAGCCACAAGCAAGAGGCCGTCGATCGGCTCCTCGCTCAGAACCAGGTCCACGGCACCGACTGGGGTGCGTCCGGCCCACTGCAGGTCATCGACGAACAGCACCACTGGCCGTTTCGGCGAGGCAACGGCGCGCAACACCTGCACGGCCGCCCGCTGCGCCCGCGCCTGCGCGGTCAGCGGATCCCCCGCGTCGGGCGGCACGGCGAGCAGCGCCCCGAACTCCGGCACTGCCCCGGTCAGCAGCCCTTCGTTCGGGCTGACCGCGTCCAAGATCCGCTCGCGGAGCTTCGCCAGCTCATCCTGCGGCTCGGCCAGCAACAGCCGGCCCAACGCGCGAAACGCCTGGTTGAGAGCGTCGAACTCCAGATCGCGCCGGTACTGGTCGAACTTGCCGGCTACGAACCAGCCATCGCTGCCGGTCACCACCGGTCGCAGTTGATCGACCAGCGCGGTCTTGCCCACCCCCGGCGCGCCGCTGACCAGTACCCCAATACACCGGCCCGCTAGCGCGCCCTCGAACGCCGCCTGGAGCGCCGCCGCCTCGGCATCGCGGCCCACCAGCCGCGACGCCGGTAGCAGCCGCGGCGGAACGTCATGCTCGCCAATGCGGAGCTGAGCCGCTGCCGGACGTGCGTGCACCTCGCGCAACCGCTCCAGGTCGTAGAGCACGCCGTCGGCTGTCTGGTACCGGTGGTCCGGCTCCTTCTCCAGCAGATGCATGACGATCGCCGACAGCGGCCCCGGTATGGCCGAGTTCACCTCCGCCGGCGGCACCGGCACCCGCGCCAGATGATC
>Ga0081538_10004187_pt1 | contig 13390 bp, 12 predicted proteins | sample TabmetS5T2R1_FD_71022 | JGI IMG/M metagenome (GOLD analysis project Ga0081538, IMG submission 71022) | Tabebuia heterophylla rhizosphere microbial communities from the University of Puerto Rico - S5T2R1 | ecosystem: Host-associated > Plants > Roots > Rhizosphere ...
GGGGGAGGTCGCGCGTGGGGTTGGCGCTCTCGCCGGCGAGGTGGTCGGCCTGCTCGAATCCGAGCAGGGCGAAGACGATCCCGCTCGTCGAGACCGCGGCGAGGACGCCGGCCGCGCCGTCCGGCCCGAAGCCGTCGGCCGCGGTGAAGTTGGAGGTGTGCAGGCCGGCGATCGCCAGCGCGACGATCGTCAGCACCGGCACGCCGACCTTCCACCAGGTCGCCGTGCTGTTGGTGGTGGCCAGCTTGCGGACGGTGAGGAAGTTGAGCGCCGTGAAGAGCGCCATCAGCACCACGGCCGCCACGACGCCGCTCGCGGTCAGGACGTTCTCGCCGCCGCTGACCTTCATCCACCCGCTCGCGAAGTCGTAATGCTGGCCGTACTGGATCACGGCCATGACCTCGATCGGCGCGACGGTGGCGGCCTGCAGCCACGAGAACCAGCCGAACGAGGCGCCGACGGCGCCGCCGAAGGCGTAATGGGGGAAGCGCGCCGTGCCGCCCGCCACCGGGTACATGGCGCCCAGCTCGGCGTGGACGAGCGCGAGCAGCAGGATCGCCGTCGCGCCGATGACCCAGGAGATGATCGCCGCCGGGCCGGCGGTCGCGAGCGCGCCCTGGGCGCCGAACAGCCAGCCGGAGCCGATGATCGAGCCGCCCGACGCCCACAGCAGCCCGATGAAGCCGATCTCCCGCCGGAGCCCGCTCCGTCCACCGCTTGTGTGCATCGCCTCGTGCATGCGTCTCAGCGTCGGTGACGGCCGCGCGGGCGGGGATCGTGCGAGCGCACCGTCATGCGGACCACCCTGCGGGTCATCCGATCGCCGGACGCGGGTCGTATCGTGGCCTCCATGCCGCGTGACGCCCTGGACTCGATGAGCGAGGCCGTGCTGGCGATCGCGGCCGAGCGCGAGGTCGAGCCGGTGCTGCGGCGGCTCGTGAGCTCCGCGCGCGAGCTCGCGGGGGCGCGCTACGCGGCGCTCGGGATCCCCGACGGCGAGGGGGCGTTCGCCCAGTTCATCACGGCCGGGATGAGCGACGAGCTGATCGCCGCCATGGGACCGCTCCCGCGCACGCACGGCCTGCTCGGGGCGATGCTGGAGTCGCCGGAGCCGCACCGGACCCAGGACATCCGGCAGCACCCGCGCTTCCGCGGCTGGTGGCCGCGCGCGCATCCGCAGATGCGCTCGTTCCTCGGCGTCCCGATCGTGGCGCGCGGGAGCGTGATCGCCGCGTTCTACCTGACCGACAAGGAGGGCGCCGACGGGTTCGACGACGGCGACCAGCGGCTGATCGAGATGCTCGCCGCCCACGCCGCGGTGGCGATCGAGAACGCGCGGCTGCTCGAGCGCAGCCGCGAGCTGAGCATCGTCGAGGAGCGCAACCGGCTGGCGCGCGAGCTGCACGACTCGGTCAGCCAGAAGCTGTTCGGGCTCGTGCTCACCGCCGAGGCGGCGTCGACCCTGCTCGGCGACGAGGACGGCGCCGCCGGCGAGCAGGTCGCCCGGCTCGGCGAGCTGGCCCAGGAGGCGCTCACCGAGCTGCGCGAGCTGGTCTTCGAGCTGCGCCCGCCGTCGCTCGAGGACGAGGGCCTGGCGGCGACGCTGCGCAAGGAGGTCGACGTGCTCCGGCGCGTGCACGGGCGGGCGATCGAGCTGCGCATCGCGGGCGCGGCGTCCTGCGCGCCCGAGCACGAGGCCGACGTCCTGCGCGTGGCCCAGGAGGCGCTGGGGAACGCGCTGCGGCACGCGGAGGCGGAGCGGATCGAGCTGCGGATGGAGGCCCGCGACGGGCGGCTGGTGGTGACGGTCGCCGACGACGGCGTCGGCTTCGACCCCGACGCCCCGGGCGTGCGCTCGCGGCGGCTCGGGCTGACCTCGATGGAGGAGCGCGCACGGGCGCTCGGCGGCTCGCTGGCCGTGGTCTCGCGGCCGGGCGAGGGGACGACGGTGACCCTCGAGGTGCCGCGGTGATCCGCGTCCTGATCGCCGACGACCACCTCGTCGTCCGGCAGGGCCTGCGCACGTTCCTCGACCTCCAGCCCGACATCGAGGTCGTCGCCGAGGCGGGCGACGGCGCCGAGGCGCTGGCGGCCGCGGTCGAGCACGAGCCCGACGTCGTGCTCATCGACCTCGTGATGCCGAACGTCGACGGGATCGAGGCGATCCGCGGGCTGCGCGAGCGGGTGCCGGCCGCCCGTGCGATCGTGCTCTCGAGCTTCATCGACGACGAGAAGCTGTTCCCGGCGGTGCGCGCGGGGGCGGCCGGCTACCTGCTCAAGGACGTCCAGCCGCAGGAGCTGGTCGAGGCGATCCGGACCGTCCACGGCGGCGGCGCGCTGCTGCACCCGAAGGTCGCCTCGCGGCTGCTGGAGGACATGGCGACCGACCCCCTCACGCCACGCGAGCGCGAGGTGCTCTCGCTCATCGGCCGCGGGATGGCGAACAAGGTGATCGCGCGCGAGCTGTCGCTGTCCGAGAAGACCGTCAAGGCGCACGTGAGCAGCATCCTGGCCAAGCTCGGCGTCACGGACCGCACGCAGGCGGCGCTGTACGCGGTGCGGGCCGGACTCGTCAGCCCGCCGGGGTGAGGCGGGGCGGCCTGCCGCGGCGGATCGCGCAGCGAAAGAACAGGCGGCGGGCCGTGTCGGCCCGCCGCCCGCGCTCACGGGGTTCAGCCGCAGTGGCCGACCCACGGGTCGGTCCCGACGGCGTACCGCGTGCCGCCGATCCACAGGTAGCCGCTGGCCGCGATGCACTTGCCCGCGGCGGAGACCTTCGTCGTCGCCGGGCCCGCGTAGTACGCGTAGTTGCCGACGTCGACGGCGTCCGTGGACGGGTCGTAGTGGCACGTCTTGTTGCCGGGCGTGGTCTCGGAGCAGATGCCGATCCACACGCGCGTCTTGAGCGTCTTGCCCCAGGTCGAGCCCGCGTGGTTCATCCGCGCGCAGTTCTTGCCGGTGGCGCGGTTGTAGTAGACGTCGAGCTCGCCGACCTTCTTGCCGCCGACGTTCAGGTTGCGCGACTCGATCAGCGAGCCGGCGCAGCTGCCCGACGCCGCGTCGGCCTGTGGTGAGCCCGTCAGGGCGAGCGCCGCGAGCAACGCCGTCGCGGTCAGCGCAGCCGCGATCAGCAGTCGCGCACGGTTGGACATGAGCACGTTCGGGAGCATCCCGCCGCTCCTCTCGGTGGTTGGTTTACGACGAGGCGGGCGCTTGCCGGGACGCACGCGAACGCAGCACGACCCTGCCCGCCGCGGCGGGAGACTGTCGATCGCACCTTGGCGATTGTTTGGGGATACCTTGGACGTGCATGACGACACCGCCGCTCTGCCCCACCTGCGGCCAGCCCGCCAGCGAGGCGCTCGGCGGCCCCGAGCACGACTGGGAGTGCCGCAACGAGGCCTGCCCGGAGTTCGGCCAGCCGATCCGGGCGGACGAGGCCGAGCCGCGCGAGGACGACGGGCCCGCCTAGGTCCGCGGTCCTAGGACCATTTCCCAATGGTCCGGGCGGCGTCCGGGGCCTAGCGTCAAGGCCATGGATACGGCCTTGATCACCGGCGCCTCCCGCGGCCTCGGGCTCGCGCTCGCGCGGGAGCTCGCCCGCCGCTCGTGGCGGCTCGTCGTCGATGCGCGCGGCGCAGCCGAGCTCGAAGCCGCCCGCGAGGAGCTCGCCTCGCTCACCGAGGTCGTCGCGATCTCGGGCGACGTCGGCGACGCCGCGCACCGGCGGGCGCTGGTCGAAGCCGCCGGCCCGCGGATCGACCTGCTCGTCAACAACGCGAGCCTGCTCGGGCCGAGCCCGCAGCCGCGGCTCGCCGACTACCCGCTCGACGCGCTCGAGCGCGTCTACCGCGTCAACGTCCTCGCCCCGCTCGCGCTCGTCCAGGAGGCGCTCGGAGCCCTCCACCCCGGCGCGTGCGTGATCAACGTGACCTCCGACGCCGCCGTCGAGGCGTACGAAGGCTGGGGCGGCTACGGCTCCTCGAAGGCCGCGCTCGAGCAGCTCACGCGGATCCTCGGCGCCGAGCACCCGGACTTGAGGGTCGTCGCCGTCGACCCCGGCGACATGAACACGCGCATGCACCAGGAGGCGTTCCCGGGCGAGGACATCTCCGACCGGCCGCCGCCGGAGGACAGCGTCCCCGGCCTGCTGGCCATCGTCTACGGCGACGCGCCGAGCGGCCGCTACCAGGCCAGCGCGGTGGCGCCGGCATGACCACCGCGCTCGCGTTCGACCTTCCCGCCCGCCTCGAGGCGACCGGGCCGCCGCCCGAGCGCGACCTCGTGCGCATGCTCGTCGCCTCGAGCGCCGGCCTCCACCACGCCCGCTTCCTCGACCTCCCCGACCTGCTCGAGCCCGGCGACCTGCTCGTCGTCAACACGAGCGCGACCCTGCCGGCGGCGCTCGACCTCGGCGACGGGCGCCGCCTCCACCTCTCGACGCCCCTTCCCGAGCCCGTCAACCGCCCCTGGCCCGCGGACGGGCACGAGCGCTGGGTGATCGAGCTGCGTGCCGGCGATGCGCCCTCCCGCGAGGGTCGCGCGGGCGAGCGGCTCGACCTCCCGGGCGCCGGTCACGCGGAGCTGCTCGCCCCCTACCTCGGCGGCGACCGGTTGTGGGCCGCCCGGCTCACGCTCCCGGCCCCGCTGCTCGAGTACCTCGCCGAGCACGGCGCCCCGATCCGCTACCGCCACCAGCGCGAGCCGCGCCCGCTCGCCGACCACCAGACGATCTTCGCCGACGAGCCCGGGAGCGCCGAGATGCCGAGCGCGGGCCGCCCGTTCAGCGAGCGCGTGCTCGAGGCGCTCGAGGCTCGCGGGGTCACCGTCGCCACCGTGGTCCTGCACACCGGGGTGTCGTCGCTCGAGCGTGGCGAGCGGCCGTACCCGGAGCGCTTCCGCGTTCCCGCGGGAACGCTCGCCGCCGTGCGTGCGGCGGACCGGGTGATCGCCGTCGGCACGACCGTCGTGCGCGCCCTCGAGACGGCGGCCGAGGGCGTGACGGAGGGCTGGACCCGGCTTGTCGTGGAGCCGGAGCGCGGCGTGAAGGTGGTCGACGGCATCCTCACCGGCTGGCACGAGCCCGATGCCAGCCACCTCCTCATGCTCGAGGCGATCGGCGGCCGCGACCTCGTCGAGCGCTCCTACGCGGCCGCGCTGGCCGACGGGTACCGCTGGCACGAGTTCGGCGACTCCCATCTGCTCCTGCGGTGAACGCGATCCGCCTGCACGCGTTCGGGCCGGCCGCGAACCTCACCTATGAGCCCGTCCCCGACCCGGAGCCTCGGCCCGGCCAGGTCAGGATCGCGGTCGATACGGCCGGCGTGCACCTGATCGACACCACGATCCGCTCCGGCCGGCAGATGGGCCCGCTGCCGCTCCCCGATCTGCCCGCCATCCCCGGCCGCGAGGTGGCGGGCACCGTCGACGCCCTCGGCGACGGCGTCGACCCCGCCTGGCTCGGCCGCCGCGTCGTCGCCCACCTCGGGGTCGCGAGCGCCGGCTACGCCGAGCTCGCCGTCCGCGAGGTCGAGCACCTGCACGCGCTCCCCGACGGCCTGCCGGCGGACGTCGCGGTGGCCATGATCGGCACCGGCCGCACCGCCATGGCGATCCTCGACGCGGCCCGGATCGCCGTGGGCGACGTCGTGCTCGTCACGGCTGCCGCCGGCGGGCTCGGCGCGCTGCTCAGCCAGGCGGCCCGCCGGGCCGGCGCGACCGTGATCGGCGCCGCCGGGCCGGCCAAGCTCGACCGCGTGACCGCCGACGTGAGGGTCGACTACACGCGACCGGACTGGACGGACGCGATCGAGGGCGACGTCACCGTCGTGCTCGACGGCGTGGGCGGCGCCGCCGGGCGCGCCGCGTTCGAGCGGCTGGCCCGCGGCGGCCGTCACGTCCTCTACGGCTGGTCGTCCGGCGAGATGACGCCCGTCACGACCGCCGACATCGTCGCCCGGAGCGTGACCGTCGGCTCCGCCCTCGTCCGGCCCGGGGACCTGCGCGCGCTCGAGGAGCGCGCGCTGGCCGCGGCGGCCGACGGCACGCTGACGCCGCTCCTCACCCGCTTCCCGCTCGCCGAGGCGGCCGCCGCCCACGCGGCGCTCGAGGCGCGCGAGACGATCGGGAAGGTCGTGCTACTCGCCCGGACGCCGTAGCGGCGCCCGATCGAGCGGCTCGGCCAGCAGCATCTCCTTGGTGAAGATGAGGTCCGAGCGGTTGTAGTCGGACATCTCGTAGTCGTGGCCCATGGTGATCGCGTCGAACGGGCACGCGATCTCGCAGTAGCCGCAGAAGATGCAGCGCGAGAGGTTGATCTCGTAGACGGCCGCGTAGCGCTCGCCGGCGCTGATGCGGTTCTCGGGCGTGTTCTCGGCCGCCACCACGCGGATGCAGTCGGCGGGGCAGGCGGCCGCGCAGAGCGAGCAGCCGACGCACTTCTCCAGCCCCGTGTCCTCGAACCGGTGCAGCTTGTGGCGTCCCCGGAAGCGCGGGTAGACCGGCGTCTTCTCCTCCGGGTACTGGATCGTCGTCGGCCCCTCGATCATGCGGCCGAAGGTGGTGCGCAGGCCCTTCAGCGTCGCCCCGAACGCGCGGTACGCGCTCGCCGCCGGACTGCGCCGCGGCGCGCGGATGACCTGGATGACGTCGGGGCCGGGGTCGTAGGGCATCTACGTTTCCACCACCAGGATCGCGGTCACGAGGGCGTTGAGCGTCGCCAGCGGGAGGAAGACCTTCCAGCCCAGCGACATGAGCTGGTCGTAGCGCAGCCGCGGCAGCGTGGCCCGCACCCAGATGAAGAAGTAGACGAGCGCCAGCATCTTGACGATGACGACGATCGGGTCGACCCACGTCGGCGGGTCCACCCAGGGGATGTTCCAGCCGCCGAGGAAGAGCGTGGCGGCGATCCCGGAGACGACGACGATGTTCAGGTACTCGGCCGCGAAGAACGCCGCGAAGCGGCCGCCGCCGTACTCGGTGTTGTAGCCGCCGACCAGCTCGGCGTCGGCCTCCGCGAGGTCGAACGGCGGGCGGTTCGTCTCCGCGAAGGAGGCGACCATGAAGATGACGAAGCCGACGAACTGCGGGATGAAGAACCACAGGTGACCGTCCTGCGCCTCGACGATCTCGACCAGCGAGAGCGAGCCGGTCATCATGATCACGCCGACGATCGAGAGGCCCTGGGCGACCTCGTAGGAGATCAGCTGCGCGGCTGCGCGCATCGAGCCCAGGAACGAGTACTTCGAGCCCGACGACCAGCCGCCGAGCATCAGCCCGTAGAACGCGATCGCGCCGAAGGCGAACGCGTAGAGGATGCCGACCGACGGGTCGACGCCGTAGAGCCCGACCTCGGTGCCGAAGATGTCGACGGTGTTCGAGAAGGGGATGATCGCCACCGTGGCGACGGCGGTCAGCATCGAGATCGCCGGCGCGATGGCGAACAGCCAGCCGGTCGCGGTCCGCGGCCGGAACTGCTCCTTGAAGATGAGCTTGCCGATGTCGGCCATCGGCTGCAGCATCCCGAACAGGCCGACGCGGTTGGGCCCGTAGCGGTGCTGGAAGCGGCCGAGGATCTTGCGCTCCCCGAGCAGGGCGATCGGCACGATGTTGAAGACCACGAAGAAGATCAGCAGCGCCTTCAGGATCTGCGCCCACCAGGGCTCGTAGTAGCCGACCTCGGCGAACACCGGCGTCACGACGCCCTCCGCACGGTCACGAGCGGCTCGGTCAACGCGTTGGCCGGCGCGCCGCTCACGCCCTCGCCGACGAACACCGAACCGGCCGGGACGGCCTCGCGCAGCTTGACCGTGCCCTCGATCCGCGTCCCGTCGGCGCCGAGCTCGACGCGCTCGCCCTCCCGCACCCCGAGCGCGCCGGCGTCGGCCGGCGACAGCTCGACGGTCTGGCGCGGAATCAGGAACTGCAGGATCGGCGAGACGTCGACCTCCTTCGAGGCCCACAGGCTGCGGTAGGTGCCGAGCCGCAGCGCCCCGCCGGAGGCGGCCGGGACGGAGGCCGGCACGTCGAGCTCGGCGCCGAGGGCGGGTGGGACCCAATCCCAGTCGGTGAACCGCTCCGGCCAGCGGATGCCGCGGCCGCCGATCTCGTCGAGCGTCAGTCCGGCGTAGAACGGCACCGCCTCGAACAGCTGCTGCGACGCCATGCTCGCCGTGTGCAGGCCGAAGCCGCCGAGCTCGGACAGCACCTGCCAGACGGGCCGCACGCCGGAGCCCGGCATCCCGCCGCGGCCCTTGGGCAGGCCGATCGCCCGCCGCAGCCGCTGCACGCGCCCGTCGAGGTTGGTGACCGTGCCCTCCTTCTCCGGATACGCCTCGCCCGGGAAGACGACGTCGGCGTACTCGATCACCGTCTCGGTCAACAGGCTCTCGACCGCGATCACGGTCTGGGCGGTGTCGAGCGCCTGCTCCCACAGGGCGCGGTCGGGGAAGTAGCGGACCGGGTCGGCGTAATTGAGCCACACCGTCGAGAGCTCGCCGGAGGCCAGGCCCTCGGCGATCGCGCGCGCGTCGAGGCCGGGGGCCGCCAACGTCTCGTAGCCGGGGCCGTGGCCGGGCGCGAAGCCCGCCTCGCGCAGCCCGCGCGCGTTCGGCACCGCCGGCACCTCGATCAGCCCGGCGCCGGCGCGCGCCAGCCGGAGCCGGCCGGCCAGGTTGAGCAGCGCCCGCGCGCCCTCCGCGGTCAGCGCGCGCTCGCCGACGACGATCACGAGGTCCTCGCCCGCGTCGCGCAGCCAGCCGGCGAGGTCGCGCATCGCCTGCGCGTTGGAGCCGGCCGCGGTGGCCGCGCCGCCGAGGTTGCCGTCGTCGCCCGCCATCGCCGCCTCGAGCGCCACGAGCAGCCCGGCGGCGCCGCCGGGAGCGATGCGCGTGAGCGACGCGGCCGACGCGTCCAGCGCGGTCGGCCGCGCGCTCGCCACCGCGAGCTGGACGCCGTGGCGGCGGATGCCCTTGCGGATGCGCAGGTCGACCACCGGGGCCTCGTCGACCGGGTCGCAGTCGACGAGCAGCACGGCGTGCGCGAACTCGAGGTCGGGGATCGTGGCCTGCAGGCCGGGGTCGGCCAGCGCGCGGGCGACGTCGAGCGGCAGCTCGCCGGCCGGCCGCGACGCGAGATGCCCGGAGCCGAGCTGCTCGCGGAACAGCCGCTGGAGCAGGAACGCCTCCTCGTTGGAGGTCTCGCCGCCGGCGACGGCGGCCGCCTTCGCGCCCGCCTTCTTCAGCGCACCGGAGGCGGCGGCCAGCGCCTTCTCCCACGACGCGGGCATCAGCTCGGTGCCTTCGCGCACCAGCGGCTCGACGATCCGCTCGTCCACGTGCACGGCCTGGTAGCCGAAGCGGCCGCGGTCGCAGACCCAGCCGTCGTCGACCTCCTCGTGGTCGCGCGCGAGCACGCGCATGACGCGCTCGTCGCGCACGGTCAGCTCGACGTTGCAGTGCGCCGGGCAGCCGGGGCAGACCGTGCCCGCGCCCTCGATGTCCCACGGGCGGGCGCGGAAGCGGTACGCGCGCGAGGTCAGCGCCCCCACCGGGCAGAGCTCGATGATGTTGCCGGAGAACGGGCCGACGTACGGATGGCCGTCGAACGTCCCGACGTAGGAGTGCGCTCCGCGCTCGAGCAGGATCAGCTGGTAGTCCTCGCTGATCTCCTGCGAGAAGCGCACGCAGCGGTAGCAGAGGATGCAGCGCTCGCGATCGATGGCGATCGTCGGCGACAGCTCGAGCGGCTTCTTGAAGTGGCGCTTGGGCTCGATGAAGCGCGAGGTGCCCGGTCCCCAGCCGTAGGTGATGTCCTGCAGCGGGCACTCGCCGCCCTTGTCGCAGACCGGGCAGTCGAGCGGGTGGTTGATGAGCAGGAACTCGACCACGGCGCGCTGCGCCTGGTGAACGCGGTCGGTCTGCGTGTGGACGACCATGCCGTCCTTGACCGGCGTCGAGCAGCCGGTCTGGAGCTTGGGGATGCCCTCGATCTCGACCAGGCACATGCGGCAGGCGCCGACCGGCTGGCCGAGCTTGGGCTCGTAGCAGAAGACCGGGATCTCGACGTCGCCGTACTTGGCGCCGTCGACCAGCATCGAGCCCTCGGGCGCGGTGACCTCACGGCCGTCGATCGAGAAGGTGACCATGTGGACGTCGGGACGGGGCATCAGGCCACCGCCGCCGTCGGGTCCACGTCGGCCGGGTCGAGCATCGGGTACGGGCCTGCCTGGCGGGCGCGGTTGACCTGCGGGATCGCGGCGCCCAGCCCGTTGGCCTCGCGCGCGGCCTCGATGTGCGCCTCGAACTCCTCGCGGAAGTGCTTGATCATCGAGCCGATCGGCATCGCCATCGCGTCGCCGAGCACGCACAGGCAGTTGCCGATGATCTGCTCCTGGACCGAGGCCATGATGTCGAGGTCCATCGGCGTCGCCTCGCCGGTCTGGACGCGCTCGAGCATCTTCACGGTCCAGTTCGTGCCCTCGCGGCACGGCGTGCACTTGCCGCACGACTCGTGGCGGTAGAACTTCGCGGTCTTGAGCGCGACGTCGACGATCGAGATCGAGTCGTCGATGACGATGATCGCGCCGGAGCCGAGCATCGAGCCGGCCTTGGCCAGCGCGTCGAAGTCGTACGGCAGATCCAGGTACTCGTCGTCGCCGGGCAGCACCGGGGCCGACGAGCCGCCCGGGAACCACGCCTTGATCGAGCGCCCCTCGGGCGGGCCGCCCGCAAGGTCCATGATGATCTCGCGCGAGGGGACGCCGAGCGTGATCTCGTAGTTGCCGGGCCGCTGCACGCAGCCGCTGACCGACACGACCTTGGTGCCGGTCGAGGTCTCGGTCCCGATCCGGGCGTACTCGGCGCCGCCCATCCGCAGGATGACCGGCACGTTCATCAGCGTCTCGACGTTGTTGATCAGGGTCGGGCCCTTGTAGAGGCCCTGGACGGCCGGGAACGGCGGCTTCAGGCGCGGGTTGCCGCGCTTGCCCTCGAGCGAGTCGAGCAGCGCGGTCTCCTCGCCGCAGATGTACGCGCCGGCGCCGCGGTGCACGACGAGGTCGATCGTGTGGTCGGACCCGAGCACCCGCTCGCCGACGTAGCCGGCCGCGCGCGCCTCCTCGACCGCGCGCGCGAGGACGTCGGCCTGGTGCTGGTACTCGCCGCGGATGTAGATGAACGACTTGTTGGCGCCGATCGCGTAGGCGCCGATGACGATCCCCTCGATGAGCAGGTGGGGGTTCTTCTGGATCAGCTCGCGATCCTTGAAGGTCCCGGGCTCGGACTCGTCGGCGTTGCAGACGAGGTACTTGTCCATCGTCCCCCGGGGGATGAAGGACATCTTCTTGCCCATCGCGAACCCGGCGCCGCCACGGCCGCGGACGCCCGACTCGAGCATCTCGTTGAGCACGTCGTTCGGGTCCATCGACAGCGCCTTGCGGAGCATCTCGTAGCCGCCGCGCTTCGAGTAGCCGTCGAGGGTGGCCAGCTCGGGGTCGTCGAGGTCCCGGTAGAGGATCTCCATTACGCCCCCTTCCAATGCTCGACCGCGACCTTGCGCTTGCGAAGCTGCTTGTCGGGCAGCACCTCGCGCCCCGCCTTCACGTCGTCGACGATCCGGCCGCAGTCCTCCGCCTCGAGCGGCCCGACGTACTCGCCGTTCACCGACGCCATCGGCGCGATGTCGCACGCCCCCAGGCACTCGAACGACTGGACGTGGAACTCGGGGTCGTCGCCGGCCGCGCTGAGCATCTCCTGGTAGATCGCGTCGGCGCCGAGCAGCGAGCACGAGATGTTCGTGCACACGTAGACGTCGTGACGGCCCTTCGGCGTCGTCGAGAACATGTCGTAGAACGTCGCCACGGCGGTCAGGTACGCCGGCGTCAGCCGCAGCACGCACGCGGCCTGCTCGATCGCCGTCGGCGAGCACCAGCCGTGCTCGTCCTGGACGATGTGCAGCGCCGGGATGGCGGCGGAGCGGACGTCCGGGTACTGCGCCATCTCGGCCTCGATCGCGACCCGGACGTGCTGGGGCACCGGCGTGGTGGCCGGGTCGGGGACGACCGCGGGGTCCTTGGTCAGGTCGGCGGCGTCGTCCCAGCCGGGGACGCGCGACCCGTGGGCGAAGCGCGGGACCTGTGTCGGATCGATCGCCATGGCTAGCGGTCGATGCCCCCGAGGATCGGGTCGAGCATGGCCAGCGTGGCGATCAGGTCGGCGATGTACTCGTCCTCGACCATCGGCTTGAGCGCCTGCAGGTTCACGAACGACGGGTCGCGCATGTGCACGCGCGCCGGCTTCGACGAGCCGTCGGCCCGCACGAAGCAGCCGTACTCGCCCCGCGGGCCCTCGATCGGGTAGTAGACCTCGCCCGGCGCCACGCGGAAGCCCTCGGTGACGAGCTTGAAGTGGTGGATGAGCGCCTCCATCGAGGTCGCCAGCTCGTGCCGCGGCGGCAGCGCGTACTTGCGGTTGTCGGAGACGTACGCGCCCTCGGGCAGGCCGTCGAGCGCCTGGATGACGATCTTCGCCGACTCGCGCATCTCCGCCATCCGCACGCGGTAGCGGTCGTAGTTGTCGCCCACCGTGCCGACCGGGATCTTGAAGTCGAAGTGGTCGTAGCTCGAGTACGGCTCCGCCTTGCGCAGGTCCCACGCGTTGCCGGTGGCGCGCAGCAGCGGGCCGGTGACGCCGAGGCCGAGCATCGTCTCCTCGTCGACGATGCCGGTCCCGCGCAGCCGCTGGAGCACGATCTCGTTGCCGTCGATGAGGTTCTCGTACTGCTCGAGGCGCGACGGCAGCTCGTCGAGGAACTCGCGGACCTTGGCCTCCCACCCGACCGGGATGTCCTCCGCGACCCCGCCGACCTGGATGTAGCGCGTGTGCATGCGCTGGCCGGAGGACATCTCGAACAGGTCGAGCACGCGGTCGCGGTCGCGCCACGCGTACCAGAACACCGAGATGGCGCCGAGGTCGAGCCCGCCGGCCGCCAGCCACAGCAGGTGCGAGGCGATCCGGTTGAGCTCGAGGTGGATGACCCGCAGGTACTGGCCGCGCGGCGGCACGTCGAGGTCGATCAGCGTCTCGACGGCGCCGCAGTACGCCATCGCGTTGAAGTAGTAGGCGAGGTAGTCCATCCGCTCGATGACGGGGATGGCCTTCCAGTACGCCTTGTCCTCGGCGGTCTTCTCGATCCCGGTGTGGACGTAGCCGATGATCGGCTTCATGTCGCGCACGACCTCGCCCTCGAGCGTGGTCAGCAGCCGCAGCACGCCGTGCGTGGCCGGGTGGTGCGGCCCGAGGTTGAGGGTCAACAGCTCCTCGTGCTCGGGGTGCGGGATGTGCGCGAGCTCGATCGACTCCTCCTGCTCGCGATAGGTGATCCCGCCCGGCCG
>Ga0081538_10004188_pt1 | contig 13389 bp, 13 predicted proteins | sample TabmetS5T2R1_FD_71022 | JGI IMG/M metagenome (GOLD analysis project Ga0081538, IMG submission 71022) | Tabebuia heterophylla rhizosphere microbial communities from the University of Puerto Rico - S5T2R1 | ecosystem: Host-associated > Plants > Roots > Rhizosphere ...
AGGCGGCCCGGTAGGGCTGGCCCAGCCGCTCCCAGGCCACCACCGCGGTCGCCCAGGCCGCCGGGTCAGCCCGGCCGTGCTGGCGGGTCACCTCGGCCAGCCCGAGGGCGTGCCAGGCGGCCAGCTCCGGCAGGCCGGCGGCGGCCGGGCTCGTTGCGGCCTGGGCGAGCCGGTCCAGCAGGGCGGGGGCGGTGGCGTCGTCGGGGGCGGGCTGGCCGGGGTGGCGGGCCCGGGCCAGCTCGGCGCGGTCGGCCTCCACGCGTATGCCGAGGGCGTAGACGGGCGCGGCGTTGCGGGGGTTGGCCGCCACCAGGGGCACGGCCTGGGCCACCAGCTGTCTGGCCTGGTCCAGCTGGCCGCGCCACAAGGCCAGCTCGGCCAGGGCGGCGTTCAGCGGGCCGGCATGGTGGGCGTAGGGGGTCGACGCCGGGAGCAGCCGCTGGACGGCCTGGAGCCGCGTCTGGGCGGCGTCGAGGTCGCCGCGGCCCAGCTCTAGCGCGGCCCGAGCCAGGGGCAGGTAGTGGGCCCGGCCGACATCGGACGGGTCGGTCTCCAGGGCCTCGCGGGAGACCTGGTCGGCCTGGTCCCAGCGGCCCAGGGCGACCAGCGCCTCGGTGGCGTTGCCGGCCAGCAACGGCCCGTAGGCGCGGGCCAGGCCGAGGCGGTGGGCCTCCCGGAGGCCGTCCATGGCGACACTGGCCGCCTGGTCCAGGCGGCCAGTGGCCAGCAGCCCATTGGAGTGGTAGAGGATCGCCCGCAGCATGACGATCACGTCGCCGGCCTCCGTGGCCAGGCCGACCGCCTCCTGCAGCTCGGCAAGCGCGGCGTCAGGGTCGCCGAGGTAGATGAGGGCGCCGCCAAGGGCGGTGCGGGCGGCGGCCTCCTCGGCGCGGGCACCGACCTCGGCGGCGATGGCGACCGCCTCCTCGGCCGTCCCCCTCGCCTCCGCGAAGCGGGACACCACCACCAGCAGGTACCCCGCGAGGGAACCAAGCACTCGCGCCCGCTCCAGCGACGGCGTGGGCGGCACCAGCCGCACCGCCTGCTGCTGCTCGCCCAGCGCGGCGGGGTCGCCGAGCATGCGCAGGCAGCGCGCCAGCTGCTCGTGCAGCAGCCCGGCCCGCTGCGGCTGGCGCGCCTCATCGACCAGCGCCAGCGCCTGGCGGACCAGCGCCGCGGCACGAGCGAAGTCGCCGGCCGCATCGGCCGCCTCCCCACAGCGGGCCAGCAGCCCCACCCGGTCCATGCCGGCGCGCTCCTGAGCGTCCGCCACCCGCTCCCACAACGCCAGCACCCGCTCCAGCTGCAGCTGGGCCTCGGCAAAGGCATACACACCCTCGGCCGCGGCGGCGGCCTGGACGCTGGCGGTCAGGGCGCGTGGCTGGTCGCCGGCCGCCGCCCAGTGGTAGGCCAGCCGCGCCGCCCTCGTCGCCGGCGCGCCCCCCGCCTCCAGGTCGGCCTCCAGCGCGCTCGCCAGCGCCGCATGCAGCCGCACCCGCTCGCCAGCCAGCAGCTCCGAGTAGACTGCCTCGGCGACCAGGGCATGACGGAACAGATAGCCCTCGCCACCGGGTTCGGGCACCAGCAGCTGCTGGTCGACCGCCTCCCGCAGCCCCGCCAGCAGCGCCTGGTCGTCCAGGTCGGCGACGGCGGCCAGCAGCGGCTGGGTGACGCCCGGACCAGCCGCGGCCACCACCCGCAACAGCCGCTGGGTGCCGCGGTCCAGCCGCACCACCCGGGTCAGCAGCACCTCCCGCAGGCTGGGGGGCAGCACCCCCGGGCTGCCGCCCTCGCCGGCCAGCAGCAGCTCCTCGGTGAAGAATGGGTTGCCCTCGGCGCGGGCATAGAGGTCGTCGACCAGCCGCGCCGGTGGGTCGGCGCCGAGCAGGCCGGCCACCTGCTCGGCCAGCTCGGCGCGGGTGAACCGCGCCAGCTCCAGCCGCGCCACGCGGCGGTTGCGGCCCAGCTCGGCCAGCAGCCCGCGCAGCGGGTGGCGGCGGTGCAGCTCGTCGCTGCGGAAGCTGCCCACCAGCAGCACCCGCCCCGAGCGAAGGTAGGTGGCCAGATAAGCGAGCAGGTCGCGGGTGGAGCGGTCGGCCCAGTGCAGGTCCTCCAGCACCCACAGCAGCGGCGCGGCGGCGGCCAGCCGCTGGACCACCCCCAGCAGCCGCTCGAACAGCCACCCGTGGCTGGCGTCCGTGACCTCGGCACCGCCGGCCGCGTCGACGCTCCAGACTAGCGCGGGGACCAGCCGGCCCAGCTCCTGGCGGGCGGGGCCGGCGACCGCCTGAAGCTCGGCCGGGTCCAGATCGGCCAGGCCGCCCAGCGCCTGGGTGACCGGGGCGAGCGGCAGCCCCTCCTCGCCCAGCGGCACACAACCACCCGCCAGCACCCGCACGCCCCGCTCTTCGGCTGCCGCGGCGAGCTGCTCGACCAGGCGGGTCTTGCCGATCCCGGCCTCCCCGCCGACCAGCGCCACCAGCGGCGTGCCGTCGACAGCCCGGGCCAGCAGCTCGTGCAGCCACGCCAGCTCCTCGGCGCGGCCGACGAACCGCCCGGTCGTGACCTGGTAGGCCATGGCGGCCCCATTATGCCCCGCTGGTTGTGAGGAGGGTCGAGCGCGGATCTGAGAATCCCGGCTGTAGATCTGAGATGGAGCCCAGCTATGCGGTTCGTGAACGTTGACCAGGTGGTCGCGCCCGGGCCTGCAGCCTCGGCTGCCGTCCATCACTCTGCGAGCAACTGGATCATCGCTGGCTGACTGCCAAGTTGACTGCCAACCGCTCGGACTTGTGCTGTTCCATGGCGACATAGACGGACGAGCCTGAGCCGGCTATCTGCATAGGCGGACGGCAACGGACGGCGTTGGATGGGCCGGGAAGAGTTAGAAGTCCGCTGCTCGCCAGAACGAAAGGGGGTTGTAATGGATGATGACTTCCGCGAGCTGGAGCCGCATATCAGCGATCACCCGTTCCAGCCGGGCACCTGGCCGGATGCCTGTGGCTACGTTGATGAGCACGGCTGGACGTGTGGCTACACCAGGGCGGAGCACACCCACATCAGCGGTGAGGAAGCGACTCCTCCATAAGAGGCAGGGTGGGCTGGACGAGAAGGGGACGGGCCGCCGGTGAAGGTGCCGGCTGGCTAGAGAGGCGCAGGCGAGGTGCCGGCCGTGCTCCTTGTCATCCCAAGGCAGGTCAACTGACCGGCCGCGGGGCGCGGGAAGCAGCCGACGAGGCCCTCCGCTTGGGTAGCTGACCCAGCCCGCCGAATTCGGCCGGCGCGTTCGGCCGGGCGATGCCCACCCTTCTCCCGGCCGCCCCACCACGTCGTCATCGACGTGCACGCTTTGCCTGGTGACCGGGAGGATGCGAGCACAGTGCGCGAGCGACCGTCCCTGCGGAGGTGCGCCACATGACCTACTTCACGGCCTTCGAGGCACCCGATGCTGGCTTTCGGCTTGTCGCCGGTCGCCCCCACGGCCTGCAGCGCCTGCTGATCGCCAGCGGGCGGCTACCGGCCGGCCAGCCCGGCCCCATGCACCTGCACGCCGGCGACGAGGTGCTTCACATCCTGAGCGGCGAGCTCGTCGTCCGCGTCGGTGACCAGCGACGCACCTGCCGCGAAGGCGACCTGGTCATCATCCCGCCGAACATGCTCCACGGTTTCCGCATCCTCAGCGAGACCGTCATGGAGGTTCTCGCCGAGCACGACATCGGCACCTTCTACCCGGTCCGCCAGGCCGACGGCACTCGCCGCCTCGTCGAGGTCTACACCGCCTCGCCGTGGAACGCGCCACCGCCGCGGCCTGGCGAGTACACCACCGAGGAGGAGATCCAGCGGATCCTCCAACACGTCGACCTCGAGGTGTAGCGGCGACCGGTCTGATAGCAGTTCGATCCGGCTGGCAACAACGGCCGTCGTTTGAAGCCAACTCCGATCACGGAAAGAGGGCCAGAACCAGATCAGCGTGTCAAACCATCAGTTTTCGTTCGCGCATGTTGAGCGTCTGACGTTGCTGGCGTCCGTCAACAGCCAGAGGCACTTGCCGCCGAGTCAACTGGTCTCAAGCACGACCGCCGTCCTGGCCCTATCGACCCTCCGAGGGACTCGCGGCCTGTTGGTGGCTGGCCGTCCACCTGGCGTGCTCTTGTGAGACCAAGCCTTCGATCCGCTCGGCCAGCTGGCGCGGCCGATCCTCCCCCACATACGGACCGGCCCTAGCCAGGTACAGATAGCGCTCGCGCGTGAGCGCCTCGGCGGTGGAGCGGTAGGTGATCCACTGCTCCTGGAACTGGTACAGGTGCTGGACGCCCTCCAGCACCACGATCACCGCAGCCAGGCCGCCGGTGACCCACACCGGGCTGCCCACGCCGGCCACCACTGGCAGCGCCGCGGCCACCGCCAGCTCCAGCAGCTTGAGCCACTGGTAACGGCGCTGATTGTCACGGCTCTTGCGGTCATACCAGCCGAGCTGGTCCTCCAGCCGCTCCCAGGTCGGATCGTCTGCAGCTGGCGGGGGTACGGCCTCGATCGGCCGTGCCGATCCTGGTCCATCCTCGCGGCGTGCCATCGCCTTTCCCTCGGTCGGCTGCAGACTCTCAGGGGCGTAGGTGATGTTGGATAGAGGCTACTCGGGGAGGACAAAGAAGACCTGCCACTTATCAGGACACTGGCGACCGCCGCTCAGCTCATAACAAGGCCATAATTCCCATGCGCCAGCGCTGTCGAGGAGGATTCGACCCTGCGCGTCCAGGGTTTCCCCAGGCCCGAGGACCCTCCCCTCATTCATGTCCTCAGAGTCCTTGTTATCGTCAGAGGCATTCCGCGCTCCAACAAAGGTGTACTCCACCTGGATAGGCTGATCCCCGACATTCGTCAACGAATAGCTCACGGTTATCGTGTCGCCTACCGATGGAGGACTGTTTCGACTTACGGCCTTGAGTCCCGTCAACCGAATCTCGTCGCCACTCGTCACCGGCGTCGAATCGACCTCAATACCGCCGCCTGCCTGGGTCGCACCTTGCCCGTCGATGGGGGTCGCATTCGGTGCAGGCGTCGTCTGTCGGTTGGCGACGATGGCCACGACCAGCAGGAGCAGCACGACGCCGACGGCGACCCCTGCCAGGGCCCGCGCCCGTGTGGACAGGCGTCGGCGCTGCCTGTCCGGCGGTCCACCCCCCTCCGATGGCGGCCGAGCCCCGCCCGGTGGGGAAAGAGCTGCTGGCGGGACGCGCTGTTGTTCCTGCTCGGGAGGTGCCGGCGTCTCCTTGACCGCCGCCGGGGTCGGGTCTGGCACCTTCTCTGCCGGCGCGAGCTCCAAGGCCGGATCGTCCTGTGTTGTCCGCACCTCGGCCAAGGTCAAGTCCAGCACCTTGAGCAGCCGGCTGGTATCAAACTCAAACCGGGCCGGGCTCAGCTCCAAGGCCTGCCGGCGCACCAGCTTGACCAGGCTGTCCGGCAGCTCATCGGCACGCGGCATCCTCGCCCCATCCACCAGGATCGGGATCACCCGGACCTTGCGCGTCAAGGCAGCCTCGATCTCCAACCGAACGAAATCATCGGGGTCGTCAAGGCGACGCCGCCCATGCGCATCGGTGATCGTCAGCCACTGGTCACCGATCAGCGCCAACAGCACATCACAGGAGCCGACCGCCCTGGTGATCACCTCGACAAAGTCATCACCCAGTTGGATCGAGTCCACGTCCTTGAAGACTTGCCTGCCGCCGAAGCGGTCCGCCAGCCGGTCGTACAGCCAGCCGGCCGGGTAAGCGGTCTCCTCTCGCCGGTAGCTGATGAAGATCCGACCCGACGCGGCTGGAGGACTAGAACCAGCCATTGCCCCCCACCTTCTGAAACCAACTCGTCCCCACCAAGCATCATAGAGCGAACAAGCCGTGCAAGATACCTTGCTGTTCTCCAGACCCGACAGCTTCCCCTGCAGCGGCACCTGCCTGGCCCAACGCCGGCAGCACGAAGGCCACAGGCCGGGGACGCTGGTCCAAGAACAGTGGCCCGATCTGAGCTGTCTGATTTACGCAGGACATGCGCCATTCGTGGAGATTGACCAGTCTCAACGTGAGGGCACCTGGTTGCCTAAGCGGTCGATGGCTAGCTGGGGTCCAGCCGATCCGATAGCCTCATCGCCACGTTTGACCAGAAGCTGGGTGGCGGTGCTCGGGACCGGGGGAAAGCAGGAGCGGGTCAGCCGAGTCAATCTGACAGCGGCTGATCTGGTTGGTGTGCGCCGCCGCGAGCCGGCCGCCGTCACCCGCGTCTACATCGCCTACGCCCCGGCCCTGTTCCGCTTCTTTATGGCCGCGGTCGGGGATCGCCCCACCGCCGAGGACCTCACCGGCGACGTCTTCAAGAGCGCGATCGAAGACCTGCCCCGCTTCCGCGGCCCGGTGGAGGCGCTGGGCGGCTGGCTGTTTGGCATTGCCCGCCATGACCTGTCTGATTACCGCCGCCGCCAGGCCCGCAGGCTGGTCCAGCCCTTGGATGAGCTGCTCGAGGAGGCCGCGGCGGCCGGCGGGGCGGTGGACCCCGAGGAGCTGGCGCTGGACCGGGTCGAGGGCGACCGGGTGCTGGCCGCCCTGCGACAACTCACCCCTGACCAGCGCGAGGTGCTGTTGCTGCGCCTGGTCGCCGACCTTAGCGCGCCCGAGGTGGCCGGGATCCTCCACAAGTCCACCGACGCGGTAAAGGCGCTGCAGCACCGTGGCCTGGCCAGCCTGGCCCAGGTGCTCGGGGTGACCAACGACACCAGCTCCCCGGAACCCCAGTCTCTGTCCTCTGATCCCGCACGCCTGAGGCGGCAGGGGGACGGGGGTGAGCATGCGTCGCCGTAAGGAGCGGTTGGACAAGCTGGACGCCGCGCTGGATGGGCGCCTGGTCGAGGTGGACGACGAGCTGGCCCCGCTGGTCGAGACGGCGGCCGAGCTGCGCGCTGCCCTGGCCGGCATCGAGCTGGATCCCGAGGCGGCCGAGCGGCACCTGGGGATGGTGCTGGACGGCGAGGCCGAGGTGGTGGCCCCACCGACCGGGTCACGGCCCCCGGCTAGCCGGTGGCGGCGCCGGGTGGCCGCTGTCGTCCTGGCCGCCGCGCTGACTGTTCTGCCGGCCACTATGGTGTCGGCCTCGGCCCTCCCCGGCCAGGCCCTGTATCCAGTTAAGCTGGCCGTGGAACAGCTCCGGGTCAGCGCCGCCAGCTGGTCGAGCACCTGGGAAGCAGACGAGCGGATCAAGATTGCCAACACCCGCCTGGACGAGCTCAACCGGCTGATCCAACTGGATGCGGCCGACCGCATCCCGGCTGCCATCGTGCGCCTCAGCCGGGCCTATGTGGAGGCCCAGCAGGCCGTGGACGAGGTCGTGCGCGACACCGGCAACCTTGGCCAGATGCGAGCCTTGGATGCGAAGCTGGCTCCGGTCGGGGCCACGCTGGAGCGCCTCCAGGACCAGGGGATGCTCCCGACAAGCGCCCAGCAGGCCCTCACTGCCGCCCTCCGCCAGCCCCCGGTCACTCCGGGTCTCGTCACGGGCGCATCGCAGCCGACGCTCACAACCAACGGGTCAGTCGTCACGACACCTGCGGGGATGCCGACCACCACCCTGGCGCCGACCACCACCCTGGCGCCGACCACCACCCAGATGCCGACCACCACCCTGGCGCCGACCACCACCCTGGCGCCGACCACCACCCAGGCGCCAACCACCACCACTGTGCCCGCGGACCTGAGCGAGTCACCCGATCAGGGCGGCAACAGCGACAGCGACCAAGGGAGCAGTGAGGAGACCGCGACCACTCTGCCCTAGGCCCTCTGACGTGGGGAAGTGGCGGCACATCACCACTTCATCGCGGCGTTCTCCACTGGACGTCGTGCATTCGATCGATGCTGGCGGCGCCGGCCAGGACACCGGCAGAGAGGACGACCCCCCGCCGTGAGGTCGTCGCCATAGCGGCTGGCGTTGACGTGACCACGATGAAGTTCGGTCCCTTGCTGTGGTTCAGGCTTCCGAGCTCACCGGTACCAGGCGAACAGCTCGGGGTTGGTGGTGTGGAGCTTCACCTGGCGGCCAGGGCGACGGCGACGACGCCGGCGGCGACGATCGCAAGGAGATCCGCCAAAGGGTGGTGCTGGCCGGATCGACCAACGACAGCAGGCTCATCAGCCCGGGCAGCGAGAAGTGCAACGCGACCCGTAGGCTCGCCGTCGATGGACCGTGCTTTGGCGCCATTCGGCATGGCGGGTCTGGACCACAATGATCCACAGGCCCAGCAGGGTGAAGCACACCGCCGAGAAGGCGACGTAGAAGTCGGTGAGCATGGCCTCCCCCTTCTTGTCTCGGCTGACATGCTGATGGTGTCGCGGCCTCCCGCCAGGCATGTCTGCGCCCCGGCACGATCGCAGCCCGAGGTCAGTCGTGCTCGGTTCTGCGGCGCTGGTGGGATGCCCAGCATGGCCCGGCTGAAGGCTCGGTAGGGTCATACATCCGGAATCAACCAAGTCCAGAAGGTGACGCGCTCAACCGCCAGATGCAGAGCTTGACTGCTCAGGTCGTCGGCTTTACCTGGAGCTCAGCGGCCAGTTGGCGGATCTCCGCGGCCGGGTAACGGCGGTGGCCGCCAAGGGTCTTCAGGAATGGCAGTTTGCCTTCTTTGGCCCAGCGGGACACGGTCTTGGGTGACACGTGCAAGATGCTGGCCACCTCGGCGGTATGGAGATAGCTCGATGTGTCGGGTGCGGCCTTGCCGCTGGGTTGGGTTGCCACGGCGCATCCCTTTCGTGCGGCGGACCCCGATGGTGATGTCGGGCCCGGACTGAGCGAGTGTTCCTCGGGCTACGACCGCAAGGGACCGGCGGCAGCCATGATGCTGGCGGCTTCCCTGCTGAGCGCAGGATAAACAGGACGATCATGCGGAGTGACGCGACTGCCTGCTATAGGCCGATTGAACTTATCGGCCTCTCTGTTACGTAGCCCGTGCCACAGCACCCCACCGGACGAACCGCAAGCTCCGCAGGTTGCACAGCAGGCCAGTGGCCACGTGATGCTTTGATGCGCAGACCAGCCATGACGCTGTCCTTGTGAGCTGCCAACCACGGCGCGTTCCGGATCACCGCACGGGAAGCAACCTCAGGGTCAGATGCCGTTCGGCGACAATGACTCGTCTCAGATTGCTGGTGCCTGTGCCCTCGACTAGCCACCGCTACGCAAGGCCTGCCGCACCTGACACCAGCGTTCATCGCCCCGCCCGGTCTGCCAGCATTGCTGGTTCCAGCAGGCGAGCATGGCATTCGCTGATCGAGGCCGAGCAGGACCCAGGGCTCCGGCAAAGTTGCGATTCGTCCGTATTTGTTCGATGACCACGTCGCGACCCGGCGCCACGCGACCGTGTTGGCCCAGGCAGGAGCCGGATCCCCAGGGCAGGGAGTTCCGGCACTTGGCGCAGACCAACGTTGCCGAGGCCTGTCTGGCGATCCTTGCAGGCAGCCGGTACCACGCGATTGCAGCCGACCGCAGGCCCAGATGGGTGCTGGCGGTGAGGCCCCACGACGGGGCAAGGGCTACGTTCGGGGTCGCCGGACGCCGACCTGAACCGGCGAACCTGGTACGCGTCCCTCTTCAGCGAGGACGCCACCTACGACAATGCTCCCGGCCAGCGCGTCGTCGGGCGACAGGAGATCGCCGCCTCCCACCAGCGGATCTTCGACTCGGTCCTCAGGCACACCCGCCTGGGAAGCGGCTAGCCGGCTCGGCTGCAGCCCGTCACCCCAGACGTGGTCCTCGTCCACGCCAGCGGCGCCGTGCTGTTTGCCGGCGAGGACGAGGCCAAGGTGCCGCCCGACGGGCTGCTCACCATGGTCGCGGCCAGGCGAGGCGATCGCTGGCGGTTCGTCTCCTTCAGCAACGTTCCCACGGGGAAGGGACGCAACGCGCGGTTCTTGTGGAGGTTCCTTGTTTCGCGGCTCGCGGCCCTCCGTGCTGAGGTGGTCAAGGCACGGCGGTACATGCTGGAGGGGAGGCAACGGAACATGGCGCAATGGACCCGCGACCGCCACAAGACGCCAACCTCGAAGTAGCGCTCGATCAGCTCATCTCGCGACGAGCGGTCGCGGCAGGAGGCCAGCGACCCACCTGCGCGGCTGGGATGGCTCCAGCGACAACTCGCCCAGCAGCCCACGGCTGAGGCGGTAAGCGAACGGCCAGCTAGACGACCCCGTCCTTGCGATCTGCACATGTCAGGCGGCCGCCTGGAAAGCTCTCTTAAGGCAACGCTTTGGTCCTGTCCCTGCTGCGGTCGAGCTGCAGGAGCGGTGGTCGCCGTGTGCCGTGGTAGACGACACCGGTCCGGTCGGGTCCCTCATTACCCTGGAGGCCACCGGCATCGAGGTCACCCGCTGACCACCCGAGCCCGGGCCGCCGGCGATGGCGGCTGCCACGAGGCCGTGCCCGGTTCCACAAACGCCCTTCAGTCAAGGCGGGGGGCCAACAGGCCTCCCCCGCCTGACCCTTGGCCCCCGCCATGGCTACGCGATCGCACGGCTACCTGGTTGCCGCGCCCGGCCAGGTCGAGCGCACGGCCGCCTCCAAGCAAGAGCGGGCGGCTCCGCCGGGGGGGCCAAGCGGAAACCGCCCGCACTGGTGGACCGGTCACTGAGTCTAGCGCTTGGGCAGGTGCCGTTGTTACATCGGGTCGGCCCGAGGCTCGCGCTTGGGGAGGCGCTCCTCGGCCTCCAGCAGCCGACGAACCGCCAGCAGCTTGCCCATCAGGTCGTCCAGGGCCTGGCTGGCGGCGTGCCGGTCTGGGTCGGTGACCACCCTGACCAGCAGCGCGTGGGCCTCGCCATGCTCCTCTGGGGTCATCCGCCGTGGGTCCGCCATCCTCGCCCCCCTCACCAAGCCCCCCGGTGCTCTTCCCAATCATCCTCTGGATCATGGCTAACGACGTGGTCATGGCCAACGACCTGGAGGACCTCGATGGGGCCGAAGGCGGCCCGGAACCGGCGGAGGGCCGCCAGCTGGTCCTCGTCGACCTCGGACTCCCAACCATGATGGCGCTGTCATGGCCTCGACCGGGCCGCCGCGCTCGTGGGCGAGGGCATGCCCACCATCGACGCCTAGAGGCTGGGGTCGCCGACCTGGTTGTAATAGGCGAGGGTGGCGCGGGCCGGTGCCCGTTCGGAATCCAGCCACAGCAGGGGGTCGGCCGCTTGTCGACGGCGGTGCTGCCGCCAAGCCCTGACAAGACCTCTGAGCTCACCAATGCGCGTGAGCATCTGTACCCCCGGCTGGCAGGTTAGGGGTTGAGGGTCCCACGGCGAGTCCTGGCCGGGCAAGGCCATCGGCGGCCAAGGCAGGTCTATACAAGCCCGGTCTCCGGGCCGATGGCCAGACCCGGGGAGGCGCGCAGGGTAAAGCACTTGACCATCGACCGACGAACAAGCGCCGACGACCCTGGCGGCGTTACCCGGCCGGACCATCGCCGTGCCCTGCTGGAGGCTGGAGCGGGCGGCTCCCGCGCCGGGGGCACGCCAGGAGCCACCCGCACGACCCAGGACGACATGCAGAGACTGGGAAGGGGTAGCCCCGCCGCGGGCTGCCCCTTCCCAGTATGGTCGGCCTCGGTTCGGCCCGGCGACAACCCGTCCCTTGTGGGCAGGTTCTCGTAGCTCGTCGGAGCTAGGCAGGTTGCCTGCCTTACCAGCGGAACGGTGAGGATGCAACACCAGAGGGGCGGGCCGCGGGCCTTTCAGGGCTCATCGGACCCGCCGGCCAAGCGGCCATCAGTCTCAAGTGGCCGGCCCTTCCGCGGCACCGCCACGAGCGCCTGGTCGATGGCGGCCAGCGCCGCATACACGAGCTGTTCGTCGACCAGACCGGCTATGCGCCCGCCATTGGATACCGCCATCCGGCAACCCCCCAGAGATCAACCAAGGCTTGCATTGTCTCTTGAACGAGACAGCATGACAACCGAAGCGCTTCCTAGGCACTCACCGTTCACCGAAGGGCTCGCCACCCTGAGCGGCTCTGTCGTCGGACCGTTCGGCCGGCGCCGCTGCCGGGTCGTGGCTGACGACCTCGATGACCTCGACGAAGCCGACGGCGGCCGCAGCCGGCGGAGGGCCGCGAGCTGCTCATCCATGCCGCCATCATGGCCGGAGCGTCGGGCCGCCGCTCTGGCCAGTGCGACCGGGGACGCCATCTACATCTAGCCCTGGTGGGTGCGCGTCTCATCCGGCGGGCGAGGACTTCATCGGCCAGTCTCACCGCCCCTGGGACTGCGGCTGCTCACAGTTTGCTCAGACGGTGCGCATACTCCTGGACGTCCCAGCACATGTCGGTGGCAAGGATGCAGGTCAGGCGCACAACGCTGGACGCGTCTGTACGTCGTGGGACGGGCTGGTCGGGTTCAAATCCCGGCATCCCGACCACAACGGAGCCCCACGACCTGGGGCTCCGTCTGCGTTTGGCCCTGGCCGGGTCCAGATGCTCACCGATTGCTCACACTGGTGCCGAGGATGATTCCGGCAACAACATCAGCGGCGGACTTGTCCAACGCCGGCAGCGCGCTCGTGTAGGTATCGAGGGTGAACGCCACGGTGGCGTGCCCGAGCCGTTCGCTCATCACCTTGGGGGGCACTCCTGCAGCCAGACCGGCGGTTGCGTAGGAGTGGCGCATGTCGTGCAGCCGGATGGCCAGCAGCCCAGCAGTGCGGGCATGCCGCCGAAACCACAGGCTGAATCGATTCGGGTGGATGGGCGTGCCGTCCGGCATGGTGAAGGTGAGGCCGCTGTCCGCATAGAGCGGGCCGGCGACCAGCCGCTCTTCGGTCTGGCGCTTGCGGTGCTGGCGCAGTGCCGCCCCGGTGGCGGGGTCGAGCGCGAGGGTGCGCCGGCCACGGGCCGTCTTCGGCTCACCAGCCACCACGTGGTTCCCGGCTCGTACCCGGGCTTGGGCGACGCGTACGACCCCCGCATCCAGATCAATGTCCTCCCAGCGAAGGCCGAGTAGCTCGCCGCGGCGCATCCCCGTAGTGGCGGCGAGCAACCAGGCGGCGAAGAGCCGGTCGTTAGCGACCGCGGCTAGGAACGCCCGGGTCTGCTCGGGCGACCAGACCCGCAGCTTCGGGCGTGCAACAGCAGGTACGTCGGCAAGACGCGCCGCGTTGCGGCCGACCAGGCCCCAACGCTCGGCGTCGGCCAGGGCTTTGGTCGGGCCAGCCGCAACCCCCGGTCCTGGATCAGCGGTCCCTGCGCAGCTCCGCGTGGGCGGTTCTACTCGTGGTAGACGTCGCCGATGGCGTGGCGGGCGGACCCGCCGGGCCCGGTCACCTGGATGGTCAGGGAGCCGATCGCCCCGTCGAACGGATGCCAGACGAGCCA
>Ga0081538_10004189_pt1 | contig 13379 bp, 18 predicted proteins | sample TabmetS5T2R1_FD_71022 | JGI IMG/M metagenome (GOLD analysis project Ga0081538, IMG submission 71022) | Tabebuia heterophylla rhizosphere microbial communities from the University of Puerto Rico - S5T2R1 | ecosystem: Host-associated > Plants > Roots > Rhizosphere ...
CCGGGCGTGCGGCTCCCGTCCTCGCGGGCGCTGGCCGCCCACCTCGGCGTCTCCCGCGGCGTGGCGAGCGAGGCCTATGGTCAGCTTGCCGCCCAGGGCCTCCTCGTCGTCAACACGAAGTCCGCTCCCGTGGTCGCGCGCGTCGCCTCGCCGCCACCCTCGCCGAGGCGGCGGGAGGCACCGCCGCGACAGCCCCGCTTCGACCTTACGCCGACCACGCCGGACGTCGCCCTCTTTCCCAGACGCCGCTGGCTGTCCGCCTTCACGGAGGTGATTCGCTCGGCGCCGCTCGCGGCGTTCGACTACGCCGAGCCGCGGGGCGAGCGCGAGCTGCGGGCGACGCTAGCCGACCAGCTCGGCCGAACCCGCGGCGTGGTCGCCGCGCCCGAGCAGATCGTGGTCGTGAGCGGCGCCGCGCAGGGGATCGACTTACTCACCCGCCTGCTCCACGCCCGCGGCGCCCGCCGCGTCGCGGTCGAGGACCCGTCGCTCGACACCCAGCCGCAGCGGCTCCGGGCCAATGGGCTCGACCTGCTCGCCCAGCCGGTCGACGGCGAGGGGCTGCAGGTCGAAGGGCTCGACGCGGACGCCGTCCTCGTCACGCCCGCGCACCAGTTCCCCACGGGAGCGGTGCTCAGCGGCGCCCGCCGGCGCCAGCTCCTGGACTGGTCGCGGCAGCACGATGCGCTCGTGATCGAGGACGACTACGACGCCGAGTTCCGCTACGACCGCCGGCCGATCCGTGCGCTGCAAGGCCTCGATCGCACCCGGGTCGCGTACCTGGGCACGACCTCCAAGACGCTCGCGCCGGCCCTGCGGCTGGGGTGGCTCGTCGTCCCCGAGCACCTCGCCGACGAGGCCGAGGACGTCAAGCACCTCCTCGACGTCTGCTCACCCCCGATCGAGCAGCGCGCGCTCGCGCACCTGATCGAGAGCGGCGAGTACGAGCGTCACATCCGGCGCGCCCGCACCGCCTATCGCCGCCGGCGCGACGCGCTCATTGCGGCGTTGCGCGCGCACCTGCCCGAGCTTCCGGTCGAGGGCGTCGCCGCCGGTCTGCACGTGCTTGTTCGCCTGCCTCCGGAGACCGACGACGAGGCGGTCGCCGCGCGCGCCGAGGCTAGGGGCGTGCGGGTGACTCCCCTCTCGCGGTACGGCCACTCGAAGCGGGCAGGCCGCGGGCTCGTGATCGGCTACGGCCGCATCCACGAGGCGTCGATTCCACCGGCGATCCGCGCCCTTGCAACAGTTGTCTAGTCGAGCCACTCGCCGTCGCGCATCAGCTGGCGACCCGCGAGCTCGTTCGCCTCGCGCCAGGCCTGGATCGAGCGAGGCGTGATCCGGAGGTACACGTACTCGTCGGCAAGCGTCCTCGGGTCGAACCCGGTCGCCCGGGCGTGCGCGTCCTCGAGCCGCGGGTCGGTGCCTATCGGAATCGCCTCCACCGGGCCTTCGACGATGACGACGTCGCGGGTCGGGCCGAGCGCGACGCGCGCCCAGCGGGCCCGAACAAGGTTCACGGCCGTGCGGCTGCTCCGAGGAGTGGCGATCGTCAGCGCCGAGCCGTCCCAGTAGTACGAGAGCGGGACGAGGTACGCGTTGCCGCGCTCGTCGGCCGACGCCACCCACAGGTCGACGTCCCTGCGCAGCTTCGCGAGCGTGTCGGCCCGGCGCTGCTCTCTTGAGCGGGCTGGATCGGGCATGGTCAGTCCTGAAGCTCACTCAGTCGCCGCTCGAGGAAACGCCGCTCGGCCTCCGAGTGAACGAGCTCGAGCGCGCGGTCGTAGGCCGCACGCGCCTCCTCGACGCGCTCGAGCCGGCGCAGCAGCTCTGCACGCGTGGCGTGGAGGTAGTGGTACCGCTCGAGGTCGAGGCCGTCTACGAGCGTGAGCGCGGCCTCGACGTCGCCCGCCTCGGCGACGGCGACGGCCCGGTTGAGCTCGACGACCGGCGAGCCGGTCCGGCGCGCGAGCTCCCCGTACAGCGCCGCCAGCTGCGGCCAGTCCTGCGGCTCCTCCATGTGCAGCGCCGCGATCGCCGCCTGGAGCGCGTACGGACCGCGGCCGCCGAGCGCGAGCGCGCGGTCGAGCGCCGCGCGCCCCTGCTCGAGCTGGTCGCGGTCCCAGAGCGCGCGGTCCTGATCCTGAAGGAGGACGACGGTGTCGTCGGCGAAGCGCGCATCGCGCCGGGCATCGTTGAGGAGCATCAGGGCCAGGAGGCCGTGCACCTCGGGCTCGTCGGGCATCAGCTCGGCGAGCGCGCGCCCGAGCCGGATCGCCTCCGCCGCAAGGTCGCCGCGCCCGCCGTAACCCTCGTTGAAGACCAGGTAGACGACCGCCAGCACGGCGGCCAGGCGATCGGGGAGCAGGTGGGCGGGCGGCACGCGGAACGGGATGCCGGCGGCCTTGATCTTCCGCTTCGCCCGCACGAGCCGCTTCGCCATGGTCGCCTCGGGAACGAGGAAGGCGCGGGCGATCTCCTCCGTCTCGAGACCGCCCAGCGTCCGCAGCGTCAGCGCGACCTGGGCGTCGAGCGCGAGCGCCGGATGGCAGCACGTGAAGACGAGCTCGAGCCGCTCGTCGGGAATCGCCGTCTCGTCCACTTCGTCCTCCCAGGGTTCGGGCACGTCCAGGAGGCGGGTCTTCGCCGCCAGCGTGCGCTCGCGGCGCAGCCGGTCGAGCGCCCGGTTACGCGCCGTGGTGACCAGCCAGGCCCGCGGATTGGCGGGCGTCCCCTCCCGCGGCCAGCGCTCCGCGGCGATCGCAAACGCGTCCTGGGCGGCCTCCTCGGCGAGGTCGAAGTCGCCGAGGAAGCCGATCAGGCCGGCGAGGACGCGTCCCCACTCGTCACGGAAGACCTGCTCTAGGGGCACTAACTAGCTCTCCTTGAGCGGCCGCACCTCCACGCCTCCGCCCAGGCGGGCGGCCGGGATGCGCGACGCGAGCTCGATGGCGGCGTCGAGGTCGTCGGCCTCGAAGAAGAGATACCCGCCGAGCGCCTCCTTGACGGCGACGAACGGTCCGTCGGTGGTGAGCGTCTTGCCGTCCTGCACGCGGACGGTGGTGGCCGTCTCGGGCGCCTCCATCCAGACGCCTGGAGTGACGCCGGGCGTCTGGTTGATCGCCTGGTAGTCGGCGTAGACCTGCTTCTGCTCGTCCTCGGACAGGCGCTCCCACTCCTCCGCCCCCGGCGTCGCGGCTTCGCCGTGATGGATCAAGAGCATGTACTTCATCGGCTCCTCCTCTCGTGGCGGTCGCGTCTAAGACGAACGGCGCGGCGGGGAAAGGACAGCTTCGTGCTCAGCGCTCGGCGATGTCGGCGCTGAGCACCGGCTTCAGGTCGACGATGGGCGTCCCGTCGACCGCCTCGAGGTTCCGCACCTCGACGCTGCGGCCTTCGATCTTGAGGACCAGCACCCGGTGCAGGCCGATCGGGTTCGGTCGGTCCGACGAGCGCGTGGTGAAGACGCCCTGCTCCGGTCTCGAGTTATCTCCGCGTGGATGCACGCGCAGGACGTCGCGGCGAGCGCGGTCGAGCCAGGTGACGACGATCACCTCGTCCCCGACTCGGATGCCCTCCAGACCCTCGAGCACCGTGGGCTCGAAGGCGAGCCAGGCGTCCGGCGCTCCCTCGTCGCCCTGCTTCGGGGCGGAGGCGGGATCGGTCAAGGGAGACTCGACCGTTCCGATCGGCTGTACCTCGAAGCGCGGCTGGGTCACGTCTACCGGGCGATGCTAACCGGACACGGCGCGAGACGTTCGGGTCAGCGTCCCGCTTCCCGCTCGAACGGGTCCTCGAGCAGCTCGGCCGAGATGACCCGTCCACTCCAGTAGACGAAGCGTTCCTGCTCGAGGTCCCAATAGGCCTCCGCCTCCGTGGGGATGCGGATGCCACCGAGGCGCGCGTACCTGCGAAACTCGCCGCCCCACGGCCGCCGCACCCAGCGCTTCTCGATCCGGATCAGGCGCATGTGCGACGAGGTCCGGACGATGTCGCCGGCACCGTCGAACTCGACCTCGACGGCCAGTCGCTCGCCGTCCACGTTCGTTGCCGCCTCGACCTTGCCGTTGTCGAGCTCGCGCCAGTCGAGCTCGCGGTTGTTCGCGATCGCGTGGGGCGCCCACGCGAGCTCGGCCAGGTAGCGCATCGCTTCCCCGATCACCGTCTCCCGGCCCCGCTGCCGCTGCACCGGCACGCGGAACAGGCGCACCTCGAGCTTCCCCTCGCCGCGGTCGTAGTCGTCGACGACCTCGAGCGCGAGCGGCCCGACGACGGGGAATCGCGCCCGCCACGAGAACGCGACCCGGTCGACGGCGAAGCGCTGGCTCGCGGTGAAGCGCAGCGCGCGGCCGCCGGGCTTCTGCCGCATCTCGCCCTCCTGCGTGATCCGCACCTGCTTCGGCGCGTCGCGGTCGCCCGGCAGGGCACGCTCGACGTACCGTTCCACGAGCCGATGGCCGCTAGCCTCCTCTCGATGCATCGGCTGACGAAGGCTAAGGCCCGGCGTATCGCTGTGCGGGCGCAGCTGCTCGACATGCCGCGTCCGATCGAGTTAGTCGAGGTTGTCCAGCGCCTCACCCTGCTGCAGATCGATCCGACCGCAGCCGTCGCGCCGAGCGCGGACCTCGTTGTCTGGAGCCGCCTCGGCTCGTCGTACGGGCCCGACCAGCTCAAGCAGGCGCTCGAGAAGGACCGCACGCTGTTCGAACTCGACGCCCTGGTGCGGCCGACGAGCGACCTCGGCTTGTACCTCGCCGGTGCCGCCGAGCGGCCGAGCTACGAGCAGTCGCGCGCCTGGCTCCGCGACAACGACCGGTTCCGCCGAGACATCCTCGACCTGCTCGGGCGCTCGGGCCCGTTGAGCACCCGCGACATCCCGGACACCAGTCTCGTGCCCTGGGCTTCGTCGGGCTGGACGAACAACCGCAACGTCACGCAGATGCTGGAGTTCCTGCTGCTGCGCGGCGAGGTCGCGATCGCCGGGCGCGTGGGGCGGGAGCGGCTGTGGGACCTCCCCGCGCGCGTCTACCCGGCCGATGTCGACGTTCCGCCGCTCGAGGAGGCCGAGCGAACGAGGAACGAACGCCGGCTCGCCTCGCTCGGGATCGCCCGGGAGAAGGCGAGGTCGATGCCGATGGAGCCGGTGCACGTCGGCTTGGCCGGCGAGCCGGCCGTCGTCGAGGGCGTGAAGGGCGAGTGGCGGATCGACCCGGCGTACCTGGTCGACGACTTCGAGGGCCGGACGGCGCTGCTCTCGCCCTTCGACCGGCTCGTCCACGACCGCGCTCGAGCCCTCGAGCTCTTCGACTTCGAGTACACGCTCGAGATGTACAAGCCCGCGGCCAAGCGCCGCTGGGGCTACTACGCCCTGCCGATCCTGCACGAGGATCGGCTGGTGGGGAAGGTCGACGCCGCCGCCGACCGCAAGGCGTCCGTGCTGCGGGTCAACACAATCCACGAAGACGTGAAGTTCACCCGGAAGATGACGAAGGCCGTGCAGGCCGAGCTGGAGGACCTGGCCGGGTGGCTCGGGCTCGGCGCCGTTGCGACGGCCTAGTCGCGCTCCACTCAGGCGGCGATGAGTTCGCCGCCCGCGGGGAGTCATACCTGCGACCAGAAAGGAGATACCGTGCCCAGGATCACGCCCCACCTGTGGTTCGACCGGGAGGCGGTGGAAGCAGCCGAGCTCTACGCGTCGACCTTCCCGAATTCGCGGGTCACCGAGGTCTCCACGCTCCACGACACACCCTCGGGCGACACGGACGTCGTCTCGTTCGAGCTCTGCGGCCAGCCGTTCATGGCGATCAGTGCCGGTCCTCTGTTCAGGTTCACTCCCGCGGCGTCGTTCCTCGTCCGGTGCGGGAGCAAGGCGGAGGTCGACGAGCTGTGGGAGAGGCTCTCGGAGGGCGGGACGGCGCTCATGCCGCTCGACTCGTATCCCTTCAGCGAGCGCTACGGGTGGACCGAGGATCGCTACGGCCTCTCGTGGCAGGTCATGTTCGCGGGAGACGAGGACGGCCGGGAACGAATCACTCCGACGCTCATGTTCGTGGGCGAGGTCTGCGGGAGGGCGGAGGAGGCCCTGAGGTTCTATACCTCGCTCTTCCCCGACTCTGGGGTCGGTGAGGTTCTTCGCTACGCCGCAGGCGATGAGCCCGACGAGGAGGGGACGATCAAGCACGCCGGCTTCACGCTCGCCGGCCAGGAGTTCGCGGCCATGGACAGCGCCCACGAGCACGGCTTCGGCTTCAACGAGGCCATCTCGTTCATGGTCTCGTGCGATACCCAGGACGAGATCGACTACTACTGGGAGCGCATGTCGGCAGTCCCCGAGGCCGAGCAGTGCGGGTGGCTCAAGGACAGATTCGGCGTCTCGTGGCAGATCGTCCCCTCCGTGCTGGGCGAGCTGCTGGGCGGCGGCACCGAAGCACAGAAGGCCCGCGTCACCGAGGCCTTTCTCCGGATGAAGAAGTTCGACATCGCGGAGCTGAAGCGAGCCTACGAGAGCGCAGAGGCTCGGGTCTGAGGGGCGGCGATGGCCAAGCTCATCTACTACGCGATCTCGTCGCTCGACGGCTACATCGAGGACTCGGACGGCAGGTTCGACTGGGCCGAGCCGGACGAGGAGGTGCACGCCTTCGTGAACGACCTCGTGCGGCCGGTCGGGACCTACCTGCTAGGGCGGCGAATGTACGACACCTTGGTGTACTGGGAGCGTCCTCCCGACCTGGCCGCGCAGCCGCGCGTCGTGCAGGACTTCGCCGACGTCTGGCAGGGGGCAGAGAAGATCGTCTACTCGAAGTCGCTGCCGACGCCAGCGAGCGCGAGGACGCGGATCGAGCGAGAGTTCGACCCTGAGACGGTCCGGCAGCTGAAGGCGGGAGCAGACCGTGACGTCTCGATAGGTGGTCCGGAGCTCGCGGCCCAGGCGATCGCGGCCGGGCTCGTGGACGAGTACCACGTGTTCCTCGTGCCGGTGGTCGTGGGCAGCGGCAAGCCCTCCCTCGGGGCCGTCCGCCTGGAGCTCGAGCTGCTGGACGAACGGCGCTTCGGCAACGGCACGATGTACCTCCGCTACATGACGCGCACCTCATCCTGATGGACAGCCGCGAGCGCGAGGCGATGGCCAAGGCCATCGTCGACCGCAACAGCTACATGACGCTGGCGACGGCGGACGCCGCAGGAGTTCCCTGGGCCTCGCCGGTCTGGTACGCGCCCGCCTCGTACCGCGAGTACTTCTGGGTCTCGAGACCCGGCGCGAGGCACTCGCAGAACATCGCCGTCCGCCCTCAGGTCGGCATCGTCATCTTCGACTCGACTGTCCCGATCAACACCGGGAGGGCCGTGTACATGGCCGCCGTAGCGGAGCAGGTGACGGACGACGCCGAGGTCGCGCGAGGCATGTCAGTCTTCTCCGCGCGGTCGCTCGCGCAAGGCGCCGGCGCCTGGACGCCAGAGGAGGTCGGTCCGTCCGGCCGAGTGCGCCTCTACCGCGCGCGGGCGTCCGAGCAGTTCGTCCTCTCAGCGGACGACGAGCGGCTGCCGCTCACGCTGGAGTAGGCCGGGTAGCTTCCGGTCGGCGATCGCTCTAGGTACTGGCAGCCACTCGCCGGAAGTCGACCTCGTTGATGCTCACGCCCGGGGCTGCCCAGTCGCTGGCCGGCGGGGCCGATCGCCGTGCCTGCTCCTCGGTCTCGAACACGACGAACGAGAAGCCGCGGCCGTCGACGGGCTCCAGCCAATAGCCCGCGACGAACCCGGGAGCGGAACGGATCTTGGGCAGGATGTCACGCGTCAGGGCATTGGCTGCCGCCGGCGCCTGCTCCGGGTCGATCGTCAACGTCACGAGTGCTGCGTGCATGGTCTTCTCCGATTCGTTGAGTTTCGTCGCCGTTGTCGATATAGGACCGGGCCTCGACGCGGAAGTCATCGGCCTCGGTTGGGCGACCGAAGCTGTGGAAAGCTGACTGTTACCTGCTGCGGTGGGCGGTCCTCACGCCGAGCGCACACGCGCTGACGATGAGCAGGATGCCCAGGAGCACGAGGCCGGGCGCGTCATCGGCCCCTCCGACCAGGGCCGCGGCGACGCCGACCGCGGCGATGCCGACGGCGACGGCGAGATTCCCGGCTCTCCTCGCCGCCAGCTCGAGCGCAACTCCGATCGTCGCCAGGAGGACGCCCGCGGCGACGAAGTCCCCCGGACCCCAGACCACGTCGTCGCTGATCAGCATCCCGATCGCCGGCAAGGACAGGATGAACGCCACGCCGATGGCGACGCGAATAACAGATCGAGAGAGCGGAGCGTCGGGCGTCAGCTCACTGCCTGCTTTACGAGCGCGCCGATCCTCGCCTCCTCGGCGGCGGTCAGCTTCTGCAGCGCAAATGAGGTCGGCCACATATTGCCCTCGTCGAGGTTTGCCGTCGCGTTGAAGCCGAACGTCGCGTACCTCTCCTTGAACTTCGACGCGGGCGTGAAGTAGCAGACGACCTTGCCCTCCTTGGCGTACGCGGGCATCCCGTACCAGGTCTTCGGCGAGAGCGCCGGCGCGCTCGCCTTGATGAGCTCGTGGAGCTGCGTGGCCATGGAGCGATCCGGCTCCTGCATCTCGGCGATCTTGGCGAGCACCGCGCTCTCGCCGGCCGCCCTGTCCTTGCCCGCGCGCGCTTCCGCCTTCAGCTCTTTCGCGCGCTCCTTCATCGCGGCTCGTTCCTCGGCCGTGAACCCCTTGGACTTCTGCGTGCTCCTCTTCTCAGCCAGTGCGAAGCACCTCCTCTGGCTCCTCGCCGCAGCTTCTGGACGCGGATCAGGTTACCGCGGCTGACTACGTTCGGACGATCGTGTCGGGCATCGGGTGAACCTCGAAGCCGAAGCCGGCCTCGACGCCGATCGCTGGGTCTGCCTCGGCGATCCGGCGAGCTTCCGCGTCGTCCTCCACGTCCAAGACCGCGATCCCGTAGCTGCCGTTCGGATCCATGACCGGTCCGTACACGACCACCCGTCGCTCCGCGATCAGTCCAGCCCAGTAGCCGAAGTGGTCCTCCATGATCGCGCCCTCCTCCTCGGTCATGTCGCCGGGGAACGTCGGCCGAGGCGGGATCAGCTTGTAGAGGAAGTGCGCCATCGGTCGATTGTAGGATCCGCCCAATACCGGCGCACTGAACTGAGTGACGCGATCGCCCTGGCCTCGCGCGTGCTTCGTCCACGGAGGGCGAGCGCGCCGGGGCTGCTCTCTGCGCGCAGCGCGCGCCGGCTCAAGGAGGTTCCGATGATTGAAGAAGCGCGACTCGAGTCCGTCGCGTCCGGCCTCACCCCGGTGACGCCGGGGTGGTTCGTCGTCAACGCCCGAGACGCCGCCTGGATGAACAACGAGCAGACGGAGTCCTGCTGCATTTTCGAGTCCGACGACTTCGTCCTGCGCGGTCGGCCCGATCTCACCGAGTACGAGAAGCCGGGGGCGGGGTTTGTCCTGCGCGTCCTTCGGCCCGGCAGGCCCACCGGCTTCTACCACGCGGAGTCCGTGGAGGAGGACTTCCTCGTGCTGATGGGGGAGTGCATCCTGATCATCGAGGATCAGGAACGTCACCTTCGCCCCTGGGACTTCGTGCACTGCCCGCCCGGGACGGCGCACACGTTCGTCGGTGCGGGGGACGGCCCGTGCATCCTCCTCTGCGCGGGGAATCGCGACTTCGACGAGACGTTCTGGCGGATCTGCAAGCGCTCCGAGGTCGCCCTGCGCTACGGCGCGAGCGTGGAGGAAGACATGGACTGCGCCGAAGCACACGTGCCGTGGCGGCACCTTTGGCGCGTCGAGCGCCCGGATACCTGGAATGAGCTCCCGTGGAGCTCGGGTACGTCGCTAGGCACCGGCGCCCACTGACCACGAGGTAGTAGGCTCGACGAGATGCGCAAGGTCGTCGTCCAGCAGTTCGTGACGCTCGACGGCTATGCCGCGGGCCCGAACGGCGAGCTCGACTTCGTCACCGAGACTGGGGCGGCCGCGGACCCGACCTCGGGGCCGTTCGTCGAGGAGCAGCTCGCTTTCATCGAGGGCCTCGACACGATCCTCCTCGGCGCCGTGACGTACCGGATGTTCGCGGCCTACTGGCCCGAGCAGACGACGGAGACGCAGGCGATCGCAGATGCGCTGAACGCGACCCCGAAGGTCGTCTTTTCGAGCACGCTCGAGAGCGCTCCCTGGGGAAGCTGGGAGCCTGCGCGGTTGGTGTCCGGCAGCGCCGCGGAGGAGGTTCGCCGGCTGAAGGCCGAGCCCGGGAAGGACATGGTCGTCTGGGGGAGCCTCGCCCTCTCGGACTCGCTCATGCGAGAGGGCCTTGTGGACGAGTACCGCCTCCAGGTCTGTCCCGTCGTGCTCGGTCGCGGGAAGCGGCTCTTCGAGGACGGCCTCGCAACGCAGTGGCTGACGCATCTCGAGACGAACACGTACGGCGATATGGTCGCGATCCGCTACGCCGCCAGGCGCTAGCGCCTTACGTCCCCTCCTCACTACATGTGTTCGATGTCGTTTGGAAGCCGCAGTACACGCGGCATGTCGGGTGCTCACGAGCGGGATCGTAGAGAAGGTCGGCCACGGAATTCAGCGCGCTCACACGGATCAGCAGTTAACCGATGTCGGGTCCGTGCAGGCCCCGATGGCGGCTGCGCGGGCGGGCGCAAAGCTGGCTTCAGCGTCCACGAGAAGGAGGTGGCCCCAAGTGGCCGACGTCATAGGGAGAGCCAGGGCGCCGAAGCCTGGCTTGCTGAAACGGGTCCGTGGCGTGCTAGGCCGTGTGCCGGAGTCCATCTCCCGGTGGTGGTGGACCCGCACAGCGACGAAGGTCCTGCTGCTCGCTGGGATCGTTGGTGCAGCGGTGTATGTCGTTGGGGACATCCTGTCAGGGCTTCTCTACATCTACTACTCGTCCCGACCGTACAGCTTCGTGGATCAGTGGATCAGCGAGCTGACGGCTCTCGGGTCTCCCGTGCGTGCGCTGATGGTGACGGTGATGATCGTGCACGGCCTGCTCGGGGCTGCGTTTGCTCTCGGGATCCTGCGGGCGGCGGGTCAGAACCGTGCTTTGCGCTGGGTTGGAGTGACGTTGCTCGCGGCGACCGCCGTCTCGATCTGGGTTCACCCGTTCTTTCCGATGGGCTCCCGGTGGATGGAGCGGAGCTTCAGGGACACGATGCACGGGACGTTGACGTTCGTGTGGCTTCCGATCATTGCTGCGGCACTGGCGCTTTCAGCCGTAGCGTTCCGAGGAGGGTTCCGGCTCTACGCGATCACGACGGTTGCGGTCTTCATGGGCTTCGGAGTCGCATCAGGGATCGCCATCCAGGGCCTCGAGCAGAACGACACGCCGTGGGCGGGAATCTTCGAGCGCATCACCGCCTACGCACTCATGGCGTGGTTCGTCGTCCTGGCGGTTACCGTGATACGCCGCTCCCCTCAGCGCTGGGATGCTTGGGGAACCCGTGACGGACGTACCGCAGGCGGAGGCCCGACAGGGCAAAGGCGGCGGCCTTGTGTTTCAGTCGGCGGTGGCGGGTGCATACTGCGGGCGCCCGGCCGGCCGGTAGACCTGGATCGTCACGCCCTTCGAGTCGGCTCGCGATTCGAGCAGGTCGAGCGCGATGTCCGGGCCCTCCTCGGGGAAGAGCCGCGCGCCCTGGCCGAGTACCACGGGGACGATCAGCAGGGTCATCTCGTCGACGAGGTCGTTGGCGAGCAGCCACCGGATCAGCGCACCGCTGCCGTGCACCTGCAGCTCACCCCCTGGCTCGGTCTTCAGCTCGCCGATGGCCGCCGCGAGGTCGCCGGAGAGGACGGTCGTGTCCGCCCATTGCGGGTCGCTGATCGTGGTCGACGCGAGGTACTTGGGCTTTGTGTTCAAGGCGTCTGCGATGGGATGGCTGCCTCGATCCATCGCGCCCCAATAGGGAGCGAAGAGCTCGTAGGTCCGCCGGCCGAACAGGAACGCGCCGGCCTGCTGGTAGGTCTGCGTGATCAACGTGAAGGTCTCCTCGTCGAACACCCCCATGGCCCATCCGCCGCGCTCGAATCCGCCCTCGCGGTCCTCGTCCGTCGCCCCGCCGTTTCCCTGCATCACTCCATCGACGGTGACCTGCGTCATGGTCGTCAGCTTCATGGGCTCGTCCTTTCGCTCGTCGGTGGGCTTTCTGGTCATGACCGCACTGGGACGCCGAGCTCATCGGTCGAGTCACTGCCAGCCGTCAGCCTGGCAGCTCGGCGTATGCGCGCACAGGAAACGACGCGCCCGAGACGATGCGTAGCGGAACCGCTGAGAAGCGAAAGCCCGACCGCGGCAGCGCTCCGAGGTTACAGAGATGCTCGACGATCAGAATCTCCTCGGCCAGCAGGCCCGTGTGCACGCGGCGACTCGGGTCGTTCGTGTCGTCGACGTTCCAGAAGTCGACGCCGACGAGCCTGGGCCGGACGCGGAGCAGAAGCTCGAGCGCGTCGGGTGAGATGTACGGCCCCGGCTCCCAGTAGTCGTCCGTTCCCCAGCGTGCATCCCAGCCTGTGCGGACGAGCACGGCGCTGCCGGCAAGTTGCGACTCGTCGGCGTCGAGTGAGACCGCGCGGTTGGCGCCGACCTTCCCGTCCAGGACGACTCCCGGCACGCCCGCGACGGCCTCGAGCGGGATCTCGCTGACGTCGCTGCCGTCGCGATGGCGGTGAAAGGGACTGTCGAGGTACGTCCCCGTGTTGCCTACCAGCTCGACCTTCGAGATATAGAACTCCGACTCTCCCTGGTAGAGCGGGAGCGACTGTTCATGGTCGAGGAAGGCCGTGATCCGCGGCGGCTCGAGGCCGGGGAAGACGGGCATCCCGTCGGTGATCATGTGACTTAGCTCGATGTACCGCATTGTCTGTTCTCCTCCATTCACGCTTCGGCTTCTCGGGGTCGGCGGAGGTCGCACCGGGAGGGTTCCACCCGGAGGGCGCCGCGACCACCTCGGCGAGATCGGTGTCGCCCTCGATCAGGATCTCGTGCGGGAGCGGCGAGCCCTCGCCGCCTCGACACGATCGACGCTGCTCATCGCGCCCGAGAACGCGCGACATCGGCCGATGTCGTGAGCGAGTCGACGACCGCGTGCAGCACCTGCTTGAAGACGTCGTACTCGTTTTCGCCGAGAGCAGCAGCCTGGCGGCGCTCGAGGTCGAGAATGATCTCGTCGGAAAGGCGCATGACCTCGCGTCCGCGCTCGGTCGGAACAACCAGCTTGGCGCGGCGATCCCGCTGCTCTGGCCGACGTTCCACGTAACCGAGCTCTTCGAGCTCGTCGACGATCCGACCGATGATCTGCTTGTGGCGACCCGAGCGGCGGGGGAGCTCCGTGGCGGGCGTCCCCCCCC
>Ga0081538_10004190_pt1 | contig 13379 bp, 10 predicted proteins | sample TabmetS5T2R1_FD_71022 | JGI IMG/M metagenome (GOLD analysis project Ga0081538, IMG submission 71022) | Tabebuia heterophylla rhizosphere microbial communities from the University of Puerto Rico - S5T2R1 | ecosystem: Host-associated > Plants > Roots > Rhizosphere ...
CGGCGGCCACCGGGTTGGCCCTCCCGGTGCCGGCGATGTCGGGCGCCGACCCATGGACGGGTTCGAACAACGAGGGGGACGATTCCGGGTTGAGGTTGGCGCTGGCGGCGGTGCCGAGGCCGCCGGCGATGGCCGCGCCCAGGTCGGTGAGGATGTCGCCGAACAGGTTGTCGGTGACGATCACGTCGAACCGTCCCGGGTCGTTGACCAGGTGGAGGCAGGCGGCGTCGACGTGGGCGTAGTCGAGGGCCACGCCGGTGTCCTCGGCCACCTCCCGGGCGGCCCGCTGCCAGAGGTCGCCGGCGTGGACGAGCACGTTGGTCTTGTGGACCAGGGTGAGCCGGCCGGCCCGCTCCCTGGCCTTGGCGGCGGCGAAGCGCAGGCAGCGCTCGACCCCGGCCCTGGTCTCGATCGAGGTCTCGGTGGCCGCCTCGGCCGGACCGCCCCGGTGGACGGTCCCGCCGGCGCCGACGTAGACGCCCTCGGTGTTCTCCCGGATCACCAGCAGGTCGATGTCGTCGGGCTTGACGTCGGCCAGCGGCGAGGCCGCCCCCGGGTACAGCTTGACCGGCCTGAAGTTCACGTAGAGGTCGAGCTCGAAGCGGAGCCGGAGCAGCAGGCCCCGCTCCAGCACCCCGGGGGGCACGTCGGGCCGGCCGACGGCCCCGAGCAGGATGGCGTCGGCCTCGCGCAGCTCGGCCAGGACGCCGTCGGGCAGGGCCTCGCCGGTGCGCAGGTACCGGTCGGCCCCGAGGTCGTAGTCCACCCAGTCGAGGCCGAAGCCGAAGCGCGCCCCGGCCGCCTCGACGGCCTTGCGCGCCTCGGCCACGACCTCCGGCCCGATGCCGTCCCCGGCGAGGACGGCGACGCGGTAGCCACGGGGAGCGCTCAAGCTAGGCCTCCGTGCCGAAGACGCGGGCCATGGCGGCCCGGCCCTCGGCCTCCTCGGCCGGCGGCTCGGGGGCCGAGGCCGACGACGGGGCCGCCTCGGCCTCGACGTCGACGCCGAAGACCCGGGCCATGGCGGCGCGCGACTCCTCCGGATGGGCCTGCTTGGGTCGCCTGGTCATGCCGGCACCTCCGAACTGCTTGGAGTCCGCCTGCGGCGGACGCTCGTTCCACTGCGGTCGCCGTAGGCGACCGCCTTGTTGACCGCTTGGAGATAGGCGCGCGCCGAGGCCTCGACCACGTCGGTGGCCACGCCGCGCCCGGTTACCCGGGCGCCCTCGTGCTCCACCTGCACGGTCACGTCGCCGAGGGCGTCGGTGCCGCCACTGACCGCCGACACGTGGAACTCGACCAGCTTGGCGTCGACCCCGGTGGCGGCGGCGATGGCCGCGCAGGCGGCGTCGACCATGCCGTCGCCGATGGCGGACTGCTCGACCACCCCGGCGTCGTGGCTGAGGCGAACGGTCGCGGTCGGCGACATCACCGTGCCCCCGGCCACCTGGAGCCCGACGAAGCGCCAGGCGGCGTCGTCGGCCAGGACCTCGCCGGCGACCAGGGCCTCCAGGTCGACGTCGGTGATGCGGGGCTTGCGGTCGGCCAGCTCCTTGAACCGGGCGAAGGCCTTGTCCAGCTCCTCGCGGCTCAGGTCGAAGCCCAGCTTCTGCAGGGCGTCGGCCACGGCGTGGCGGCCGGAGTGCTTGCCGAGCACGATCCGCGACCCGGCGTAGCCCAGCTCGACCGGGTCCATGTGCTCGTAGGTGGTCCGCTCCATGAGCACGCCGTGCTGGTGGATGCCGGACTCGTGGGCGAAGGCGTTGGCCCCCACGATCGCCTTGTTGGGCTGGATCGGGTAGCCGGTGAGCAGGCTGACCAGCCGCGAGGTGCGGGCGATCTCGCGGGTGTTCACCCCGGTGGCGGCGCCGAGCGAGGCCTGGTGGGTGCGCAGCGCCATCACCACCTCCTCCATCGAGCAGTTGCCCGCCCGCTCGCCGATGCCGTTGACGGCGACCTCCACCTGGCGGGCGCCGGCCTGCACCGCCGCGATCGAGGAGGCCACCGAGACGCCCAGGTCGTCGTGGCAGTGGACGCTCCAGGCGGCACGGTCCGAGCCGGGGACCTCGGCGATCAGCCAGGCGACCAGCTCGGCGAAGGCGTCGGGCAGCATGTAGCCGACGGTGTCGGGCACGTTGCAGGTGGTGGCGCCGGCCGCGACCGCGGCGGCGTAGACCTGCCTGAGGAACTCGGCGTCGGAGCGGGTGGCGTCCTCGGCCGAGAACTCGACGTCGTCGGTGTAGCCCTTGGCGCGGGCGACCGCGCCCTCGGCCGCGGCGAGCACCTCGGCCGGGCTCATCCGCAGCTTGTGGCGCATGTGGATGGGGCTGGTGGCGATGAAGGTGTGCAGCCGGCCCCGCTGGGCCGGCGCCAGCGCCTCGGCCGCCCGGTCGACGTCGCCGGGCGCGGTGCGGGCCAGGGCGGCCACGGTGGCGCCCTTGGTCCGCTCGGCGACCGCGCGGACGGCCTCGAAGTCGCCCTGCGAGGCCTGCGGGAAGCCGGCCTCGATGACGTCGACGCCGAGCCGCGCCAGCTGCTCGGCGATCTCGACCTTGGCTTTGGCGTTGAGGTTGATCCCGGGGGCCTGCTCCCCGTCCCTCAGGGTCGTGTCGAAGACGATGATCCGCTCGGCCACTGCCGGCGACCTCCTTGTTGGGTCTCGCTCAGCTTCCGTCTCCTCCGCGCCGTGGGGTCCCCGTGGGGCGGCCGGCACGAGGCCGCCCCACGGCAGCGAAGGATCAGGAGCCGCGGCGCCACGGAGGTCGTCCGGGTCATGCGCCTGCTCCCGCCGCGTGGAGGTGGATGAACGTGCTGTCGTGCGCGCCGATCTCCGCCTCCACCCGCTCCAGGACGCCGGCGGGGATGCCGGCGTCCACGGTCAGCGCCATCAGGGCCTCGCCGCCCTGCTTGCGCCGCCCGACCTGCATGCTGGCGATGTTCACGCCGGCCTCGCCCAGGATCGTCCCGACCCGGCCGATGACGCCCGGGCGGTCCTCGTAGAACAGGAACGCCATGTGGTCGCCTGGGGCCATGTCGACGGGGATGCCGTTGATGGCGACCAGCCGCTCGGCGTCGCGCGGGCCGACGGTGGTGCCGGCCACGCCCACCTGGCCCCTGGACCCCTCGCCGGAGAGGGTGACCAGGTTGACCCAGTCGTGGCTCTGCCTGGTCCTGGTCTCGGTCACCTCGATGCCGCGCTCGGCCGCCAGCAGCGGCGCGTTCACGAAGGTGACCGGCTCGTGCACCACCGGGCTGAACACGCCCTTGAGCGCCGCCAGGGTGAGGACCCTGGTGTCCTGCTCGGCCAGCGCCCCGACGTACTCCAGGTGCAGCGGCCCGCCGCCGAGCGCGCTGCCGCGGCCGCCGGCACCGCCGCCGGCCAGCGCCGTGTAGAGCCGGCCGAGCTTCTCGACCAGCGACAGGAACGGCCGCACGGCGTCGGGCACCGGGCCGGCGTCGACGTTGACGGCGTTGGGCACGAACTGGCCGGCCAGCGCCAGCAGCAGCTGCTCGGCGATGGTGGTGCCGGCCTTGTCCTGGGCCTCGGTGGTGGACGCCCCCAGGTGCGGGGTGACGACCACGCCGTCCAGGTCGAACAGGGGGCTGTGGGTGGTCGGCTCCTCGGCGAACACGTCCAGGGCGGCCCCCGCCAGGTGGCCGTCGCCGACGGCCTTGGCCAGGGCGGCCTCGTCGACGATGCCGCCGCGCGCGGTGTTGACCAGCCGCGCGCCTGGCTTCATCGCCGCCAGCTCGGCCGGGCCGATCAGCGCGGTCGTCTCCGGCGTCTTGGGCAGGTGGACGGTGACGATGTCGGCCCGTGCCAGCACGTCGGCGAGGCTGGCCAGCTCGACCCCCATCTGCGCGGCGCGGTCGCGGCTGACGTACGGGTCGTAGGCGAGCAGGCGCATGCCGAAGGCGTTGAGGCGCTGGGCGACCAGCGCCCCCACCCTGCCGAGCCCGACGATCCCCAGCGTCTTGCCGTACAGCTCGGCGCCCTGGAAGCGGCTCCGCTCCCAGCGCCCCTCGCGCAGGGCGACGTGGGCCTGGGGGATGTTGCGGGCCTGGGCGAGGATCAGCGCCACCGTGTGCTCGGCGGCCGAGATCACGTTGGACTGCGGCGCGTTGACGACCATCACCCCGAGCCGGGTGGCGGCGGCCACGTCCACGTTGTCCAGGCCGATGCCGGCCCGGCCGACGACCTTGAGGTTGCGGCCGGCGGCCAGCACCTCGGCGTCGACGCGGGTGGCCGAGCGGACCACCAGGGCCTCCACCTCGGCCACGGCCGCCAGCAGCTCCTCGCGGCTGGTGGACGCGCGGGCGTCCACCTCGTGGTGGGCGCGCAGCAGCTCGACGCCGGCCTCGGCCAGCGGCTCGGCGATCAGGACTCGGGCCATGGGTCGAGGCTAGCCCTGGTCGCGGAGCCAGGACATCATCTGGCGCAGCGGCCGGCCGGTCCGCTCGATCGGGTGGTTGGCGCCGGCCTCGCGCATCCGGGTGAAGTTGGGCCGCCCCTGGTCGTCCTCGTCGATCCACTCGCGGGCGAAGGAGCCCGACCGGACCTCGCCGAGGATGCGGGCCATCTCGGCCCTGGCGGCGTCGCCGACCACCCGCGGGCCGCGGGTGTAGTCGCCGTACTCGGCGGTGTCGGACACCGAGTGGCGCATCCCCGCCAGGCCGCCCTCGTACATCAGGTCGACGATCAGCTTCAGCTCGTGGAGGCACTCGAAGTAGGCGACCTCGGGCTGGTAGCCGGCCTTGACGAGGGTCTCGAAGCCGGCCTGGACGAGCGCGGCGGCGCCGCCGCAGAGCACCGCCTGCTCGCCGAACAGGTCGGTCTCGGTCTCCTCCTGGAAGGTGGTCACCAGCGCGCCGGCGCGGGTGCCGCCGATCGCCCTGGCGTACGACTTGGCCAGGTCCCACGCCTTGCCGGTGGCGTCCTGGGCGACCGCGACCAGCACCGGGGTGCCCTCGCCGCTCTCGAACTGGCGCCGCACCAGGTGGCCGGGGCCCTTGGGGGCCACCATGGCGACGTCGACGGTGTCGGGCGGGCGGACGTAGCCGTAGTGGACGTTGAAGCCGTGGGCGAAGAACAGCGCGTCGCCGGGCTTGAGGTTGGGGGCGAGGTCGCGGGCGTACAGGTGCCGCTGGACGGTGTCGGGCACCAGCACCATGATCAGGTCGGCCCAGGCGGCCGCCTCGGCCGGGGTGGTCACCTGCAGCCCGGCCGCCTCGGCCCGCTGCCTGCTGGCGGAGCCCTCGGCCAGCCCGACGCGCACCTCGCAGCCGGAGTCGTGCAGCGACAGCGCGTGGGCGTGCCCCTGGGAGCCGTAGCCGAGCACGGCGACCTTGCGCGACTGCACCAGGCCGAGGTCGGCGTCGTCGTCGTAGTAGATGGTGGCCATGGGAAGGAGCCTCCTTCGTTGGAGCGCTAGGCGGGTCGGGCCACGCGCAGCGGCTTGTCGGCGATGCCCTTGGCGCCCCGGGCCAGGGCGATGCGGCCGGTGCGGACCAGCTCGCGGATGCCGTAGGGGTCGAGCAGCTCGAGCATGGCGGCGACCTTGTCGGGGCTGCCGGTCGCCTCGATGGTGAGCGCCTCCGGGGCGACGTCGACGACCTTGGCGCGGAACATCTCGGCCAGCTCGACGATCTGGTAGCGCAGCGCCGGGTCGGCCTTCACCTTGACCAGCACCAGCTCGCGCTCCACCGCCCGCGAGGGCTCCAGCTCGACGATCTTGAGCACGTGCACCAGCTTGTTGAGCTGCTTGGTGACCTGCTCCAGCGGGTTGTCGGCGCAGTCGACCACGATCGTCATGCGGCTGCGGCCGGGGTCCTCGGTGGGCCCGACCGCCAGCGAGTCGATGTTGAAGCCGCGCCGGCTGAACAGCCCCGCGATCCGGGCGAGCACGCCGGGCTTGTCCTCGACCAGCACCGAGATGGTGTGGGTGCTCATCCGGCGCGCACCTCCCTGCGGGTCGCCGCCGCCTGCTCCTCGGGGGAGAACTCGGGGCCGAGGATGATCTCGTCGTTGGAGCGGCCGGCCGGGACCATGGGGAACACGCCCTCGTGGGCGTCGACCCGGAAGTCCACCACCACCGGCTGGTCGTCGGTGGCCAGCGACTTCTCGATGGTGGCGTCGACCTCCTCGGCGCGCTCGCAGCGCAGGCCGAGCGCGCCGTAGGCCTCGGCGAGCTTCACGTAGTCGGGGACCTCGAAGCCGAGGTGCACCTCGGAGTAGCGCTCGTCGTAGAACAGCTCCTGCCACTGGCGGACCATGCCGAGGTGGCCGTTGTTGAGTACGAAGACCTTGATCGGGATCCGCTCGGTGGTGCAGGTGGCCAGCTCCTGGGCGGTCATCTGGAAGCAGCCGTCGCCGTCGATGGCGATCACCAGCTCGTCGGGCCGGCCGGCCTTGGCGCCCATCGCCGCCGGGACCGCGAAGCCCATCGTCCCGAGCCCGCCGGAGTTGATCCACGAGCGCGGGCGGTCGAAGCGGAAGTGCTGGGAGGCGTACATCTGGTGCTGGCCCACCCCGGCGACCACGATCGCCTCGCCGCCGGTGAGCGCCGAGAGCCGCTCGACCACGTGCTGCGGCTTGAGCGGCCCGCCGTCCTGCTGCTCGTAGCGGTACGGGAAGCGCCGCTTCCACTCGGCCGTCGCCGCGCGCCAGGCGGCGGTGTCGCCGGGGCCGTCGGCGGTGACCGCGGCCCGGTGGGCGGCGGCCAGCTCCTCGAGCACCAGGCGGATGTCGCCGACGATCGGCACGTCGGCGGCGCGGTTCTTGCCGATCTCGGCCGGGTCGATGTCGGCGTGGATCACCGTTGCCCTGGGCGCGAAGGTCGCCAGCTGGCCGGTGACCCGGTCGTCGAAGCGGGCGGCCAGGGCGACCACCAGGTCGGCCTCCTGCAGGGCGGCCACGGCCGCGTAGTTGCCGTGCATGCCGGGCATGCCGAGGGCCAGCGGGTGGCTGTCGGGGAAGGCGCCGCGGGCCATCAGGGTGGTGGTGACCGGCGCCCCGGCCGCCTCGGCCAGCTCCCGCAGGGCCTCGTGCCCGCCGGACTTGACCACCCCGCCGCCGACGTAGAGCACCGGGCGCTGCGCCGCCCGCAGCAGCGCCGCCGCCTCCCTGACCCGCTTGCCGTTGGGCCGCGTCACCGGCCGGTACCCCGGCAGGTCCAGCGTCGCCGGCCAGGACCACTCGGTGGTGGCCTGGAGCACGTCCTTGGGCACGTCGACCAGCACCGGGCCGGGCCGGCCGGTGGCGGCGACGTGGAAGGCCTCGGCGACCGCCCCGGGGATCCGGTCGGGGTCGAGCACCAGCTCGTTGTGCTTGGTGACCGGGATGGTGATGCCGGTGGTGTCGCACTCCTGGAAGGCGTCGGAGCCGATCGCCCAGCTCGGCACCTGGCCGGTGATGGCGACCAGCGGCACCGAGTCCATGTAGGCGTCGCACAGGGCGGTGACCAGGTTGGTGGCGCCGGGCCCGCTGGTCGCCATGCAGACCCCGACCTTGCCGGTGGCCCAGGCGTAGCCCTCGGCGGCGTGGCCGGCGCCCTGCTCGTGGCGGACCAGCACGTGGCGCACCGACGACTCCCGCAGCGGGTCGTAGGCCGGGAGGATCGCGCCACCGGGGAGGCCGAAGACGACCTCGACCTCGCACTGCTCGAGGCTGCGGATGAGGGCCTGTGCGCCGGTGATCTTCACGAGAGCTCCCAGGGGCCGGGTTGCCGGGCAAACAAAAAACCTCCTGCCCAGGGCGTAGGAGGTTCAGCGCGGACCCGCCTTTCGCGGCGGTGTCCGCGCTAGCAGATAAGTACCAGGGTGCTGCGGGCTGCCATCGGCATCCTTGTCACGGTCACGAGCGGAGGTTTCAACGCATGGTACCGAGCTTGTCAAGCGTGAGCCCGGCGACGGTAGCCTTACGCCGCCACCCCTGCAGCGGCCCGAAGGAGCGAGCATGCGCGCGATCGTCGCCGACCCGTCGGCCTCCCCCGCCCTGGCCATCGCCGACGTGCCCGAGCCCACCCCAGGCGCCGGCCAGCTCCTGGTCGACGTCGAGGCCGCCTCGGTCAACCGCGGCGAGATCCGCCTGGCCGCCGCGAAGCCGGCCGGCAGCGTGCTCGGCTGGGACGTCGCCGGGACGGTGGCCGCGCTCGGCGAGGGCGTGACCCAGTTCGACGTCGGCGACCGGGTGGTAGCCCTCAGCGAGGCCGGCGGCGCCTTCGCCGAGCGGGCGGCGGTGCCCGCCGCCTGGACCGCGCCGCTGCCGGACGCCTGCGACTTCGTGACCGCCTCGACCCTGCCGGTGGCGGGGGTCACCGCGGTCGGGACCCTGCGCCTGGCGCGCGTGCACGCCGGCGACCGGGTGCTGGTGACGGGGGCGGCCGGCGGCGTCGGCCACCTCAGCGTGCAGCTGGCGGTCCAGGCGAAGGCGGCCGTCACCGGCCAGGCCCGCAACGAGGAGCGGGCCGCGGCGCTGCGGGCGGCCGGGGTGGAGGCGCTGGTCCACCCCGGCGACGGCTCGCCGGTCGACGGCGAGTTCGACGTGGTGCTCGACAACATCGGCGGCCCGGTGCTCGCTGCGCTGGTGGAGGCGACCGCCACCCGGGGCCGGATGGTCGTCTACGGCAACTCGGCCAACGCCGAGTCGAGCTTCCGGATCGAGCGGCTCTACAACAAGGGCGTCACCATGTACGGCTTCCGCGTGTTCACCGTCGTCCCGCCGGAGCAGGCGGTCAAGGACATGGCGAACCTCGCCGAGCAGGTGGTGGCGGGCCGCCTCGAGGTCCACGTCCACGCCACCGCGCCGCTGGCCGAGGCCCTGCCGCTGGTCCGCGACCTCTACGCCCGCAAGCTGACCGGCAAGGTGGTCGTCACCAGCTCCTGACACGGGCGCGCCCCGCGCGCGGCGCGCCTAACCGGGGCGGGCGGGGCGGCGGGGGCGGTGGTTGCCCGGCAGCGTGCCCTGGCCGGCGGCGGCGGCCTCGGCGGGGCGCAGCAGCTCCCGCAGCGCCGCGAACAGCTCGGTCGGGGAGGCGGTCACCCGCACGGCCCCGGCGGCGAGCGCGTCCTCGCGGTCGCGCGCCACGCCCCGCGGGCTGGTGTAGACCAGCACCGGCAGCTCGAAGCCGGCCTCGCGGAGCTGCCGCATCAGCGCCATGCCGGCGTGCGGCCGGTACTCGCCGCCCTCGCTGCGGCCCAGGTCGGTGATGACCACCTGCACCCCGCGCCGCAGCGTCAGCACGTCCATGGCCTCCGAGGTCGACCTGGCCTGGAGCACCTCGACACCGTCGTCGCGCAGCTTGGCGAGCTCCAGCGCGTTGCCCTCCGGGTGGTCGTCGACCCACAGCACGGTGGGCCGCCCCTCGAACGGCCGCACCTCGGCCCCGGCCGCGCGGGCGGGGCTCCGCTCGGCGAGCTGGGCGGCCATCTGCGTCTGGAGGTCCGTGACCTGCCGGCGGAGCTGCTCGGTCGCCTGCTCGACCGACAGCTCGGCGCCGCCGACCTTGACCTTGAAGGCGCGCGTGCGCAGCGCCTCGCGGAGGTCGGCGAACATCCCCGGCAGGTGCGGGAGCACGCGCAGCACCACCACCGCGAGCAGCAGCGGCCACAACAGGCTTCCGATCGCCTCGATGATCCTGGCGGCGGTCATCGACCTCCCACCTCGCTCCTCTGCCGGCTCCGGGCTCACAGGGCGGGACCGCGCTGCCGAATCCTGATGGTCCCGCCCGACCGGGTCAAGGCGCCGGCCGGCGCGGCGCGGCCGGAAATCGGGTGCGCCGGGACGCCGCGCCACGCAGACTTTCCCCATGCAGCTCGACCTCCTCGGGTGGGACCGGTCCTTCGCCGACGACTTCGCCCCCTGGGCGGCCGCCGGCCACCGCCCCGCCAGGGTCGCCGCCGCCTTCCCCGGCGGGTTCCTCGTCCTGGGCGAGGCGGGCGCGCTGCGGGCCCGGCTCACCGGACACCTGCGCCACCTGGCGGGCCCCTGCATCGCCGGGGTGCCGGCGGTCGGCGACTGGGTCTGCCTCCGCGCCGGCGGCCGGCCCGGCCGGAGGGGTCCGGGGAACCCCGACGGGGTGCCCCGGTGGGACGGGAGGGGTCCGGGGAACCCCGACGGGGTGCCCCGGTGGACCGGGTCCGGCGGGGACGACCGCATGGCGCTGATCCAGGCCGTGCTCCCCCGCCGCACCGCCGTCACCCGGCGCCAGCAGGGCGCCGCCGGCGAGCGGGTGCTGGCCGCCAACGTCGACCTGGTGCTGGTGGTGGCCGCGCCCGGGCGCGACGTCGACCCGTGGCGGGTCGAGCGCCTGCTGGCGGTGGCCTGGCGCAGCGGCGCCCGGCCGGTGGTGGTGCTCGCCAAGGCCGACCGCTGCCCCGACTGGGGGACCGAGACCGCCGGAGAGCTGCGGCTGCTGGCCGCCGTCGCCCCTGGCGTCCCGGCGTACGCGGTCAGCTGCTGGACCGGCGACGGCCTCGACCAGGTCGCCGCGCTGCTGCGGCCGGGCGGCACCGTGGTCCTGCTCGGCGCCCCAGGGGTCGGCAAGTCGACCCTGGTGAACCGCCTGGCCGGCCGGGACCTGCTGGCCACCGGCGAGCTCCGCGACGACGGCGGGGGCCGCCACGGCGCCGGCGGCCGCCAGCTGCTGGCCCTCGCCGGCGGGTCCCTGGTGATCGACACCCCCGGCCTGCGCGAGCTCGGGACCGGGCCGCTGCGGCCGGGCACCGCCGCCTTCGACGACCTCGACCCGCCGGCCGCCGCCGAGCGGCGGCGCCGGGTCCGGAGCACGGGCCGGGTCCCGCGGGCCCACACCGCCGAGCGCGGCCGCGACTGAACCGGCGCCGCCGCCGCGGGCCCGGCGGCCGGCTGTCGCCCGGCTCGTTCGTCAGCCGGCGCGCCTGTGCGCAGGACGCCGGCAACGGTCGCGTCCACCGGGACCTGATCCGGGCGTTCCCGGTCCGGTAGGCCGGGGGGCGTGGCCGCTCAGTCGCCGCCGATGAGGAACCCGACGACGATGGTGACCACCCTGCCCTGCCGGACGGTGGTGCCCGCCTGCGGCTGCTGGAAGACGACCCGGCCGTCCCGCTGGGGGTCGTTGACCTGCAGCCGCCGCTCACGCACCCGCAGGCCCGCCTCCTCCAGGATGCGCCTGGCCTCCTGCGGCTCCCGGCCGATCACGTCGGGGACCTGCACCTGCTGCGGCTGCGGCTGGGTGGTGGTCGGCTCCTGGGTGGTCGGCGGCGCCGTGGTGGTGGGCGCCGCGGTGGTGGGCAGCCCCTCGGTGGTGGTGGTGTCGATCAGGGTGGTCGGCGGCGACGGCTGGGTGGTCTGGACGGGGATGGTCGTCGGGGCCGCCGACGGCGGCGGCGTGTCGACCAGCTTGGACGCCACGAACGCGGCCCCTGCGGTGAGCCCGGCCACCGCCAGCGGCACCAGCAGCCACGCCAGCCAGCGCCGCCGCCGCGCCGGCGCCGCCGGAGCGGCGTGGCGGCGGGCGCGGTCCGGGATCACCGGTCCGCCCGGCGCGGTGGTCGGGCCCGCCCCGGCGCCCGCGTAGCCGCCGAGCGGCGGCAGCACGGTGGTCGCCATCGCCGCGGTCGCGGCGTCGGGCCGCCCCGCCTGCACCTGCACGCCGGCGCGGGCGCGCTCCAGGTCCTCCCGCATCTCGACCGCCGTCTGGTAACGGTCCTCGGGCCGCTTGGCCAGCGCCTTGAGGCAGATCGCCTCCAGCGCCGGGGGCACGTCGGGGTTGAGGTGCCGCGGCGGCACCGGGGCCTCGCGGACGTGCCGGTAGAGGATCGCCACGGGGGTGTCGCCCCGGAACGGCACCGTCCCGGTCAGCATCTCGTACAGGCAGCAGCCGAGCGAGTACAGGTCGCTGCGGGCGTCGACCGGCTGGCCCTGGGCCTGCTCGGGCGACAGGTACAGCGCCGTGCCGAGCATGGTGGTCTGGACGCCGGTCTGGGTGGCGGCCTCGGCGGCGTCGGCCCTGGCGATGCCGAGGTCCATGAGCTTCACCCGGCCGCCGGGGGCGAGCATCACGTTGGGCGGCTTGACGTCGCGGTGGATGAGCCCGCGGGCGTGGGCGGCGGCCAGCGCCGAGCAGACGTCGGCGGCGATCTCGGCGGCCCGGCCGGGGTACAGCGGCCCCTCCGCGAGGATCGCCTCCTTCAGGGTGCGGCCCTCCACGAACTCCATCACGATGAAGGGGGTGCGGTCCTGCATCCCGGTGTCGTACACGGCCACGACCCCCGGGTGGGAGAGGCTGGCGGCCGCCTGGGCCTCACGCCGGAAGCGCTGCTGGAAGGCGAGGTCGTGGGCGTACTGCGGCAGCGGGACCTTGATGGCGACGCGGCGGACCAGCAGCCGGTCGCGGCCCTCGTACACCTCGGCCATGCCGCCGGCGCCGAGCAGCCGGCCGACCTCGTAGCGGTCGAGCAGCACGTGGGGCGTCGTCGTCATCGTCCTTCCGTCCTTCACCGGCCCAGGAGCTTATACGGCTCCGGGTACGCGTGCCGTGTCGGCCGGGTACGGTGCGCGTCAGGCGGGATGCAGCCCGGCCTCCCGGCTCCGCTCACCACCCGCTGCCGGGCAGCGTGACGCCCGCCGGGCTAGCAGCTAGCGGCCGATGGCGCGCTCCAGGAGGTCGTTGACCAGCTTGGGGTTGGCGCGGCCGCGGGTCTCGCGCATGACCTGGCCGACCAGGGCGCCGAGCACGCCGCTCTTGCCGCCGCGGAACTTGCCGACCAGCTCCGGGTTGGCGGCGACCACCCGCTCGACCACCGCCTCCAGCTCCGCGGTGTCGGAGATCTGGGCCAGGCCCTTGCGCTCCACGATGACCGCCGGGGCGGCGTCGGAGCTGAACATCTCGGCCAGCACGTCCTTGGCGGCGGTGGCCGACAGCGTCCCGGCGGCGACCAGGTCGAGCAGCTCGCCGAGCCGCTCCGCCGAGACCGGGTTGGTCGCCATGGTGTGGTCCAGCTCGCGCAGGTCACGCTGCAGCTCCCCCATGACCCAGCCGGCGACCACCCTGGGGTCGCGCCCGGCGGCCACCTTCTCGAAGTAGGCCAGCACCTCCGGGTCGCGGACCAGCCAGCCGACCTCCTTGGCCGGCAGCCCGGTGGCCTCGGCGAGCCGGGCGCGGCGCTCGGCGGGCAGCTCCGGCAGGGTCGCGCGCAGCGCCTCGACCCAATCGGCGGTGGCCTGGATCGGCGCCAGGTCCGGCTCGGGGAAGTAGCGGTAGTCGGTGGCGTACTCCTTGGAGCGCATCGGCTCGGTGCGGCCGGTGCCCTCGTCCCAGTGGCGGGGCTCCTGCACCAGCTTTCCCCCCTCGGCCCGCACCCCCCCCCGCCCCCCCGCCCCCCAGCCGCCCCCCCCGGGG
>Ga0081538_10004191_pt1 | contig 13379 bp, 10 predicted proteins | sample TabmetS5T2R1_FD_71022 | JGI IMG/M metagenome (GOLD analysis project Ga0081538, IMG submission 71022) | Tabebuia heterophylla rhizosphere microbial communities from the University of Puerto Rico - S5T2R1 | ecosystem: Host-associated > Plants > Roots > Rhizosphere ...
GCCCGGACTGCACCATGTCATGTTGGAGGGGGGAATATACTCCATGGAGGAGATCAGACTGCGTGATGCGACGCCCGCAGATGTGCCGAGCATCTGTATGATTCACAATCAAGGGATCGAGGATCGAGTGGCCACGCTGGATGTCGATCCGCATACGCTTGACGAACAGATGGCATGGTTCCAGCGCCGCGGACCGCGTCATCCCGTGGTCGTCGCTGAAGCCGCAGGCGACATCATCGGCTGGGCCTCACTCAACCAGTTCTCAGCGCGCCCGGCATACCGATTCGTCGCCGATCTATCGGTCTACATCGAAAGACAATGGCGCGGCAAGGGGGTTGGCACCAGACTCCTGCGGGAAATCGAAGCGCGGGCACATACCCTCGAGTACCATAAGATTGTCTTGGCGGCCTTTCCATTCAATCAAGCCGGCATGCGACTTTACGAGCGATTTGGCTTTCGCAGGGTGGGGATTTATCATGAACAGGGGCTCATTGATGGACGCTGGGTCGACACCATCGTCATGGAGAAGGTTCTGGCCACGCGCTAGCCCGAAACACTTGGTTCCTCACGCCGCACCCTTTGCCCTCAGCACTCTTTCATCAGCGCGGGCTCCGCACCGGCCATCTGCAGGGTATGGAGACGGTTATATATGCCCTTGTGCGCCAAGAGATCCTCATGCGTTCCCATCTCAGCGATTTGCCCGCCATCCACAACCACGATCCGATCAGCCTTCATCACCGTTGCCAGACGATGGGCGATGATGAACACCGTCCGCCCTTCCACCAAATTGGCGAGTGCCTTCTGGAACATAAACTCCGATTCGGCGTCGAGTTCTGAGGTGGCCTCGTCAAGGATCAAGATGGGTGGGTTTTTGAGCAAGGCTCGGGCGATGGCGATGCGTTGGCGCTGACCGCCGGAGAGTTTGACCCCGCGCTCGCCGATGATGGTGTCGTAGCCTTCCGGCAACTCCTGGATGAACTCGTGGGCATACGCCAGCTGCGCGGCGTGCACGATGTCGTCGAAGCTGGCGCCGGGCTTGCCATAGCCGATGTTGTGGGCGACGGTTTCGTTGAACAAAATAGTTTCCTGGGTGACGATGCCGATTTGGGCGCGCAGTGAGGCCAGCGTATAGTCGCGAATATCGACTCCATCGATGGTGATACGGCCGCCGGTGACATCGTGAAAGCGCGGGATCAAGTCCGCCAAGGTCGATTTCCCGGCACCACTCATCCCCACGAAGGCCACCATCTCCCCTTTACGGACGATGAGACAGATGTCATGGAGCACTGGCCCTGCCCCACCTTCATACTGAAAGGACACGTGCTCGAAGGCGATGGACTCCCGTAGCGCGTGCAGTGGTCGCGCCTGCGACCGGTCCACCACCGTCTGTTCGAGGTCTAAGAGCTCGAAGACACGCTCCGCCGCCGGGACCGCTTGTTGTATCTGATTGCTAGTATTGCTGAGCTTTCGTACGGGCCCGTAGAGCATCATGAGCCCAGTCAGAAAGGAAAAAAACGTTCCCGCCGTGGTCTCGCCTTGGATCACCTGATAGCCACCGTACCACAGGGCGGCCCCGATCCCCAGCGCGCCGATGAACTCCATGAGTGGGGAGGTGAGCTCATGCACATGTACATCCCGCATGATCAGCCGGTATAACCTCCGGTTCGCCTGTTTGAAGCGCTCCCGCTCATGGGCCTCGCGCCCAAAGGCTTTCATGATCTTCGTCCCGGTGAGAGTTTCCTGGGCGACGATGCTCAACTCGGCGATATTTTCTTGCCCTCGTTTGTTAATCGCCCGGAGCTTTTTCCCGATTCTGACCAGCGCCAGGGCGATCAGTGGAAAAATGATGAGCGCGATCGTGGCGAGCCGCCACTCCCGGACAAACACCACTACCAGGAGCATGAGGAGGGTGAACACCTCTCGGATGGCCAAGGCCGGGTCTTGGGATGACATCCGGCTGAGGCGGCCGACGTCATGGGTGAGGCGAGACAGCAGTTCGGCGGAGGCCTGGTTGTTGAAAAAGCTCTGAGACATCCCTTGCAAGTGCGCATACACTTCCTCGCGCAACCGCATGACCACCCGCTGACCCACCTGCGCCATGAGGTAGGCCTGGCCATAGCGCGCGCCTCCCTTGACGGCGTACACTCCGATCAAGGCGATTGGGAGGATCTTCAGCATGAAGAGGTCTTTGTTGAGAAAGACATCATCCAGCACCGGCTTGACAAGCCATGCCGTCATGGCTTCGAGCCCGGAGATCATGAGGGCCAGCCCCATCGCCACGACAATACGAACCCAATACACCTTGACATATGGCAGCAGCCGGCGATAGCTCTTCATGCCTGGGGCACTCCTTTCGGCCCATTTGTCTTCTCCAGAAGGACTACCCACGTGTCTGAAAAGACTGCAGAATCCCGATACCAGCTCTTCACATGCTCGTGGCGACGTTGCATCGACAAGCTGGTCTGACCTCCCTTGGCCCATCGCTGGCCGTTCATCCATCGTTAAGTTACGATATGCCTTCTGTCCCTGGACTAGCCCAGCCCTCCCGGTGCGAATGGCATGGAGTAGCTCGCATCCGGAGGCTGGTTCGCGACAGCCTCGTATACCTGCAGTGTTTGCGTGAGCGCGCGCGACAGAGGGTAGTCGCCGGCCACTTGCTGGGCCGCCTCTCCCATCCCCCGCCGCCGCTCCCACGAGAGCAGACGCTGCAGTGCGTCGGCGACGGTTTCCGCGCTGGGGGTGTCACCAAGGACACAGCCGTTGATGCCATCGCGCATGAGCTCCGTGGCCCCATTGACGGCTGTGGTAAGGACCGGGAGCCCACACGCCATTGCCTCCAAACAGGTATTGGCGAAGGGATCATAAAGCGTCGGCAGCACAAACAGGTCAGCACCTGCGTAGCAACGCTCCACGTCGGCCCGCACACCTTCAAATCGCACGACCCCCGCTGAGGAAACCTTCCGAGCCAGGCGCTGATATGGTGCCCGGCGCCCCTTGCCCACCACGACGAGTCGGACGTTCGTGACCCCGCGGTGCCGCAGTTCGCCCATGGCCTCGATCATACACCCTAGGCCCTTGCGGTGGAAGCCTGAGCCCACAAATAACAGCACAAGGTCCGCGGCGGCGACACCCCAGGCGGCGCGCTGCATCTCCCGATAGCGGTGACGTACGCCGGCGTGAAAGCGGTCGGTATCGACACCGTTGTAAATCGTCCGCATTCGGCCGCCTGGGACGCCGTAATGACGCGCAATTTCCTCCTGGCCGCGCCGCGAGTTCGCGATGATGACCGGCGTCTGACAAAACACCCGACGCTCGAGTGCGAGCATCACTCGGTCGAACAGACTGAGTTGCGCCCAGCTGCGGGTTAGCACAGGAAGCGACCGACGTTTGCGCTGCAGCCATTCCCGATGGACACCCTCCCCGGCGCGATAGATCTGCTGGCCGAGCGTGCGATCGAAGCTTTGCACGACCGCCAGGCCGGCGTGTCGGAGTGCGGACCGCACGCGCAAGGCAAAACTCAGCGCCCGGAATGCCCGGGGGCTGGGAATGGCCGCTAAGGCATGGTAGGTCAAGCCCACAGGCGGCCCGCTGGGCGGTGGCTGTTCACTAAAGAGGTGCACAGCGTGACCCTGGCTCAGCAGGCCCTCGATGAGGTAACCGATTTGGCGTTCCCCACCCCCCTGCAGGCGGAAGGAGCGTTTAACCAGGCCGATGTGCATCGATGAAGCGCACCTCAGCAATGAATGTCCCCGATCATGGCACACCTGTTTGGCGTGCAAGCCCGTGCGAGTATACCACACCCACCTGTGCCTTTCTAACCGCTGTCCCGGCGCACGTTATCGGCGCCGGTCGCGATGACACGCCAGAGCGTCTTCGAATACCGCTGTAAACAGGGGGAAGATCACCTGCCAGTCGTAGCGTCTGGCAAAGTCTAACGACAGCCGTCCCATGCTCGCACGCAAGCCCGGATCTTTGAGCAGAGTCAGCATGCGCGTCGCGAGTGCGTCAGGGTCATCGGGTGGGATGAGAAACCCATTCCCGCCCTCGCTGACGACGTCCAGATTGCCACCGACGGCGGTCGCTACGATCGGTCGCCCGGCCGCTAGCGCTTCCAGGTTGACGGTGGCGAAAGGTTCTCGGCGCGAGGGACAAACGAAAAACAGACAATGCTGATAGAGTTGTATCTTAACGCCCCCCTCCACAACGCCGACAAAGTGCACTCGGTCCTGCAGGTGATGCTGACGCACCAGAGCGGTATAGGCTGCCAACGCCTTCCCAGTCCCAGCCAGCACCAGGTGAATCGAGGGGTCCTCAGCGGCTACCGAGGTGAAGGCATGCAGGAGTACATCGAAGCCTTTCTTGGGGCCGAAGCGGCCCATCGCTAAGATATAGGGATACGGCAATGGCGGCGTAGACTGCACCGGTTGAAACTCGGCAACATGCACGCCGTTCGGGATGAGCCGGATCTTACTGGCCGGAACACCCAGAGTCTGCATTTCGCGCGTGAGAAACTGGCTTTGGGCGATGATCAGGTCCGCTGCAGCCAGCGCCTGCGTGAGCCGCTGCTCGAGGTTGGCATTGGCGCGCACGAATTCGCCGGGAAGGATATCCGATCCATGCGGACGCACGACCATCGGGATGTTCAACAGACGCTTGAGCGTCGCGCCAACATAGGCCGGCGGGTAGGCGCCATGACAATGCAGCACATCGAAGGGCCGCCGCCAGTATTCATGCAGCAAATACAGCAGAATCTGACGCACCCCAAAGCGTTTCGAAGACGGACGCTGATAGCGTCGTAGGCGGTACGGTGCCTCCACCCGGTTGTCGGCGCGGTGTACCCGGGGGGCAAGGACGGTTACCGCATGGCCCTGGGCCACGAGTGCAGACGCTAACGTATGCAGGACCAACTCAGCGCCGCCGATGGTCGGGAGAAACGTGGCTGTGTACAGACATAGGTTCATAGTCGGGAAACGGCGGGGGGTCCATTTTATAAGCCTGTTGTTCGATCATCAGCCGATACCACTGGGCAAATACCATGAGGGCCCACAGACGGTGGGCATGATTGCGTCGGCCGCTGACGTGGGCCTCGAACATGCGGCGGATGGCGGCAAGATGGAAAAATTCTCGGAGACCTCGCGGCTGCTCCACGAGAAGCTCCCGTGCCAGCGCTGCTAACGGGCCTCGCAACCAGGCTCGGAGGGGGATGCTGAAACCTTGCTTTGGACGGCCCAAGATGGCATCCGGGAGCAGGCCGCGAAAGGCCTCGCGCAGCACGATTTTTCGCACACGCCCATCGGTTTTCACCGCTGAGGGGAGGGCAGCACAAAATTCGATCACCTGATGATCGAGAAACGGCGAACGGGCCTCCAACGAGCACGCCATGCTGGCGATGTCCATCTTGACCAGCAGATCACCGGGTAGATACCATTGGTAATCGAGCCACTGCATGAGATCGACGGGGTCATCCAGGTGGTCAAGGCCAGTGGAAACTAGCGCTGCCATCGGCGAGGCACGATCAGCGAGGGTCGCTTGCACCCATGGCTGGTATAGGGTCGCGCGGCCATACCCGTCAAAGAACTCGGGGTAATAAATCGCTTCCGCATAGGGTAATACCGCATGGGCTAGCTGCGTCAGCAGCCGCCTGGTACCGCCAGTCGGTCCGCTTCGAAGGGGGGCGAGTATACGCCGCGCCAGTGTTCGTCGCAGCCCTACAGGAAGATGCGCCCAGGCGCGCTGCCAGCGACCGAAGCGATATTTATCATAGCCAGCGAACGCCTCATCGCCGCCATCGCCGTTCAGTACCACGCGCACATGGCGGCTGGCCATATGCGCCACGTAGAGAGTTGGCACGGCCGATTTATCCGCAAAAGGTTCGTCATACTGCCAGACGAGGCGCGATAGGATCCCCGCCACGTCGGCGGTGACGAGCATCTGGTGATGATTCGTGGCGAACCGCTGGGCCACCTGTTGAGCATAAGGCAGCTCGTTGTAGGCCTCTTCGGCGAACCCGAGGGAAAAAGTCTGCACTGGTCGGTCCATAGCTTTGGACATCAACGCGACCACCGCACTGGAATCTAACCCCCCGCTCAACAGCGCCCCCAACGGCACATCGCTGATCAGACGCACCCGCGTGGCCTCGTCAACCTGAGCCCGCACGGCTTCCGCCAACTCATCATCTCGGATGGGGCTCTTCCGCGAAAAATCCAAGCGCCAGTAGGGTTCGATCGTGACTTCTCCCTGCTCCCAGATCAAGCGATGGGCCGGAGGCAGCTTACGGATGGCCTGGTAAATCGTCAGCGGATGCGGGATGAATTGAAAGGCGAGATAGGCATCCACGGCTTGTACATCAATAGCCGTCGGGACCTCAGGGTCTTGCATGATCGCCTTGATTTCCGAGGCGAACAATAAGCGGTCGGGCAGATGGGCGTAGACGAGCGGCTTCTTGCCGATCCGATCGCGTGCCAGCAACAAACGCTGGCGTTCGCTATCCCACAGCGCTAAGGCGAACATGCCTCGTAAGCGCTGCACCGCGGCAACACCGTATTCTTCGTAGAGGTGGACGACCACCTCGGTGTCCGTTCGCGTGGTGAACCGGTGCCCCTTGGCCTCGAGCGTCAGACGAAGCTCCTGGAAATTATAAATTTCGCCGTTGAAGACGACGGCGATACTGCCAGACTCATTGAAGATCGGTTGCTGCCCAGTGGTCAGGTCAATGATGCTGAGCCGACGGCTTCCCAGGCCGACAGGGCCCTGGAGGAAGAGCCCCTGACTGTCCGGACCGCGATGACGCAGACTGGTGCACATGCGCTGAAGAACGGCCTGATCCGCCTGCTGTGAGGGGTCACGTTGAACGACGCCGGCGATGCCGCACATGTGGACCTTTACCCCTCCATACGCACTTCAGTGTGGGAGATCAACCGTCCCGTTTGGTCGACGAGCGACGTTGGGCGGCGCGGAGAATCGACAACGGCCGCATGCGTCAACTTACCTATTCGGCCTCGATGTCATCTCCCAGAGCTTCGCCTCTCGGACAAAGACGCCATAGGCGTAACTCGCCGCCATGATCAGTCCTGGGATGCCATCGCGAAAGCCCTGCTTCAACACATAATTTCGTAGGAAACGCCCGAGAGGGCGTATGACCAACATGCTGCGGCGAAAGGGCTGACCTTGGTCTCGTCTGTCGAGCGCGGCCAGCCCAGTATAGCGGTCGAGGCGTTGGATCACATCGCTGATGCCCCGGTAGCTATGGTGCTCGAGGGGATGCCACAAGCGCTCAACGCGTCCGTCGACCGCCACCGATTCGTGCACGCGCTGTGCTTTGAAACCTCCCTTGCCGCGCTTAAACAGGCGGATCTGATGGTCGGGATACAGACCGCCATGGCGCAACCAGCGCCCCCACAGATAGTTGCGCCGGGGCACGGCGTAGCCATCGGCACACGTGGCCATTGGCTGGCGCAGCAGGGTCGTGATCGCCTGATGCAACCCTTCGCTCACCCGCTCATCGGCATCAAGGCTGAGAACCCAGTCGCCAGTGGCCAGCGCTATCGCCGCATTCTTCGCGGGGGCATAACCTTCCCACGGACGGCTATAGACGTGCGGGGTATATTTCGAGCAGAGCTCCACGGTATGGTCAACGCTGCCCGTATCTACGACGATGATTTCATCAGCCCAACGCACCGACTCCAGGCATTCGCCGATCTGCGCTGCCTCATTGCGCGTGATGATCGTCACCGACAGCTTACACGCGGGTAGGGTCATCCAACCTGACCGCCTCATCGATGAGCATCACCGGGATGTTGTCGCGGATCTCATACAATAGCCGACAGGCTTCGCAGACCAGCCCATTGCCGTCTTTCGCCAATCGAATATCGCCTTTACATTTGGGGCAGGCCAAAATAGCCAAGAGTTCTTTATCGATGGGCACGATCGTGTCTCCTTCGCTTGCAGGCCGCCTCACCCAACCTTGTGCGCGAGAGATGTTGTCGTCGCTAACCCTGCTAGCTTTTCGCGCCATGATAGAGCTGGCGAACCCAGTGCCATTCAGCCGCCAGCCCTTGATGTAAACCCACCTTCGGCTGATAACCAAGGTATTGCCTGGCCCGGCTCACATCCGCCAGTGTCTGACGCACATCGCCCTTCTCGACCGGCTGGATATCCAATTTAGCGCGTTTTCCGGACACCTCTTCACAGACGCCGATGGCCTCGTTCAGCGTCACGGTCGTCCCTCCGCCGATGTTCAAGGCGGCGCCGACCACCGTCGACTCGGAGGCCAAGACATTCGCCTCCACGATATCGTCGATGAAGGTAAAATCGCGGGTCTGTTCCCCATCGCCGTAGATCGGGATCGGCCGATCTTCCAACAGCAAATGGAAAAAGTGGTGAAACGCCATATCCGGCCGCTGGCGCGGCCCATAGACGGTAAAATAGCGCAACGCAATGGTGGGCACGCTGTAGTTCTTCCAATAGAGATAGCACAGATGTTCCGCCGCGAGCTTGGATACGCCATACGGCGACAGCGGCTTGGGAAGGGCATCCTCGCGCATCGGCAGGGTCGTGACATCACCGTAGACTGAGGAGGACGAAGCATAGACAAACTTGCGCAGTGGGCGAGGTTTGGCGGCTTCGAGCAACCGCTGGGTGCCGAGGATATTGAGCGAGGTATAGTCGGCGAACTCGTTCCCCCAGCTCGCCCGGACGCCGGCCTGGGCGGCTTGATGAAAGACACAGTCGATCCCCTGCGCCAGGAGGTTCGGCAGGTCGACGTCCAGGAGGTTGGCCTCGATGAAATGGAACTGAGGATGGGACCGGAGCTCTGCCAGGTTCTTTTCCTTGATCCACCGGGGATAATACGGCACGAAGCAGTCGATGCCGATGACCTCATGCCGCTCGCGCAACAACCGCTCGGCTAGGTGTGATCCGACAAACCCAGCAGCGCCGGTGACAAGACACTTCATACAAGTCCTTTCTCAACCAAGACAGCCGTGTACACGGCCGCCGTCCGGTCAATCATACGCTCCAACCCATAGTGGGTGTCGATCAATCGCCCACCGGCTTGCGCCCACGCAGCCGCTGACTGGGGATCGCGCAGCAGCTGCACAACCGCGTTGGCCAGGGCCTGGGGATCGTTGGGGGGCACAAGTACGCCCGTACGCTGGTGTCGTATCACCTCCGGAATGCCGCCGATGGCGCTCGCCACGACCGGCTTACGCATCGCCAGAGCTTGGATCATGACCTGTGGCACACCATCCGACCTGATCGACGGCAAGACGACCACCTCCATCGCGGCCAAACAGGCCGGGATGTCCTCACGAAAGCCCACCATATGCACCTTGGCCTGTAGGCCTGCCGCGGCGACCTCTTGCTGCAGGGCACCGCGCCCGACACCGTCACCAACCCATAAAAACACGGCCACGGGCTCGTTCCTGAGGATCTCTGGCATCGCCCGCAAGAGCACGCGATGCCCTTTGGCGTGTCGAAACATCGCCACCGTGCCGATGACCGGCCCGTTGATCCCCAGCTCCCGCCGCACCGCAGCGCCCGAAACCGCCGGATGGAATCGGGCCGTATCCACCCCGGCCGGTATCGCGACGATCTTCTCGGCCTTGACTCCCGCCGTGACGAGCACCTCCCGAACGGCGTCCCCACTGGAGATGATGCGATCACAGAGGGCATTATACACAAAATTCCGTCGGCGTTTCACCGGGATGGACACATGGCGGCTGCGCACGATCGGTAAGCGTAGGGATTTCGCGGCAAATCCGGCTAACCAGCCATCGATCGAGCTATGCGTATGGACCAGATCGACGGTCTCGGTCTGCATCAGCCGACGCAAACGCCAGCAGGCCCCTACATCGCCAGCCCCACGCATGGTCACAGGCCTGACGGCCATGCCGCGGCGTTGGGCTTCACACCCCAGCGGAGCATCAGGTTGACAGGCGATGAGGACGCGAAAGCCGTGCTTGGCAAAGGCGGCCGCTTCACTGAGGATGCGGATTTCCTGCCCTCCCCAGCCAGATGAGGCTTCGGTATGCAAGATCGTTAACATATCAATATCGCACTTGATCGGGTCGCGGCGGCACGCCGGAGAATCCCTGGCATGGAAAGAGATAGAATCGTTTCAGCTCGACTCCCAATTCTTCGATAATCACCAGCTTTCCCTCATCGCAGCGCTGAAACGTCGCTCGTAAGGCCTGCGGGAGTTCAGCGCTCTCCGGTTGCACGTAGATGGCATCATGCCCAGCGAGGGTGGGCAACCCATCCCACAGATCGTACTGGTTCAACCGTCGCCCCAGGTTGACATTGAAGGTACGCGGCTGTCCCCTGACATAGAACGCCAGCTCACTGCTGATCTGATAGCGATCGCTGAGTAAGAACGGTGCCCGCGGCATCTGCACCGCGAGCGTCTCGATAGCCCTCGCCAGCGTCTGCCAGCCTTTCAGACGCGCCAGGGGATCGGCGCTAGGCTGCAATCCCAGCCGCACGAACAGGGCGGGATCGTGCAACGCGACGGTCATCCCCACGGCTAGCATGATCACCAGCCCTGCACCCGCGAGCCCCAGATGCTTCCGCCACCCCGGCGACACTCCCCGCCATCGGTACCAGACAGACGCGGTGACCGCGATAAACGCTGTGATATAGGCTGGCGCCGCCCAGTTGGCCTGGACCTTCTGGCGCAGACTGAGCGCCAGCATGAGGCTGAACGTCGGCGCCCACCCCCAGAACAGGAAGAGCCAGCGGTCATCACGCCGTCGTATCCCCTCCCAGAGGCTCAGGGCCATGGCGATCAGCATCCAGCAGAAGAGGAGCGGCGACAGCGCCAACGCTTGCGACCCCAAGAACTCACCGAAGGTGGCCGGGGAGAGATGCAGGGGCACCCCCTGATGCACGTCCGCCTGGCCCATCACATGCTTCAACGACACCGCGCCATGGCGGAGATTCCAGATGATCACCGGGCCGAACCCCACTAACCCAACGGCCAGCATCAGGTAGGGCTCTTTGCGCCATAGCCAGTCGCGATAGCGCGCCGACGTCGCCAGAAAGAGCCACAGGCTCAGCACCACATAGCCCATCGCGTATTTGCTCAAGAGACCACACGCCAGGGCTATCCCGGCTGCATACCAATAGGTGGCGCGATCTTCTGACAGGGCGCGGCAGACCAACCACAGCATGAGCGTCCAGAAGAAGACCAATGGGGGATCGATGGTCATGAGCAGCGCACCCGCGGCAAATAACGGCACGATATGCAAGAAAAGGGCTGTGGCCAGCGCCAGAGTGGCGTCGCAGAAGAGCGCCTTGACGAGGCCGAACACGCACATTGTCGTGCCAGCAGAGAGCACCACCGCCGGCAGGCGCACAAAGAGCTCCGTGGACCCCCCTAGGGCGGTCGACAAGGCGATTAGATACGCGACGAATGGCCCCTTGCTGTAATAGCTCCAATCCAGGCGCCTCGACCATTCCCAGTAATGGGCCTCATCGGGGGAGAGCTCCAGATATCCCTGCTGGAGATACCACAGTCGTAGCGTCGTCACCACCAGCAAAAAACCGCCTAGGCTCCAGTACGCCCAGCGATCAGACGTACGTCCCATGCACTCGTGCCTTTCGATCCACTGCCCCCACCACATACGGGAGAGCCATGAGAAAATAGACCAGCATGATGACCTCGGAGTCCCCGAAGGTAAACTCAAACAGGCCCGCGACATGAAACCCTGTGACACACGCCAAGCTGCCGACGACCAGCGCCGAGCCCCGGGGGGTGCCAGGCCCTAGACCACGGAAAATCACCCAGGTCTGACGATAGAAAGCGACCCAAATCCACAACCAGCAAGCCACGCCGATCAGGCCGCGTTCGGCGGCAATCTGGAAGAGGTTACTGTGCAAATGCCCCCGTTGATCGCGCACCGCGTTAGGATGCTTATAGGCTTGATAGACGCCCTTGACGCCGTTGATTCCTACGCCGGTCCAGGGGTGGTCACGGATGATCTGGACTCCACTGCTCCACATGTACAGACGCTCCCTGGCAGTCACATCCTGGGGGTCGGCGATGCTGCGGATACGGGCGCGTACCGCTTCGGGCGCGGCCAGAAAAACCACCACTGCCACCACCGGCAGCACCAGGAGAAAACGCTTTTGGCGGAACCCCAAGATGAGAGCCCCCCCGGCTGTGAGTCCAAGCCAGGCGCCGCGGGTGTGCGTCATCACCAGAGCGGCGACCAGCAACACCAGCGAGCCGACCAGCCCCCAGGACCATCGTCCAGGTGGGAGAAACAGCAGCTGGCCCATGACCACGAGGGCACTGAGCATCAGGATGCCGGCAAACGTCATATAGATACTCATCGTCCCATGCACGCGGAAGGCAGGGCCTTCGGCCATGGATTGCGTGAGCCCATAGACCGCCATCAGGGTTGCCGCCGCGATCAGTATGGAACTGAACGTCGCGGCGCGCTCCTCACCGCTGACGTGATTCACCAGCAAGAAAAAAAACGCCGGCTCGAAGACATTGCGGAGGGCTTTGAAGCTGCGCCATGGATCCGCAGCCAGCGCGGAGGCGAGGGCTGACGCCAGGTAGAATGCCGCGATCGGCAAGAGCAGCGGGAAGTCCAGGGCGCTGTTACTTCGGGTGTACACCAGCTTGACCAGCCAGGCGGCCAGCGCTACCAGGATCGCGGCCTGCGCCCCTGTGATCGACACCACCGAACAGATGAGAAATACCACGATGGCCACGTCGATGGTGCGGTCCACAGCTGGTGCCGACGCATGCCGCGCCAGGCTTCCCTCCTGGATGCGGCGCGTCAAGCTCACATGCGACAATTCCGGTCTAAGCGATTCGGCCATGGCGATGGTTCCGGGGCCTCGATCGATGGCTGCTCCACGGGCCTCTAGCTATCCCCGATCTTGAGGGAGAATCTGCGCGGGCGCTCGGCTGGCTTTGAGGAGAGGGGCCACAGCAAGTTCATGGCCTGGGAGAGTGCTACGGCTACCACCACGCCTAACACACTCCCGGCCAGGACGTCGAGGGGATAATGGACGCCGACGTACACGCGGGTATACCCGACCAGCAAGGCCAGGGTCGCCGCCGGTAGCCATAACCGCGGCCTGTAGAGCGTGGTGAGGGTGGCGAGGACGCTGGCGTTGACGGCGTGATTGGAGGGGAATGAAGGCAGATGCGTGCAGCCCACCAGCAGCCTGACGTCCGCAAGACCGATGCATGGGCGAGCCCGCAAGAACGAATACTTGAAGAGATGGGTGCCTATCGCATCCGCCACCACGACGCTGACCACCGCCAACACCAGGAAGCGTAGCCCCCGCACGCGCCCCACCCACACAATGACGATGGCGGCCACGACACACGGCAGGAGGAAATTCCCGGCATCGGTCACAAA
>Ga0081538_10004192_pt1 | contig 13378 bp, 10 predicted proteins | sample TabmetS5T2R1_FD_71022 | JGI IMG/M metagenome (GOLD analysis project Ga0081538, IMG submission 71022) | Tabebuia heterophylla rhizosphere microbial communities from the University of Puerto Rico - S5T2R1 | ecosystem: Host-associated > Plants > Roots > Rhizosphere ...
CGCCCCCGACATCTCCATGTTCACCGGCGAGCCGACGCTCGCCCGCGGCGTCATCGCCGAGGAGAGCTCGATTCTCGTCCTGCCTCCGGATGAGTTGCGCGCGGTGGTCGCCGGCTCCACGGAGCTCGGCGACCTCCTCCTGCGCACGATGATCACGCGGCGTGAGTGGCTGAAGGGTCAGGGCTACGGCTACGAGCTGCTGATCGGCCGACGCTCGTCCGGCGAGGCCTTCGCGATCCGCGAGTTGCTGGAGCGCAACCTCGTCCCGTTTTCCTGGCACGACATCGACACCGACGCCGAAAGCCAGGCCCTGCTCGAGCGCCTCGACATCGGCCGCGAGGAGAGCCCCGTGCTCGTGCGCACGCACAGCGTCCTGCGCTGCCCAACCGTCGAGCAGGTCGCCGACGAGGTCGGCCTCCGCGCGCAGGTCGATCAGCAGACCTTCGACGTCGTCGTCCTCGGCGCGGGCCCCGCCGGACTCGCGACGGCCGTCTACGCGTCGTCGGAGGGCTTGACCACCCTCGTGATCGAGCGCTTCGCTCCGGGCGGGCAGGCGGGCGCCAGCGCTCGAATCGAGAACTACCTCGGCTTTCCCACAGGCCTGTCCGGCTCGGAGTTGACCCAACGGGCGACGCTGCAGGCGCACAAGTTCGGCGCCGTCATCTCCAGCGCCCACGGAGGCTCCGGGTTCGCGCCGCGCAAGGTGGACGGACTCCAGGAGCTGGTGCTCGACGATGGCCAGGAGGTGCGCGCTCGTTGCATCGTGCTCGCCACCGGCGCCGACTACCGGCGCCTGCCGGCCGACGGGGCCGAGCGGTTCGAGAGCCTCGGTCTCTACTACGCGGCGACTCATCTCGAGGCGCTTCAGGCCGCCGGCGAGGACGTGGTCGTCGTCGGCGGGGGCAACTCGGCCGGACAGGCGGTCGTCAACCTCGCCTCCCACGCCCGCCGGATCTACCTGGTGGTTCGGCGCTCGCTGACCGCGACGATGTCTCGCTACCTCATCAATCGCATCGAAGCGGCCGACAACGTCGAGCTCTGGGAGGGCTGCGAGGTGACGGCCCTCCACGGTGGCGACGAGCTCGAGGCGGTCACCGTCACCGGCGGGGAGCGGGGCGAGGGTCGACTGCAGACCACGGCCGTGTTCGCGATGATCGGCGCTTCGCCGCGGACCGAGGACGTCGTCGGCCTCGTCGGTCTCGACGGCAAGGGGTTCATCGTCACCGGCGAGAGCGCACGGCGTCATCCAAGCTTTGCGGACCATCGAGAAGGCGTCCGCCGCCGGCCGTTGCTTCTCGAGACCACACGACCCGACATCTTCGCGATCGGGGACGTGCGCAGCGGCTCGACGAAGCGGGTCGCATCGGCCGTCGGGGATGGCGCCCTTGTCGTCCGCTCGTTGCACCAAGCGCTGGCCGGGGCCCGATCGGCTCGAACCCGGACGCGATAGCCCAAATCCGCCACCCAGTCAGGCGCCGCGGAGCCCCACGAATGGCCGGACCTCGATCGGCCGTCCGATGCAAGTCGAGGTTTTCGCCGCCCACGACAGCGCTTCGTCGATGTCGTCGGCGTCGACGATGTAGAAGCCACCGATCTGCTCCTTGGTCTCGGCAAACGGACCGTCGGTAGTGATGGCTTCGCCGCGCTCGACCCGGACAACGGTGGCGGCATCCGCGTCGGCCAAGCGGCCGGAGTAGACCAGCGCATCGGCCTCAGTCATTTCTTCCTCAAGCTCGCCGATCTTTCGCATGAGGTTCTGCGTCCGCTCGTCGGTCATCGGTTCTCTCGCCTCGCCCGCAACGGTGTGGACGGAGAGCAGGTACTTAGCCACGTGTTCCTCCTTTGAAGGTGTTGGGCATCGCCCCGGCTTACTTGCACGACGAATGGCGTGCCTGGGATTCGACATGGAGGTCATGATCTGCCTGGCGCCGCGCCCGTCCCGTTTTCGTCGCCACGAGGCGGTGCCAAGCCGAGGTCACGGCGACTCGCACTGGCGGCCTTGCCGCGGTGCGTGACAATCGAGACATGGACAGTGCGGTCCCGATCGTCGCGGTCTCCGCCTGGGCGGCCGCCCCGCTCGGATGAGCTCCTCACGGGCGCTCGGCGTCGCGGCGCCGACTTCGGCATCGGCTCAGCGGGCTGGCCTCGGTTGGGCGCTCGCCGCGATCGCGGCGGCCGGTGTGCTGGCCGGCCTGGGCGGGATGACGCTGCTCCTGACCGACGACGACTCCGTCGGCGGCGTCGCGTTCGCCCTGCTTGCGCTCGTGATCGCCTGGTCGTTCATCGGCACCGGACTGTACGCGTGGTGGCGCCGCCCGGAGACGCGGCTGGGAGCCCTGATGGTGGCGGTCGGGTTCAGCTGGGTCCTCAACAGCCTCGCCAGCACCGACGTGCCGGGCGTGTTCGTAACCGGGGTCCTGCTCGGGAACCTCTGGCTGGTCTTGCTGTTCCAGCTGTTGCTCACCTTCCCGGGCGGGCGGATCCGCACCTCGCGGGAGCGCCTGCTGGCCGCCGGGGCATGGACGTCCGGCGTGGTACTGCAGGTGCCGCCGGTGCTCTTTCTCGCAACGCCCGACGCCGACCGTTGCGCCGACTGCCCCGAGAACCCGCTGCTCGTTGCGGACGACGAGACCGCAGCCCAGCTGCTGTTCGACTTCCAGGCAGCGGTCGCGATCGCGGCGGTGGTGGGCCTCCTGGTGCTGCTGGTACGGCGCTGGCGGGCGGCCACCCCCGCGCAGCGAGGCGCCTACGTCCCCGTACTGTGGGTCGGCGGGATCACGCTCGCGCTGCTCGCGGTTCAGCTCGTAGCGCTGGCGGTGAACGTCTCGGAGGACGTAGTCGACGCGATCTTCGGGCTGCTGCTAGTGCCCTTCGCGACGGTCCCGTTCGCGTTCCTGATCGGGTTGCTCCGCACACACTTATCGCGCGAGGCGGCGGTGGCGGCCCTGCTGGATCGGCTCCGCCGGCCGGTGGACACCGGCGAGCTGCGGGACCTGGTGGCGGAGGCGCTGGGAGACCCGTCGCTCGAGCTCGCCTACTGGCTACCGGAGGAAGGCCGCTACGTGGACCACGCGGGGCGCGACCAGCAGCCCGGTCACGACCGCTTCGTCAGCGTGGTGGAGCGGGACGGGCGGCGGGTGGGGGCGCTGATCTGTGACCCGGCGCTGGCGGAGGAGCCGCGGCTGGTGGGCTCGGTGGGAGCGGCGGCGGCCCTGGCGCTCGACAACCAACGGCTCGAGGCCGAGCTGCGGGCGCGGCTCGAGGAGCTGCGGGCCTCGCGGGCGCGCATAGTCGAGGCGGGCGACAGCGAGCGCCGGCGACTGGAGCGCGACCTCCACGACGGGGCCCAGCAGCGGCTGGTGGCGCTGGCGCTGACGCTTCGCCTGGGGCGGGACCGAGCCGCGGACGCGGAGCAGCGGCAGCTGCTCGACCAGGCGCTCGAGGAGCTGCACGCCGCCACGCGCGAGCTGCGCGAGCTCGCCCGCGGGATCCACCCCGCGATCCTCACCGACCGCGGCCTGGCCGCCGCGATCGAGGCGCTGGCGGCGAGGGCACCCTTCGACGTGGACCTAGTGGGCGTGCCGGCCGGGCGGCTGCCGCCGGCGGTAGAGGCCGCCGCCTACTTCGTAGTGGCCGAGGCCCTGACGAACGTGGCGCGGTACGCGGGCGCACGCGAGGCGCGGGTTTCGCTGAGCGAGCATGGCGGCACGCTCACGGTGGAGGTCGCCGACGACGGCCGGGGCGGCGCGGACCTGAAGGCCGGATCGGGACTGCGCGGCCTGGCGGACCGGGTGGCGGCACTGGACGGCCGACTCGACCTGGACAGCCCGGCCGGCGAAGGCACGACGGTGAGAGCGACGATCCCGTGCGGACGGGAGGCGGGCGGTGGTTGAGCGTCCGCGCGAGCTCGGGCACGCTGGCCGGACCTCGCCTTGCTTACTCGGCAGGTAGGCCGTTGGCCTCGGTCCGCGCGCGTTGCGTGGCACCCCCGGCGATCGGACCTAGTTCGCGTTACCGGCAAACTCCTCCGGGGTCGGGATCTTGATCGGCTGGGGCGCCGGTTGTGTGATCCGCAGGGGATTGCCGAACGGGTCGCGCAGGCCGCAGTCGATGCCGTAGAAGTGCTCGGTCGGCTCCTGCGTGAACTCGACACCCTTGTCGAGCAGCTCCTCGTAGGTCTTGCGACAGTCGTCGACGCTGAAAATCACGCCGTTGCCGCCGCCCTTGGTGACCAGCTCGCGAATCGCGGCGGCGGTCTCCTCGTCGTGGCCCATGTCGGGCGTGGCCAGCACGAGCTCGGACTCGGGCTTGCCGGGGACGTGCACGGTGAGCCAGCGGAATGGGCCGAGGTCGGCGTCGACCCCGATCTCGAGGCCGAGCTTGCCGACGTAGAAGTCGACGGCCTCGTCGTGGTCGAGTACGTAGATGAATGAGTGTGACAGTGAGGTGAGCATGCACGGCACGCTACGGAGAGCCGTTGCGATCCGCTTCTCCAAAACTGCTGTCCTGCGGCTCGCCCCTCGGTCGCATCCAGGACATGACCACGCACGTGGGCACGTAGCCGGCGGTGCCCGCGCCGGTCCGCCACGCCTGGCGGTAGGCGGTCGGCGACATCCCGATCACGCGGGTGAACGTCCGGCTGAACGACCCGAGGCTCGTGAACCCCACATCCAGGCAGATCTCGGTCACCGGCCGCTCGGTCTCGCGCAGCAGCGCCATCGCCCGCTCCAGTCGGCGCCGCTGCAGGTAGCGGTGCGGCGTCTCGCCGAACGTTTCCTTAAACGTGCGGATGAAGTGCGCCTCGGAGGTCAGCGCGACCCGGGCCAGCGCCGCGACGTCGAGCGGCTTTCCGTAAGAGCGGTCCATCCTGTCGCGGGCGCGCAACATGCGACGGCTGGCGGCGTCGACCCGGACCATGCGCGCGACATTAGCGCCGTCGGCCGCTAAAACTCAGACCGAGGCTGGGTCTGATCGCCCTCCACCGACCGCGAATTTCAAAGGACGGGCTGCAGGACGAGCAGCCCGCGGCTCGAGACGAGATGCGCCAGGTCGTCCGCCAAGCGTTGGACGTGTTCGCTCGCCTGTTGCTCGAAGCGCTCCAGTTCGACGATCTCGGCCATCAGCACGTAATCGGCTTGACCCATGGACTGTCCGGGCACGTCCGCCGGCCGCGTAAGCCGCCAATCCGACACCGTGTCCAGCGACCCGCGGACGATGTCTCGATCCTCTGTCATCAGACGCTCAAAGTCCTCGGCCAGCTCCGGCGAACGCAGCTGAAACCACATGAGAAGGGTCGCCGGAGAACTCATCCACCCGAGCGTAATGCACATCGCACGCTCTACAAAGCCATGGGCGCGGCTGGGTTCGAAACAACGGCGTGGGCTAACGCCCGGTGATCGCGCCGAGCGTGCCGACGTGGTTGCGCACCGACTTGGCCGACAGGCCGGCGGCGAGCATGGCGCGCGAGAGGTCCTCGACGTCCTCGGGCTCGACGGCGTCGAGCGCGCTCTCGCCGAGCGTCGGGTTAAGCCAGACGCGGCACGGTCCCAGGTCCGTTCATCGCTACCGCACGACTCGCTCGCAGCCTCGGAGGCGCTCGCGCTGGTCGGCGATAACGGTGTCGCTTCCGTCGCCGCAGAGGACCCGGTCACGCCCGCCGCCGCGGCTGTTGATGCGGTCGTCCCCGGCGCCCGGGGCCAGCCAGTCGGGGCCGCGGCCGCCATAGAGGCTGTCCGGGCCGGCGCCGCCGCGCAGCTGGTCGCCGCCGCGCCCGCCGCGCATCAGGTCGGCGCCCTGGCCGCCGCAGAGCAGGTCGTTGCCGCCCCGGCCCGCGAGCCGGTCGCTGCCCTTCTTGCCCAACACGACGTCGGCTCTCCGGCTCCCCAGCAGGCGGTCGGCGCGCTTACCACCGACGCGGACCCTGATCCGAGCCGATCCCGTGAGCTGACCCTGCCTGAGGCGGTTGACGGTCACGACCGCCGCCCCGCGGCGCCCGGCGACCGGTCTGAGCGTGAGCGCGCGGTGGGCGCCGTTGCCCTTGCGGATCATTCTTCGGGTGGGGACGAGGCGATGGTTGGAGGAGGTCACGCTCAGGGCCAGCCCGCGGGCGCGCCGTGCGCTGCGGGCGAGCGCGAGCCCGACCGTCCCCCGCCCACCGCCCGGCGCGCACGACCCGCCCGGAACGACACCCACCGTCCGCGTCCGGCTCGGCAGCGGCGTCGTGTTCAGAAGCACGCTGACCTTGGCAGGGTTTGGGTCGGCGGTGGCCATGTCGGGGAGCGGGTCGGCGTTGAAGTAGCCGACCGTCACGGCCTGCGGGTCGCCACCCTGGAAGCTCAGCGGCGTGCCGAAGGTCCCGTCGCCCGCTCCAGGGAGCACCCACACGGCGGGGGTCTGGTAGTCGGTGGTCACCACGTCCTGAACCGTGTCGGCGTTGAAGTCGCCGACCGCCACGCTTGTGGTCGGGCCGTTGATCGGGGTACCCGTCGGGTCGCCGAAGCTGCCGTCGCCGCGGCCGAGCACGATCGCGACGAGTCCGGAGAAGAAGCTCTGATCGGCGAAGGCCAGATCCGAACTCGAGTCGCCGTCGAAGTCGCCGACCGCCACCTCCACGAAGGAGGCGCCCTGGCCGCCGGTCGCGACGGTCGTCGAGCTGCTGAAGCTGCCGTCGCCTCGGCCGAGCAGAACGGAGGCGAGCCCGGTGTTGTCGGCTCCGTACGCAACGACCAGGTCGAGGTTTTCGTCGGCATTGAAGTCGCCCGTCGCAAGCGAGTCGGGCGCCTCGTTGACACCGACGCTGGTGGGTCCGCTGAAACTTCCGTCCCCCCTGCCCAGCAGGATCGAGCTGTTGCTGCAGCCAAAGTTCGCCACCGCCAGGTCCGCGTGCCTATCGGAGTTGAAAAAGCCCACCACGACCGCTTCAGGGAAGATGCGGTCTGAGTCCGCGCACCCCCCGCCGACCGCGTAGTTAGTCGGGGCGCCGAAGCTGCCGTCGCCGGCACCGAGCAACACCGAGACGTCGCCCGAGTCGTGGTTTGCGACCGCCAGGTCAATGTACGCGTCGGCGTTGAACTGACCTATGTCCAGCGAGATCGGCTGACCGCCCGCGGCGTACTGCTTCTTGTCGGTGAGCCCGCCGTTCCCGTCGCCGAGCAGCACCTCGGCCCCGCCCGGGGGGCTCTGGAAGTAGCCCTGGTTGGCGGTGGCCACGTCGAGGTGCCCGTCACCGTTGAAGTCGCTGGCCACGATTGCCCTGGCCGACGTGCCCGAGAGCGAAAAACTGGTCGGGTTCTTGAAGCTCAGCTGTGCGAGCGCGGGCGGGGACGCCAGCAGCAAGAAGGCCGCCACCGCCGCCCCGATGGCGAGCGCGAATCTGGTGCGCGAGGGGCGGAGGTCGGCAGCGAACACGGTCCCAGGTCCGTTCATCGCTACCGCACGACTCGCTCGCAGCCTCGGAGGCGCTCGCGCTGGTCGGCGATAACGGTGTCGCTTCCGTCGCCGCAGAGGACCCGGTCACGCCCGCCGCCGCGGCTGTTGATGCGGTCGTCCCCGGCGCCCGGGGCCAGCCAGTCGGGGCCGCGGCCGCCATAGAGGCTGTCCGGGCCGGCGCCGCCGCGCAGCTGGTCGCCGCCGCGCCCGCCGCGCATCAGGTCGGCGCCCTGGCCGCCGCAGAGCAGGTCGTTGCCGCCCCGGCCCGCGAGCCGGTCGCTGCCCTTCTTGCCCAACACGACGTCGGCTCTCCGGCTCCCCAGCAGGCGGTCGGCGCGCTTACCACCGACGCGGACCCTGATCCGAGCCGATCCCGTGAGCTGACCCTGCCTGAGGCGGTTGACGGTCACGACCGCCGCCCCGCGGCGCCCGGCGACCGGTCTGAGCGTGAGCGCGCGGTGGGCGCCGTTGCCCTTGCGGATCATTCTTCGGGTGGGGACGAGGCGATGGTTGGAGGAGGTCACGCTCAGGGCCAGCCCGCGGGCGCGCCGTGCGCTGCGGGCGAGCGCGAGCCCGACCGTCCCCCGCCCACCGCCCGGCGCGCACGACCCGCCCGGAACGACACCCACCGTCCGCGTCCGGCTCGGCAGCGGCGTCGTGTTCAGAAGCGTGGTGACTTCGTCCGTTTGGGCGTCGTACCCGGTGGTGGCCATGTCGGGGAGCGGGTCGGTGTTGAAGTAGCCGACCGTCACCGACCGCGCGCTGTTGGCATGGAACGTCTGCGGGCCCCCAAAATCGCCGTCGCCCTGACCGATCAGCACCAACAGGCCGGCGTTTGATGAGGGGTCAGCATCGGGGTCTGTGGCCGCCAAGTCGAGCACCGAGTCGGCGTTGAGGTCGGCGATTGCGACTGCTGCGGTGGACTGGCCGATGGTGTACGGGGTCGGGTTGCCGAAGCTGCCGTCGCCCCTGCCGAGCAGAATCCGAACGGCTCCGGCCCCCCAGGTTGGGGTGGAGAAGGCCAGATCGGCGGTCGTGTCGCCATTGAAGTCGCCGACCGCCACCGAGTTGGAGTTGATTCCGACCTCGATGCCGTACGCGGGGCCGAAGCTCCCGTCGCCTCTGCCCGGAAGGATGGACGAAGACTCTGCGTCCGTATCCCCGTCGGCGACGACGAGATCGAGGTTGTCGTCGTTATTGAAGTCCCCAGCTGCCACCGCGGAAGGGCTCTCGCCGACACCGAAGCTCGTAGGCCCGCTGAAGCTCCCGTCCCCGTTGCCCAAGAGAATCCATACGTTGCGCTGGAGTTCATCCGCCACAGCCAGGTCGGGGTGACGATCGCCATTGAAGAAGGCGGCCACGATCGAAATGGGCCTTTGACCGGTCGTGATGTTGGTCGGTCGGCCGAAGCTGCCGTCGCCCGCACCGAGTAGCACAGAGACGTCTCCCGAGCTATTGTTCGCGACCGCCAGGTCGGGGTGCGTGTCGCCGTTGAAGTCCGCGGCGGCGAGCGAGACGGGGCCATCGTCGGCCCTGTACTCGCGGCCCTCGCTGAAGCTGCCGTCGCCGGCGCCCATCATCATCTCCACCCCTCCCTCGTTGAGAGGAAAGTCGGACCCGTTCTCGGCGATGGCCAGATCCAGGTGCGAGTCGTTGTTGAAATCGCTGGTCACCACCTGTTCGGGGGTCTCACTCCCGTCGAGCTGATAGTCGGTCGAGCTGAAGTTCAGCTGGGCGAGCGCAGGCGGGGTCGCCAGCAGCCACAGGATCGCCACCGCCGCCATGAGCGCTCCACGTCCGTCCATGCCCGAAGCAGAACACGGCGCGCTGACACTTCGCTGACGTTTCGCTGACGTCAGCGGGTCAGCGATGTCAGGCGGCCGTCACGTGCAAGCGCCGCGACTCCTCCTGCATTCGCGCATACGTCCCGCCCTGCCGCATCAGGCTCTCGTGATTCCCCTGCTCCACTGCCCGGCCCGCATCCATTACGACGATATGGTCGGCGCGCTTGACCATGCCCAGGCGGTGGGCGATGACGATCCGTGTGCGATCCGCCAGCATCCGGTCGAGAGCCTCCAGCAGGCGCGCCTCGGTCAGCACGTCGAGCCCCGAGGTGAACTCGTCGAGGATGAAGGTCGAGGGATCCGCCATGATCGTGCGCGTCAGCGCGACTACCTGGCGCTGGCCGGGCGAGAGGGTCGCTCCCGCGTCTCCGACGTCGGTGTCCAGCCCGTCCGGAAGACGGTTCACGATGTCGATTCCTCCGAGGTCCGCCAGGGTCTGGACTATCTCCTCGTCGCTCGCATCGGGCTTCGCCAGGAGCACGTTGTCGCGGACGCTGCCCGAAAGCAGGCTGGTGTCCTGGAGGCTGAAGCTGACCCTCCGTCGCAGGCTCGCGAGCGTCACGTCGCGGACGTCCTTCCCGTCGATCGTGATACGGCCCTGACCGGGGTCGTAGAAACGCGAGATCAGGCTTACCAGTGTCGACTTGCCCGCGCCGTTCGTTCCCACGATCGCGGTGACCTTGCCCGCGGCGAACGTGACGTCGATGTCGTCCAGCACCGTGCGCTTTCCGTCGTAGGAGAAGCTGACGCCCTCCATGCGGAATAGGCGATGTTCTCGGCGATCGAGATCGCGAACAGCGGGTCCTGCCCCGCCGGAGCCGAGAGGCCCCGCAGAAGCGGAAGTTCCGCTCGGTCGAGTGGTCTGCCGTCGAGCTCGACCTCACCGCTGTCCGGCGCGAGCAGCCCGTTCACTATCTCCAGCAGCGTCCGCATGCCGGCGTCCGTGGCCCCCACGAGGGCCACGGTCTCGCCGCTTGACACGTCGAAGCTCACGTCCTGGAGCGGGGACTCCGCGCCCTGTCGGGACATCGACACCCAACGTAGGGATAGGTGGGGGCTCTCGGGCACCCGCGCGGGTGCCTGCCCGCCGTCGCCGGCGCCTGGATGGTCAAGCAGCTCGACGATCCGGCCGGCAGAGCCCGAAGCGCTGGCGGTCAGATACGCCAGATAGCCGAGCATGCCCGCCGCCCCCGCGAGCATGCCGCCGTATCCATAGAAGGTCACGAACTCGCCGAGCGAGATCTGGCCGTCGATGACGGCCGGCCGCCGACGGCCAGCACCAGAGCGAGGGACACGTACGGAAGCGCGCCCAGGACCGCCCCGTAGGTCGCGTCGAGCCTTCCGACCCGAAGCCAGCCGGCGAAGAGGGCCTCCACGGAGGAGTCGAAGGTCGACACGATGGAGGTAGTAAAGGGCGATGGTGTCGGTCCCGAGCCGCTCGAAGCTGTCCTCGATCTCGGCCCGCAGCCGCTCCGGCCGGCCGCTCCCAGGTTGTAGCCGGCTTTGCTTGCGACGACGAGCCCGTCGCGAAACGGCGCCAGCGCGGCGCCGACTGTCCGCTCGCTCTCACCGCCCGTGTAGAGGTGAGCAGTGTCGATCAGATCCACCCCGGCATCCACGGCCTGCCGGAGGAAATCTCGATTCTCCTGCGTGTCGGTCAGCCGGTTGGTGCCGAGGCCTATGCGTTTGACCTCGTGGTCACCGAGGATGGTTGTTCGGGGGATGGACATCGCTGAAGGTGCGGCTAGCCCCACGCCGCGTGCGCAGTGTCCGCTACCAGTCGCAGCTTTTGCTCCTCGTCGGCTTCGGTGATCGGATTGCCCGCCGCGATCGAGGCGAAGCCGCACTGCGTAGAGAGTCCCATCTGGTCACGCGGGAAGAAGCGTGCCGCCTCCTCGATGCGTGCATCGAGCTCCTCCCGCGTCTCGAGCTCCGGCGTCTTGGTCGACACCAGTCCCAGCACGACCTGCTTGTCGTCCGGTGCGCCGGCGAGCGGCTCGAAGGAGCCCGAACGCTCGTCGTCGTATTCGAGGAAGAAGGCGTCGAAGGCGGTCGCGCGCTCAAAGAGAGCCTTTGCGATGTAGTCGTAGCCACCGCGGGCCATCCACATGCCCGCATTGTTGCCGCGGCAGAGGTGGATGCCGAGTCGCACACCCGAGATGCCCTGCACCATGCCGTTGATGAGGTCGATGCCCTCGCTGAGCATGCGCTCGGCACCGAACCCGAGCGACTCGGCCCAGTCGCGCACCCGGGGGTCGACCAGCGTGGCGAGTTCGGGCGCGTCCACCTGGACGTACTCGCAGCCGAGCGAGACAAGTTCCTGGATCTCCGAGCGCCCGACCTCGGCGGCGTCGGCGAACATCTCGAACGCGTCGGAGTAGGCGGACGTGGAGTAGCGGGGGCTCCACATCCCGAACAGCACGAGCGGGCTCGGCACCGTCACCTTCAGCGGCAGCCTCGCGCGTGCGCGCGCGTAGCTGTACTCCTCCGTGACCATCGAGCGCACCTTGCGCAGCTTGGAGGTCACCGCGACGGGCGAGGTCCACTCGATGTCGCCCTCCGGGGTGCTCCACGGCATGGCGCTGTCGTGGTCGATCGGCTCGATCCCCTCCACCGTCTCGGTGATCGGACCCATGAAGAGGAAGCGGCGCATCTCGCCGTCGCTGACGACCTCGACGCCCGTGCCCTCCTGCAAGGCGATCACCTGATCGACCGCCCGGTCCTCCACACGCTTGAAGTCGGGTGCCGAGAGGTTGCCCTGCTCGAAGGCGTCCCGTGCCTCCTTCAGGTACGACGGGCGGAGCATGGATCCGATCACCTCGGCGCGGAACATCGCGTCCTCCTCAAGATCGCTGGCGCCCGGCAAGGTATCTCGGCGCGGCGGTCGGGGCTCGCCGACCATGAGCCCTCAGCGATGGGTGCGGCTGGGTGCGTTCGGGCCTTGGTAGTAGCCGTCAAGGCTGATGCCGATGAACGAGACGAGTCTGCGCACGGGATCGGTCTCCTCGATATAAGAGTTGCGGTTTGCAATCACCGGAGCTTTGGACGCTGGTTTCAACACCCTCGGCGGGGATGTCCGTGAGCGGGTTCTCGACCCTCGCTCGGTTCCCCGTGCACGCGGACGACGGCGTAAAGGGGCGGTGCCTCCACGGCGTCCGATCTTATGCCCTGCCGCATCACTTCGAATCCGTCGAAACGTCGGTTCTGCCACAGCGCGTAGGCACACTGCCGAGGCTGCCCGGGCCAAGAAAACGGGACCTCGAATGGGACCACGGCGACGCTTCACCGGCCGCGGCCCCGCTCGCAGAGCGGAGCCGAGTAATGGGCGCGGCTGGGTTCGAACCAGCGACCTCTCGCGTGTGAGGCGAGCGCTCTCCCACTGAGCTACGCGCCCGAAGGCCGATCCAGTCTAGCCCCCGCAGTCTCGATAGCGGCCATACTGCGCCGATCGCGGCTCGAAGGTACGCGTACGGCAGCCGCCGGGACCAGTTCGGTGAGCTGACTCCTCCCGAGGGGAGCGGCTCGTGGCCCGTTGTCGTTCTGATCCACGGCGGGTTCTGGCGGGCCCGCTATGGCCTGAGGCTCGAGGACCTGCTCGTCGCCGATCTGACGGGCCGCGGCTGGGCGGTCTGGAACCTCGAGTACCGCCGGCTCGGCCTGCGCAGCCGAGGCGGCTGGCCCGCGACCTTCGAGGACGTTGCGGCAGGGATCGATCATCTCGGCAAGCTCGACGAGCCCCTCGATCTCGCCCGCGTCTTCGGCATCGGACACTCGGCCGGCGGCCAGCTCGCTCTCTGGGCGGCCGCGCGGCGCGGGCTGCCCGGTGGCGCGCCGGGCGCCGACCCGAGCGTGCGCCTCGCCGGCGCCGTGGCGCAGGCTGGGGTGGTCGACCTTCGCGAGGCCGCGCGGCTGGGCCTGTCCCGGCGGGCGGCCGAGAAGCTGCTCGCCGGCCCTCCGACGAAGTGGCCCGGGCGCTACGACCTGGCCTCGCCGTTGGAGCGGCTTCCGCTGGGGCTACCCCAGCTGCTCGTGCACGGAGACGCCGACGACGTGGTCCCAATCGGCATCGCGCGAGGCTACGCCGACCGGGCCGCATACCCGGGCGA
>Ga0081538_10004193_pt1 | contig 13375 bp, 9 predicted proteins | sample TabmetS5T2R1_FD_71022 | JGI IMG/M metagenome (GOLD analysis project Ga0081538, IMG submission 71022) | Tabebuia heterophylla rhizosphere microbial communities from the University of Puerto Rico - S5T2R1 | ecosystem: Host-associated > Plants > Roots > Rhizosphere ...
CCGTCCGGGTCGAGGCCGCCGGGCAGGCGGTGCTGCCCGGGTTCGTGGACGCCCACACCCACCTGGTGTTCGCCGGCGACCGGGCCGACGAGTTCGCCGCCCGGCTGCGCGGGGTCGGCTACGAGGAGGCGCTGGCCGCCGGGGGCGGCATCAACCGCACCGTCCGCGACACCCGGGCCGCCTCCGACGCCGAGCTGGAGGCGGCCACCGCCAGGCGGCTGGACACCGCCCTTGCCCACGGCACCACCACCCTGGAGGCCAAGTCCGGCTATGGCCTCACCGTGGCCGACGAGCGCCGCAGCCTCGAGGTGCTGGCCCGGCTGGCCGCCCGGTCCCCGGTGGAGGTGGTGCCGACCTTCCTCGGCGCCCACCTCGTCCCCGAGGAGTACCGCGACGACCGCGACGGCTACCTGGACCTGCTCGAGCACGAGATGCTGCCCGCGTGCGCGCCCCTGGCCACCTTCGTGGACGCGTTCTGCGACCGGGGGGCGCTGACGGTGGAGGAGTCCCGCCGGGTCCTGGCCGCCGGCGCCCGCCACGGCCTCAAGGGCAAGCTCCACGCCAACGAGCTCGGCTCCACCGGCGGGGCCGCCCTGGCCGCCGAGCTCGGCTGCACCTCCGCCGACCACCTGCTGTTCTGCGACGAGCAGGAGGCCAAGGCGCTGGCCGCCGCGGGCACGGTGGCGGTGCTGCTGCCCGGGACCAGCTTCCTGCTCCGCACCGGCCGGGCCGCCCCGGTCCAGACCCTGCGCCAGGCCGGGGCGACGATCGCCCTCGGCACCGACTGCAACCCCGGCACCTGCTACAGCGAGTCGATGCAGCTGATGGTCGCCCTCGCCTGCGTGCACGGCGGCCTCACCCCCGAGGAGGCGGTGCTGGCCGCCACCGACGGCGCCGCCCGGGCCGTGGGGATGGCCGGCCGGGCCGGGCGGCTCACCCCCGGGGCCGCCTGCGACCTGGTCGTGCTGGCCGGGCGGAGCTACCTCGACCTGGCCTACCACCTGGGCGTGAACCTGGCCGAGCGGGTCGTCAAGGGCGGAACCGTGGTGGCCGGGTCGTGACCGACCGCGCCCGGCTGGTCGAGTGCGTGCCCAACCTCTCCGAGGGGCGCCGGGCCGAGGTGGTCGACCAGGTCGTGGCCGCCTTCGCCGGGGCCGACCCGGGCGTGCTGGTGCTGGACCGGTCCTCGGACCCCGACCACAACCGGACCGTGCTGACCCTGGCCGGGCCGGGGCCGGCCCTGGTCGAGGCGGCCGTGGCCGGGGCCAGGGCCTGCGCCGAGCTGATCGACCTGAACCGCCACCGGGGGGTCCACCCGCGGCTGGGGGCGCTGGACGTGCTGCCCTTCGTCCCCCTGGGCCGGGCCACCCGGCTGGCCGGGGCCGCCGACCCCGACCTGGACTGCGCCGCCCTGGCCGGGCGGGCCGGCCGGCGGATCGCCGCCGAGGCCGGCGTGCCCGTCTACCTCTACGGGGCCGCCGCCCGCCGCCCCGAGCGGGCCGCCCTGCCGGCGGTCCGCGGCCGCGGGTTCGAGGCCGTCCGGGCCGCCCTGGCCGCCGGGGACCAGGAGAGGGCCCCCGACCTGGGCGGCCCCGGGCTGCACCCGACGGCCGGGGCCACCGCCGTCGGGGCCCGGCCGGTCCTGGTCGCCTACAACGTCGAGCTGGCCGGGGCCGACCTGGAGCTGGCCCGCCGGATCGCGGCCACGGTGCGGGAGCGCGACGGCGGCCTCCCCGCGGTCCGGGCCATTGGCGTCCCCCTAGGGGGGAGGGATCGGGGGGGTCCGGGGGACCGCCGGGGTGGTCCCCCGGAGGGTCGGGTCCAGGTGTCGATGAACCTGCTCGACCACACCGTGACCCCGCCGGCGGCGGCCTTCGCCGCCGTGGCCGAGCTGGCCGGGCGGGCCGGGGCCCGGGTGGTGGCCTCGGAGATCGTCGGCCTGGTGCCGGCGGCCGCCCTGGCCGGGGTCGACCCGGCCGACCTGCTGCTTCGCGACTTCACCCCTGACCGCTTCCTGGAGGAGCGCCTCTCCCGGGCGCTCGACACCCACGCGGAGGTTCCGTGACCACGGCGGGCGCACACACCACGACACAAGCCACAGAGGAGCGCCAATGAGCCCTCAGAACCGGCTCGGCGAGCACGCCTGGCTGGACGCCTACGCCGCCCCGACCGTCACCCCGGGCGGGGGCAGCGCCTCGGCCGTCGCCGCCGCCCTCGGCTGCGCCCTGCTGGCCATGACGGCCCGGATCGGGGCCCGCAAGGCCGAGCCGGACGCGGCCGGCCGCCTGCCGGGGCTGGCCGAGGAGGCCGACCGGCTCCGGACCGCCCTGGTCGAGCAGGAGCGGACCGACGCCGGCGTCTACGAGCGGATGGTGGCCACCGTCCGCGCCGCCAGGGCCACCGAGGGTGACCCGGGGGCGGCCCGGGCGGCCGAGGCGGCCCGGGCCGACGCCACCGAGGTCCCGCTGGCCACCGCCGAGCTGGCCGCCGACGGCCTCCGCCTGGCCACCGAGCTGGCCGGGATGGACCTGGACCGCATGGCCAGCGACCAGCTGGTCGCCGCCCACCTGCTCCGGGCCGGGCTGGAGGGTGGCCTCTCGACCGTCGCCTTCAACCTGCGCCGCATGGCCCCGACCCCGGTCCGCGACGACCTGGCCGCCCGCGCCGGCGGCCTGAAGGAGGCCCGCCGGATGGCCGAGGCCCTGCAGGAGCGGCTGGCCACCATGGTCGAGCGGCCGTGATTTCCCCGGGGCCGGGCGATCGACGGATACTCCCCCGAGACCCCCGGCGGGAGGAGTGAGGTGGCCAGCGACGTGCAGCGGCCGGACACGACCGGCCTGACCCAGCTGTCGGCCGACCACCCGGCCATGGACGACCGGGGGCCGGCGCCCGCCTACCCGGCCGCGCCCGAGGGGCGGCCGGGCGCCTACTGGACCGGCCTGGTGGTGCTGGCCGCCGGGCTGGCCGTGACCGTGGCCACCCTGGCCACCCGGGTCACCTCGATCGTGCAGACCATCCTGCTGGCCATCCCCCTGGCCCTCATCGGGATCGGCCTGGAGCGGGTCGGCCGCGGCACCGGCCGGGGGTCGCTGCGCTCGGTCGGGGCCCTGCTGCTGGTGGTGGCCGTGGTCGGCCCGCTGGCCCTGTCGCTGTCCTCACCCGACCCGGCGGTGATCGCCCCCTCCAGCCAGCCCGTCCCGGCCGGGGCGGCCCGGGCCGAGCTGCGGGCCGACATGGGTGGCGGCCAGCTCCGGATCGCGCCCGAGGCGTCGGGCCTGTACACGGCCGAGCTGCGCGGCCCGGGCCAGCCCGGGGTCCAGGTGAGCACCGCCGCCGACCTGGCCGTGCTCGACCTGCGCTCCCCGCCCCAGCGGGGGATGCTGGCCCGCAACCGCGGCAACGACTGGCGGATCCAGCTCAACACCGCCCTGGCCTGGCGGGTGGACGTGTCGGCGGGCGCGGTCACCGCCGACCTGGACCTGCGCCGGCTCGACCTGCGCGGCGTGAACGTCCAGTCGGGCGTCTCCCGCCTGGCCGTCCGCCTGGGCGACCCCGCCGCCGAGGTCCCGGTCGACCTCCAGCTCTCGACCGGCCTGGTCGACCTGTACCTGCCGTCCAGCGCCACCGTCGAGGTCCGGGTCGAGGGCCTCAGCGTGGACAACTTCCGCGACGCCGGCCTGACCCGCGACGCCGACCTGTGGCGGGCCGAGGGCACCGGCCCCGGCCGCTACCAGGTCCGGGTCCGCACCTCAGGCGCCCGGATCCGCGTCCACCGGGGCTAGTTGCCTGCCGCGATGCGGGCCGGGAGGTCGCCGCGGGCCTGGGGCGGGCCGACCTCGGCCCAGGGCCGGCGCCAGTCGGGGGCCGGGAACGGCTCGGCGAAGTACAGGGTCTCGCGCTCGATCTTGTCCCCCCGGAACTGGAGGACCTTGACCACGCTGAGCGGTTCGCCGCCGTCGTAGCGCAGCCCGGTCTCGGCCACCCACAGGTCGCCGCCGCCGCGAAGCTCGCGGGGCTCGAACTCGAGCCGGGCCGGGTACTGCTGGCGCCAGGCGGTGAAGCTGGCCTTGCCCCGGAACCGCTCGCCCGACTGGGGGAACTCCAGCACGGCGTCGTCGTGGTAGAACTCGGAGGCCTTGTCCTCGTTGGGCCCGCCGGTGTACGTCCACTGGGTCACCAGCAGGTCGCGGACCTGGTCGTAGTTCACGGGTTGCTCCTTGGCGTGGTGCTGAGGTCGAGGCGGTAGGCGAGGATCGGGATGGGCCGGACGCCGCGCAGGCCGAACCGGCCGGTGGCGTCGAAGTCGTAGGCCGGGTCGCGGCCGAAGCCCATCCGCTCGTACAGCGCCACCGCGGCGGTCATGAACTCGGCGGTGTGCAGGCAGAGCACGGGCGCGCCGGCGGCCCCGGCCCGCTCCAGGCAGGCCTCGACCAGGGCCCGGCCGATGCCCAGCCCGCGGGCCGAGGGGGCCACCCCAAGGGCCCTGAGCCCGGCCCAGCCGGCCGGCAGGCCGACCCCTTCGGCGGCCGCGTCGGGGTAGAAGGTGACCGTGCCCTCGACCCGCCAGGCCTGCTCGGCGACCAGGACCTGGCCGCTGCCGGCGCGGGCCTCGACGTCGACGATGTCGGCCAGGTAGGGCCCGAAGACGGCCGGCGGCAGGGCCGCGGCGTACTCCTGATAGGCGGCCAGGAGCACCCGGCGGGCGGCCGGCAGGTCCGAGGGACCGGCGTCGCGGACAGCGACGCCGGTGAGGCTGAGCGACGGCATCGTGCCCCGACCGTAGCCCGGGCCCGGCCCCGGGCACATCGGCAACCGTTGCCTATCTGGGCACCGGGGGCAGGCCGAGGCCGGCGGCGGCCCGGGCCGCCTCGCGCCGGGAGCCGACGGCCAGCTTGGCCAGGATGGCGGCGACGTGGTGGTCGACGGTGCGCACCGACACCACCAGCCGGTCGGCGATCTCGGCGTTGGTCAGCCCCTGGGCCAGCAGCCCGAGCACCTCGAGCTGGCGGTCGGTGAGCCCGGCCGGGTTGGCCCGGGTGCGGGGCCGGGGCGGGCGGGGGAGCCTGGTCGCCCCGCCGCGCCGCAGCTCCCGGCGGACCAGGGTGGCCGCGGCCACGGCCCCGAGCCGGTCAAGGACGGCCAGGGCCTCGAGCTGCTCGGGCCGGCGGCCCGAGGCGGCCAGCTCGAGGGCCCGCTCGTAGGGCGCGTCCAGGGCCCGCCAGCGCTCGGCCGCGCCGGCCCAGTCGCCGGCGATGCCGAGGGCGAACTCGGGCGGGCAGCCGGCCGAGGCCGTCACCGGGTGGCCGCAGCGGGCCAGGTAGCGCAGCAGCTCGCCCCGGTAGCGCTCGGCCCCCCGGCCCTCGGTCCGCTCCAGCGGGACCCGGGCCAGCTCGGCCGCGGCCCCGTGCTCGCCGGCCAGCCAGGCCGCCTCCACCCGGGCGATGCCGGCCAGGGCGATCGGCTGGACGGAGTTGGTCCGCCTGGCCGTCCGCCAGGCCCGCTCCAGCAGCGGCCCGGCGGCCGGGTCGCCCTTGCGGGCCAGCAGCCGCCCCAGGGCCGACAGGCCGAAGCTGGCCAGGACCCCGGGGTCGTCGGCGGCCAGCAGCCGCCGCAGCCCGGCCTCGGCCTCGTCCCAGCGCCCCCGCAGCGTCAGCAGCATGCACCGGTGCGCCTCCAGGTTGTACTCGTGGGAGGCGAAGCCGTACTCGCGGGCGTAGGCCAGCCCGTCGGCCAGGGGCTCGTCGAGCTCGTCGAGGCGGCCGAGGCGGTACAGGCCCTCGACCAGGTTGGTGTAGGCCCGCTGGGCGTACTCGTAGGCGGAGGCGGCCCTGGCCACCTCGGCCGAGCGCCGCAGGTGCTCGGCCCCGGCCGGCTCGCCCAGGTCGAGCTGGGCGTAGCCGAGGTAGTTGAGCGAGTGGGCGACGACGTCCTTCTGGCCGGTCCGCTCGCCCAGCTCCAGGGCCTGGCCGGCCCGGGCGATGGCCTCGTCCAGGCGGTCGGTCAGCTTCAGGATGGCGGCCAGGTAGGTGTAGGCGCGGGCCAGGCGGGGCAGGTCGCCGAGCGGCTCGAGCAGGGCCACGGCCCTGGTCGCGGCCGCCTCCGACCCGGCCGGGTCGTTGACCATGTAGCGCATCCGGGACAGGGTGGTGAGGGCCTGGCCGAGGGCGGCCGGGTCGCCGGTCCGCTCGGCCAGGGCCACCACCTGCTCGGCCCGGGCCACGGCCTCGTCGAAGCGGGCCAGGTTGTAGAGGACCCAGACGCTCTCCTCGAGCACGGTGGCCGGCGCGGCGGCCGGCCCCGGGCCGGACCAGCCCAGGACGAGCTCGTAGTGGGCCAGGGCCTCGGTGAAGGCGCCGGCGCCGGCCGCCTCCCTGGCCGCGGCCAGGCCGTGGCGGACGGCCGCCTCGGGCTCGCCGGCCTGGTGGGCGTGGTGGGCCAGCCGGGACAGCTCGACGTCGGGCCGGTCGGCCAGGGCGGCCAGCACCCGCCGGTTGGCGGCCACCCGGGCGGTGGAGGGGAGGCGGCGCTCGATGGCCCGCCGGGCCAGCTCGTGCCGGAACCAGACGTGGCCCGGGTCGGCCTCGACCAGGCCGCGGCGCTCGGCCTCCTCCAGGGCGGCCAGCTCGTCCCCCAGGAGCCGCTCGACCAGCCAGCGCTCGGCCTGGCCGGGGATGGTGGCCAGCAGCTCCAGGGCCCGCCTGGTCGCCTCGTCCAGCCCCTCCACGCGGGCCAGGACGGCGTCGCTGACGGTGGCCGGGACGTCCACGCCGGGGTTGGCCAGCACCTCGGTGACGAAGAAGGGGTTGCCGGCCGTGGCCGCCAGCACCGCCGCCGCGTCCACGCCGCGGCCACCGGCCAGCGCCTCGACCGCGGCCGGCGACAGCGGCCCGAGGGCCAGGCGCCCCACCGGCTGGGAGGCGAGCGCGCCCAGCACCCGGCGCAGCGGGTGGCGGTCGCCCAGCTCCTCGTCGCGGTAGGTGAGCACCAGCACGCTGGGCAGGGCCGGGATGCGCCAGGCGAGCCAGCGGAGCACGTCGAGGGTGGCGTCGTCGGCCCAGTGGACGTCCTCGACGATCATCACCGTTGGCCGGTCGGCCAGCTCCTGGTGCACGGCCCCGAACACCGCGTCCCGGCCGCTGACCCCCTCGACGGCCTCGGCCAGGGCCGGCCCGGCGCCGCGGGCCATGTCCCGGAACGGCCCAAGGGTCCGGGGCGTGACCAGGTCGTCGCAGGCGCCCACCAGCACCCGGGCCCGGCCCGCCGCCTCCCGGGCGAAGGCCCGGACCAGGCTGGTCTTGCCGATCCCGGCCTCACCGGAGACGAGCACGACCGAGCCTCGGCCCTGCCCGGCCCCCCTGAGCGTCTCCCGCAGCCGACGAAGCTCGGCGTCCCGCTCCAGCAAGCCCGCCGCCATCGTGCTGACGATTGAACAGGAAGAGCTTGGAGTCGGCTATCGCCGACGATCTACAGACCCCGACCGGGTTTCAGCCGGTCGGGCAGGTCTGGTCGATCCGCTGCTCCAGGGACGTCCAGGCGGTGTCGATGCCCTCCAGGTTGCTGACGATCGTCGGCAGGTCGGCGAGCAGGCTGTCGCCGGAGATGCCGGACAGGGTCGTCTGGAAGGCGTTGACGGCCGCGTCCAGCCGGGTGACCTCGGCGCCCCACTCGCTCCCGGCGCTGGACCTGAGCGCGGCCAGGCTGTCGCGGACCTTCTGGAGGGCGGCCAGGGTCCCGGCCTTGCCGGCGTCGGGCGGGTCGAGCTGGTCGAGCTCGGCCACCGCCGCCTTCAGCTCGGCCGCGTCGGCGCAGGCCGGGGAGGCCGCCGCCGTCGTCCCGGCGGCGGCCGTGGTGGTGGTGGCCGCCGGGGAGGCGCCCCCGCTGTCGTCGCCCGACCCGCCGCAGGCGGCGGCCAGGCAGACCATGGCCAGGAGCAGGAGCCGGGCGCGCATGACGTCCTCCAGTGCCGGTGGGTCGGGCGCCACCAGCCTGCACCCCCGGCTCGGGCGTCGTACCGGCGCAATCGCCGGTGTCAGGCCCGGGCCAGGGAGCGGCGGCGCCGCTCCAGGAAGGCCCGCTCGGCCGCGTTCCCGGCCCGGGCGATGGCGGCGTCGTAGGCGGCGACGGCCTCGGCGTCGCGGCCCAGGCGCCGGAGCAGGTCGGCCCGGATGGCGTGGAACAGGTGGTAGCCGTCCAGCTCCAGGCCGTCCACCAGGGCAAGGGCCGGCGCCGGCCCCTCGACCTCGGCCACCGCCACGGCCCGGTTGAGGGCCACCACCGGGCTCGGGGCCAGGGCAAGGAGCTGGTCGTAGAGGGCCAGGATCTGGCCCCAGTCGGTGGCGTCGGCGGTGGCGGCGTCGGCGTGGACGGCGTTGACGGCCGCCTGGAGCTGGTAGGGGCCGGGCCGGCCGCGCCGCAGGCAGCGGCGGACGATGGCCTGGCCCTCGGCGATGCGGTCCCGGTCCCAGCGGCCCCGGTCCTGGTCGGCCAGGAGCACCAGGTCGCCGCCGGCGGTGGTGCGGGCCTCCCGGCGGGCGTCGACCAGCAGCATCAGGGCCAGCAGCCCCAGCACCTCGGGCTCGTCGGGCATGAGCTCGGCCAGCAGCCGCCCCAGGCGGATGGCCTCGGCGCACAGGTCCTCGCGGACGAGCCGGTCGCCGGAGCTGGCCGTGCTGCCCTCGTTGAAGATCAGGTAGACGACGGCCAGCACGCCCCGGAGGCGGTCGGGGAGGTCGGCCGCCTCCGGGACCCGGTAGGGGATGCCGGCGTCGCGGATCTTGGCCTTGGCCCTGACCAGGCGCTGGGCCATGGTCGGCTCGGGCACGAGGAAGGCGCGGGCGACCTCGGCGGTGGTGAGCCCGCCGAGCAGCCGCAGCGTCAGCGCCACCTGGGCCCCGGTGCCGAGGGCCGGGTGGCAGCAGGTGAAGATCAGGCGCAGCCGGTCGTCGCCCACGGCGCCCTCGCTGGCCGGCTGGTCGCGGGCGTGCAGCAGGGCCGCCTGGGCGTGGCGGTCCTGGCGGGACGCCTCCCGGCGGAGCCGGTCGACGGCCCGGTTGCGGGCGGTGGTGATGATCCAGCCGGCCGGGCTCGGGGGCAGGCCGGCCGACGGCCAGCGCCGCACCGCGGCCACGAAGGCGTCCTGGACCGCCTCCTCGGCGACGTCGATGTCGCCGAAGACCCTGACCAGGACGGCCACCGCCCGGCCGTACTCGTGGCGGAAGACACGCTCGATCTCCTCGGCGGACGGGGTCGGCACGCCCGGCGTCAGCCCTCGTCCTGGAACGGCCGCACCTCGATCGGCAGGGTGGTGACCCGGGCCAGCTTGCGGCCCCATTCCAGGGCGGCGTCCAGGTCGGGGGCCCGGATGATGGTGAACCCGCCGATGTGCTCCTTGCCCTCGGTGAAGGGGCCGTCGGTGACCAGCACCTCACCGCCGCTGGCCCGCAGCACCGTGGCCGTGGCCGGGGGGTGCAGCCCGCCGGCGAACACCCAGGCCCCGGCCGCCCGCAGCTCACGGTTCAGGTCGTCGAGGCCGGCCATGATCCGCTCCAGCTCCTCGGCCGGGGGCGGGGGGCCGTCGGGCTGGTACACGCTGAGCAGGTACTGCCTCATGATGCGCTCTCCTCCCTGGGCGGAACCTTACCGCTCCGCCCGCCGATCGGGTGTTCCAACCCCTATACGAACGGGCCGGGGCCGGATCGACACCGACGGCGGGAGGCGAGGCTGGCGTCTACTGCGCCGGGATGAGGTCGACGCGGACGTCGTCGAAGTTGGCCGTCCAGGTCTTGGCCGCGGTGTCGCCGATCTGGACCCGGCCGATCGGGTCGGGGCCGGTGTCGGCGACCCAGCCGCTGACGACGCGCACGCCGTCGCGGTAGAGGTCCCAGGCCCCGGCCGTCCCGGTCGTGCCGCACAGCTCGAGGTTGTGCCAGCCGGTCCCGAGGGCGACCCCGGAGCTCACCTGGGTGGCGGCGAAGTCGGAGCGGACCAGCAGGGTGCCGGCGGCGTTCACGTACACCTTGGCGATCGGACCGCCCGTCGCCGACCGCAGCCGGAGCAGGTCGAGGGTCCCCTGGGTGGCGACGTTCACGTTCAGGCTCACGCAGGCCGAGCCGTAGCCGGCGGCGAGGTCCCGGTAGGCGAAGGCGCTCTGGGCCGTGGGGCTGGCCAGGGCGCTGGGCGGCGCGCCCGCGCCCTGGGTGGCGTCGGCGCTGAGCCGGGTCACGCTGGACCACCTCGACAGGTCGCCGGTGGCGAAGTCGTCGGCGAAGATGGCCTCGGTCTGCACCAGCACCGGGTCCGACGCCGGGCTCGTCGCGCCCAGGTTCCCGGCCGCGTCGACCGCGTCGACGGTGTAGCTGTGGGTCGCGCCCTGGGTGAGGCCGCTGTCCACGAACGAGGTGGCCGTGGTCTCGCCCACCGGGGTCGCCTGGCCGTCCCGGTAGACCCGGTAGGTGACCGGCGGCGAGTCGTCGAAGGACCCGGTCCAGGACAGGTTGACCGTGCCCGGGGTGGGGCTGGTGCCGGCCGGCCGCCCCGGCCTGGTCGGCGGGGTCACGTCCTGGGTCGCCTGCGTGCCCGGGGCCAGGTCCACGCGGACATGGTCGTAGTTGGCCGTCCAGGTCTTGTCGGCCACGTCGCCGAGCTGGAGCCGGCCCACCGGGTCGGTGCCGGTGTCCGCCACCCAGGCGTCCACGACCTTGACGCCGTCGTGGTACAGGTCCCAGGTCGTGGCCGAGCCGACCGTGCCGCACAGCTCGACGTTGCTCCATCCGCTGCCGAGCGTCACCCCCGCGCTCTGCTGGGAGGCGGCGAAGTCGGAGCGGAGGTACAGGGTGCCGGCCTCGTTCATGAACACCTTGATGACCGGTCCGCCCGTCGCCGTGCGCAGCCGGAACAGGTCGACCGGGCTGTCCCCGAGCGCGGTCACCTGGACGTTGACGCTGGCGCAGGTGGACGGGTAGGCGAGGTCGAAGTCCTTGCTGGCGAAGGCGGCCTGGGCGCTGGGGGCGCCCCGGACGCTGGGCTCGGTGGGAGCGCCCCTGGTCGCGTCGACGGTGAGCCCGGTGACGCCGGTCCACCGGGCCAGGTCGCCGGCGGTGAAGTCGTCGGCGAAGATCACCGAGGTGACCGTGACCGGCTCCGAGGCCGGGCTCATGGCGCTGACGTTGCCGGCGGGGTCGACCGCGTCCACGGTGTAGGTGTGGGTCGCGCCCGGCGCCACCCCGGTGTCGCTGAACGACGTGGCCGTCGTCTGCCCGACCGGGGTCGTCCCGCCGTCCCGGTAGACCCGGTAGGTGACGGGCGAGGACTGGTCGGTCGACGCGCCCCAGCCGAGGTCGATCTTGCCCGCCGTCGGGCTCTGGGCGGCCGGGGTGCCCGGCGTGGTCGGCGGGGTGGTGTCTGTGGCCGGCGGGGTGAAGGTGAACATCCCCCGGGACTGCCAGGTGGTGGCCGCGCTGATCTGGGTGGGGGTGCCGGTCGGCCTGGTCCCGTTCCAGGCGATGCTGTACAGCCGGCCGTCGGTCAGGGCGTAGATCAGCCTGCCCGAGGCCAGCGTCATGCCGCGGACGTTGCCCCACGGGACGGCGTTGTCGGTCGGGTAGCTGCTGGCCACGAACAGGTTGGCGCCGACGAGGTCGTTCTCGGGGTTGAAGTAGCGGTAGTAGAGCTTGTTGTTGTTGGTCGTCTGGGTGGTGCCCGACTTGGACACCGTGTAGTAGAGCCGGCCGTTGTCGTAGAACATGCCCGTCATGGCGGCGATGTCGGTGGTGAAGGCGGGCACGCGCGTGGTCGTGCCGGGGATGGTGAAGGCGGTCGACGGCTGGACCTGGAGGCCGTTCAGGTTCACCTGGGTCTGGGGGCCGAAGCTGGTCCCGTCGAACGTCCGGCGGTACAGCCAGCCGTCGCTCAGGCCGTAGTACAGCTTGCCGTTCAGGGCGAACGCGCCCCGGGCGGTCTGCCAGTTGACCCCGGGGACCGGGGTCGCCGGACCGAGGGTGGTCAGGTCGTAGGTCCGGCGGTTGAGGGCCCCGGTGGCCTGGTCCATGTTGTACAGGTCGCCCGGGAGCGGGTAGGTGACGACCGGGGGCGGCGCCGCCCCGTCCGGCAGGGGGTAGAAGGCGAGCTTCTGGTGGAACTCGCCGCCGGTGTGGTCGGTGTCGCTGCCCGCCCAGAGCCCGTCGGGGGTCGACGGCAGGGCGAAGATCCCGACGCCGCGCTCGTGCCCGGGGTTCCAGCTGTAGGGCAGGCCGTTCACGGGGTTGAGGGCGGCGATGCCGTCCCTGGCCACCGCCCCGGGGCCGGCGCTGTCGGACGCGTACGGGTTGTTCCACCAGCGGAAGTGGCCGCCGACGTAGACGGCCTCGCCGCTGGCCCCGACGCTCCAGGTGGTGTCGCCGCCGCTCCAGTTCACCCAGGTGGGGCGCTGGCCGGGACCGGTGGCGTTCAGCTCCCAGCGGGCCACCGTGTCGCACAGCCGGTTGGCCCGGTAGGCCCCGGTGGTGCCGACGACGAAGTAGGTGCCGTCGGGCGAGATCTTCACCGACCGCATGTAGGTGTTGCGGAAGGAGGTCGAGCACCAGGCCGTGGTGGTCGTCCCCACGTAGATGGGGTAGTCGCCTGTCTGCCAGGAGGAGACGGCCGCCGGGGTCGTGCCGACGTCCAGCACGGCGATCTGGAGGCGGTCCAGCCCGGCGACCTTGCGGAAGGCCCCGATCGCGACCAGCTTGGCGCCGTCGGGGCTGACGTCGATCTCCTGGACCCCCAGGCTCCCCGAGGCCGGGTCGGTGAAGGGCAGGTCGAGGTTCGGGTCGACGTTGCCGGTCTCCGGGTCGACCCGGGCCAGGCCCGCGCGGGGCAGGCTCTTGAGCTGGGAGAACTTCCCGGAGACGTACAGCCAGCCGTGGTTGAGCTCCAGGTCCTGGACCCGGGAGTTGGCGTTGGACTTGAAGCTGGTCACCGGCTGGCCGTCCTGGAGGCGCAGCCGCGCCAGGTGGCGGTAGGTGACGCCGTTGACGGTGCCGAACTCGCCGCCGGCGAACACCGAGGCGCCGTCCGGCCCCGGCGCCAGGGCCAGGACCTCGCCGTTGAGCTGGGGGGTGAAGTTGGCGTCGATCACGCCGGTGTGCATGTCGAAGGCGAAGATGTAGTTGCGGACCAGGTCCTGGGAGGTCCCGGCCCGGCGCACGGTGGTGAAGGTGCCGCCGACCACGACCTTGGTCCCCATCTGGAGGACGGCGTTCACCTGGCCGTCCTGGATCTGCGGGGTCCAGTCGGCCGGGTCCGGGCTGACGAGGCCCGGATGGGCCGTGTCGGCGGCCGTGGCCGCGGTCGGCAGGCCCGGGAGCACCGCCACGCTCAGCGCCAGGGCGACCCA
>Ga0081538_10004194_pt1 | contig 13372 bp, 15 predicted proteins | sample TabmetS5T2R1_FD_71022 | JGI IMG/M metagenome (GOLD analysis project Ga0081538, IMG submission 71022) | Tabebuia heterophylla rhizosphere microbial communities from the University of Puerto Rico - S5T2R1 | ecosystem: Host-associated > Plants > Roots > Rhizosphere ...
TGACGACCTGATCAGGCGGCGGCGAGCGGCCCAGCAGGAGCTGGCAGGCGGCTGGCACCCAGGGTCGTAACGGGCTCCGACCCGGCGACCCCCACCGGTCCCTAGCCGGCGGTCGCTACACCGCCCTGACCGAGCGGCTTCGGCCCGGACCCGTTCGCGTTGCCGCAGGCCGGTTCCGGACGAGCCTGCGACACCGCTCGGCATCGTCAGGTCATGGAATCGGCGGGAGCCAGCCGTGCCGCGCTGGCCACGCTGCGGACATCCAGCCGCAACCCCAGGCCGTGGCCGATATCGACCGCCTGGAGGTACTCCTCCCGGTACAGGTGCCGGTCGATCTCGCCATAGCCGTCCCTGGCGTTCTTGCCGACCAGGCCGGCCGGGTAGTACTGGGCCATCAGGTCCACATAGGTCTCCGGCCCCAACTCCCCGGCCACAAACCGCAGCACCGCCTCGGTCTCGGCCAGCAGGCCGGGCATCACCAGGTGACGCAGCAGCAGCCCCTGGCGGGCCAGGCCGTCGGAGTCGAACACGAGTGGGCCGACCTGCCGGTGCATCTCCTTGACGGCCTCTCTGGCCACCTCCGCATAGTCTGGGCGGCGCAGGTAGCGGCGGGCCGTCGGCTGGCTCCAGACCTTGAGGTCGGGCATGTAGATATCGACGATTCCCTCCATGAGCTGCAGGCTGTCCAGGCTGTCGTAGGCGCTGGTGTTGTAGATGATCGGCAACCGCAGCCCTCCGGCGACGGCCAGCGGGAGGGCTTCCAGGATCTGGGGGACGACGTGCTCGGGGGTGACCCAGTTGATGTTGTGGCAGCCCTGGGCCTGGAGGGCCAGCATCATCTGGGCCAGGCGGGCTGGGGTCACCGGCTCGCCTTGGACCTGCCAGGAGATGTCGTGGTTCTGGCAGAACACACAGCGCAGGTTGCAGCCGGAGAAGAAGATCGTGCCTGAGCCGTTCCAGCCCCGCAGGCAGTTCTCCTCCCCGAAGTGCGGGAAGTAGGAGGCGACCACGGCTTGGCGGCCGATGGCGCACAGCCCTTTGTGGTCGGCCAGGCGGTCCACCTTGCAGAGGCGCGGGCAGACCCCACAGCGATCCTGCCCAAGCAGGGCGAGGGCCTGTCGGGCTCGCGCCGCCAGCTCGTCGGTGCCCAGCCGCAGATACGACGGCAGCTCATCCCAGGCGGCACCCATTGCACCGTTCTCCCGACTCTGGCTCGCAGGCCAGCCGCTACTTGAGCTGGCGCAACAGCGCCTCGCAGAAGGCGGGCAGGTCGCCCGGGTGGCGGGAGGTGATGATGGTGCCGCCGGCGTCCGAGACCGCCTCCACGAGCTCCTGGTCGACCCAGTCCGCCCCGGCGTTCCGCATGTCGGTCTTGATGGAGTGGTAGGAGGTAACGGTCTTGCCACGCACGATGTCGGCCTCGGCCAGCATCCATCCGGCGTGGCAGATGGCTGCCACCGGCTTGAGCGCCTGGTGCATGTCGCGGGTCAAGGCCACCATCCCCGGGCTGGTCCGGATCTTGTCCGGCGAATAGCCACCGGGGATCACCAGCGCGTCGAACTCGTCTGCGCCGACCTCATCGATGCCGCGCTCGGTGGTCACCGGGGCGCCATTCTTGCCGGTGACCTTCTTGCCGGCCTGCAGGCCGACGATCACGGGCTCATGCCCGGCGTCTCGGACGCGGTCGTAGGGCACCTGAAACTCGGAGTCCTCAAACAGCTCGTCAAGGATGAACGCCACTCGCGCCATGGGTCCGTCCCCCTATCTCCTCGACCAGTCGCCAGCTTCCGGCCGGTACCACCATATCCCTGAACCCCTGGGACTCAAACGGAGGTGCACGATGGGTGATGCCACCTTCACGGCACTGACCAGACAGCGGCTGGTGTTGCGTCGAGCTGGGAGGCGCCCTACCGGCCCTGCCAAGCTCGCCAGTTCCTGCAGAACCGGAGGCCATTCATCCCGATACGTCCGGCGAGTCGGTGGGGGCTCCCTCGGTCACCAGCTTGGTTCGAGGGCCGGAGGCGTGCTAGAGGCCGTAGCGCTCCTTGGTCTTGGGGTCGGCCGGGTCCAACAAGGGCACGCCACGCTGGGCCCGCAGCTGCTGGACCTCATCCAGGTGCTCGCGCACCCAGGAGGCTTCCTCGGGCGAGATGCGCCCCCGATGGGGCAGGCCCCACTCCACCTTGCCCCGGCCTCTGGCCTGGCTATCCGTCGCTGGGCGGCCTCGCCGACGTGGTTGGGCTGGGCGGTGCGGCTGCTGAGCGGCCACCGCACCCATCAGAATGGCGTGCATGTCGCCGCCGGCGGCCAGCTGGTTGAACCGCTCCACCGACAGCAGGACCCGCTGGCCGCTGCGCTCCCCCGGCCCGATCACCTCGATGGACACATACTGGTCGCTGTCGGGCAGCTCCCCCAGCTCCTCAGGCAGCACATCCAGGGTGATCGGCCCCTGGAATTGGGGATGCTCATGCACGATGAGCTTGGCGAACTGCTCTTCTGTGGCTTGCCGACCTGATAGGTCAGAGACGCGGACCTGCTTGACCGCCACGACGTCGCCTCCATTGGTCAGAGTCCGCCAAGCATAGCGGGATTCCACCGGTCAGCCTGGCCCCACCCAGCCGCCGCGGTCGGCCGTCACCACCAGCTGGATCTTGCCTGCTCCGTCCCCGGGTCCTGTCATGAGCGCCAGGGAAGGGTCGCCACCTAGCTGAGCCTCTCCTAGGGGATGACGGCGGGCCGCGGGCTGCGCCTGCCGGCCGACGGCCAAGTGTCACCCGCAGGCCGACGACACCGCCGGTCGCGCGGCCTATCGTCGGTGGTGTCCCAACAGGCGCCCCAAGGAGAGGGCGCCGAATGAAGGAGCAGTTCATGTCCAGGAGCTGTCCGGTCTGCGCAGCCAGGCTGGACGAGCAGGCAACCACCTGCCCCCACTGCGGGGCCGACCTCACCGCCGGTCCCTCGGCCAGGGCGGCGGTGGTCGACGAGTCGGCCCGCACCACCGCGGTGGCCGCCCATCTGTCGACCTTCGCCGGGCTGGTGGTGCCCTTGGGGTCGGTGATCGGGCCGCTGGCCATCTGGCTGACCCGCCGCGACCGGGACCCGTTCATCGACCAGGCCGGCCGCGAGGCCCTGAACTTCGGCATCACGATCGCCATCTACGGCGCGGTGCTGACCGTCGCGGCCTTGATGTCGGTCGGCATCCCGTTCCTCATCATCGGGGTGGTCGCCTGGGTGGTGCTGGCCTCGCGGGCCGCCGTCAAGGCCAGTGAGGGTCAGGCCTACCGGTATCCGCTGACTCTGCGGCTGGTCCGCTGACCCGACCAGGCCCAGCGTGCCCGGCCAACCGCGGCCGCCAGCACGCTGGGCCTGCCCACGCCGTCAGCGAGCAACCGGCAGCCTCCCCAAGCGGAATGGTCCTTCACCCGAGCCCCTCGACAACGAGTCGGTTCCTCATCTTCCAGCGGGTCCGAGGAGGGCCCTGTTGGTGTGGGTTAGGATCGGGTGATGTCCGCGTCTGAGCCGCCGGAGCTGCCGGAGCCGGAGGTCGAGTACCGTCGGCCGGCCTGGGTTGAGCCGCCCGCCGACCTGGTCCCCGGGATCGTCCCAGTCGAGTTGATCTTGGCCCGCACGCCAGAGCGGGCGATCGGGCTGACCGGGATCCGGGCCTACCCCACCGGGTTCGGCTGCACCCTGCATATGCGGTTGCGCGAGGTGATCCCTGGGGAGCAGAGCAATTTCGGGGCCTTCAACATGTTCGGCGACGGCGTCGATCCGGCCGGGGAGTTCGCCGACTACTTCCTGCGCGTTGGGGTCGGCTTCGCCGACGGCCGCAAGGCCACCAACCTGGACCATCGCCGGGACCTGGACGAGGGCCCGGCGCCGGACCCGCCGACGCTGTGGCTGGTCCGCTGGGAGGGCTATGACCGGCTGGCCTGGGAGGTCGACGTATGGGTCTATGGCCTGCCCCCGCCGGGGCCGCTGGCCTTTGTGGTCGAGTGGCCGGCCCGCCACATCCCGGAATCTCGGGTCGAGATCGATGCCGGGCTGGTCCTGGCGGCTGCCGCCCGGGCGGCCCCCATCTGGCCCGACCAGCCGCGGCGATGAGCTTCTTCGAGCCCCTGCCGCCCGTGCGGCCGCCCACCGACTACCGGGCGCCGGCCTGGGCCCGAGGGCCCGAGGACATGGTCCCAGGGGTGGTGCCGGTGGCGCTGCTGGTGGCCCGCACCGCCACTCATGCCGTCCTGATCGATGGCCTGCTGGTGTACCCGACCGGGTTCGACTTCGACCTGGCCGTCCGGCGCCGCCCCAGCCACCCCCGCCAGCCCCACCACCGCGGACACCGCTGGGATGACCGGCTTCGGCTGGGGGTCCGGTTCGCCGACGGACGCCGCGCCGACAACCACCCCCGCCACTGGCCCCACCCCATCGACGACCAGCCACCCGACCCGCCGCTGCTGTACCAGAGCACCAGCGGCCCCGATGGCGGCCATGTGTGGCTGTGGGGCCTGCCCCCGCCCGGCCCGCTCACCTTCGCTTGTGAGTGGCCGACCCAGCAGATCCCACCGTCGCAGGCGGAGCTGGACGCCGGGCTGGTCCTGGCCGCGGCCCAACGGGCACAGACCCTCTGGCCCGACCAGCGCCCGCCATGAGCTTCTTCGCCATGCCGGCCTGGCAGCCACCCTCGGGGTATCGGATCCCGGCCTGGCTGCGGCCACCAGAGACCATGATCCCCGGCATCGTCCCGGTCGAGCTCCTGCTGGCCCGCACCGACACCGATGCCGTGCTCGTCACCCACCTGCGCGCCTACCCCACCGGCCTGGAGTTCATCCTCACCGCCAGACCGCACCCAGACCAGCTCCAGCAGCGCGGCCACGACCCCGACCGGCCCCACCGCTTGATGTACCACGACCTGTGGCTGGAGCTCAGCTTCGCCCGACGGCCAGACTGCGAGCACCGACTCGCGGTCTTGGCCCCGCACCTTCGAGACCGAGCCGCCCAACCCGCCGTTCCTGTACTACCACGGCGGCGGCGGGAGCGAGCGCGGCTGGCACTCTGGCCACTGGCTGTGGGGCCTGCCCCCGCCCGGGCCGCTGACCTTTGTATGCCGATGGCCGACCGGCCAACTCCAGGTGTCAGCCGTCGAGATCGACGCCGGCCTGGTCCTGGAGGCGGCCAATCGAGCCGTGCCTGTCTGGCCGAGGGCTGAGGAACCAGGCCGCGATGAGCTCAGCCAATGAAGTGTCAATACCGAGCCATGGGGTCACCAGGCGGCTGCGTCAGCCGACCCGGGTCTCGCTGTGGCTTGGACCTGCGTTCTTCTGGTAGGCATTGCCCGCCGAGCAGCCTGCCCAACCCGCCACGTCCAACTCCCAGGCCGCCGCCCCGGCGGCCCGCCAGGGGCTACTCGAGGATGGCGACGAGCTTGCCTTTGGCGTGCCCTTCGCCGAGATACCGCAGTGCCTCGGACACCTCACGCAACCGATAGCGACGGTCGATGACCGTCGCGATCGTTCCGGCCTGGCAGAGCCCAACCAGCGGCCCCAGACCCTCCGCACCGAGTCGAACGGCGAGGAGCCGGAGCTTCTTGCCCTCGGCCCTTCCCAGCAACGGCCCGACCAGCAGCACCTGCAACAGCGTCGCCGCCGATCCGCCAACATACAAATAGCGTCCCCCAGCCACCAGCGCGCGCTGGTAGGCGCGGGCCGAACGATGGGCGGCGAGATCGAGAATCAGGTCGTAGCGGCGCCCATTGCTGGTGAAGTCCGTCTGGGTGTAGTCGATGACGTGGTCCGCGCCCAGTGAGCGGATGAACTCCAACTTCTCGGGGTTGTCGACCCCGGTGACCTCGGCCCCACCCAGCTTGGCGAGCTGGACGGCGTACATGCCCGAGCCGCCACCGGCGCCGTTGATCAACACCTTCTGCCCAGCCTGGACCTGGCCCTTGTCCCAGATGCCCTGCAGCGCGATGGCGCCCGCCTGGGGCAGAGCCGCGGCTTCCTCATAGCTCATGCCGGCCGGCATTGGCGCCAGGGCGCTCTCGGGCACGCACACGTACTCGGCGAACCCGCCCATGGAACTGAGGATGTCGGCGAACACGTCGTCGCCTGGCTGGAATCTCGTCGTAGTCCGACCCGCCGCCGCAACCCGCCCGGCGACGTCCGACCCCAGGATGTGGTGGCGTGGACGCAACGGGCCCATGATCCGGGCGTACAGCGGTTTGCCCCGCAGCGCCTCCCAGTCGGACCCGTTGAGGGATACCGCCCGCACCTTGACCAGCACCTCGTTGGCCTTGGGCGTGGGCGTCTGCACCTCCGTGAACCGAAGGACGTCGGGCGATCCATATCGGGTGTAGACAACGGCCTGCATGGCTAGCTTCCTCCGACGGCTGCGGACTCCATGTTGGCTCATCCCGCCGGCTCGGGGCGAACGGCGCGACCGTCGCCGGTAGACTGCCGCTGTGGTACCAGGTAACGGTCCCGACCGCCCGCTGGGGACCTGACCAGGCGCCGGGACTTCTGGCAAGGGAGATGAGCGCGTGGCCGACCACCACGAGCGCAGCCCGCGACTTCCGCCGCGCTTCATCATCCGGCTCGCCTGGTCGACCCACCGCGCGATCTACCAGCTCACCGGTGGCCGCCTGGGGCTGTGGCGCCCCAAGCCTGGCCGCTGGGGCACGCTGCGCCTGACGACCACGGGCCGCCGCACTGGCCGGCCCCGCCGCGTCATCGTCGGGTACCTCCAGGACGGGCCGAATCTGGTCACGCTCGCGATGAACGGCTGGGCCGACCCGGAGCCGGCCTGGTGGCTGAATCTACAAACCCAGCCCGAGGCGACCGTCGAGCTGGGCGGTGAGACCCGTGCGGTGCGGGCGCGCGCTGCCCAGGGAGCGGAGCGGTCGCGCCTGTGGGCCCGCTGGTCCGACATCGACCGGCGACTGGACGCCTATGCGGCCAACCGGTCGTCACCGACGGCGGTCGTGATCCTGGAACCGCGACCGCCATCGCCCTGATCGGGCGGGCGCGACCATGGACCATCAGGCACCAGGAGACCATCGGCACCCAGGGTTGCGCACTCACGGCGGTCGGCACGCATGGCCTGGAGGAGGCCGCCGCCCGATCAGGTCGGCGACTGCGGCGTCGGGGAGCTGGTGGCGGCGATCGGTCGGTTCTGCGGCGGCTGGAATCAACGCTGCCAGCCGTTGCGCTGGACCAAGGACGCCGATCAGATCCTCGCCAAGCTCCACCGTCGCCGGGCTCACGCTGACGGCAGAAACGGCAACGCTTGGCGGGATGCTTAGCGAGGCACAGTTGGCGATCTGACGAGCCGGCTACGCCTCGCGTATGAAGGCGTCCAAGTCGGCGGCGACCCGTTCGGGGCGCTCCCAGTTGGGGCTGTGGCCCGTCGCCGGGTACACGACCACCCTGGCCCCGGGAATCGCGACCGCCAGCTGGTCCTCCTCCTCCCGCGGCAGGAACCGGTCCCACTCCCCCCAGACCAGCAGCGTCGGCGCGGCGATCCGGTCCAGCTCCGCCGCGTCGTCGAACGCGAACAGGCCCTCCAGCGCGCTCTTCCACACGCGGGCTGGCAGCTTGAGGCTCTCGGCCACCAGCCGCTCGAAGAACGCCTCGGGCAGGGTGACGTGGGCGGCGGCCCCCTGGAGCTCCCGCGCGAACTGCACGGGCACCGGGTCCTGCAGGGCTCGCACCGCGGTCTGCAGCGCCAACTCCTCCTCGTTGTCGCCCAGCGATCCCGGGGCGCCGATCAGCACCAGCCGGGCGACCCGCTCAGGGTGGGCCTCGGCCACCCGCCGGGCGACAAGGCAGCTCCCCGAGTGGCCGACCAGGGTGGCCCGCTGGGCCCCGACGGCGTCCAGGAAGGCCACCACGTCGCCGGCGAAGTCCTCAACGGTGTAGCAGCAGTCCGGCCGCTCGGAGTCGCCGTGGCCGCGCTGGTCCAGCGCGTAGGCGTGGTAGCGCACAGGCAGCAGGGCCAGGACCCGGCTGTAGGAGAACCACGAGTCGGTGTAGGCGGGCAGGAACACGATCGGCTCCCCACCCGGGTCGCCCTGCTCGGCGTAGTGGACCCGTGGGCCGCTGGCAAGGCGCGTGGTGGCAAACCGAAGCTGTGGAACCTGTTGCCCCATAGCCGCCTCTCTGGCTGGCACCCTGCACAGGATGCCCATCCTACGGCGGCGACGGCCAGCGGCACCTGGGGTCGCCGAGACGGGTCGTCTGGTGTCAAACACCTCAACGACAGACCACTAGCTCGGTCGAGTGGTTACCTCGTCGACATTCACCGGACCAGCGCAGTCCATGGGCGCGGCGCTAGAAGAGGTGTTGGGCGACCTCGCGGGCGATCTGCTCGGGGTCGTCGTCCAGCTGGGCCGGCAGGTTGTGGTTGAGCCACAGGGTGGCCAGCCCATGGACCAGGGACCAGGCGGCGACGGCGGCCCGCACGTCGCCGGCGCCGTCGGGGCTGTTGGCGGCCCCGGCGGCCGGCGGGTACAGCAGCGCCCTGGCCGCGACCCGGGCCCGGACCCAGGTCGGGGTCGTCGGGGCGGTACAGCTCGGGCCGGAACATCACCTCGAAGTGGGCCCGGTGGGTGATGGCGAAGCGGACGTAGGCGACGCCGACCTCTAGGAAGCTTCCGGTGGCCTGGTAGGTGTCGCGGAGGGTGGCGGCCACCCGCCGGAACCCGTCGGCGGCGACCGAGGTCAGCAGCCCGGCCTTGTCGCCGAAGTGGTGAGCCGGGGCGGCATGGGAACCCCCGGCCCGGCGGGGCCTCGGCTCGGGTCGGTCGCCGCCGTCGCCGGCATCACCGTCGGGCTGATCCTGGTCACCCTGGACGGCCTGGCCGCCAAGGGCATCGCCGAGGCCTGGGCGACAGCCCCAGCAGCCGATCAGGCGGCCGCCCTGCAGCTGGTGGTGGCGATCGTCGCCGGCCTGATCCAGGCCACCGCCGGCGAGCCCACCACCGTGACCAGGGTCCTCACCATCGTCTTCCCCACCGTGATCACCCTCTGGTTAGTGGAGATGAACGTCCTGGTCCTCCGCAAGGCACCGGCGCTGGAACGCGCCATCATCCAGGACCCATAAGCAGAGGTCAGCGGCTAACGTTGGAGCAGATCCCACACCGAGCCAGACTTACTACGGAGACAGCCAAAGAGTGTGGCCTCTCAGGCGTCTGACCAGCATAGACACGGAGGGTCTGGTTATCAGCGCCCGGTCTCAACAACCACGTTGGATGTGGGGAATCAGTGGAGTACGCGGTAGCTGATGTGGGTGGTGAGCGACGCCGCCCTGACGGCCAGGATCTCCAGGTGCAACGGCGGAACGGCGTCGAAGAGGCGTTCGCCGGCGCCGAGGGTGATGGGTGCGATGTGGGTGCGGAGCTCGTCGACGAGGCCGGCGGCGAGGTACTGGTTGACCGTGGCGGCTCCTCCGGCGATGGCGACGTCGCGATCTCCCGCAGCCTTGCGCGCCTGGTCGAGGGCCGAGTCGATGCCATCGGTCACGAACGTGAAGGTGGTGCCGCCCTGCATCGGCAGCGGGTCGCGGGGGTGGTGGGTGAGCACGAACACGGGGGCGTGGTAGGGCGGCTCCTCGCCCCACCAGCCCCGCCAGCTGGGATCCCAATCGCCGCGGATCGGTCCGAACATGTTGCGGCCCATAACGCCGGCAGCGACGACCTGGTCAATCTCGGCCTTGTTCTCATCGGGGGTGTCGAACATCCAGGCGTGCAACCGGTCAACTGGTCCGTCGCCGAACGGCTTGTCCGCCGTCTGGCCCGAACCGGCGAGGTAGCCGTCGGCAGAGATCGAGATGTCGCAGAAGACCCTGTTGCTCATGGAACTCCCCGTCCTTGTCGCCACGGCTGCGATCTGCGATCGGTAGGAACCTTAGTGCATCGGCGTGCCCGACGAAGGCGCGTTGCCACTAGGAACCACTGCAGCCGCTGCACCTGGCGATGCTGTGCGCCGGTGATCGGCTCGGCGCCGGCCAGCCTGGTCAGGGCCTTGTCGCGATCGCGTGGGAGCAGCAAGCCTTGCGGCTAGTCCCGCGTCAGGCAATGTTCGCCTTGTCCCCGGCGGCCCTAAGGCTGGCGTTCGATCAGTCGATCAGTCGAGGCCCGTGGCGTCGAAGACTCGCCACTCGACCACCAAACCGTCCGCGACGACCGCTCGCCATCGTGCTGGTCCGGCCAGCGCCGCTACAGAGCACTCCGAGCGACCGTGCACCTCCACGATCCCGCCGGGACGACTCCGAAGGTTGTCGAAGACGTTGCGGTAGTCAGGAAAGGACGCAAAGAAGCCTCGCCATGCCGCCAAGCACGCCGGCTTGCCGGCGAAGGTGTTGCCAGCGGTGTCAATGAACCGATGGTCGTCAGCCATCAGCCGTTCCAGCCCTGGAAGATCGCTGCGGTTGATCGCGGCGTTGAAGGCCAACACGACCGCCTCATCCGCTGACCCCATCGAACCTCCTCCCCGTGATGGCGATCTCATAGTTCTCTTCCGAGCCCCGGTGATCAGCCCGGCCAAATCGTCAACAGGGCAAACATTGCCTGACCCACCTCAACACACTACCGAGTTCAGCGTGAAGCTTGGGCAAGGGCCCACGGAGACCTCTTGGGAGGTAATAGGACGTGGTCTTTCTTTGAGGGAACCTCGATTACGGGCTGCGCCAATAGGCAGACGGCCTCGAGCGAAATCGGCCGATCGCTCGAGGCCGTCCAGGTCGCCGTCCTGCGTGAACGTGCTCCGCCGACGGCGGGTGCGCTGGTTCCTGTCAGGTGAGCGCCGCCGCTGGATTAGCCTCGCCGGTAGCGGGCCACGGCCAGGGGCACGAACACGGCCAGGATGGCCGCCGACCAGGCCAGCGCCCTGACCACGTAGAAGCCGGCGCCGTGGCCGAGGAGGGCCTCGGCGGCCGGGCCCTGGGTGAGCACCCGGACCGTGTCCACCATCACCGTGACCGGCTGGTGCTCGGCGAAGCCCTGCATCCACCCGGGCATCGTCTCGACCGGGACATACGCGCTGGACACGAAGGTCAGCGGGAAGACCAGCAACGCCAGCCCCTGGGCGGCCTGAGGGGTGCCGGCGAACAGTCCCAGGGTGAGGAACAGCCACTCGAAGGCGAAGCCGAACACCACTAGCAGCCCGAAGGCGGCCAGGGCGTCGGTCAGCGAGCCGTGGAGGCCGAAGCCGACCGCGAAGCCGATGGCCGCGGTGATGAGCAGGCCCCAGACGAGCACGGCGGTGTCGGCCAGGGCCCGGCCGGCCAGGACCGCGCTGCGGGGGATGGGCAGCGAGCGCAGCCGGTCGACCAGTCCCTGCTGGAGGTCCTCGGCGACGCCGGCGGCGGCGCCCATGCCGGAGAACAGGATGCCGGTGGTGATGAACCCCGGGACCAGGAAGTCGACGTAGTCCAGGCCCCCGGCGCCGATGGCCCCGCCGAACACGTAGCGGAAGATCAGCAGGAACAGGGCGCCCTGGATGGTGCCGAGCACGACCAGCTGGGGGGTGCGCAGGTACTTCAGCAGGCCCCGCTTGGCGATGCCGAGGGTGCTTGTCGCCAGGGTGGCGGAGCGTTGGGTGGGTGCCGCGACGGTTGCCATGGATTGTCTCCTCGCTCAGGCCGCCGGATGGCCGGCGGCGGTGTCGGGTGCCCGTTCGAGGGCCTGGCCGGTCAGGGCCAGGAAGACCTCGTCCAGGGTCGGGGGGCGCAGGGCGACGTCGTCGACGGAAACGCCGGCCGCGTCCAGGGCGCCCAGGGCGTCGCGCAGCCGGTCGGTGCCGGCCTCGACGGCGACGCTGACCCGGCGGGTGGCCTCCTCGACCTGCGCCTCGCCGTGGTCGAGGGCGGCCAGAGCGGCGGCCACTCCTGGCAGGTCGGTCTGGTCGCGCACGTGGGCCTCGATGACGTTGCGGCCGGCCCGCTGCTTGAGCTCGGTGGGGGCGCCGGCGGCGACGGTCCGGCCGTGGTCGATGATCACGATGCGGCTGGCCAGGTGGTCGGCCTCGTCCAGGTACTGGGTGGTGAGGAGCACGTCGGTGCCCTGGACCACCAGGGCGCGGATGGCGTCCCAGAGCTCGATGCGGCTGCGCGGGTCCAGGCCGGTGGTGGGCTCGTCCAGCAGCAGCAGCCGCGGCGAGCCGACCAGGCTGGCGCCCAGGTCGAGCTTGCGCCGCATGCCGCCCGAGTAGGTCCGGACCAACCGGTCGGCGGCCTCGGTGAGCCCCAGCTGGGCGAGCACCTTGGCGCTGTTGGCCTTGGCCGCGCGGGTGTCCTGGCCGAACAGGCGGGCCACCAGGTACAGGTTCTCGCGGCCGGTCATGGCCGGCTCGACGGCCGCGGACTGGCCGGCCAGGCCGATCACCCGCCGAACGGCCGCGGGCTCGCGGCGCACGTCATGGCCGACCACCCGCAGTTCGCCCCCGTCGGGGCGCAGCAGGGTGGCCACGGTGCGGACGAAGGTCGTCTTGCCGGCACCGTTGGGCCCGAGGACGGCCAGGACCTGCCCGGGCTCGGCGTGAAGGTCGAGCCCGTCCAGGGCGGCGATCTTGCCGAATCGCTTGCGGAGGCCGGTGGCCTCGATGGTTGGGGTCATGCTGTCGGTACCTCCTGGCTGTGGCTGGCCACTCGGTGGTGACCTGCACTCCCGTTGCCGTCCTTCTCCCTCGGACGAACGCGCTTCGGCTATAGAACACAGTTCGAGAATGCACGAACTGAGGTTGATTGTCAAACACTGTTCTAGGATAGATTGGCGTTCGTACCTGGTACTATGTTCGCATGGACACCAGCCCAGACCGGCCGATCCCCGAGCCTCCCTGGAAGGCCGCCCCCCGCCAACGCCCCACCCGGGCCCCCCTCACCCGGGAGGGCATCATCGACGCGGCGCTGCGGGTCCTGAAGCGGGAGGGGGCCGACGGCCTCAGCATGCGCCGGGTCGCCGAGGAACTCGGCACCGGCCCGGCCTCGCTCTACTGGCACGTCGCCAACAAGGACGAGCTGATCAACCTCCTGATCGACCGGGTGGCCAGCGAGATCCAGCTGCCCCCGCCGGACCCGGCACGGTGGCAGCAGCAGCTCAAGGAGTGGGTGCTCCAAGCCCGGCAGGTCTTCAAACGCTATCCGGGCGTCGCCGCGCTCACCCTGGGACGCATCCCCGTCGGGCCCAACCTGGTCCGGTGGACCGAGTGGCTGCTGGCGCTGCTGCGCGGCGCGGGGGTGCCCGACCGGATCGCCGCCTACGCCGGCGACCTCGGGGGCCTGTACCTGGGCGCCACCGCCTACGAGGAGGAGATGCCCCTGCCCTCGCCGACCGGCCAGGACCTCTCGCCCGACCAGCTCGTGGCGATGTTCCGCAGCTACT
>Ga0081538_10004195_pt1 | contig 13367 bp, 14 predicted proteins | sample TabmetS5T2R1_FD_71022 | JGI IMG/M metagenome (GOLD analysis project Ga0081538, IMG submission 71022) | Tabebuia heterophylla rhizosphere microbial communities from the University of Puerto Rico - S5T2R1 | ecosystem: Host-associated > Plants > Roots > Rhizosphere ...
GAACGACAGGCTTGCAATGCTGCATCCTCGCTGGCCCACCATTATTGATTCTCTCCAAGTCCCACGGCAGACATTATCTGCACCCGAGCCCACGTTATTGCCCCTGGGCTCGCACTCATCATCCACAGACCTGAATTATCTGCACCCAACGGGGGGCGTGGCGCACCGAACCATCGGCCGCAAGATTCCTTGACACCCCCTCCGATGCACGAAGTGGGTAGTTGGCGAGCTGATGTCCGACGCAGGAGACCCTGGCGGCCGTGAACGTGCCGGTGGTACTGCTGGTGGGCCGGAATAGCCCAGGATTCTTGGGTGAGATGGCGAATTGGCTTCCCCACTGCCGCAGGTCCAAATGGTCACGGTACCGGGCACATGCCGCGTCGACCTCGGAGAGGAGCAATGGAGGACTCGTCAAGCTCGAAGACTCGTGCATCGGGCATTGGGTCGCTTTTTTGAAGGCTCACGCCCTTCTCTCCTCGCTCGTATTGTCCGGTGACAAGGTACGCGGGCCGCCGCGACTCTAGTCGACACACCCGTGCCGTGATGGCCGCATGCCTTCCATCTCTGCAAGGGCGTGTGAGAGACCGACAGCCAGGCAATGGGAGCAAAAATTCATGTCCTGAGGAATGCTGGTGCAGGAAGCGATCGGGGTGATGAGCGCGAGGCGGTTAGGATCGGGGTTTATACTGCGCGCACTCGTAGACGACTTGGCAGTCGTCCATGTGGAGCTGGTGTGCGTCCACGGCCTCCCCGCGGGGGACCGAGGCGATATGCAGGTGCTGGACGCCATGCAGGTTGGCCAGCGCAAAGGCAAAACGTTTGCGCTCTTCAGGCGTGATAAGCTCGTCGACGTCGATCGCATGAATTGGCTGCTCGCACTCGTCATTGCAACAACTGTTGCAAAGGGGTTCCCAGCCTCAGGTGAGACAGGTGAGAAAGATGTCAGCCATGACGGTCATCCTCTTATATTATGCCTGAAACGGCCGCAGACATTCGCTCCGCATCAAGCGGCCTCGACCTTCGGGACCAAAGCACCGTACTCCATGGTAGCCGACGGTTCTTGATTATCGCTAATGCCGCGGTGGTTGTCAATAACAGTCGGGACAGATTCTCCGAGCGGCTTGACGGGTCAGAAGCCTACTTCTATACTTGGGAAACAGATATTAGGGGTTTGCTGAGGTGTGAAAATCTTCTCGACTGCTGCGGCAAGCAGGGAGAACCGAAGCGCCCATGGCGCAAACATCACGCAGGCGTGAATGAAGGAGGACAGGTGGGGGTTCTCGTCGTTGGTTCGGTGGCGCTCGATTCCGTCAAAACTCCCTTTGGGGCGGTGGAGAACGTCTTGGGGGGGTCGGCCAGTTACTTTTCTACAGCCGCGAGTTTCTTTACGGCTGTAGCGTTGGTGGGGGTCGTCGGTGACGATTTTCCGTCAGAGGCGTTAGTGCTGTTTCGCGAGCGGGAGATCGATATCGATGGTCTTGAACGTGTGCAGGGCCGGACCTTCCGGTGGGCCGGCGAGTACAGCTACGACCTGAACGAAGCGATCACCCTCGACACCCAGCTGAACGTTTTCGAGCAGTTTCGACCTAAGTTGCCGGAGGCGTACCAGGACAGCCCGTATGTCTTCCTCGCCAACATCGATCCAGAGCTTCAGCTCGACGTCCTCAACCAGGTCAAGCGCCCGAAGTTCGTCGCCTGCGACACTATGAATTTCTGGATCGAGGGCAAACGGAGTGCGCTCATGGCGGTATTACAGCGCGTCGATCTGCTCACCATCAACGAGGGCGAGGCCCGCCAGCTGGCCCAGGAGCCCAATGTGGTGAAAGCCGCCCGGGCGATCTTGCGCATGGGCCCGAAAGCGCTCATCATTAAGCGTGGGGAGTATGGGGCGCTGATGTTCAATGGGTCGACGATGTTCTTCGCGCCGGCCTATCCGTTAGAGACGGTGTACGACCCCACCGGCGCGGGTGACTCGTTTGCCGGCGGCTTCATGGGCTATCTGGCGAACGTGGATGATGTATCGGAGGATGCCATGCGGCAGGCGATCATCATGGGCAGCACCATGGCCTCCTTCAACGTCGAGTCGTTCAGCCTGGAACGGCTGCGCTCGCTGACCTACCCCGAAATTCGGGATCGATTCCGAGCCTTCAAAGGGCTGGTGAACTTTGCGGACCTGCCGGAGACGACATAGATGGTGCGTGTCATCGCGGGTTCAGCGAAGGGACGGCGCCTGACCACCATGCCGACGCTGGCCTTGCGTCCCACGGCCGATCGCGTGCGTGAGGCGCTATTCAATATCCTCGGCGCGCACATTGACGGTGCCGTGGTCCTTGACCTCTTCGCCGGCAGTGGGGCGGTGGGCCTCGAGGCTCTGAGTCGTGGGGCTCGCCTGGCCATGTTTGTCGAAGTTCACGAGCCGGCCTGCCGTCTGATCGAGAAAAATCTCCGGCTATGCGGCCTGCACGAGCAGGCTGTGGTGCGGTGCCGCGATGTTTTGAACATACTAGCCACTCTGAAAGTGCAAGGGCAGACGTTCGACGTGATCTTCCTCGATCCGCCTTATCGGGCGTCGCTCGTGGAAGACGCGCTGCAGCAGCTCGGCGATGGTCGACTGCTGAGCGAGGGCGGGCAGGTGATCGCCGAGCATTTTTTTAAGCGCGTGCTGCCGGAGCGTTATGGCCGGCTACGCCGTGTCCGCGTGGCGCGCTTCGGCGACGTCGCCCTGAGCTTTTATCGGGTGGAAGACTGAGAAGGTGGTGTATGAGCGCACGCGTGGTGCTGGCCATGAGTGGTGGGGTGGACAGTTCGACGGCGGCAGCGTTGCTCGCCGAGCGGGGCTACGAGGTGATCGGCGTGTTCATGCAGGTGTGGGATTATTCGCCCACCGATGGGCGCACCTTTGGCACTTGCTGCTCGCAGCAAGACGCTGGCGATGCCCGGCGGGTCGCCGCCACTCTGGGGATCCCATTTTATGTCTTCAATTTCGAGAAGGAGTTCCGCCATCGGGTGATCGATTACTTCGTCGGCGATTACCTGAAGGGGCGTACCCCCAATCCCTGCGTGGCCTGCAACACCTGGCTGAAGTTCGATCTCCTGTTGGAGCGAGCGCTCGGGCTGGAGGCCGACTTCGTGGCGACGGGTCATTACGCCTCGGTGGTATACGACGAGGCGACGCAGCGGCATACCATCCGCCGTGGGGTCGACCGTCGCAAGGACCAGTCATATTTCCTCTTCGAGCTGCGACAGGAGCAGCTCGCCCGCATGCTCTTGCCACTGGGGCCGTTCCGTAAGGACGAAGTGCGCCAGCAGGCTCAGCGGTTCGGCCTGCCGGTGGCGCAGAAGGCTGAGAGCCAAGAGATCTGTTTCATTCAGGATCACGACTACCAGCGTTTCATCCGGGAGCAGGCGCCCGTTGGTGCCTTCGCCGAAGGACCCATCGTGGATCGCGAGGGCCGCGAGCTTGGACGCCACAAGGGCCTGCCCTTCTACACGGTGGGACAGCGTAAAGGCCTGGGACTGGCGGCAGGCAGGCCGGTGTATGTCGCCGAGGTCGATGTTGACCGCAATCGGCTGGTGGTCGGCGACAAGGCCGCGGTCGAGCAGCGTGCATGCCTGGTGGAGCGGGTGAACTGGTGTCTGTCGCCGCCGACTGGCGAGCCGTTCACCGCCACGGTGCAGATTCGCCATCAGCACGCTGGCGGTGTGGCTAGCGTAATCCCGCTCGAAGGAGACAGCGCGCGCGTCAGTTTCGATAGCCCGCAGTGGGCGATCACTCCAGGGCAAGCGGCCGTCTTCTATCGGGATGATCTGGTGGTGGGCGGGGGTTGGATCGAGCGACCGCTCTGAAAAGGAAGGACCCCATGGCTGACAGCATGACCTTCGTGCATTTCTCCGATACGCATATCGTTCGACCTGGTGTCCGGCTGCGCGACGTCGATACGGTCGAGACGTTGACGCGGGTGGTCGAGCGGGTGAACGGGTTGGACCCGCAGCCAGCGTTCGCGGTCATCGGCGGCGATCTGGTGAGCCCGGACATTGCGCCAGAGGTGAAAGCCAAAGCCCGCGAGCTCACCGTGCGCGATTATGAAACCTCCTACGAGATCTTTCACGGCTTGGTCAGCCGACTGAACGTACCAGTGCATTATGTCATGGGGAATCATGACCGCCGGGTGCCCTTCCGACGCGTGATCTTCAAAGACCCGCAGCCGACAGATCGGCCGCACTACTACGCCTTTTCTTCGGGCCAGCATCGCATCTGTATTCTCGATTCGCTGGAACCCCTGAAGGATGGCGGCTATCTCGGACATGCGCAGTTGGCTTGGCTACGGAAGGAGCTGCATCAGCATCGGGACAGCCCAACGATCTTGGTGGTGCACCATCAGGCCGTCCCGGTGGGTATACATGTGCTCGACCAGATCATGCTGCTCAATGCCGAAGACCTCTGGCAGGTGGTCCACGAGGTGAACAACGTGTGCACCGTGGTCTGCGGGCATGTCCATCGGCCATTTGCCGGCCAGCGCGATGGCGTCCCCGTGTTCACAACGCCTTCCACTTGCTTCCAGTTTGCTGAGGGACCAAACGGTCTGGCTGTCTCTGGGGATCCTCCCATGCTGCGCCTGGTGACCTGTCAGGGGCGCGAAGTGTCGAGTGCAGTGATTCCTGTCAGGCTGCTGTCATAAGAAGCGCGAGGAACGGTCATGCCTGAAAAGAGAGCGTCGACGGACTACCCGGTCCACGAGCTTCTCGCAAAACGCTGGAGCCCCTATGCCTTCGAAGACCGGCCGGTTCCGGAAGGCGATCTTTGCTCGTTGTTTGAGGCGGCGCGCTGGGCGGCATCTTCTTATAACGAGCAACCATGGACCTATATTGTGGCGACCAAGGAGACTCCTGAGCAGTTTCAACAACTCCTCTCCTGCCTCATCGAGGCAAACCAGGTCTGGGCCAAGTCCGCACCAGTGCTCGCTTTGGGCATTGTGAGCCTGACATTCGCGCGCAACGGTCAAGTCAATCGTGCCGCTGTCCACGACCTTGGTCTGGCCGCCGGTAATCTGTTGGTCGAGGCGACGGCCCGGGGGCTTTTTGTGCATCAGATGCTCGGCATATTCCCGGACAAGGCGCGCCAGATATTTGAAATCCCCGAAGGTTTCGAGGCGTGGACGGCTATCGCCATCGGATATAGGGGAGATCCGACGGAACTGCCGGATGTTCTCAAGGAGCGCGAGCGCATGCCAAGGCAACGTAAGGCGCTGAATCAGTTCGTCTTCAGCGCGAAGTGGGGAAATCCCTCGCCGCTTGTGCTGAAACGATGACACCTATTCCATGGCGGGGTTGAACCGGCACCGAAACGGCGGCGATCATCTCCTCCAATTCCATTGTTCATAGCGAAGGCGCTCTGCGTTTATGGAAAGCCTTCATAGCTCCCAGATAGTACGTCAGCGCCAATGCAGGCGGATTCGGAAGAAGGTGTCAACGAGATTCAGCCTGAGCCAGATAGGAACGGCCGCACCGCCTGGTGAGTGATCCATGCCTTTGTAACCAAAATCCTCCCCGACCTCCTTAAGTGTTATTGAGTTTTGCATAAGCCATAGAGCGATTGCAGGTATGCCCCCTCACCTGTATCCTCTGCCCCACCGGGGGAGAGGGCAGGGTGAGGGGGATGGTAGCGCATGGTTTCTATTGGCAATGCAACACTCAATATTATTACTTCTTCGTATGCTTCAACAGAGAGACCTATCATGTCAATGCCGGGAAGTGGCTACAGCGCGATTGTGATCGATCATTTTCAGAATCCGCGGAACGTCGGCGAGCTGTCAGATGCCCATGCACGGGCGTCGGTCACCAATCCGGTCTGCGGGGATGTTCTGCACCTCATGTTGAAAATCAGCGACGGCCGCATCGCCGAGGTGCGCTTCAAAACTTTTGGCTGTGAAGCCGCGATTGCCGCCAGTTCGTTGCTGACAGAGATGATTCAGGGCAAAGCCCTCGCCGACGTGCAGGACATCACCCCGGAGATGATCACTGCCGCCCTGGGCGGGTTACCGAAAGTCAAACTGCACGCCGCGTCGCTGGCGGAAGAGGCGTTAAAAGAGGCACTTGAGGACTACGGGGCGTCGCATGGGTGAACCGTTCATCTACTTCGACCACAATGCGACCACGCCACTGCACCCCACCGTCTGGCAAGCCATGCAGCCCTTTCTCACCGAGGTCTTTGGCAATCCATCGAGCCTCCACACCGAAGGTCTGCAGGCCCGCGACGCGGTTGAAGAGGCGCGCGAGCGGGTGGCACGGCTCATCGGCGCCAGAGCAGAGGAGATTATCTTTACGAGCGGCGGGACGGAAGCGGATAACTTCGCCATCCTCGGCAGCGTCCTGGCGCGACAGCGTCAGGGAGGGCATATCGTGACCTCGCAGATCGAACATCCCGCCGTACTCGGAAGCTGCCGCGCCCTGGAAACTCAGGGATTCCGTGTCACTCGACTGCCGGTTGGGTCAGGGGGCACGATCGGTCCGGACGATCTCGCCAACGTGCTCACCGACGACACGCTGCTCGTGACCCTGATGCACGCCAACAATGAAGTGGGCACCATTCAGCCGATTCAGGCGTGTGTGGCGCTGGCGCATGCCCGGGGGATCCTGGTGCATACCGATGCGGTGCAGAGCGTTGGCAAGATTCCCGTCCTGGTCGACGAGCTCGGTGTCGATCTCCTCTCACTCTCTGGCCACAAGATTCATGGCCCAAAAGGCATTGGCGCGCTGTATGTCCGCCGGGGGATTGCACTCGACCCCATCGTCACCGGCGGTCCGCAGGAGCGTGGACTCCGGGGGGGGACGGAGCATGTCGCGGCCATCGTCGGGTTAGGGGCTGCGGCCCACCTCGCGGCCACACACATGTCGGAGGAGATGCCACAGGTCGCGGCTTTGCGTGACCGTCTGGAGCAGGAGATTCTGGCCACCATCCCCGACGTGTTGGTGAATGGCGCGACGGCGCCACGTTTGCCGACCACCACCAACGCGAGTTTTAAAGGGGTCGATGGCCAATCCCTGGTAGTGGCCTTGGACCTGAAAGGGGTCGCCACCTCCACCGGGTCGGCCTGTAGCTCGGGCAGCCTCGAACCGTCGCATGTGCTCATCGCCATGGGGCTTGCTGACGAATGGCTTCAGGGGGCGGTCAGGTTTAGCCTCGGCTCTGGTAATACGCTGGCGGAGGTGGACACCGTCTTGCACATGTTGCCGCCGATGGTCGCCCGCTTGCGTCAGCACAGCAGGGGATCGGTCCGCCAAGCGGCCATGACGCCTCCCCCGAAGCGCCAGCGCCCCTGAGCACTGTGCACCGCCAGGTCACCCGCACCCGAACCTTCCCCCGTCGAGGACACAGGCGCTCGGATATGCCACACTCACCCGTCCGGCGAGAGGGGGAATTGGCTCAGAGACGGCATCGCAACGGACGGACGCCCACCCCGAGCTCGGCATCACCTTGACAGTTTCACGCTAGAAACGCTAGCATAGGGCCGGATTGCTTCTCCTGCAATGCACAAGCAGGGTACGATGGGGCCTGAAACCGAGGAAGGGGTCGTGGTGGGACGTGTGTGGGATGGGAGCGATGTCGCGCAGGAGTTGTTGGAGCATGTGCGCCAGCAGGTCGTTCGTCTCCAGCATGAGGGGCGCCCACCGCCCACCCTGGCGGAGATCAGGGTGGGAGAGTGGCCGGCCGACGAGCGCATACGGGTGCTCCAAGCGGAGGCTTGTCGCATCACCGGCGTTTCCTATCAGATGCATGCCTTTCCCCACCTCTGTGCCCCCCAGACCATCTTGCAGACCCTCGCCGATCTGAATGCCGATCCGGCCATCGCCGGTATCGCCATTCACGCCCATCCATCGACGTGCTTGAGCGAATTCGCCGCGGCGTTGGCCCCGGAAAAAGATGTCGATGGGTTGCACCCGCTGCATATCGGCCGCTTCCTTACCAACAAGCGGGTGTGGCGCCAACCGCGCGGGGCAGACATCGTACAGCTTCTCAAGCGCGCCGGCCTGAGACTCGTGGGGACGCACGTCATCTGCATCGGGAACGCCTCCGGGTTGGCAGGCATCTTGGCATGGCTCTGCTTGCACGAGAATGCCACCGTATCCGCCTGGAAAAGTACCAACGTCTGGCCCCTCAACATGCTACATCAGGGTGACGTGCTCATCATCGATACCGATGATCTGCCCGCCATCGATGGCGTCGCCCTGAAGCCCGGGGTGATAGTGGTCGATGCCCGCCGTCGCCCGGACAGATGGCTGCCGCACCAGCCAGAGGGCTTGCCCCAGGCGGTCTCACTGCTCATTCCGGTGCCTGGTGGGGTAGGACCAACGACGCCCGCCATGCGGCTGGCCTCGTTGGTGGCCATGTACCGAGCGCCGGCCATCGTGTCACTCGACTCATAGGTGCTCGTGATGGAGCAGGCAGCCTTCCCATTTCTCGAACGCACCATCCTCACCGTCAGCGAGGTGAGCGAGCGCATCAAAATCGTCCTCGAGGACACCTTCTTCGACATCTGGGTTGAAGGTGAGATCTCCAACCTGCGCACACCCGTCTCGGGCCATTCCTATCTGACGCTGAAAGACGAGCACAGTCAAATCCGCGCGGTGCTGTTTAAGATGCAACGGCGGTATCTGCGCTTCGATCCCAAAGACGGCATGCTGGTGATCGCCCGCGGGCGGATTTCCCTGTATGAGCCGCGCGGGGAATACCAGTTGGTGATCGACTACATGGAGCCCAAGGGCATAGGGGCGCTGCAGATCGCCTTCGAGCAATTAAAGGCCCGCCTGGCGCAAGCAGGGCTGTTCGATGTCACCCGCAAACGGCCACTGCCCATGCTCCCCCGTTGTCTTGGCATTGTGACGTCACCGACCGGTGCGGTGATTCGCGATATGCTGCAGATTTTGCGCCGGCGTTTTGCCAATCTCCACGTCTGTGTGTTTCCCGTCCGCGTCCAGGGGGATGGGGCGGCGGAGGAGATTACTCAGGGGATCGAGGCATTGAGCCGCTATCCGGGCATCGACGTGATCATCGTGGCGCGCGGGGGCGGCTCGCTCGAAGACCTGTGGGCTTTTAATGAGGAGACGGTGGCGCGGGCCATCTATGCGTCTAAGGTCCCGGTGATCAGCGCCGTCGGGCATGAGATCGATTATACCATCGCCGACTTCGTCGCCGACGTGCGGGCTCCCACCCCCTCAGCTGCGGCCGAGTTGGTGATCCGCAATAAGTCGGAGCTGCATGCCGAGCTGAAGGTGGTGGCGCAACGGCTGGGGCATGCCATCCAGCACCGCCTGGAAACGTTGCGGGCCCGCCTGGAGGCCTGTCAGCAGCGCCGGGTGCTGAAAGACCCCTGGGCGCCCCTGCAGACGACGGGGCAGCGCCTTGACGAACTCAACGCTCGCCTCGCACGGGCGATCCGCGCCCGCCTGCGCCTCTCACGGGAGGCCCTGGAGCGGGATGAGGCGGCCATCACCCATCTCTGCCCGCTGATGCTGGTGGGCCTCCTACGCGAACGGTTGATCGCGCTGGACCAGCGGTTGATTGCGGCCCAGGGGGGGCAGGTGCGTCACGAGCGCGAAGCACTCGAACGCCTGTCGGCGACTCTGCAGGCATTGAGTCCCTTGGCTGTGCTCGCCCGTGGCTACAGCATTTGCCGTCATCAGGTCGACGGACGGCTGATTCGCGAGGCGCAGGCCGTAGCGCCCGGCATGCACGTCGATATCACGCTCTGGCAGGGCTCCCTGCAGTGCACGGTGGAAACCGTGATGACGAAAGGATCAGGCGATGCAAGAACCGACATTTGAGGGGTCGTTGAAGCGTCTTGAGGAGATCGTCGCCGAGCTGGAAGGCAATAAACTGGCTCTCGAACAATCCCTGGAAGTCTTCGAGGAAGGGGTGAAGCTGGTGCGCTTCTGTGCAGGGCGCTTGGATGAAGCCGAGCGTCGTATCGAACTCTTGCTGGCCGACAAAGAGGGACGGTTGCATGTCGAGCCATTTCCCGAGGAACCCGAGGATGCCACGGGCGCGGCCGAGTGACCGTGAGCCGGGGAAGGAACGACTATGGTCGATATCCGGTGCTACTTACAGGAGCGGAAAGCGCTCGTTGATGAGGGGTTAGCGCGATTTCTTCCCGAAGAAGAGAACTACCCTGCAGCCATCTTTCAGGCGATGCGGTATAGCGTGTTCGCGGGGGGTAAGCGGGTGCGGCCGATCCTGGCCATCGCCGCGGCCGAAGCGGTCGGGAGGACGGCGGACGACGTGCTCCCTCTGGCCTGTGCGCTAGAGTGCATCCACACCTATTCGCTCATTCACGACGACCTCCCAGCATTGGATAACGACGATTACCGGCGGGGCCGGTTGACGAACCATAAGGTCTTCGGCGAGGCGAACGCCATCCTGGCAGGGGATGCCCTGCTGACGTTTGCCTTTGAGTTGATGGGCGATGCACGGCACTGGAAACAATGTGTGCCGGAGCGCTTGGTGCAAGTGATGCACGAAGTCGCCTATGCCGTCGGCACGTTCGGGATGATCGGCGGCCAAGTGGTGGACCTGCAGATGGAGGGACAGGACATCGAACTGCCGGCGCTGCAGTATATTCACGCCCACAAGACCGGCGCACTGATCCGCACCTCCGTGCGGAGCGGGGCGATTCTCGGCGGTGGGTCGCCGGCTGAGGTGGAAGCGCTCACCGACTACGGCACGCACATCGGGCTGGCGTTTCAGATCATGGATGACATTCTCGATGTGCGGGGCGATGAACAGCTCATGGGCAAGGCCCTGCGTAAAGACGACGCACGACGCAAGGCCACCTACCCGCGCCTGGTGGGGCTGGCCGAGTCCGAGGTGCGGGCGCAGGCCGCCGTCGCCGCCGGCATTGCCGCGCTCGATCTCCTTGGCGAACGGGGAGCCGTGCTGCGCGACCTGGCGCAATTTATCATCGCGCGGGAATCGTAAATGGCTGCGACCGCCTTGCGTCTCGATCAGTGGCTGGTGGTGCATGGCTATGCGGAGACACGCACCCGGGCGCGGTGGCTCATCGAGAGCGGGCAAGTGTGGGTACGGGGCCAGCCCTGTCGCAAGCCATCGCTCGCGCTTCCCGACGGCCATCAGGTCGAAATCCGTGGCGAGGGGCTGCCGTATGTGAGCCGGGGTGGCCTCAAGCTCGAAGGGGCACTGCAGACCTTTGGCATCGATGTTACGGGCGTGGTGGCCCTGGATATCGGGGCCTCGACCGGTGGATTCGTCGATTGCCTGCTGCAGCGGGGCGCACAGCGGGTGTATGCCCTCGATGCGGGGGTTGGGCAGCTGGCGCCGCGGCTGTGCGAGGACGCGCGGGTGATTACCTTGGAGGGGCGAAACGTTCGGACATTTCAGGCAGCCGAACTTCCTGAAGCGGTTGAGCTGATTACCGTCGATGTCTCTTTTATTTCTCTGAGGCTTGTGCTTCCGATACTCCCCCCGTTTCTACGGCCGCACGGACGCGTCGTGGCGCTGGTCAAACCGCAATTCGAGGTTGGAGTGAAGCAGGTCGGACGGGGTGGGATCGTGCGCGACCCTCACCACCGAGAGCTGGCGCTGCAGCGTGTCATGTCTATCGCTGAGGGGGTCGGCTTTCGCGTGCTTCAGATCGCGGATGCCTCTGGCTCGCGTGCCTCTGGCAACCAGGAAACCTTCATCGACCTGGGCTGGGCGGCGGAATAGTCCGTGGTCGCTGCGCAGCATACTCCTCACGACGTGCCCAGACTTTCCCAGACAGCCAGGCAGGCAAGAGAGCCAGAGAGGGTGATATGCAGTCTGAGGCAAGCAAACCCCTGGTGCTAGCGGTCGATGACGAGCCCGGGGTGCTGGAGTCTTATAAGGTCGTTCTGGAGGATACCTGTGAGGTCTGTACGGTCGCGGATGCGGCGGCCGCCCTGAAAGTTCTGGCCCACGAGGATATTCGTCTCGTCATCCTGGACCTCCGTTTGCCCGACATGGAGGGCTTAGATGTCCTCCTGCGCATTAAGGAGATGGATGAGTATCTCGGGGTGATCGTTGTGACGGCGGTGGGCGACGTCAAGACAGCCGTGCGGGCCATGCAGGCAGGCGCCAGTGAGTATCTTGTCAAGCCGTTCGATGTCGAAACGCTCCAGGGAGTGGTCTCACGCACATTGGAGAGACAGGCGCTCATGAAAGAGGTGCTCTATCTCAGGTCCGAAGTGGAAGGCTATCACCCCTTTGTGGATATCGTGGGGCGCGATGAGAAGATGGTCGAGATCTTCGAATTGGTCGGGCAGGTGGCCGACAGCGATGCGACGGTGCTGATCACCGGGGAGAGTGGCACCGGCAAGGAGCTGATCGCCCGCGCCATCCATCGGCAGAGCCGTCGGAGCCAGAGGCCTTTCGTGGCCGTCAACTGCACGGCCATCCCAGAACAGCTGATCGAGAGTGAACTCTTTGGGCACGAGCGCGGCGCCTTTACGGGGGCCGTCCAGCGGCGGATCGGCAAATTTGAGCTGGCTCATAGCGGCACCCTCCTCCTCGACGAAATCGGTAGTATGCGACTCGACATGCAGACTAAACTCCTGCGCGCGCTCCAGGAGCGTGAGATCGAGCGTGTCGGGGGAGAGCGCACGATTAAGGTCGATGTCCGCATCGTCGCAGCGACCAATGCCGATCTTCGCGAGCTGGTCAAGAGCAAAGCCTTCCGTGATGATCTGTACTATCGCTTGAATGTCATCCCGGTGTTTGTGCCACCGCTCCGCTCCCGCAAGGGCGATATCCCGCTCTTGATCCAATATTTCCTCGGCAAGTATAACCGACAATTCAATCGCCGCGTGCGGGGCTTCTCACTGGCGGCTATGGAGGCGCTCCAAGCGTACGATTGGCCCGGTAATGTGCGCGAATTGGAGAATATCGTCGAACGCCTGGTGGTCATCAGCAAGCATGAAACGATTCAACTCCGAGACCTCCCCCTCGACCTCCAGTCGTCGCACACCCCGCTGGTCGAGCAACTGGAAGAGGAGGGGTATGATCTGCGCAAAGCGGTGCAGCAATTCGAGCGTGAATATATCCGCCGCGTCCTCGAGAAAACCCGTTGGAATCAAACGATGGCAGCTCGAATGCTAGGCATTCATCGGAATACCCTGCTGGGGAAGATCGAGCAACTTGACCTGCGCTAGCACATCTTTCCTCCTGCCACCACGTTACCTCCGCCGCACGCGATGAATCCGCCACTCAGACGCCGCTTTCTCTTCCCGTCATCGAATTTCACCGACCTGCTTTCCTGCCTTCCACCGGTGCGGACATGTTCGCCAGCACCCGACACGAGAGCGTCAATGCCTGTTACAGAGGGCATTATGCCCAAAAA
>Ga0081538_10002741_pt2 | contig 13366 bp, 14 predicted proteins | sample TabmetS5T2R1_FD_71022 | JGI IMG/M metagenome (GOLD analysis project Ga0081538, IMG submission 71022) | Tabebuia heterophylla rhizosphere microbial communities from the University of Puerto Rico - S5T2R1 | ecosystem: Host-associated > Plants > Roots > Rhizosphere ...
CGGGCCCATCGAGAACGGCACCACGTAGAGCGTCCGCCCCCGCATCGAGCCGCGGAAGAGCTCGGTCAGCGTCTCGCGCATCTCGCCCGGCTCGCGCCAGTTGTTGGTCGGCCCCGCGTCCTCCTCGCGCTGTGAGCAGATGAAGGTGCGGTCCTCGACGCGCGCCACGTCGCCGGGGTCCGAGCGTGCGAGGTAGGAATGCGGCCGCTTGGCGTCGGACAGCCTCTCGAAGGTCCCCGTGTCGAGCAGCCGGCGGCACAGATGCTCGTACTCCTCGGCGGAGCCGTCGCACCAATGGACCGAGTCGGGCTGCGTGAGCTGCGCAACCTCCTCGACCCAGTCGAGCAGCTTCCGATTCGTGGTCCGAGCAGGGCTGGCTTGCGTCACTTTCGGTGACCGTCTCCCTTCATTCCCTGGGGCGGATAAGCCTATCCGGCCGCCCTTACACTGCGCCTCATGCGGGCAGGGCTCCGCTTCCTTGCCTCGGTACTGATCGTCAGCGGCGCGCTCCTGATCGCCGACGCCGCGGCGACCCTGCTGTGGCAGGAGCCGGTGTCGGCATTGATGGCCGAGCGCCAGCAGTCGAAGCTCGAGGAGGCGCTGGTCGAGCCGCCCCAGCGGGTCCTTCAGAAGAAGCCGCTGCCCGGCGACGCCATCGGGCGGATCGAGATCCCGGCCATCGGGGTGGAGGACTACGTCGTCGAGGGCACCGACACGGGCAACCTGCGCAAAGGGCCGGGCCATTACCCAGAAACGCCGCTTCCGGGCGAGCGCGGGACGGCCGCGATCGCCGGCCACCGCACCACCTACGGCGCCCCCTTCCGCGACATCGACGACTTAAAGCGCGGGAACGTGATCAAGCTCGACATGCCGTACGGGCGCTACGTCTACAGGGTCGAGCGCACCAGGATCGTCGACGACTCCGACTTCTCGGTGCTGCGCAAGGTGCGCTACGACCGCGTGGTGCTGAGCGCGTGCCACCCGCTCTACAGCGCGGCGCAGCGCGTCATCGGCTTCGCCCGGCTCGTCCGGCGCGAACCCCCGCGGGTCAGGCAGACCTGACGTCCGGGAGCCCCGAGCCCTCGATCTCCGACGCATCCTGCGACTCGAACCACAGGATCAACCCGATCACCAGCGCCAGGGAGATCGCGAGCACCGCGAGCCAGTAGAGGACCTTCAGCAGGATGCGCATCGAGCGAGGCCGACTGCGCTAGGCGGCCGACTGCCGCGGCACGAGCACGGCCCGCTTGAACTCCGCCACCAGCGTGCCGTCCTGCTTGTAGACGCGGGTGTGGACTCGCACGACGCCGCGGTCGGGCTTCGACTCGGAGGGCCGCACATCGAGGACCTCGGACTCGGCGAACAGGGTGTCACCGTGGAAGACGGGGGCCGGGTGCGACAGCTCCTCCGTAGCGAGGTTGGCGATCGCCTTGCCGGAGACGTCCGCGACCGACATCCCCAGCCCCAGCGAGTAGACGAGCGGCCCGACCACGACGTTGCGTCCCTGCTGCGACTCGGCCGCGTAGACGTCGTTGATGTGCAGCGGGTGATGGTTCATCGTGAGGAGGCAGAACTGGTGATCGTCCGCCTCCGTGACGGTCTTGGCCGGCCAGTGCTTGTAGACGGCGCCCACCTCGAACTCCTCGAGGTACCGGCCGTAGGGGCGGGCGCCGGAGGCCTCTCGGTCAGCCTGGCTCGTCTCGACTCCGTCCGCCATCGGGCGGGCAATGCTAACGGGGCGGTAGATTGGCCCGCCCCATGCGCAACCCCCGCGACTTCTTCAGGCCGCTCGCCATCGGGGCGCCGGCGCCGCTCCGCGAAATCCCCTTCAAGCCCTCGCGGATGATCCACTTCCTCGACTTCTCGAACGAGAAGATGGTCGCGAAGGCGCCCGACATCGCGCCGACCGTCGACATCCTGCTCGGCAACCTCGAGGACGCCGTTCCGGTCGATCGCAAGGAGGCGGCGCGTGAGGGCCTGATCAGGGTCGGCCGCGACATCGAGCTTGGGGACACCGCCCTCTGGACCCGGGTGAACGCGCTCGAGAGCCCGTGGGTGCTGGAGGACCTGACGCGGATCGTCGGCGAGATCGGCGACCGCATCGAGGTGGTCATGGTCCCGAAGGTCGAGGGGCCCTGGGACATCCACTTCGTCGACCGCCTCCTTGCTCAGCTCGAGGCGAAGGCGAAGCTCGAGCGCCCGATCCTGGTGCACGCCATCCTCGAGACCTCGCAGGGGGTCGTGAACCTCGAGGAGATCGCCACCGCCAGCCCGCGGATGCAGGGCATGAGCTTCGGGCCGGCCGACCTGGCGGCGTCGCGGCGGATGAAGACCACTCGCGTGGGCGGGGGCCACCCCGGCTACCGGGTGATCGAGGATCCCGATCCCGACGATCCCGAGGCTCCGCGCGCCACCGCGCAGCAGGATCCCTGGCACTACTCGATCGCGCGCATGGTCGACGCCTGCACCTCCGCTGGTCTGCTCCCCTTCTACGGGCCGTACGGGGACATCAAGGACGTACGGGGATGCGAGGCGCAGTTCCGCGCCGCGTTCCTGCTCGGCTGCGTCGGCGCGTGGTCGCTGCACCCTGTCCAGATCGACATCGCGAAGAGGGTGTTCTCCCCCGACCCCGAGGAGGTCAGGTTCGCGAAGAAGGTGATCGAGGCCATACCCGACGGACGCGGCGTCCACATGATCGACGGGAAGATGCAGGACGACGCCACCTGGAAGCAGTGCAAGGTGATGGTCGACCTGGCCGAGGAGCTCTCTCGGCGCGACCCCGAACTTGCCGAGGCGTACGACCTGTGAGGTTCTTCGAGTACGAGTCGCGCGCCATCGTGAAGAAGGCCGGGATCCCGGTCACCGACTACGGCTTCGCCACGACCGCCCAGGAGGCGCGCGAGATCGCGCACCGCATCAGCGGGCCGGTGGTGATCAAGTCGCAGGTGCTGACGGGCGGCCGCATGAAGGCCGGCGGCGTGAAGTTCGCCGACACCCCGGACGAGGCGGCCGACCACGCCGAGGCCATTCTCCGGCTCGAGATCGGCGGCCACATGCCGCGCGGCGTGCTGGTTGATCCGAAGGCCGAGGTCAGACAGGAGTACTACGCCGGCGTGGTCTGGGACGGACTGCGCAAGCGCCCGGTGATGATCTTCTCGCCCGTCGGGGGCATCGACATCGAGCAGGTGGCCGAGGAGCAGCCGGACAAGGTCGGCCGCCGCCACTTCTCGACGATCGAGCCGTTCTCCGACTACATGGCCAAGGAGGCGATCGCCGCGACCGGCGTGACCGGCCGGCAGCTGACGCGCATCACCCCCATCCTCGCCAGCCTGGCGCGCCTCTTCCTGCGGCACGACATGACCCTGGCCGAGGTCAATCCGCTGGGTGAGCTCGAGGACGGGTCATTCGTCGCGCTCGACGCGCACATGGACATGGAGAACGAGGCCCGTCCGCGCCAGAAGGCGCTGCTCGCCGAGCTCGGCGTCGGCGACGAGGAAACGCGCGAGGCGCGCGAGCCCACCGCGTTCGAGCTGGCCGGCGAGGAGGTCGACTCGATGGACCACCGCGGGGTGGCGGGCAACGTGACCGAGTTCGACGGCAACCTCGGTCTCGTGATCGGCGCCGGGGGCGGCTCGCTCACGCTTTTCGACGCCGTCCGCGCGCACGGCGGCCGGCCGGCCAACTACTGCGAGATCGGCGGCAACCCGTCGGTGCGCAAGGCGTGCGGCCTCGCCAAGCTGGTGCTCCAGAAGCCGGGGGTCGAGCGGATCGCGGTGATGATGTCGATCGTGTCGAACACGCGCGTGGACATCGTCGCCCGCGGGGTGATCAAGGCGTGCCTCGAGCTCGGGTACGACCCCGCCGACAAGATCGCGATCTTCCGCATCCCCGGCGCCTGGGAGGACGAGGGCTTCAAGATCCTCGAGAAGTACGGCGTGGAGTACTGCGACCGCTCCGTCTCGATGCACGAGGCGGCGCGGCGGGCGGTGGAGAAGGCGGCGGCCTGATGTCGATCCTGATCGACGCCGACACGACGTTCATCGTCCAGGGCATCACCGGTCGCGAGGCGGTGAACCTCACGCGGGAGTGCCTCGACTACGGCAAGGGCGCGAAGATCGTCGGCGGCGTTACCCCCGGCCGCCTCGGCCGAGAGGTCCACGGCGTGCCGGTCTTCGACACCGTGGCCCAGGCGGTCGCCCACCACGGCGAGCCGATCGACGGCTCCGTGGTCACGGTCCCGCCGGCGTTCACCAAGGACGCCGTGTTCGAGGCCATCACGGGTGGCGTCAAGCTGATCGTGATCGTCACCGAGCGCATTCCCCGCAGCGACGTGGCCCAGATGGTCGAGCTGGCCGCGACGCGCGGCGCCCGGATCATCGGTCCCAACTGCCTGGGGATCATCGTCCCCGAGGTGATCAAGATGGGCGGCATCGGCGGCCCGGCCAAGGACGCCGCCAAGGCCTACAGCCCGGGACCGGTCGGGGTCATCTCCCGTTCCGGCGGCATGACCACCGAGATGTCCTCCACACTGACCGCCGCGGGGCTCGGCCAGTCGACCGCCGTCTCGATCGGCGGCGACGCCATCATCGGCTCGACCTACGCGGAGCTGATGCCCCTGTTCGAGGCCGACGATCAGACGGAGGCGATCGTGATCTACACCGAGCCCGGCGGCCGAATGGAGGCCGAGCTCGCGCGCCACGTGACCGAGCGGAGCGACCGCCCGCTGCCGATCGTGGCGTTCATGGCCGGCCGCTTCATGGACGAGATGCCGGGCATGTCCTTCGGCCACGCCGGAACGATCGTGGAGGGCAGGGAGGATACAGCCGGCGAGAAGATCGCCCGGCTCGCCGCCGCCGGAATCACCGTGGCCGAGGAGATCTCCCAGATCCCCGACCTCGTCAAGCAGCGCCTGGCGGCCGCGGTCTGATGGACGGCCTGTTCATCCGGGTCGAGGTGGCCGATTCGGTCCGCTCGGACGCCGAGCTGGCGCGCAGGCTCGAGGAGGCCTGCCCCGTGGACATCTTCGCCTCCGAGGGCGGCGGCGTTCGAATCGTGGAGGAGAACCTCGACGAGTGCGTCCTCTGCGAGCTGTGCCTCGACGCGGCGCCGCCGGGCGCAGTTCGCGTAGTGAAGCTCTACGACGGCGGCGCCTCGCTCGAGCGCTCGGGTTAGCGCACGCCGGAATCTCACCGAACGTCCCGCATTGCCGCCCATAGGCCGCAGTCCGGGACGCTCGCGGGCTTAGCGACCCCGCAGCAAGCTGCGGAGCTCGCCGATGTCGACCGCGCGGAGAGCGATCGCGAGGGCCGGATAGGCGACGCCCGCCGCGGCGACGAGCACGCCGAGCGGCGCGCCGCCGGCGTCGAGCGCCCAGATCGCGGCGGTCATGATCGCGGCCGCGACCAGCGCACGCGCGAAGCGGCCGAGCTCGGGGCGCAGCCGGAGCCGCTGGAGCACGGCGCGCAAGGCGAGCGCGACGACCATGGCCTCGGTCACGAGCGTGACCCAGGCCGCGGCGATGAACCCAAACGGCGGGATCAACGCGAGGTTGAGCAGGACGTTCACGAGCAGGCCCGTGAGGGCGTAGAGCGCAAGCCGGCGCTGCAGGCCGAGCACGATGACCATGTTGATCGCGAGGTGCCCGAAGGAGATCGCCACGAACGCCCCCATCAGAATGGGCAGCGCGGGGGCGGCGTCGGAGAACTCGCTGCCGAAGAGCAGCCGCACGATGGGCTCCGGGGCGACGATCGTCAGCCCGAGCGCGGGCAGGGCGGCAAGCCAGAGGTACTCCGAGGCGCGCGTGAACAGGCGGTGCAGGCGCTCCGTATCGGTTGCGTGTGCCGCGGCGAGCATCGGGAGCAGGGTCGTGACCACCGCCAGCGGGACGAACTGGGCGCGGTCGAGCACGCGGTAGACCGCGCCGTACAGTCCCGCCTCGACGGCCCCGGCCAGCTCATAGACGAGAACCTGGTCGACCCGCGTGTAGGCGATCGTGAGCAGGGCGGCCCCGGCGAGCGGGAGGGCGGCACGCGCCAGGACCGGCCAGAGTCCTCGGATGCGACGCAGGTCGAGCATTCCGGCGCGCACCGCGAGCGCAAGCTGGAGCCCCGCCGTCGCCAGAGCGATCAGGAGATAGCCGGCGGCCAGGGGGACGAGGCCTCCGTCCTCCACCGCGACGAGCACGACCACGCCGGTCCAGAGAACGCTGTTCAGCGTCAAGATCCCGACCTGCACGTCGTTTCGCACGCGGGCCTGGAAGCCCGCGCGAGACGCGGCCAGACCCCCGGCCAGAATCGTGGCCGAGTAGAGGAGCCCGGCGGCCCGCATGTCCCCATCCTCGGAGACCACGAGCAGGACCCCGCAGCTCACCAGGGTCGCCACGCTCGTGGTGAGTAGACAGAGGCCGAGCTGCGCTCCGAGCCATTGCCGCTCGCTGGCGCGATCGGCGGCCGCTCGCTCCACGGCGACCTGCTCGAGGCTGTAGAGCCCGCTCAGGTAGCCGACGATGTCGACCACGGCGACGATGGTCGACCACTGCCCGAAACGCGCGTCCCCGAGCGTGCGAACCACGAGCAGGGTCGTGAAGATGCCGAGCACCAGGCTGACCGCTCGGGCGACCAACTGAACGGCGACGTCGGCGGTCGCCCGGCGCGCCGTGACGTGGTGCGCGCCGTCGCGCTCCGGCGCGCTCACCTGGGAATGACCTCGCTCAGTGCGATGGCATAGCTTCGCGCCCGGAGCGGTCCGATCGCGGGCTCGCGGCTAGCTTCGGCTGCGTGCGAGCTGGCGCTGGATCACGTTGCCCAGCAGCTTGACCACCCCGGCGTCGCCGCTGACGCGCACATGGCCGCGCTCGTAGGCCTCGACCCAGTCCCGCATCCGTCCGTCGGTGGCGAGCTCGTTGAAGTGCGAGCGGGACAGCGAGATGTCGACGCGGGCGTCGGCGGCGGGATCGCGGTCGATCTTCGGCCCCGGCACCTCCACGCGCCAGATCGGCACGTCTCCGCCGCGCGCGCGAAGCTCGAGCCTCATTACCAGCTTCAGCTGCCCCAGCGCGGGGACCTCGTCCTGAAGGCGCCCGATCGCCTCGCGGATGAGAGACCTGGTGTCGCCCGCGGCCACGCGCGTCTCAGACCTTGTGCCGCTCGAGCAGCTTCTTGCCGATCACCATCCGCTGGATCTCGGAGGTGCCCTCGCCGATCAGGAGCAGCGGCGCGTCGCGATAGAGCCGCTCGATCTCGTACTCCTTCGAGTAGCCATAGCCGCCGTGGATGCGGAAGGCCTCCTCCACGACCTCCTTGCCCGTCTCGGAGGCAAACAGCTTTGCCATGCCGGCCTCGAGGTCGGAGCGCTGGCCGGCGTCCTTCATGCGGGCGGCCTTGAGCGTGAGCAGCCGCGCTGCCTCGACCTTGGTGGCCATGTCGGCGAGCTTGAACTGGATCGCCTGGTGCTTCGCAATTTGGCGGCCAAACGCCTTCCGCTCCTGCGAGTACCTGAGCGCGAGCTCCAGCGCGCGCTGGGCGATGCCGACGCCCCGGGCCGCCACGTTCACCCGCCCGACCTCGAGGGCGTCCATCATCTGCACGAAGCCCTTGCCGAGCCCGGCCTCCTCGCCGCCGAGGATCCGGTCCGCCGGGCAGCGGTAGCCGTCGTACACGAGCTCCGTGGACTCGACGCCCTTGTACCCCATCTTCTTGATCTTCGGGGGGATCGTGAGGCCGGGGGTGTCCTCGGCGCCCGGCTCCTTCTCGGTGATGAAGCAGGTCATCCCCCTGTGCGGCGGATCGGCCTTGGGGTCGTTCTTCATCAGGACGAACACGACGCCGGACAGGAGCCCGTTCGTGACCCACATCTTCTGGCCGTTCAGCTCCCAGTCACCGTCGGCCGTGCGGGTGGCCACGGACTTGATCCCCTGAACATCGGATCCGACCTCGGGCTCCGAGAGCGAGAACGCGGCCCGCAGCTCGCCGACCGCCATTCTCGGCAGGAACTGCTCCTTCTGCTCATCGGTGCCGAACTTCATCAGCAGGTAGGAGCCGATGAAGTGCGTGTTGACGATGCCGGAAACGGAGATCCAGCCGCGCGAGAGCTCCTCCACGATCATCGCGTAGGTCGTCAGGTCGAGCCCCATCCCGCCGTACTCCTCCGGGATGGTCACGCCGAACAGCCCGAGCTCCTTCATGTGCTCGACGACGGCCTCGGGGAACTTGTCCTCGTGGTCGTACTCCTCGGCGATCGGGATGACCTCGTTGTCGACGAACTGCCGGACCATCTCGGTGATGGCCTTCTGCTCGTCGGTCTTCTCGGTGTAGGGACTGGCGGCTACGGCCATCGGTTCGGCGGGCGCTCCTGGACGGTTGACTTGCGAGTCAGCCGAGAATATCGCGGGATCGGGCCCCTAGTACCGGCGTGGGTGGCGCGCCACAAACGCTGCGGACTCTCGCAGCGTGCGGCTCCAGCGCGGGCCGGTGCCCGGGCCGGGGGCGTCCGGGTCGCGCATCGAAGTGTCGAAGCGCAGGCCCGCGACGACGAGGTAGGCGTGGCCGCCGTGGGCGTAGACAGTTATCCACCTGCCGGGTCCGGGAGAGCCCCAGTTCATCATCGCCCCCGACGGCAGCGGCGAGCGCAGGAAGCGGCCGCCGTAAAGCGCGTAGGAGACCGCGCCCGAGCAGTCGTAGCCGGCGTCGAGCCTGCCCTTCACGAACGGCTTGTGGCCGCCGCCGTAGATGTAGGGCTTCTCTACCAGGCGATTGGCCGCCTTGATCACCCGCTTCACGCGCCGCGGGGCAGAGGCGGGTGCGATGACGCGCCCGTTCACCAGCTGGGCCGTCTCGGGCGGCGGAGGCGGCGGCACGAAGGTGGCCCCGCCGGAGCTGGCCGGCGCCACCTGGGCGCCCGCGGTCGGCGCGCCCACGACGCCCGCGAGGCATGCGCCCAGCAAGGCGGCATGCAGCAGCAGCTTGTTCCCTGAGGATGAAGGCATTCTCTTTCGAACGCCTGCGGGGTTAGCTGTCGGGCTCGCGCTGAAAGAGCTCGCGCGCCTCCCCTCAAGGAGGTTCGCCCCGTGGCTCGCACCACTTTGGTTCCCCCGCTCCGCCCCCCGGCGGACTCGGCGTGGCGGGCAAGCTAGCAGATGTTTCGGCGAGGTGAAAGCGGCTGAATCTTTCGATTCAGACGAGCTCGGCCTGAGCGCGGCTCGGCGCCCCCGCCCCGAGGCCCCCGGCCGGGGTGCCGTCGAGCCGCCAGAGCACCCAGCCGATGAGTGCCAGGAGGCCGAGCGCGATCGCCAGCACGAGGAGGTACGCGCCGATCTTCAGCGAGTCCGCGACCCCCTCCTTGCGCTCGCGCTGAAGCAGCTCCACGTCGGGCTCGAAGTCGCGGGTGAAGGTCGCCCGAGCCGGGATCGGCGCCGCCGGGATGGCCCGGTCCCGGGGCATGTAAAGCGGCAGCGCAACCAGCGCGTTGCCGCGGTGCAGCCGAACCAGCGCCTTCCAGCCGTCGTGCACCGGGATCGGCTCGCTGGTGCGGTAGATCCCCTCCCCTGCCCGCTCCAGCGGTTCGACCACGCTGCCGCCGCCCTGCCACGCGGTCACGTTGAAGAACTCGGCGTCGTCCGCGGCGTCGGCGGGGTCGAGGCGGATGGTGGCCTCGACCGCCCGGTCGGGACCGGACGCTACGACGCGGAGGGCGAAGGCGGCGCGGTCCGGACCGTCCGACGAGAGCGGCAGCCCCCAGCCGATCACCGCGCAGATGAGGAGTGCGGACGCGAGCGCGGCCGGCAGCTGGACGGTTCGCGTGCGCCCGCTCAGGGCACCGCCGACAAACCCGCCCAGTGCGCCCGCGGCGACCGCCGTCAGCAGGCCGGCGATCGCCGCCTCCGGCAGCAGCGCCGAGGTCCAGGGGATCGGCATCCAGAGCTGCGACCAGCCCCACTCGGCGGCGAGGCCGACCGTCCCGATCAGGCCGCCCGCGAGCGCGCCGGCGGCCAGCGGGCTGCGTCCCGAGGCGCGCGCGAAGACCGCTTCGACCAGCAGCGCCTCGACGAGGTAGAGAGGGAAATGCGGCGTCGTCTGCCCCCAGACTCCACCCACCATGAGGGCGAGGAAGCCGCGGATCAAGACGAAGCCGGCCATCGCGAGCAGCGCTCCGCCGCGTCCGAGATAGATGCGCGCGGCGACGAGCCCAACCCCGGCGGCGAACATGATCAGCACGGGGTGCAGGACCTGGCGGAACTGGGGCACGCCGAAGTCGAACTCGCCCTGGAACGTCGAGAGGGCCACGAGGAAGCCGCCGACCAACAGGGCGCGGCGAACGTGAAAGGTCAGGGGCGCCCGCGTCCGCTCGGGGTCGCCCCCCAGCGCCGCGTGCGCCTCCGAGATCAGCACCATCCCGCCGAGGACGGCGAGCGACCCGCCGCCGATGAGCATCAGGTGGGTGGGGCCCCACAGGGTGACGTCCTGGCCGAAGAGCCGATGCCAGAGGTCGTCGAGCGGGAAGCCCGTCAGGGCGAAGGCACCGCAGGCCGCGATCATCAGCCCGCCGAGCGGCGCCCACAGGCCGCCACCCAGGTGAACCGCCGTCGCGCAGGGCCGCTGCGGGGACAGCGCAATCGTCAGCGCTCCCGCCAACAGCGTGCCGTAGAGGCCGACCAGGATCAGGTAGTGCGCCGGGTTGGCGAGCGGGCCGGCATCGCGCCCGTTGTCGATGTGCAGCGAGATGTCCCAGTACATGCCGAGCACGGCTGTCAGCAGCGAGGCCGAGAGCAGGACGGAGGGCAGGGCGGCCCAGGCGGGCAGGCCCGTCCGCCGCTCCGCGACGCGGGACAGCCGGTCGAGGGCCCGGATCCTGCCGCTGCGGTGCCCGGCGATCAGGGCGGCGACGAGCGCCGTGACCACGAGCGCCCCCAGCGTGGCGCCAACGGCCTCGCCGGCCGCCGCGCCGCCGGCGGGCTCGTCGCCGGTGGCCTGTGCGAAGGCAGCCTGTGCGCTCGTTGCGGAAATCAGGATTCCGGCCGGCGCGGCCCGGACAATCATCTGCAAACCTCTTCCCCGCATCAAGGCCTTCCTCAGGGCACTACCCGAACCGATCGCAGACTAACTGAACATTCAGTCAGTAGTCTGTGACGCTCATCACACTTCTTCCATGGCGACGACCCCTCGCAAGCGCCTTACCGCCGGTGAGCGCCGCGCCGCGATCCAGAGCGCGGCGCTCGAGGTGTTCGCCGAGCGCGGCTACCACACGTGCTCGATCGACGACATCGCACGCGCGGCGGGAATCTCCAAGGCGCTGATCTACGAGCACTTCGACTCGAAGCAGGAGTTGCACGCCGACCTGCTCGAGTCGCAGGCGAGCGAGCTGTTCCGGCGCGTTTCCGACGCCGCGGAGGCCGTCGAGGCGGAGTCCGGCGCTTCGCGGCTCGAGGCGGGCCTCGAGGCCTTCTTCGGTTTCGTCGAGGAGCGCCGCGACGCCTGGAGCATCCTTTTCCGCGAGACCGCGGATCCCGAGTCGGCGGCGGCGCTCGACCGCGTCCACGCGCAGATCACGGCGCTCGTCGCCGCCCTCATCGCGCAGGACCCGGGCGCGACTCCGCGCGACCAGGAGCACGCCGAAGCCGACCGCGGTATCCAGCTTCTCGCCCAGATGCTCGTGGGCGCCGTCCAATCGGTCGCCAACTGGTGGGCCGACCACACGGAGGTCCGGCGCGAGCGCGTGCTCGAGACGACGATGGAGTTCGCCTGGTTCGGGCTCGAGCGCCTGGGCAGAGGCGAGCGCTGGGCGCGGGGATGAACTTCGTCCGCGACGTCGTCGACGTCGCGGACCCGGCGAGGACGGCGCTGGTCGCGGTCTCCCGCGAGGGCGAGCGCCGAGAGATCGACTTCGGGGAGGTGTGCGATCGGGCTGCCCGGCTCGCGGGGACCCTTGCCGCACGCGGCGTCCGCAAGGGCGACGTCGTCATGACCGTCGTCGGCAATCGCCCGGAGTGGGCCTACGCGATGCTCGCCTGCTGGCGGCTCGGGGCGGTTGCGCAGCCCTGCGCGGAGCAGCTGCGCCCGGCCGACCTGAGCGCGCGGATCGAGTCGGTCGCGCCGCGGGCCGTGATCGCCGACGAGCGCGACGTGGCGCTCGTGGCCGCCGCCGGCTTCGACGGTCCCCTGCTCTCGATGCCCGACCCACGGCTCTTCGACGCCGAGGCGGCGCCGCCCGCCGAGCTGAGCGCGTCGGATCCCGCGCTGATCGTCTTCACCTCCGGCACCGCCGGCAAGCCGAAGCCGATCCGGCACGGGCAGGGCTACCTCGCGGGCCAGCGCGTCCAGGCCGAGCACTGGTACGGCGCCCGCGAGGGCGACCTCTGCTGGTGCACGGCGGCGAGCGGATGGTCGCTGTCGGCGCGCAACGCCTTCGTGGCGGCCTGGCTGCGGGGCGCCGCGGCGCTGATGCACGACGCCCGTTTCGACCCCGATGAGCGCCTCGGCCTCTTAGAGCGGGAGGGCGTCACCGTGCTGTGCATGTCCCCGACCGAGTACCGCGCGATCGCGAAGCGAACCGAGCTGCGGCCGCTGCCCCGGCTCCGGCACGCCGTCGCCGCCGGCGAGCCGCTCAACCCGGAGGTGGTGCGCGCCTGGCAGGAGGAGGTCGGGATCGCGATCCACGACGGCTACGGCCAGACCGAGACCGGCCACCTCACCGGCATGCCGATCGGCCCGCCGGTGCGTCCCGGCTCCATGGGCCGGCCGCTGCCCGGCTTCCGGGCCTGGATCGACGAGGACGAGCTCGTCATCGACCCGCGAACGGTCCCCACTTTTTTCCTCGACGGCCCGCGCGAGCGGCCCTGGCGCACCGGCGACCGCGTGCGCGAGGACGAGGACGGCTACCTCTGGTTCGAGGGCCGGACCGACGACCTGATCATCTCCGCCGGCTACAGGATCGGCCCCTTCGAGGTCGAGTCGGCGCTCGTCTCCCATCCGTCCGTCGCGGAGGCCGCCGCCGTCGCGACTCCGGACGAGGTGCGCGGCCAGGTGGTGCGCGCGGTGGTCGTGCTGCGGGAGGGCTACGCCCCCGGCGACGCGCTGGCAAAAGAGCTGCAGGAGCACGTCAAGTCCGAGACGGCGCCCTACAAGTACCCGCGCATCGTCGAGTTCGCCGGCGAGCTGCCGAAGACTCCCAGCGGGAAGATCAAGAGAGCCGAGCTCCGCTCCGGGTAGCCTCACCTAGATGGCCAACCGCCTGGCAGACGAGACCTCTCCCTACCTCCTCCAGCACAAGGACAACCCCGTCGACTGGTACGCCTGGGGCGAGGAGGCTCTTACACGCGCGCGCGAGGAGGACAAGCCGATCCTGCTGTCGATCGGGTACTCCGCCTGCCACT
>Ga0081538_10004196_pt1 | contig 13366 bp, 10 predicted proteins | sample TabmetS5T2R1_FD_71022 | JGI IMG/M metagenome (GOLD analysis project Ga0081538, IMG submission 71022) | Tabebuia heterophylla rhizosphere microbial communities from the University of Puerto Rico - S5T2R1 | ecosystem: Host-associated > Plants > Roots > Rhizosphere ...
GATCTGCCGAAACAAGTCCGGAGAAGACGACGAGCGCCGTCGGCGCTCGTCAGTCAGTTACTAGCTCTCCCGGTGCCTAGCGGCCAAAACCCCTTGGTACCCCCTTCACCCGCGGTGCGTGCTGCAACACCCGCCACGGGATCGCTTGTCAGCCGTTGACGAAGTGGAAGGTAAGGGAGGAAGCGGAGGTCCTTCACTAGGACATCTGTCCAGGTGGCCGGCCACTCCTATAAAGGAGTCCGGCCGGTCGCCTGCCCGAACGGGCGCAAACCGCTCTAGCGCGAATGGCGCATGTTTCCGGCTGATCGCCGCGCGGTTTAGGCGTCCAGGCGGACCTGGACGGATGGACTAGTCCTCGCGGGCCGGAAACCGGACCACGAAACGGGCGCCGCGGCCGTCGAGCGGCTCCTCGAGCGACACCGTGCCCGAGTGCGAGCCGGCCACCGCGCGCACGATCGAGAGGCCGAGGCCGCTGGAGCCGCTGCGGTCGCCGGCGCCACGGAAGAAGCGCTCGAAGACCTTGTCGTGCAGCTCCGGCGGGATGCCGGGGCCGTCGTCCTCGACGGACAGCACGACCTCGCCGTTGCGCCGCTCCACCGTCGCCTCGACCGCGGTCCCCGGATCGGTGTGCCGGAGCGCGTTCTCGAGCAGGTTGAGCGTCATGCGGTGGAGCTCGTCGCGCGCGCCCTCCATCTCGGCGCCGGGCGGCGCACTGACGCTGATGTGGTGGCCGCCGGCGACCGGCTCGAGCTCGCCGGCCGCCTCGGTGACGACCTCGGAGAGATCGAGCGGAACGTGCGCGGCCACCCGGCCGGCGTCCGCACGGGCGAGCAGCAGCAGGTCGGCGACGAGTCGCCGCATCCGGCGCGACGAGCGCAGGGCGGAGGCGGCGGCCTCGCGCGACTCGCCCTCGAGCTCCATCTCGAGCAGCTCCAGGTTCGCCAGCACCGAGGTGAGCGGCGTCCGCAGCTCGTGCGACGCATCCGCGATGAACTCGCGCTGGCGCGCCAGTGCCGCCTCCGTCTCGCTGCGCGCCTCGTTGAGCGAGTGGAGCATGTTCTCGAGCGTCAGCGCCAGCTCGGACACCTCGTCGCGCGACTCCGGGTGCGGGATCCGCAGCGACGGGTCGCGCGTGCGCGCGATCTCCTGCGCCGTGTCGGTCAGCCGCGTGATCGGGGCCATCGCGCGCCGGGCGGTGGCGAGACCGGCGAGCAGCGCGAGCGCGGAGCCGGCCAGCACGCCCAGGCCGAGGAACACGCGCACGCGGTTCGCCGTCGCCTTCGCGTCCGACAGCTTGCGGGCGTACTGGACGTAGATCGTCAGCGTCGGGAGCTGGATCGGGCGCGACTCGATCCGGTAGCCCTTCCACTCCTGCGTCGCCTTGCGCGGCGGCAGCAGGTAGGGAGCGTTCTCGGTCGCGTTCAGGACGTAACCGTCGCTCGTGACGAGGCGGATGATCGCGTCGTCGCTCGCGGCATAGGCATCAAGGTCGGGCGAGTCCTTCGAGAGCGGCCTGAACTCGTAGCGGATGACGCCACTCTCCTCGATCGTGTGCCGCGGCCGCACCGAGCGCTGCAGCTCGTTGGCGGCGCTGGCGACCTCGCGGTCGAAGTCCGATTTGATCTCGCGCGTCGTCAGCACGCCGACGATCGTCGCGAAGCCGAGCAGGATCACCAGCGTGAGCAGCGCGGATCCGCCGGCGAGCCGCCAGCGGATCGGCAGCCGCCTATACGCGGAGGACGTAGCCTGCGCCGCGGACCGTATGAAGGAGCCTGGGCTCGCCACCGGCTTCCAGCTTCCTCCGCAGGTTGGACACGAACACCTCGATCGTGTTCGTGATCGAGAACGGGTCGTAGCCCCAGACCTCGTCGAGCAGCTTCTGGCGCGAGATCACGAGGCGCTCGTTGCGCATCAGGTACTCGAGCAGCTCGAACTCGCGCTGGGTCAGCTCGATCGAGCGCTCGCCGCGGTGCACCTCGTGGGTGTCGGGGTTCAGCGTGAGGTCGCCGACCCGCAGCGGGGCCATGCCGCGCGGCGGCCGCCGGCGCAGCAGCGCGCGCAGCCGCGCGAGCAGCTCCTGGCGCTCGAACGGCTTTACGAGGTAGTCGTCGGCGCCGACGTCGAGGCCCTCGACGCGCGAATCGAGCGCATCGCGTGCGGTCAACATCAGGATCGGCGTGTCGTCCTCGTCCTTGCGCAGCCGGCGCGCAACGTCGATGCCGTCCATGCGCGGGAGCCCGAGGTCGAGCACCATCACGTCGGGCAGGAACGCGTGCACCTCGTCGAGCGCGGCGACGCCGTCGCCCGCGAGCCGCACCTCGTAGCCCTCCAGCCGCAGCGCGCGCTGGAGCACCTGGGCGATCTCCTGGTCGTCCTCGACGACGAGGACGCGCACGGGCCGGTCGGATGCCTCCATATCCAGGAAAGAGTAGGGCTTGGCCGCCGCTGACCGGCGCAGGGGATACGGGGCGCGCGTCGAACACGGTCCGCGACGCATGCCGCCGCCCGCACGCCGCAAGCCGCGCGCCCGACGCCCCGCGCCGCAGCCGGCGTGGTGGGCGCGCGTGCGCGTGCCGGCGCTCGAGCAGCGCCACTGGGATCTGTTCGGCTTGGCGCTCGTCGCGCTCGCGGTCTTCCTTGCGTTCCTCGTGTACCTCGGCTGGGACGGGGGCGAGGCTGGCGGCTGGCTCGCCGACGGGCTGCGCCGGCTCGTGGGCGCGATGCACTACCTCGTTCCCGTCGTCCTGCTGGCGGCCGGCGCGGTGCTCGTGCTCCGTCCGGTGCTGCCGGCAGTGCGCCCGTTCCGCGCCGCGGCGGCGTGCCTGTTCCTCGCCGGCTGCCTCGGGCTGGCCGCGGGAACGCTCGGTCTCGGCAGCGGCACCGAGGTCGAGGACAACGGCGGGCTCGTGGGCGAGCGGCTGCACGACCTGCTGTCGACGCTGCTCGGCGACGTCGGCTCGCACATCGTGGCGGTGTTCCTGTTCCTCGCCGGCGTGCTGCTGTTGACCGGCGCGAGCGTGGCGGGCGTGCTCAAGGCGACGGGGGACTCGGTCAGCACGACGGGCCGCAGGCTGCGCGAGGGCGCCGAGCCGGTCCGCACGGCGGTCGCGCGGCGCCGTAGCCCGCGCGACGAGCTGGCCGAGATCGAGACGGCCGAGATCGCCGTCGTCAAGCAGGACTTCTGGTCGGGCTCCGAGCGCTTTCCGGACCTCTACGACCAGGGCGCCGACGAGCCGGAGCCGGAAGCCGAGGCGTCCGCCCCCGCCGCGGAGGACGACGAACCGCGCCTCGCCGAGGACCCCGAGACCGACGAGCCCGGCGTGATGCGCGGGGCGACCGAGGTCGACCCGAAGGACCTCACGCCGCAGGGCCGCCTGCGCCGCTCGGTCACCGAGTCGCCCGACTTCGTCTGGACCGTGCCCGACGCGCGCTTCCTGACCCGCTCGGCCGCCGACGCGAGCAAGCCCGACACCGTCGGCCAGGAGAAGATCGCCGCCCAGCTCGTCGAGGCGCTCGGCCACTTCGGCGTCGAGGCGCGCGTGATCGGGATGGTCGCCGGGCCGCACATCACGCGCTACGAGCTGCGTCTCGCCCCGGGCACCAAGGTCGGCAAGGTCGCCCAGCTCAAGGACGACCTCGCGTACGCGCTCGCCGCGTCCGACATCCGCATCCTGGCGCCGATCCCCGGCAAGCAGGCGGTCGGGGTCGAGGTGCCCAACGTGCGCCGCCGGATCGTCCACCTCGGCGACGTCATGCAGCCTCCGCCGGAGGGCTGGTCACCGCTGACCGTCTGGCTCGGCAAGGATGTCGCCGGCCGCTCGATCGGCGCCGACCTCGCCAAGATGCCGCACCTGCTCGTCGCCGGCACGACCGGCGCCGGCAAGTCCGGCTGCGTGAACGCGATGCTTGCCTCGATCCTGCTGCGCGCGACGCCGCACGAGGTGCGGCTCGTGCTCGTCGACCCCAAGCAGGTAGAGCTCAACCACTATGACTCGATCCCGCACCTGCTCACGCCCGTGATCACGTCGCCGAAGCAGGCGGCGGTCGCGCTCCAGAACCTCGTGCGCGAGATGGAGCAGCGCTACTCGTACATGGCGCTGGCGCGAACGCGCAATCTGATCGAGATGAACAAGGTGCGCGAGCGGCGCGGCGAGCCGGCGCTGCCGTACGTGCTGTGCGTGATCGACGAGCTGGCGGACCTGATGATGGTCGCGCCGGCCGACGTCGAGGACTCGATCATCCGGCTCGCGCAGAAGGCGCGCGCCGTGGGGATCCACCTCGTGCTCGCGACGCAGAGCCCGCGTGTCGACGTGATCACCGGCATGATCAAGGCGAACGTGCCGAGCCGGATCGCCTTCTCGGTGTCGTCGCAGACAGACTCGCGCGTGATCCTCGACCAGAACGGCGCCGAGACGCTGCTCGGTCAGGGCGACATGCTCTTCTCTCCGGTCGGCTCGTCGCGGCTGCAGCGGATCCAGGGCGCCTACATCGACGAGGAGCAGATCGGCAAGCTGACCGAGCAGTGGCGCCGCCAGGGCGAGCCGGAGTTCCGCGAGGAGCTGCTCGAGGCGGTCGAGGAAGACGTCGTCGACGGCGGCGGCGAGGACGGCTTCGATCCCGACGAGGACCCGCTGCTGGGCGACGCGATCCGGCTCGTGGCCGAGATGCAGACGGCGTCGACGTCGATGCTGCAGCGGCGGCTACGGCTCGGCTACACGCGCGCGGGGCGGCTGATCGACATGCTCGAGCGGCGCGGCGTGATCTCCGGCTACGAGGGCTCCAAGCCGCGCCAGGTGCTGATCACCGAGGCCGACGTGGCGCGCGTGCTGGCGTCGCTCGAGCAGCGCGGCGACAGCGTGCCGGTGCCGGACGACGAGGACGGGGATGGGGCCGGACTAGGCTAAGGGCCGCGGATGCCGGAGATCGGGGACCAGCTGCGCGAGACGCGCATGCGCAACCGGATCGACATCGCGGACGTCGAGGCGGCGACGAAGATCCGGGCGAAGTACCTGCGCGCGCTCGAGAACGAGGAGTGGGACCTGCTCCCCGGGCCCACGTTCGTCAAGACGTTCCTGCGCACGTACGCCGACTACCTCGGCCTCGACGCGCGCAACCTCGTCGAGGAGTACCGCGCTCGGTACGAGCGCCCCGCGGCGCAGGAGCTGACGCCGTTCGGCACCAACCTCGGCGGCCGGCGCGCGCGGCCGCGGCGGCCGGTGTTCGCGCCCTGGATGGCCGTGCTGGTCGGCATCGTCGCGCTCGTCGCCGCGCTCTATGCGCTCGGCACGTGGGGCGACGATCCCGAGGAGGAGGCGCAGCGGCCGGCGTCGACGCCGCAGCCCGCCGCCGACCCGAGCGACGAAGGCCGCAAGGAGCGCAAGCGCAAGCGGGACCCCAAGCCCAAGGTCGCGCGGCTGCAGATCCAGCCCACCGGGCCGGTCAGCGTGTGCCTCGAGAACGCCGCTGGCGAGCCGCTGATCGGCAACCTGACGCTTGACGCGGGGCAGGACTCGGAGACGTTCCGCAGCAAGCGCTTCCGCGTCTCCTTCGGCACCGGGGCGGCGGTCATGCGCGTCGGCGGCAGGGAGTACGACGTCTCCGACGACGCGCCGATCGGTTACGAGATCCGGCCCGGCCGCAGGCCGCGGGCGCTCCCCGAGGAGGAGCGCCCGACGTGCGACGGATGATCCGCGCCGGCATCGTCGTGACGGGCACCGAGGTGCTGGCCGGCATCATCGCCGACCGCAACGGCCCGTGGCTGTCCGAGCGCCTGCGCGAGCGCGGGATCCAGCTCGCGCACATCCTGGTCGTCGGCGACCGCCGGGCCGACCTGCGCGCGGCGCTCGACTTCCTCTCGGACCTGGACCTCGTGATCACGTCGGGCGGGCTCGGTCCGACCGCGGACGACCTGACCGCCGAGGTGGTCGGCGAGTTCGCCGGGCGGCCGATGGTGCTCGACGAGGCGCTCGAGGAGCGGATCCTCGCGATCCTGCGGCGCTTCCGCGCCCGCTGGCGGAACTACAGCGACGAGGCGCTGCGGGCGGGCAACCGCAAGCAGGCGATCATCCCGGAGGGCGCGTCGATCCTCGAGCCGGTCGGTACGGCGCCGGGGCTGATCGTGCCGACGCCCGGTCCGCTGGTCCTGGTCCTGCCGGGGCCGCCCGGCGAGCTGCAGCCGATGTGGGAGACCGCGACGGAGACCGAGCCGCTGCGCGCGCTGCTGGCGCGCGCCGGCGCGCTCGAGCAGCGGATGCTGCGGCTGTTCGGCGTGCCGGAGTCCGAGATCGCGCTGACGCTGCGCGCGCTCGAGCAGGACGGGGTGCCGCTCGAGCGGCTGGAGATCACCACGTGTCTGCGGCGCGGCGAGATCGAGATCGCGACGGTCTTCGCCCCGGAGGCCGAGGCCGACTACGAGGCGCTCGCTGCCGGCGTGCGCGCGCGGCACGGGGACAGCCTGTTCTCCGAGGACGGCTCGTCGATCGACGAGCTGGTCGCTGGGCTGCTCGCCGACCGCACGATCGCGGTCGCGGAGTCGTGCACCGGCGGGCTGATGGCGGGCCGGCTGACCGACCGCGCCGGCTCCAGCGCGTATGTGCTCGGCGGCCTCGTCGTCTACTCCAACGGCGCCAAGACGGCTTTCGCCGGCGTGCCGGCGGAGCTGATCGAGCGCCACGGCGCGGTCTCACCCGAGGTCGCCGCGGCGCTGGCGGACGGGGCGATCGCGCGCTTCGGCGCCGAGCTGGGGATCGGCATCACGGGCGTCGCCGGGCCGGGCGGCGGTAGCGCCGAGAAGCCGGTCGGGCTCGTGTGCTTCAGCATCGCCCACGCGGGCGGCGAGCGGATCGACCGCACGCTGCAGCTGCCGGGCGACCGCGCGATGGTGCGCGAGCGCGCCACGACGGTCGCGATGCACCTGCTGCGGCGGCTGCTGCTGTCGCTGGCGCGATGAGCGTCCGGCTGTTCGTCGCGCTCGACCTGCCGGACACGGCGCGGGCCGCGCTGGCGCGGTTCCGCGACGCCGCCGCCGATCCGGCCGTATGGCGGCCGCTGGACGAGGCGCAGTTGCACGTGACGCTCGCGTTCCTCGGATATCGCGATGAAGCAGACGTCGAGCGGGTGACCGGCGTGCTGCGCGAGCTGACGCCATGGCACCCGGCAGCGCTGCGGTTCCACGGTGGACTGCTGTTGCCGCCGCGGCGGGCGCGCGTGCTGACCGTCGCGCTGGCCGACCCGGACGGAGCGGTCGCGGCGCTGCAGGCGGACGTGAGCGACGGGCTCGCCGCGGCCGGGCTGTACGAGCCGGAGAAGCGCCCGTTCCGCGCGCACGTCACGGTCGCGCGGCTGCGGCCGGGCGCGCGGCCGCCGCGGCGGCTCGAAGTAGAGCCGGAGCGGCTGTCGTTCGCCGCCGGTCCGGTCACGCTCTACCGCTCCCGGCTGCAGCGCGGCGGCGCCGTCTACGAGCCGCTCTTCGCACGGTCCGGCTGAGCGTGGATCCGCCGATTCTCGCGGCCCCACGATGATCGACGGATCCGGGGTGACGCACTACATTCGGGCGGGGATGCGGGCGATCACGACAGCGGCGCTCGCGATCGTGGCGCTGCTGGCGCTGAGCGCTCCCGCCGAGGCGCGTTTGCGCTGGGAGCGCTGCGCGGGCGAGGCGGACTGCACGCGCGTCCGGGTGCCGCTCGACCGCTCCGGCGGCATGCCCGGCAGCGTCAGCTTGCGCGTCATCAGGCTGAGCTTCGCCCGCCGCGGCAGCGGTCACCTGATGTACCTCTCCGGCGGCCCGGGCGGCGCCGGGATCCCCGAGATGCTCAGCGTGCTGCTCGAGGTGCCCGAGCTGGCGTCGCGCTACACGGTGATCGGGTTCGACCAGCGCGGCACCGGCCGCAGCGGGCTGTTGCGGTGTCCCGAGCTCGAGCGCGACGGCCGGCTCCGGTCGACCGCGGCGGCGGAGCAGTGCGCGCGCCGGCTCGGTGCGCGGCGCTCGTTCTACACGACGCCCGACACGGTCGCCGACATGGAGGCGATCCGCCAGGCGATCGGCGCGCCCAAGCTGACGCTGTTCGGCATCTCCTACGGCACCGAGCTGGCGCTCGCTTACGCGCGCGCGTATCCCGCACACGTGGAGCGCCTGATCCTCGACTCGGTCGTCGACCCCGACGAGAGCGACGCGTTCGGCCTCGCCGGCTTCCGCGCGATGGGCCCGTCGCTGGCGTCGCTGTGTCCCGAGGGCTGCCGTGGGCTTACGTCCGATCCCCGCGCCGACCTGTCCGCGCTGACGGCGCAGCTGCGCGCGGCGCCACTGCGCGGCTCCTGGTACGACCGGCGCGGGCGGCGCCACTCCGGCACGCTGCGCCCGACCGCGATCGCCGACCTGCTCTACGACGCCGACTACAACCCGGCGCTGCGCGCGGGCGTGCCGACGGCGGTGCGTGCGGCGCTCGCCGGCGACGCGGCGCCGCTGCTGCGCCTGCTGGCGGCGGGGCGCTCGTACGCGCTGCCGACCCACCCGCGGCTGTTCTCCGCCGCGCGCTACGCCACGGTCTGCGAGGAGACGCCGCTGCCGTGGCCGCGCGGGACGCCGCTCGAGGACCGCTTCCACATCGCCCGCGAGAACGCGCTCGCGCTGCCGCCCGCCGCCTTCGCGCCGTTCGACGCCGAGGTTGCCTACGCCGACGAGATCGACCTCTGCCTGCGCTGGCCGGATCCCGCCAGGCCGCCGCAGCCGGGCGGCGGCGCGTACCCGGCGGTGCCGGCGCTGCTGCTGCAGGGGCAGGAGGACCTGCGCACGCCGCCGGAGGTGTCCGCGCACGTGGCCACGCTCGTGCCCGGCGCGCGCCGCGTCGTGCTGCCGGGCGTCGGGCACGCGGTCATCGGCGCGGATCCGAGCGACTGCGGCCGCCGGCAGCTGCTGCGCTTCGTCGCTGGGAGGGAGATCCGGCCGCACTGCCCGCGCGTGGCGACGGACGTGCCGGCCACGGGCGTGCCGCCGGTCTCGTTCGCGGCGCTGGCCCCGGCCGCGGGCCTGGACGGGCGGGTGGGGAGGACGGTCAGCGCCGTCGACGCGACGCTCGACTGGCTCGACTTCGCCGTCTCGCCGGCGCTCGACGGCGGGGAGAGCGGCGGCGGCCTGCGCGGCGGCACGTTCACCCACCGCGGCCGGCTGGAGCTGCGCGGGGTCGTGGTCGTGCCGGGCGTGCGCGTGAGCGGGGCGGAGGCGCGGTCGGGGACGCTGCGGTTGCGCGTGCGGGGTTCGGAGGCCGCCCGTGGGAAGGTGCGGGTCACGCGCCGCGGGCGGCTGACCGGCCGGCTCGGCGCGCGGCGGGTGACCGCGCAGCTGGCCAATCGCCCGCCGCGGCCGCTCGGTATCGGCGCTCGCATGGCGCGCATCGCGACGGCGGGTATCTAGGGGCGGGCTCTCTTCGAGGCGGCAGATTCGAGCCCGCCTACCGGTTCACGCTCGACATGTCGGCGTAGCGGGCGCCCGCCGCGCGGGCGTCGTCGAGCGCGGCCAGGTCGTCCTCGGTCAGCTCCACATCGACCGCGGCGGCGTTCTCCTCGAGGTACGCGCGCCGCTTCGTGCCCGGGATCGGCACGACGTCCTCGCCCTGCGCGAGCACCCAGGCGAGCGCGATCTGCGCCGGCGTCGCGCCCTTCTCCGCCGCGAGCGCGTCGATCCGCTCGACAATCGCGACGTTCGCCTCGAGGTTGTCTCCCTGCAGGCGCGGCTGGAAGCGGCGGAAGTCGTCGTCGGCGAGCTGGTCGAGCGACCGCAGCTTGCCGGTCAGAAACCCGCGGCCGAGCGGGCTGTAGGCGACGAAGCCGATGCCGAGCTCGCGCAGCGTGGGGAGGATCTGCGCCTCCGGTCCGCGCTCCCAGATCGAGTACTCGGTCTGGAGCGCGGAGATCGCGTGCGTCGCATGCGCGCGGCGGATCGTCTCCGGCGCCGCCTCGGACAGCCCGAGGAAGCGGACCTTGCCCTCCGCGACCAACTCGCCCATCGCGCCGACGGTCTCCTCGATCGGCGTCTTCGGGTCGACGCGGTGCTGGTAGTAGAGGTCGATGTGGTCGATGCCGAGGCGCTGCAGGGAGTCCTCGCAGGCCTGCTTGACGTACTCCGGCGAGCCGTCGATGGCGCGCGCGTGCGCGTCGTCGGGGTCGCGCACGATGCCGAACTTCGTCGCGACCACGACGCCGTCGCGCCGGTTCGCGATCGCGCGGCCGAGGAGCCGCTCGTTGGTGTGCGGGCCGTACATGTCCGACGTGTCGAGGAACGTGACGCCGAGCTCGAGCGCGCGCTGGAGCGTCGCGATCGACTCGGCATCGTCGCCCGGGCCGTAGAAGTCGGACATGCCCATGCAGCCGAGCCCCTCGCGGGACACGGTCAGGCCCTGGCTTCCGAGTTGGACGGTTTCCACTTTGCTGCTCCTTTCCGCGGAGGATCGTGGGCGCCGCGGCGCCGCTCATCTCATCCGGGCGCCTGCGCCCGTCATCTCGTCTCAGTCGCCGGCTCGCCGAGTCGCGCTCGGTAGAGGTCGATCTTGTGGTCGATCGCCTCGAGGTTGCTGCGCATCGCCTCGAGCTGCTCGAGCACCGCGGCGCGGTGGGCCTCGAGCAGGGCGAGCCGCTCGGCCTCGTTGCCGTCGCCGGCGCGCACCAGCTCGGCGTAGTCGCGCATGCGCCGGATCGGCATGCCGGTCGAGCGCAGCTTGGTGAGCAGGACGACCCAGCGGATCTCGTCGTCGCTGTAGCGGCGGTGGCTCGAGGAGGCGCGGCCCACGCGGTCGAGCATCAGCCCCGCGCGCTCGTAGTAGCGCAGCGTGTGGGCGCTCACGCCGGTGACGCGCGCGGCGTCGGAGATGCTGAGGGCGTCGGCGACTGTCATGCCGACCACACTAGGACTTCGAGCGCGCTCTAAGTCAAGCGCTTCACGAACTCGGCACGAAGTCGTCACATCCGCGCGTTGTCCCGTGCGCCCCGCTCCCGCAGGCTGTCGGTTCCGTCCGACCGCAGCCGCATCATCCCTCAACCGTCGACCCGCTCGACTCGCCCAGCCACCCCTTGAGCCCTTCGACCTCATCCCGTTCTCGAGCCCTTCGACCTCATCCCGTTCTCGAGCCCTTCGACCTCATCCCGTTCTTGAGCCGCAATAGAGGAGCACTGTCCAGATGAGCCAGGATCCGGCCGCCAAGGCCCGCGACACCGCCTTGCAGGGCGCCCTTGCGCAGATCGAGCGCGAGTTCGGCAAAGGCACGGTCATGCGCATGGGCGACGAGGGGGCGCAGGTCCGCGTCGAGGCGGTGCCCACGGGCGCGCTCTCGCTCGACCTCGCGCTCGGCATCGGCGGCATGCCGCGCGGGCGGATCGTGGAGGTCTTCGGCCCGGAGTCATCGGGCAAGACGACGCTCGTCTACCACGTGATCGCCGAGGCGCAGAAGCTCGGCGGCGTGTGCGCGTTCATCGACGCCGAGCACGCGATGGACCCGCTGTACGCGCAGAACCTGGGCGTGAACATCGACGAGCTGCTGGTCTCCCAGCCCGACTACGGCGAGCAGGGGCTCGAGATCGCCGACATGCTCGTGCGCTCCGGCGCGGTCGACGTGGTCGCGATCGACTCGGTGGCGGCGCTGACGCCGCGCGCCGAGCTCGAGGGCCAGATGGGCGACCAGACGGTCGGGGTCCAGGCGCGGATGATGAGCCAGGCGATGCGCAAGCTCGCCGGCAACCTGAACCGCACCCAGACGCTCTGCCTGTTCGTCAACCAGATCCGCGAGAAAGTGGGGGTGATGTTTGGCTGTTTTTCATACCAGTCACGCGTCCTGCTCGCGGACGGCAGCACCGAGATGATCGGCAAGATCGTCAACCAGCGCATGCCGGTCGAGGTCATGTCGATGGACCCCGAGACTGGGAACATCACGCCGAAGCGGATCGTCGAGTACTACAAAAACGGCGCGACCGACGATTGGCTGCGGTTCGAGGTCGCGGGCGGTCGGGGCCGGCACTACATCACCTGCACGCCCAACCACGTCATCTTCACGCCGAAAGGCGAGCGGCACGCGGACGAGATCGAGGAAGGAGACGAATTGCTCGTCGCGGTCAAGCACTATGACCTACGCGACGATCAGCGCCAGCTCATTCTCGGCAGCCTGCTTGGTGACGGCTCGCTGCGCTTCGCCTCGGATCACAACGCGCGCTTCCGTGTCGGTCACGGAGCTAGGCAGCGGGCGTACATGGAGTGGAAGCACGAGATGCTGGCGCCGTTCGCGAACAAGATCGGCGCCACCGGTAAGGGCTTCGGCTTCGACACCATCCCGATGCACCAGCTCGCCTGGCTGCACGAGGCGGTCTACGCCAAGGAGGGTGGGCGGACGGTCAGCGACGAGGTTATCTCTCAGCTCGACGCTCGTTCGATCGCCGCTTGGTACTGCGACGATGGCTCGTTCTCGGGCCACTACAAGAGGTGGGGGCACGGCAAGGCCGAGATCGGCTGCAAGGCGCTGTGCGCAGCGGACAAGGAGCGCCTCGCGGACCGGTGCGAGCAGCTCGGCATGGGCCGGCCCACCGTCCAGGAGCGGACACTTCTGTTCAGCGGCGAGCGAACGCGGATGCTGCACGAGCGGATCGCGCCGTACGTGCATCCATCGCTCGACTACAAGCTCCACCCGGAATTCCGCGGGCGGTTCGTGTGGGACCCCGACACGAGCGACGCACACCTCAACGGCACGCGCCTGAAGTCGCGCACCAGCCTGCGTCCGGTGCCGATGAAGGTCCTGCGCAAGTACCCGGTCAAGCCGCAGAATCCGACCCGCTTCGACCTCCAGATCGAGGGCAACCACACCTACCTGGTGGACCACGTCGTCGTGCACAACTCGCCCGAGACCCAGCCGGGCGGCCGCGCGTTGAAGTTCTACTCGTCGCAGCGGCTCGACATCCGCCGGATCGAGACGCTGAAGGACGGCACCGAGGCGGTCGGCAACCGCGTGCGCGTGAAGGTCGTCAAGAACAAGGTCGCGCCGCCGTTCCGCCAGGCCGAGTTCGACATCGAGTTCGGCAAGGGGATCTCGACGTCGGGCTGCATCCTCGACCTCGGGCTCGAGCACAACGTGGTCACGAAGTCGGGCTCGTTCTTCTCCTACGGCGACGAGCGGCTCGGCCAGGGCCGCGGCAACGCGAAGGCCTATCTCGACGAGCACGTCGAGGTGGCCAAGGAGATCGAGTCCAAGATCTATGCCGCGCTCGGCATCGGCCAGGACCTCGTGACCCCGATCGAGCGCGACGAGACGGTCGACTCGATCGCGGCCGCGGAAGCGGCGGCAGCCGCGTGATGGCCGGCGCCGCCATCACCGCCGCGTCCGGCCGCCGT
>Ga0081538_10004197_pt1 | contig 13365 bp, 12 predicted proteins | sample TabmetS5T2R1_FD_71022 | JGI IMG/M metagenome (GOLD analysis project Ga0081538, IMG submission 71022) | Tabebuia heterophylla rhizosphere microbial communities from the University of Puerto Rico - S5T2R1 | ecosystem: Host-associated > Plants > Roots > Rhizosphere ...
CGCCCTTCGGGCTACGGCGCGGCAGCGCGTAAGCGTGTGCGGAGGGTTAAGCCCGGCTTCGCCCTTTGGGCTACGCCGGGCACCACGCTTCGACTTCGGCTCTTGCGCGGCTGCGCCACGCGTAGCCGAAGGCGAAGCGTGGTGGGCGCTATAGGGATTGAACCTATGACCTTCCCCGTGTGAAGGGGACGCTCTCCCGCTGAGCTAAGCGCCCGGTCGCAAGCCCGCGATTTACGAAGCGCGGGGGTAGGGTGTCAAGCAAGGACGTACGGTCTTTTTTCGCTGGTCCTACCGCGCCTGCTGCGCGCGAGAGGCCTGATTCTGCAGGGCGCGGATGCGGTCAGCCAGCGTGCCCCTGGTCGCTGACGGCGTAATGCTCGGCGCCGGCTCTGCCGTGACCGGCTTGTTGGCGTTTGCGGCGTTCGGAACGGCACCGTTGGCGGCCGCGGCCTTGCCCTGTGCATAGCTCTGTTCCGGCGTGCGCGCCTCGACCGCAAGAATCGCCTCGATCGGCGAATCCGGACCTTCGAGGGTGATCGCGAGCTTTGCGACCTCGGCTGCGATGTCGTTGATGCGCTCGCGCAAGACTGCGTTTTCCATCCGTTCGGTGGCCCACGACGATTCGGCCTGCGCCTTGATCGCGTTCAGCTCGCGCTGCATCCCGCCGCGCTCCTCGCGCGCGGCGGTGAGCTGCTCCTCCAGCCGCGCCTTCTCCATGCGGAGTTTCTCGAATGCCGGCGAGCTTCCCGGCGTCGAGGCTACCTGCTCGCGCAGGCTTTGTTCGGTCGCTTGCAGGCTCTCGAGCTGCTGGCGAAGCTGGTGGTTTTCCATGCCGCGTTCGGCCAGCATTTTGCCTTGCACGGCGAGGCGGTTCTCGAGATCGCTCGCGCGAGCCCCGAGCAGCTCGGCTTCCTTGGTCTGCGCGATCAGCTGCTTTTCCAGATCGTTGACGCGCTGCGCGAGATTTTCCACGCGCTCGCGCGCCGCGTTCAGGTCGCGCGTCGCGTTGGTCGATTCATCGCGCTGCAGGGCGAGCTTTTGCTGCGCTTCGGTGAATTCGCGTTCGGCGTCGTTGACGCGCTGCTGCAGGGCGAGGATCTGAGTATTGACGGCGGCGAGCTCGACCTGGCGCGCTTCGGCAACCTGCGAGCGATCCGCCAGTTCGGATCCGATCTTGGCCAGTTCGTTCTGCTTGTCGGACAATTTCGTCTCGGCATCGCGCAGCGACTGCGTCTTCGCCGCGAATTCCTCTTCCGTCGCACGCAGTTGGTCCTTCACGGCCTTCTCGCGGGCCTCGAGCTGGAAGATGGTGGCGTTCTTCTCGCCGAGCTCGAACTTCATGCGGTTGATTGCGTCGGTCTTCTTGCCGAGCTCCGCAAGCTGGGTGGTGGTCTTGGCCTTCAGCTGATCGACGCTCATCTCGAGCCGCCGTGCCGACATCGCGAATTCCGCGCGAAGCTGATCCTTGTCGGCCTGGATTTCCGCCATCGACAACGGCGTCGCGGCTTCCAGCCGCTTGGTCGTCAGCCGCACCGCGCGGCCGTGCACCAAAGGCATGATGGCGAGCCCGAGCAGGGTGGAAACCAGAAAACCGATCGCGAAATACATGATCGGCTCGACCATGGCGCACTCCGACAAATTAAGAACTTCGTTACCATGCCATGGAGCGCGACCCGAACGCCAGCCGCACCGCGAATTAACCTAAATCGGCGTCGGAAATGGTCGTCAGGGTTTTCGGGGGCGGCCTGCAGGCTCGCCTAGAAGGGATTCCAGGTCGCCGTCGGGGTGAACTTGAGATAGCCAATATTGGCCCCAAGTCTTAGGCCGACCCCGGACCGGATCGGCACCACAACAATGTTGTTGGCGGTCAGCGCCGTCATGCCGAAGCCGCCGACGAAATAGGCCGATCCGTCGATGCCCGCGAAGCGCTGGTAGATCGCACCGGTTGCCGGCAGGTTGTAGACCAGCATCATGGTGCGGGCGCCGTCGCCACCCCAGTCGAAGCCGACCGACGGGCCCTGCCAATAGACGCGCAGGTCGCCGGCGTTCTTGGTGTAGAGTGTGCCTTCGCCATACCTGAGGCCTGCGACGAAAGCGCCGCTGCCTTCTTCACCCAGCACATAGCCGTTCGGGAGGCCCCAGTTGCTCACGGCGCGTTCGACGACCGAGGCGAGCCCTCGCGAGACGTTGCCAAAGAACTGGTGGCCGGCACTGACGATCTCGTCCGGCGAGAACGTCTGATTGGGATTTTGGCCCTGACGCGGGCCGCCCTGGATGGTTCCTTGGGCGGCGGCAGGCAGTGCGCCGGCCAGCAGAGTTGCGACCATGACCGCAGCCAGGCGCATGACTAGTCTCATGAAAGGGGTCCCCTCGTTTGCAAACACGTCATTTCAAACCGACACTTAACCGGAAAATGACTCTAACCCCACTAAGAATGCAGAATTCGTCCCGAATCGAGCTTTTATCGGCATCAAGTATGACGTTACGGCGGCAGGAAAGAAGAGGTTCCACAGGTTGGGGCGTGGCCGCATGTCTCTTCGCGCTCTGCGTCTCAGGTATGGCGTTGGCCCAGGCGACGACCGAGCGGGTCGTGGTGAACCGCTTCACGGGGCTGGCGATCTCCGGGTTCGATCCGGTGGCTTATTTTACCGATACGTCGGCCGTGCGCGGCGACGAGCGGTTCGAGGCTGTGCAGAACGGAGCGGTCTGGCGCTTCCGCAACGAAGGCAACCGCGCCGCGTTCGTCAGCCATCCGGAAGTCTATGCACCGCAGTTCGGCGGCTATGATCCAATCGATGTCGGGCGCGGCAAGGCCGTGCAGGGCCTGCCGCAGCTTTGGACGATCCACGGCCAGCGCCTCTATCTGTTCGCAAGCGAAACCAGCCGCACCGCGTTTGCAGTCAACCCGGAAGGTTTTGCGAACTCGGCGCAGCGCCGGTGGCCGAAGTTGAAGCTGGAACTCGTGCAGTAGCGCGATCCGGAAAAGCTTGCCGGGGTGCGTTGCCGGTTTTCCGAAAAGATCATGCTCGGTAGAAGCTGGATCACGATGCCTTCGATGGATCGCCCCAGGCGATGAATTCCGGTACCGCGAAGCTGCCCTTGCGCTCGCCGAAGCGCAGCGGCCGGCCACGGCTGTCGGCGACGACGCCACCTGCCGCCTCGAGGATCGCGTGACCCGCGGCGATGTCCCACTCGGAGATCGCAGACAGCCGCGGATAGATGTCGGCCGAACCTTCCGCCACCCTGCAGAACTTCAGCGCCGATCCGATGGGCATTCGCGTTGCGCCGCCGCGCTGTTTGATGAACGCGTCGGTGCAGCTGTCGAGATGGGATCTGCTGACGGCTGCGATCCACTGTGTCTCAGGCAACGATCGTGTTTGAATTGGGGTCCGGCTTTCGTTGCGCGCATCTGCATCCGCTGACAGATTCATTCGTTCCGCACCGAACCCGACGAGGCCGCGCCACAGCAGTCCAAGTGCAGGTGCGCCGATGACGCCAAGCAGCGGTCGGCCCGCGGTCACCAAGGCAATGTTGACTGTATAGTCGTTGTGTCCGGCGATGAATTCGCGCGTGCCGTCGAGCGGATCGACGATGAAGAAGCTCGCGGCATAGGGACCGGTCGTCTGATTGACGCGCTCCTCGGAGACGACCGGAATATGCGGCGCCAGTTCTTTCAGACCGTCGACGATGATGGCGTCCGCGGCAAGATCCGCTTGCGTCACCGGTGAGCCGTCCGGCTTGTCGTTCGCGGTGATCCTGGTGACATTGAGGATCGCCGCTGACGCGCGCACGACCAGGTCGGTCAGCGGCTCCAGCAGCCGCTTGGCGCCAACCCGATCGATCGTCGATACTTGTGTGGAACCAGCGCTCATCATGCGTATGCGTCGGCGATCGCGTGGGTTGCCCACATTTTGGTCTTGATCGTCGCCTCTATCGTCAAAGGCACCTTTTTTATCCTCTGGTTGGGCCGCGGCGGATGTTTCGGCACCGCACGGTATCCTGCTATGAGTCGGGATTAGATGTCGTGATTCGCCGCATCTTCTATGCGGTCCATCCTCGCGGGGAACAACCCTCCATGTCCGCAGTCTCCCTTGCTCCCGATTCCGTCGCCGCAGGTCCGGATGCGCTCGATCTGGCCGCGTTGTTGTGCTCACGCGTTTGCCACGATCTGATCAGCCCTGTCGGCGCGATCGTCAATGGGCTCGAGGTGCTGGATGACGCCAAGAACGCCGACGACCGCGACTTCGCGCTCCAGCTGATCCGCAAGAGCGCCCGTAACGCGTCCGCGAAGCTGCAGTTCTGCCGCCTCGCCTTTGGCGCGGCGGGCTCCTCCGGCGCGCAGATCGATACCGGCGACGCCGAAAACATGACCCGCGGTTTCCTCGAGGACGAGAAGACCAAGGTGGCGTGGAATCTGCCGCGGACCTTGCAGCCGAAGAACCGGGTCAAGCTGCTGTTGAACATGCTGATCATCGCCCAGCAGACAATTCCGCGCGGCGGCACGTTGACCGTCGACGGGCAAGGCGATGCGGGAGGCTTGCGCATTCGCGCGGCTGGTCTGAATGCGCGGCTGCCGCAGAACATCGCCGATCAGCTCGCGGGTACACACCAGGGGGCGATCGATGCGCACGCCGTGCAGCCATATTACACGCGGCTGCTTGCGCAAGCGTGCGGCCTGCGCGCCTCGCTGTCGATGGATGGTGACGCGGTGATTGTCAGCGCCGCCTGAAGCTCCGCGCATTTAGAATTGATTAACCGTGCAGCCTGGGCGAAATACCTCAGGCTGCCGCATCTTATTGGGATGGCCACGGTTTTCGCAGTTAAGTTCCGATCGACGCAACCAAATATAAAGGCTTTGCCCACAAACTGCCCGGACTTCGGAAGGCCACATGGATGGCATTTCCGCCTGTCTCTGGGGCCAGTTTCATGGACGATCTTCTCCGCGAATTCCTGACCGAAACTCACGAGAGCCTCGATCTCGTAGACGTCCAGCTGGTCAAGTTCGAGCAAGACCCGAACAACGCAAAGATCCTCGATAACATCTTCCGCCTGGTGCACACGATCAAGGGCACCTGCGGTTTCCTCGGCTTGCCGCGCCTGGAGGCGCTCGCGCATGCCGCCGAAACGCTGATGGGCAAATTCCGCGACGGCAAGGCGGTGACGGGTGAAGCAGTCACCATCATCCTGTCGACGATCGACCGTCTCAAGGACATTCTGGCGAAGCTCGAGCAGACCGAAGCCGAGCCCGAGGGCAGCGACCGCGATCTGATCGACGAACTCGAACGCATGGTGGTGCAGAGCGAGCAGGCGGCCGAAGTCGAAGCCGCGCCCGCAGCTGCTCCCGTGGCCGAAGTGACGCAAGGCTCGTTGGTAGCCCAGACGCTGGAGCGCGCATTGCGGCCGGGCGAGGTTTCGCTCGACGAACTCGAGCGGGCGTTCCGCGAAACGACGCCGGAAATCGTGCCCGCCGCGCAACCCGCGAAGCCTGCGCCCGCGGCGGTGAAGCCCGCTGTAAAGCCTGTAGCCAAGAAGTCGGTGGTGGAAATGGACACGCCCGTCAGTGATGCCGACAAGGTTGCCAACCAGTCGATCCGCGTCAATGTCGACACGCTCGAACATCTGATGACGATGGTCTCGGAGCTGGTGCTTACCCGCAACCAGTTGCTCGAAATCGTCCGCCGTCACGAAGATTCGGAATTCAAGGTGCCGCTGCAGCGTCTGTCGAACGTCACCGCCGAGCTTCAGGAAGGCGTGATGAAGACGCGGATGCAGCCGATCGGCAATGCCTGGCAGAAGCTGCCGCGCATCGTGCGCGATCTGTCGAGCGAACTCGGCAAGCAGATCGAGCTGGAGATGCACGGCGCCGATACCGAGCTCGACCGGCAGGTGCTCGACCTGATCAAGGACCCCTTGACGCACATGGTGCGCAACTCGGCCGACCACGGTCTCGAGATGCCCGCTGACCGCGCCCGCGCAGGCAAGCCCGAGCGGGGCACCATCCGTCTTTCGGCCTATCACGAGGGCGGTCACATCATCATCTGCATCGCCGACGACGGCCGCGGCCTGAACACCGAGGCGATCAAGGCGAAGGCGCTTGCCAACGGCCTCGTGTCCGAAGCCGAACTCGAAAAGATGACCGAATCGCAGATTCACAAGTTCATCTTTGCGCCCGGCTTCTCGACCGCGGCGAAGATCACCAACGTCTCCGGGCGTGGTGTCGGCATGGACGTGGTGCGGACGAACATCGACCAGATCGGCGGCACCATCGAGGTCAAGTCGGTGTTGGGCGAGGGCTCGAGCTTCATCATCAAGATTCCGCTGACGCTCGCGATCGTTTCGGCGCTGATCGTCGAGGCGGCGGGCGACCGGTTCGCCATTCCGCAGCTCTCGGTCGTCGAGCTCGTCCGCGCGCGCGCGAATTCGGAGCATCGCATCGAGCGCATCAAGGACACGCCGGTTCTGCGGCTGCGCAACAAGCTGCTGCCGCTGATCCACCTCAAGCGGCTGCTCAGGATCGACGACGGCGCCGTGATCGATGAAGAGAACGGCTTCATCGTCGTCACCCAGGTCGGCAGCCAGACCTTCGGCATCGTCGTCGACGGCGTCTTCCACACCGAGGAAATCGTCGTCAAGCCGATGTCGAGCAAGCTGCGCCACATCACCATGTTCTCGGGCAACACCATCCTCGGCGACGGCTCGGTGATCATGATCATCGATCCGAACGGCATCGTGTCGGCGATCGGCACGTCGGTCGCGGCCGCGGCTCGCGATATGTCCGAAGAGAACGACGCGATGCGCGGCACGTCGAGCGACCAGATGACGTCGCTGCTGGTGTTCCGCGCCGGTTCGAACCAGCCGAAGGCGGTGCCGCTCGCGCTGGTGACGCGGCTCGAGGAGATCGAGGCGAGCAAGATCGAGCTCTCGAACGGCCGTTACATGGTGCAGTACCGCGATCAGCTGATGCCGCTGGTCGAGATGGAAGGCGTCAGCGTTCGCAAGGACGGCGCGCAGTCGATCCTGGTGTTTGCGGACGACGGACGCTCGATGGGGCTTGTCGTCGACGAGATCGTCGACATCGTCGAGGAACGGCTCAACATCGAGGTCGCGAGCGGCAGGGACGGTATCCTCGGCTCGGCGGTGATCAAGGGACTGGCCACCGAAGTGATCGACGTCGGCCACTTCCTGCCGATGGCGTTCGCCGACTGGTTCAGCCGCAAGGAAATGCGGCCGTCATCGCAGACGCAGTCGGTGCTGCTGGTCGACGACTCGGCGTTCTTCCGCAACATGCTGGCGCCGGTGCTGAAGGCGGCCGGTTATCGCGTCTCGATCGCAACCAACGCCAAGGAAGGCCTCGGCGTGCTGCGAGGCGGCAACCACTTCGACGCGATCCTGACCGACATCGAGATGCCGGAGATGAACGGCTTCGAATTCGCCGAGACGATCCGGGCCGATCACCGGTTCGGCCAGGTGCCGATCATCGCGCTATCGTCGATGATGAATCCCGCGGCGATCGAACGCGGGCGCCAGGCCGGATTCCACGACTATGTCGCCAAGTTCGACCGGCCGGGATTGATCGCCGCCCTGAAAGAACAAACCGCCGAACTCAACCGCGCCGCATAGGAACTGACAGATGACCGCCAAGGACGCAGGCGCTGCCGCCAACATCACGGAATACGTCACGACCATGATCGGCGGACAGCTGTTCGGCCTGCCGATCTCGCGGGTGCAGGACGTGTTCATGCCGGAACGGCTGACGCGCGTGCCGCTCGCTTCCGCCGAAGTCGCCGGCGTTCTCAACCTGCGCGGCCGGATCGTCACGGCGATCGACATGCGCGCGCGGCTCGGTTTGCCGAAGCGCGACGATGGCGCACCGTCGATGGCGGTGGGCGTCGACCTGCGCGGCGAATCCTATGGGCTATTGATCGATTCGATCGGTGAAGTGCTCAAGCTGCCGAATGACGGCTGCGAGGTGAACCCGGTCAACATGGATCCGCGCATGGCGAAGATGAGCGCCGGTGTGCACCGGCTGGACGGCCACCTGATGGTGGTGCTCGACGTGGATCGGATTCTGGAGATGTCGTCCGACGCCATGGCGGCGTGAGCGGACGGGTACGAGAGCCGGCGAATGAAACAGGTCGCGGGCAACCCTGGTAAGAAGTAGAGGCAGTGCGATGAAGACATGTCTGGTTGTCGACGACTCGAGCGTGATCAGGAAGGTTGCGCGCCGGATCCTGGAAGGCCTTGATTTCCAGATCACCGAGGCCGAGAACGGCGAAAAGGCCCTGGAAGCGTGCCGCGACTTCCTGCCGGATGCAGTCCTGCTCGACTGGAACATGCCGGTGATGGATGGCTACGATTTCCTGCGCAACCTGCGGCAGATGCCGGGCGGCAACAAGCCGAAGGTCGTGTTCTGCACGACCGAGAACGACGTCGCCCACATCGCGCGTGCGCTGCACGCCGGCGCCAACGAATACATCATGAAGCCGTTCGACAAGGACATCGTCACGGCGAAGTTTCATGAGGTCGGCTTGATCTAGTGTCCCTGGAATCCGACGCCTTCGGATTCCATGAGCGCCGCAAAATCCGGAAATTCCGGTGCCGTCGTTTGGAAGTTCTCTTGATGGACCTGCTGGTGAGATGAAGAGAGCGTCCCTGTTCCGGCACTGAGCGTTCGCAAGGCAGCCGGGCGATCCGTCCGGCGTTGCGTAGTTGCGTTGAGTTGGTGAGTAATGAGTATTGCGTTAGCGACGCCGAACGGGGCGATCGACGCGCGGCATGATCGTCTGCGCGTCATGCTGGTCGACGACTCGGCGGTGATCCGCGGCCTGATCACGCGCTGGATCGAAGCCGAGCCCGACATGACGGTTGTGGCGTCGCTCCGCACGGGACGCGAGGCGGTCGAGCATGTCGGGCGCGTCAATCCCGACGTGGCCGTGCTCGATATCGAGATGCCCGATCTCGACGGCATCTCCGCGCTGCCGCTGATGCTGGCGAAGCGGCGCGACCTCGTCGTCATCATGGCGTCGACGCTGACCCGTCGCAACGCGGAGATCAGCTTCAAGGCGCTGTCGCTCGGTGCTTCCGACTACATCCCGAAACCGGAAGGCACGCGCGAGATCGCCGCCGCCGAGACCTTCAGGCGCGACCTGGTGCAGAAAATCCGCCACCTTGGTGCGCGTCGCCGCGGCATCAAGATCGCGCCGCACAGCCCGCCGCTGGCGCCGGCGCAGACGCCGTGCGCCTCGCCCACACGTTCGCCGTCCGTAAGCCCGCATCCGGCCGCGCACGGGCAGGTGGTGCGGCGCCCGTTCAGTGCGGCTCCGCCGCGCGCGCTGGCGATCGGCTCGTCCACGGGCGGTCCGCAGGCGCTGATGGCGCTGGTCGCGGACATCGGCCCGGTGATCGACCGTTTTCCCGTGCTGATCACCCAGCATATGCCGCCGACGTTTACGACCATCCTTGCCGAGCATCTGGGGCGCGCGAGCAAGCGGCCGGCGCACGAGGCGATCGATGGCGAGGTCGTCAAGCCCGGGCGAATCTATGTCGCGCCCGGCGGCAAGCACATGCGCGTCGTGAAGCACGGCGCTGACGTCGTCGTCGCGCTCGACGACGGTCCGCAGATCAATTTCTGCAAGCCCGCGGTCGATCCGCTGTTCCAGTCCGCCGTCGGCGTCTGGCACGGCGGCGTGCTGGCGGTCGTGCTGACCGGCATGGGCTCCGACGGCATGCGCGGCGGCAGGGAGATCGTCGCTGCGGGGGGCAACGTCATTGCCCAGGATGAAGCGACCAGCGTCGTTTGGGGCATGCCCGGCGCCGCGGCGCATGCGGGAATTTGTGCGGCAGTTCTACCGCTCGGCCAGATCGGTCCGAAGCTGGTGCGTGTGTTTTCGGGAGATCGGTCGTGACACCGTCCGAGTATGAGTACCTGCAGAAGCTGCTGAAGGAACGCTCAGGGTTGGTCCTGTCAGCGGACAAGCAATACCTGGTGGAAAGCCGCCTGAGTCCGCTTGCGCGGCGCTCGGGACTGGGCGGCATCGGCGAACTCGTCGCGAAGATGAAGATGGGTGCGGAGCCGCTGATCGTCGCCGTGGTCGAGGCGATGACCACCAACGAAACCTTCTTTTTCCGCGACAAGGTGCCGTTCGATCATTTCCGTGAAACCATCATGCCGTCGATGCTCGAGGCGCGCAAACATCGCCGTGCAATCCGCATCTGGTGCGCGGCAAGCTCGACCGGGCAGGAGCCGTATTCGCTCGCCATGATCCTGAGGGACATGGGCACAGCTTTAAGCGGATGGCGGGTCGAGATCGTCGCCACCGATCTGTCGCAGGAGGTGCTCGAGAAGTCGAAATCCGGCATCTTCAGCCAGTTCGAGGTGCAGCGCGGCCTTCCCATTCAGCTGCTGGTGAAGCACTTCAACCAGATCAACGAGACCTGGCAGCTCTCGCCGGAAATCCGGGCCATGGTGCAGTTCAAGCAGCTCAACCTGCTGCACGACTTTTCCCATCTCGGCACGTTCGATGTCATCTTCTGCCGCAACGTGCTTATCTATTTCGATCAAGAGACTAAGGTGAACGTGTTCAACCGCCTTGCGAGAGTGATCGAGCCGGACGGGTTCCTCGTGCTTGGCGCGGCGGAGACCGTGGTGGGCCTGAGCGCGGGCTTCGCGCCCCATCCGGATCGGCGCGGGCTCTACCATCCCTCGGCGGCGAGCAAGATGCCGTCGCCGTCGATCGTGCCGATGGCCGGCGGCGCGCGGTTCGCCGTGGCGGCTGCTCGCTGAGGGGGCGCGCCGCGGCGTTGACTTCCCTGCGGCGTTGAGCTCTAACTCGGCCATGGGGAATGCGATCTCCCCACGAGGCGACATGCCCAAGCATCGCGTCCTGATCCTGATGAAAAGGAGGACGCATCATGTCGTCATTTCTAGCCATTTCCGCCGAAAAACTGTCGCGCCTGGTCGGCACGCCGAACGCGCCTGCGCTCGTCGACGTCCGCACCGAGGAGGACTTTTCCGCCGATCCGCGTCTCATTCCCGGCTCATCGCGCCGCTCGCACAAATCCGCATCGGAGTGGGCGCAGCGCTATCGCGGGCGTGAGGCGATCGTCATTTGCCAGAGGGGCCTGAAGCTCAGCGAGGGAGCGGCCGCCTGGCTGCGGCAGGCCGGTACGCCGGCGGAAGTTCTCGAAGGCGGTTTCGAGGCCTGGCGGCAGGCGAAACTGCCGCTGGTGCCGCAGGCAAAACTGCCGAAGACCGATCCGGAAGGCCGCACCGTCTGGGTGACGCGGTCCCGGCCGAAGATCGACCGCATCGCTTGTCCGTGGCTGATCCGCAGGATGGTCGATCCGCAGGCCGTTTTCCTGTTCGTCGCACCGTCCGAGGTGCAGGCGGTGGCCGAACGGTTCGACGCCACGCCCTTCGACGTCGAGAACGTGTTCTGGAGCCATCGCGGCGAACGCTGCACCTTCGACGTGATGGTCGAGGAATTCGGCCTTGCCAGCGAACCGCTGAACCGCCTTGCGACGATCGTTCGCGCCGCCGACACCGCGCGGCTCGATCTCGCCCCCGAAGCGCCGGGACTGCTCGCGGCCTCGTTAGGGCTGTCGCGCACGTATGCGGACGACCTTGCGCAGCTCGAGGCGGGAATGCTGTTGTATGATGCATTCTATCGCTGGTGCCGCGACGCGACCGGCGAGACCCACAACTGGCCATCGGCAAAGGCACGGGCGTAAGCGATGACCGATATTCCGATGCAGGGATCGATCGCCTCCCACGGCGTCAGCATGCGCGAGGCGTTCAGGGTCTGGCTGCGTGTTGCATTGCTGTCGTTCGGCGGACCGGCCGGCCAGATCGCGGTGATGCATCGCATCGTCGTCGAGGAGAAGCGCTGGATTTCGGAAGGACGTTTCCTGCATGCGCTGAACTACTGCATGCTGCTGCCGGGACCGGAAGCGCAGCAGCTTGCTACCTATATCGGCTGGCTGATGCATCGCACGGCCGGCGGACTGATGGCGGGACTGCTGTTCATCCTGCCCGGCATCATCTGCATCATGGCGCTGAGCTATGTCTACGCCGCCTATGGCAACGTCGGCTTCGTCGCGGCGCTGTTCTTCGGGCTGAAGGCGGCGGTCCTTGCGATCGTGATCGAGGCGGTCGTGCGCGTCGGCAAGCGCGCCTTGCGCAATCGCGTCATGGTCGGCATCGCCGCTGCGGCGTTCGTCGCGATCTTCTTCTTCAACGCACCGTTCCCGTTGATCATCATCGCCGCAGGTGTTCTCGGCTTCTTCGGCGCGCGGGCGGGACGACAGGAGTTCGCTGGCGGCGGACACGGCGGGCAGGGCGCGTCGACCGAAGACGACCTGCTCGGCGACGAGTTGCCGCCACATACGCGACCGAACCTCAGGCGTGCGCTGGGTGCGGCGGCGATCTGGCTCACGCTATGGCTTGCGCCGGTCGCCTTCCTGCTGATCTGGCTTGGGCAAGCGAACGTCTTCAGCCAGGTCGCGGTGTTCTTCTCCAAGATGGCGATGGTCACCTTCGGCGGCGCCTACGCCGTGCTCGCCTATGTGGCGCAGCAGGCGGTGGAGAATTATCACTGGGTGACGCCCGGCGAAATGCTGGACGGGCTCGGCATGGCGGAAACGACGCCGGGTCCGCTGATCATGGTGCTGCAGTTCGTGGGCTTCATGGCCGCCTTCCGCGATGCCGGTCCGCTGTCACCGATGCTGGCCGGAACGCTGGGCGGCCTGCTCGCCACCTGGGTGACGTTCGCGCCGTGCTTTCTCTGGATCTTCCTCGGCGCACCGTTCATCGAGACCTTGCGCGGCAACAAGGCGCTGGCCGGCGCGCTGTCGGCGATCACGGCCGCCGTGGTCGGCGTGATCCTCAACCTGTCGATCTGGTTTGCGGTCCACACGCTGTTTCGGGAGGTGGTGCATGTGCGGCAGTTCGGCCTGTCGTTCGATGCGCCGCTCGTCACCAGCGTGAACGCGTGGGCGCTCGTACTGGCGATTGCCGCGGCGCTCGCGATCTTCCGATTCAAGGCCGGCATGCTGCCGACACTTGGCGCGGCCTGCGCGGCGGGCGTCGTGCTGTATCTTGCCGGCGCGATCTAGAGTGCGATCCCATCGCGCTCCGAAGGCGGCCGGCGGCCGCCTGTGTCTCAAGATTCAATTGTCAAACAGCCCGACACACATAAGCGTCTTTCGTAGCCCGCATGAGCGTAGCGATATGCGGGACTCACATCCCCGGATGTCGCTGCGCTCATCCGGGCTACGGGAGTCCGGACGCGCGTCATCGCCCCGTGTCTACGTTCGGGCCAGGGCGTGCCGGTCATTGCTGTTCTTCCTCTCCTTCGCAGGAGGCGG
>Ga0081538_10004198_pt1 | contig 13365 bp, 14 predicted proteins | sample TabmetS5T2R1_FD_71022 | JGI IMG/M metagenome (GOLD analysis project Ga0081538, IMG submission 71022) | Tabebuia heterophylla rhizosphere microbial communities from the University of Puerto Rico - S5T2R1 | ecosystem: Host-associated > Plants > Roots > Rhizosphere ...
GCGGCCACCACCAGCTGGCGGATCAGCTGGGTGGCCAGCGGGGTGGTGGCGGCCAGCGGGACCCTGGCCCCGCTGGAGCGCACCGCCACCACCAGCCTGCGGGTGGCCGAGGCCCAGACCGTCAACTGACCCCCTCCCGGAGCCACGCCGGTCAGCTGACGGCCGGGCGCCGGCGGGGCCGCACCAGGCGCTGGTAGAGCTCCACGGTCTCGGGGTGGAGGCTGTCGAAGGGCTCCACGTCGTCGTCGACCCGCCGCAGCAGCTCGTTCCAGACCGCGTGGACGCCGGCCAGGTTGCCGGCGGCGTGGGCCGCCCGCAGCAGCACCCGGTACAGGCGCTCGTTGTCCGGGCTGGCCCGCAGGCCCCGCCTGGCCGCCCAGGTGGCGCCGGCGTGGTCGCCGGCCTCCAGGCGGCGGTCGGCCAGCTGCTCGGCCACCTCGGCGATCTGCGCCTCCATCTCGGCCTGGTGGACGACGGTCCATTCATAGGACCCGGGCCGGGCCGACTCGAAGGGGCGGCCCCGGACCAGCTCCAGGGCGCGGCCCAGGGCGTCGGCGCCGTGGCCGCCCAGGCTGCGGCCCTGCTCGGCCAGGGCCAGGAAACGCTCCCAGTCGAGGGCGGCGGCCGGGCGCAGGCGGTAGCGGCCGTCGCTGGTCCGGGGCAGCAGCAGGCTCCCGTCGGAGGCGCTGCCCAGCGCCGCCCTGGCCACCGACGCGGTCGTGTACAGGGTGTTGCCGACCAGCGGCTTGCCGGGCCAGAGGGCCTCCGAGAGCCGGTCGGCGTCGAGCCCCTGACGGTGCAGGGCCAGGCAGACGATCAGCTCGGCCGACTTGGGCCGCTCGATCCTGGCCGCCCCGGCCAGCTCGATCGGCCCCAGCACCCGCACCTCCACCTCGGAGGTCGCCTCCTCGGGGGCGTCAAGGTCCATGACCGGCAGGGGCAGGCGGTCCGGCTGGGGGGGCGCCGCCGGCCGGTCGGAGGGGGCGGTCGGCCCGGCCAGCACCGGGAGCCGGTCGTAGGGCGGGGACGAGGGGGCGACGTCGGCGTCGTCGGCGGCCAGGTCGAGCAGGTCGCCGACGGCGGCCACGTCCTCCGGGCCGAGCCGCTGGGCGTGGACCTGGAGGCCGAGCGGCTCCACCCGGACCAGGTCCTCGATCACCTCCAGGCGCCAGCGGGCGGCGGGGAGGTCGCCGGCCACCACCACGGCCACGGTCGACCCGGCCGGATCGGCGGCCGCCGCGGCAAGGCGCTCGGCCGGTCCCGGGGCGGGCGGCCGCGCGCAGAGCACGACCGTGGGCGTCCAGTTGTCGCCGCCGCCGCCGGCGACCCGGCCGCCCAGGACCGAGCCGCAGCCGAGCTCGCCGACCAGCTCGGCCACCTCCCGGGCCTGGCGCTCGAGCCCGGGGAGGAGCCCGGTCAGGTCGTCGACCAGATGGACGCGCTCCAGGCGCTCCAGCGCCGGCAGGTCGAAGCCGACCAGCACCAGCTCCAGGTGGCCGGCCAGGAGGCTGGTGGCCAGCTCGACGGCCATGGCGTCCAGCAGCGGCCGGGTGGCCGCCGCAGGTCCCCGCAGGGCGATCGAGCCCGGGCCTTCCAGGTTGACGAGCAGCCGGTCCTGGCCGGCGTGGCCGAGGGTGACCAGCCCGGGCAGCGGGGCGCCGGCCTCCGCGGCCAGCTCGACCAGCTCGGCCTCCCCGGGGCCGCGGTCCAGGCGCCAGCGGCGGCCGTCCGGGCCGGCGGTGAACGGGGGCGGGGCGGCGGCCGGGGCGCCCAGCAGCACCTCCAGCCGTTCCGGCCCCAGCAGCACGGCCGTCACCTCGGGCGGGCCGGCCCGGTCGCGGCCCAGGCCGGCCGCCATGGCCCGCATGGCCAGGTCGAGGAAGCGTGCCCCCTCCGGGTCCATGCCGGCCCGCAGGGCCGCCTCCGCCCCGGCCAGCTGGCCGGTGGGCAGGGGGATCCGCCGGCCCGGGCGGCGGTGGCGTTGCTGCACCCGCCGGTAGCGGCCCAGCAGGGCGACCACCCCGGCCCCGAGGAGCCCGGCCCCGAGCAGCGCCGCCGGCAGCGGGATCGGTTCGGGCCGGTGCTCGGCGGCGCCGGGCGCGGCCGCCGGCCCCTCCGGCGGGCAGGGCTCCAGGCTGGTCGGCGGGTTGCCGGTCGTCGGGGCGGTGGCGGCCAGGGCGGTGGTCGCCGGGGGCCCGGCGGCCGGGGGTGCGGCCGCCGGGGCGTCGGGGCGGCCGGCGGTGCTGGGGCCCTGGAGCTGCGGCCGGGCCGGGGCGGCCGTGGGGAGGCCGACCGCGTCCTCGGGCATCAGCAGCACCTGGCCGGGGTAGATCCGGTCCGGGTCGGTGAACCGCCCGCCGGGGGGGTCGGGAAGGGGCCGGCCCTGGTTGAGCTGGAAGATGTCGCGCCAGCGGTAGGGGTCGCCGAGGAACCGTTCGGCGATCCCCCACAGGGTGTCCCGGGGCCTGCCCGGCCGCTTGGCCTGGACCACGTATTCCGGCCTGGCCCCCGCCTCCTCCGTCTCCCGCGGCGGCCGCGCCTCCGGCCGGGCGGCGTCCGCCGGTGCCGCCGCGGCCACGACCGGGGTCGGGTGGGCCGCGGCCACCGCCGGGATCGGCCGGGCCAGGCCCGGGGAGGGGGGCAGCAGCAGCAGGGCGCCGATCAGGCGGGCGGCGATCGCCTGGTTGAGCCCGGCCAGGGGGATGCGGCGGGCCGGACGCCCCCGGCGGGTGGCGCCGAGCTCGGCGGCCAGGCAGACCATGAACTGGGCCCAGTAGATCCAGCCGAGCACGGCCAGGGTCTTGCCGAACGCCTCGTCAGGGATCGACCCGGTGGTCAGGGCCCGGGTCAGCTCGGACAGCGACGGCACGGCGTGGGGCAGCGGCCACCCGACGACCAGGGTGAGGACGGCCGGCACCCCGACGGCCAGGGCGGCCAGGCCGCACAGGGCGGCCAGCGCCCGGGCCAGGTCGCCGGCCCGCTCCCGGCGGGCACGGCCGCGCTGCTGGTGATCGCTCAACACCCTTCCTCCTCAACCACCCCGTGGCACACGTGGGCGCTCGCCTGCACCGTCCCGCCGTAGCGGCCGACGCCGACCAGCCGGGCGAACAGGGCCGCCTGGGACCAGTCGACGGTGACGTCGACCCGGTCCCCGAGGGCGTCGCGGCCGAGGCGCACCTGGCCGGCGTATCCGGTGCTGGCCAGGTAGTTGGCCGCGGCCCGGCGGGCCCTGGCCGGGTCGACGCGGAAGTCGCCGGCGCCGCGGAGGGCGGCCAGGTCGAGCTGGCCGGCGCCGGCCCGGGCGGCCTGCTCGGCCACGTTGATGCCGCGGCGCTTGGCGGTCAGCGCGTTGGCGCCGTCGAACGCGAACCCGATGACGGTCAGGGCCAGCACCACCACCAGCGGCATGGCCACGCTCAGGCTGCCCGCCTGGCCGCGGTCGGCGGTCCTGCCCGCGGCCTGCCTCATGGCCGCACCCCCTGGTAGGGGTCGATCGGGGCCACATAGGTCTGGCGGACCTCCTTGACGCCACCCGGGGCCAGCGGGGCCAGGTCGGCGAGGCGGATGGCGCAGGTGATGGTGACGCTGACCGTCCCCCCGGGCCGGAAGTCGGCCGTGCCGGCGGCCACCCGCAGGCTGCGACAGACCCGTCCGCTGCCGGCCAGGGAGGTCGCCGCCGAGGCGGCGGCGGCGGCCCTGGCCCCGGCCGCCGAGCGGGCGATCGAGGCGCTGCGGGCCGCGTCCCGGGCGGCCGCCTCGATGTCGCCGTTGGCCACCGCCACCCGCAGGGCGTAGACCCCGAGCAGCCAGACCACCAGGACCACCACCGGGGCCAGGGCGACCAGCTCCAGGGCCATGGAGCCGCGCTCGCCGGCGGCCCGCAGGGGCCGGTTGGGGGTCATGGGCCGAGGTCTCCCCGGAAGCGTTCGACCGGCCCGTCCACGGCCCGGCGGACCCGCAGGGCCATGCCCAGGCCGGGCACGAGCTGCTGGGTCCTGCCCTCGACGACCACGCCGGCCCGCTCCGGGGTGCGGTAGGCGTGGACCTGGGGCTCGAGCAGGACGTTGGAGTCCAGCTGGGCCAGGAAGCGGTGGGCGCGGGCGTCGCCGGCGGCCGCCGACCCGGTGTGGCTGCGGGCGGCGCGGGCCCCCTCCTCGGCGGCGGCCAGGGCGACCCGGTTGGCCAGGAAGACGAAGGCGAGCTGGAACCCGATCCAGACGAGCAGCAGCAGCACCGGGAAGACCACGGCGAGCTCGACCGCGAGGGCGCCGCGCTCGCCCCTCGCCCTGCGCCGACCGGCCATCGTCACGGCGGTCAGGGGATCTGGATGCGGTTGGCGCCGGCCGTGGCCTTCTGGACCACGATCGCGACGACCACGCCGGCGACGGTGAGGATGCCGAGGATCACGGCGACCCACTCCAGCGACAGGCCGCCGGTGGCGTCGCGGTGGGCGCACCGGACGCGCTCGCGCAGGCCGGCCACCAGCACCTGCAGCACTGCCAGGTCGTCGGGCATGGGGCTGCTCCTTTCGCGCTGTCGGCTCAGAAGCCGACGGTGAGCTGGATGAGGGCGGGATACAGCAGGAAGACGGTGAAGCCGATGGCCAGCACCGCCAGGGGCAGGACCATGTGCTCGCTCGCCTCGTTGGCCTGGGTCTCGGCCTCGGCCAGCTCGCGATGCCCGATGGAGGCGGCCATGGCGATGAGGGCCTCCCGCATGCGGGCCCCCTCGTCGCCGGCCAGCGACACGTTCTGGGCGAGCTGGACGAGATCGTCGACCTCGAATTCCTGGCCGAGCCGGCCGAGGGCGTCCCACAGCTTCTCCCGGTTCAGCTGGGCGCGCCGCACGGTGTTGCGGAGCAGCGTGAACGCCCAGCCGTGGCTGATGCCCAGGGCGTTGTGGAGCGCCTGCTCGACCTCGGCCCCCCCGGCCAGGTTGATGCTGACCAGGTTGAGCAGCGCGCCGGCGGCCGTGCGGAGGCTGGCCCGGCGGGCGCCGGCGGCGGCGCGTAGCCGCCGGTCGGGGACCAGCCAGCCGAGCACGGCGCCGAGCAGGGCCAGCCACAGCGGCAGGGCCAGCGGGACCGGCACCCCGGCGAGCAGCAGCAGCCCGGCCAGGACCGGGCCGGCCAGCGCGCCGGCGACGGCGTACAGTGCCTTGGCGGCGAGGTGGGCCTCCAACGGCTGGCCCACGACCAGGAGGTCCTTGCGGAGCGACCGGAACTCCAGTCCCAGCGCCTGCCCGGCCTGCTCGACCGCCCGGCCCACCGGCACCTGCCAGGCCGGCCGGGGACCGCCGCCGGCCGCGGCCTCGGCCGGCGCGCCGCCGCTGCCGCGCAGCAGCGCCAGGGAGGCGGCCAGCGACGGCCTGGCCGGCACGACCGCGGCCAGCAGCAGCCACAGGCCGGCCCCGAGGGCGCCGCCGGCCAGCAGGGCCAGGGCCAGGCTCATGGCCGCCCCCACCGCCCCGGCGAGGTGGCCAGGAACCGGTCGGTGGCCCGCAGGCGGCCCAGGTGGGCCAGCAACGCGAAGCCGACGGCGAACAGCCCCCCGACCCCCAGCAGGGCCAGCTGCCCGACCGGGGTCCCATAGGGCGCCAGGAACGCCCGGCCGAAGACCAGCAGGGCCGCCACCACGCCCAGGGTGATCAGGGTGATGGCGCGGGCGGAGGCGTAGATGCGGGCCCGACCGGTCTGCACCCGCAGCCGGTAGCCGGCCTTCTGGCGAGCCCGCCTGGCCAGCTCGTCGAGCTGCCTGGCCAGCCCGCCCGCCTTCTGGCTGGGGTCGGCGACCAGCAGCAGGGCGCCCACCACCAGGTCGCCGACGTCGTCGTCGATCGCCTCGGCCAGCGGGCGCAGCGCCGTCACCAGCGACTCCCCCCTGCGCAGCCGCTGGGCGAGGTCGTGGATCTCCCCGCGGATGGCCGCCGGGGCGCGTGGGACGGTGGCCATGATCGCCTGCTCGATGCTCGCGGCCGACGCCGTCATGCCCCGCAGCATCTCGGTCCAGGCGGCGATCGCCTCGATCCGGTCGACCACGGCCCTGGACGACCTCCTGGTGGCGAACAGCGACGGCCAGGCCCAGCCGAGGGCGCCGGCGAGCAGCACGGCCACCGGCCAGCGGGTCACCAGGGCGGCGGCCAGGGCGCCGGCGGCGGCCAGGCCGACCCGGAGCCGGAGCCGTTCGCCGGCCGGCCCCGCCTCCCGGCTGCGGACCGGGGGGGCCGGCCGGGGTGGCAGCCCGCGCAGGGCCAGGACGAGCAGCACCAGGCCACCGGCCAGGCCGCCGCCGGCCAGGGCGCCCAGGGCGGCGCTCGCCGTCATGCCGGCCACCAGCCCGCCGGGTTCTCCAGCCAGCCCGGGTCGAAGCCGACCAGCTCGAGATCCTCCAGGCAGCGCAGCACGCCCGGGACCGGGACGGCACGCCCGTCGGGTCGCGGCCGGTACGGCTCGTTGGTGACCACCTGCTGACCCTCCACTCCGGTCACCTCGCGGACCGAGGAGACGTAGCGGTGCAGCCGGCCGCCGAGCGGGCGCTCGTCGCGCATGCCGATGAAGACCACGAAGTCGACCGCGCCGTCGATCATCCGGTAGGTGACCTCGGCCGGCAGCCGCAGCTCCGACTTGGCCGCGTACATGGCCATGCGCCGCCACACGTACGCGCTCGAGGTGGCGTGGATGGTGCCCATCGAGCCGTCGTTGCCCTGGCTCATCGCCTCCAGCATGGCGACGATCTCGTCGCCGAGGACCTCGCCGACGATCACCCGTGACGGGTTCAGCCGCAGGCCGGCCCTGACCAGCTCGGTCATGGGGATCTCCCCCTGCCCCTCCACGTTGGGCTCGCGCGCCTCCAGGGCGACCACGTTGGGGTGCAGGTCCTTCAGCTCGGGCTCGTGCAGGCCCAGCTCGAAGGCGTTCTCGATGGTGACCAGCCGCTCCTCGGCCGGGACCTCGTTGAGCAGCGCCCGCAGCATGGTGGTCTTCCCCACGCCGGTGCCCCCGGCCACGATGAGGTTCTTGCGCGCCTTGACCAGGGCGCGGAGGAACTCGGCCAGGCCGGGGTCGACGGCCCCCAGGTCGATCAGGTTGTCCAGGAACACCCGGACCAGCCGGTGCCGGCGGATGGACAGGCACGGGCGGTGGCTGACGTCCATCAGCGCGAACAGGCGGCTCCCGTCGGGCAGTCGCAGGTTGAGCCGGGGCTGGCCGAGGTCGAAGCGCCGGGGCACGTGGCCCTGGCGGGCCCCGATCATCTGCACGAACGAGACCAGAGCGCTGTCGCTGGTCCACAGGGCCGGGGCCGGCTTGACCGAGCCGTCGGCGTACTGCAGCCATCCCTCGTCGTAGCCGTTGTAGTCGATGTTCTCGATCTCCGGGTCGGCCAGCAGCGCCTCCAGGGAGCCGAGGCCGAACAGCATCGCGCTGATCGTCCTGCCGACCTCCTGCTCCTCCTCGCTGTCGAGCAGGGGCTCGCCGGCGTCCACCTGCTCCCGGGCGTGGCGGTCCAGCTCGGCCTCGATGAGGGTGGTGGCGTAGGCGCGCTGGTCGTCAGGGGTCGGCGTGCGGCCGGCGGCCTCCTCACGTTCCCGCCAGGCGCTCAGCCGGTCGACCACCCGGGTGTGCAGCTCGCGGATCGCGGCCGGGTCGGCCATCAGGCCCACGTCCCCTGCCTGTCCGGCGCGAGCGTGAGCACGTCGAGCAGGTCGGCGGCGAGGCTGCGGGCCGAGCGGACCAGCGGGGAGGCCCGTTCCAGCCAGCGCTCGCGCCCGGGGTGGCCGGCCAGCATCGCCGCCCCGCGTGGGTCGGCGGCCAGCACGCCGCGCACGGGCGCCATGACCCCCTCGCCGGCCAGGGCGTCGCGCACGCCGGCCGGACCGAACGGCTGCTCGCCGACCAGCACCACGTCGCCGGCCACACCCAGCCGGCGCAACGCCTCCAGGCGGGAGGCGACGTGCAGCACCCCCTCAACCGTCGGCCGCGTGACCAGCACGACCAGGTCCGCCTGGCGCACCAGGCCCTCGGCGGGCGTCTCCGGGCCGAGGCGGCCGCAGTCGACCAGCACGTCGGCGTCGTCCACCTGGCTCAGGGCCGCCGGAAGCAGCGACCACAGCCGCCCCAGCCCGCGGGCCTGGTCACCGGCGCGCAGGCCGGTGACCACCTCCAGCCCGCGCGGCAGCCGCTGCACGTGGCTCCACACGTCGCCCGGTGCCAGCGGGCCGCGCCGCGCCACCATGCCGAGCGAGACCAGGTTCGGCTCGGGCGGCAGGTGGAAGCGGGCGGCCAGGTCGCCGCCGGCCGGGTCGCCCTCGACCAGCAGGGCGCGCCGCGGCCACACCGCGCCGAGGGCCACGGCCGCGGTGGTGACCCCCGGAGCCCCCTTGGCGCTGGCCAGGGCGAGCATGCTCATGGCTCGGCGGGGAGCACGGCCAGCGCGACCCGGCCGAGCGCGGCCGCGCGCAGCACCTTCGCCACATCCGGCTGGTCGACCACGACCGCGACGTGGACGGTGTCGCCGGCCTCTGAGGCCTCGACGCTGAACACGGCGGCCTGGTCGATGAGCACGGCGTCCTCGTCGGGGCCGGCGCTCCCGGCCGCCGAGGCCGCCTCCGGGCTCGGGGTGGCCACGATCCGGACGCTGGTTCCCGGCTGCAGCCGCTCGGCGGGGACGGGCATCTGGGCGCCCTTGAGGTCGAGGCCGACGATCGCCTGGCCCCGGCCGGGCAGCTCGCTCGGCCCGAGCTGCTCGGGGGTGAGCAGGGTGCCGGGCAGCAGGGTGGTCGCGGCGACCTTGCCGACGACGTCGGCGGCGGCCGACACCGGGATGGTGTGGAGGCCCGGGTCGCTGGAGATCCGCACCCGCTTCAGGTCGCTCACGGTGACCTGCCGCCCCACCGGCACCGTGCGGGCGACGGCGAGGACCTCGGTGCGGTCGCCGGCCCGGACGAGCAGGGTGGCGACCACCGCCGCCGACACCAGGATCAGCATGACGGCCGCGACCGCCAGTGCGGGCCGCCGCTCCCGGGCCGGAGGTCCGACCCGCAGCTCGGGAGCGGCTCGTTGCGGTGGCCGACGGCCGGGTGGGGCGGAGCGGGGTTCTGAGGTCGTCGTGGCCATGGCGGTCCTGTCCTTGCCGGGAGGGGGTCAGTTGACGGTCTGGGCCTCGGCCACCCGCAGGCTGGTGGTGGCGGTGCGCTCCAGCGGGGCCAGGGTCCCGCTGGCCGCCACCACCCCGCCGGCCACCCAGCTGATCCGCCAGCTGGTGGTGGCCGCCACCGGATAGGCCAGCCCCCCCTGGCCGGCCGAGCTGCGCCGGTAGACATGGCCGCAGTCGGGGCTGGGCCGGGCCGGGTCACCGGCGCTGTAGGGGGTGCCGGGGCCCGCGCAGACGACCCGGCGGCCGTCGCCCATGGTCCAGGTCACCCTGACCGGGGTGGCGGTCACGGTGGCGGTCTCGTTGGGCACCGAGGCCGTGGCCGACCGGGTTCCCCAGGTGGCCGGGTCGACCCACAGCCAGGTGGGCACGTTGACCACCTGGTCGGCGGCGGCCGGGCTGGTCCGGATCCCGGGAGCCGGCAGCGGCAGGTAGCGACGCGCCGTCTGGGCCAGCACCACCGGAGCCACCACCGGCTGGCCGTCGGGCACCCAGGTGATGCCGGTGGCCGTGCCGCCGGGCGCCCCGGCGTCGCTGCACTCATAGAAGTACCAGCTCCCCTGTTGTCCCGGAGTCGGCGGGGAGGGCGGGTTCACCAGCTCCGAGCCAGGGTCCCCCGGGTAGTTGGTCTTTTGATAGCTGCAGGTCCGGCCCCCGCCTGTCCCGGCCTGGTTGGACGCGCCCGGTCCGCCGGGCTGGGCGACCGTTACGCTGACGCCGGCTGGTTGCCGCTTTGTGGGGTTCCACCAATCTGCTGAGGCGCCCCCGGCGCTGAGAAGCAGGAGCACGATGCTGAGGACCGAGGTAACGCTCAACCTGCGCATTTGCCCGACACCTCGCTGTCTGTGACCTTCCAGTTGCCCTGGCCGTCCAGGGTCAGCGTGCTTCGCTGGCGATCAGGCTGACCGCCGCCCGAGTCGAGCCACTGCCGCTTCTTGGGGTCGTAGCGACGAAACCGGCTGCCGTCCACGCAGTCTTGTACCGTGGCCTTTCTGCCGGTCAGGGCGGCAAGGCGTGGCGAGACCTCGATGGACCCTCGAGCCACCCAGCCCTGGAACTCCAGCGCCCGGAACTGGCCGCGGATCCGGTCCAGCATCTTGCCGGTTGCATGGTCGTCCAGGCGTGGGGATCGCCAGTCCGCTGTCCTGGCGGCCGCAACGACGTCGTCCCAGAATGCCCGGTAGGCGGCCAGGACCGCGGCCTTGGCGTCGGCCTGGCTGGGCGTGGTCGTCCGGGTCGTGGGGGGCGCCGTCGTGGTCGGCCGAGCGGTCGTGACCGGGGCGGCGCCCCCGGCTCCGCCATCGTCGGAGCAAGCCGGGGCAAGCAGGAGGACGCCCAGCAGCAGCACGGCCACCGGCCGGGGGACGGCCGGCCTGCCGACGCCCGGGGGCCAGCGCCTTACCCTCAAGACCTCACCGCCCTGATCGCTCTCCTGTCCTTCTGGCCGTCACAGGAAACGCGGTCCCGACACGAGTACGGTCCCGCTTGCGTCGAAGGTTCACGGTGCCTGCCTGCGCCGTTTGGGCGACAGGGCGAGATTCTGCACCCTTGCGGCGGATCATGAAAATCGACCGTCGATCCCCTCACAGGCCGAGCCAGGGTGGCTCGAGCTCCTCCTGGTGAGGCCGTGGCTCGATCTGGAGCGCCCTGGTCGGCTCCTGGCGCTCGCGCAGATGCTGCAGGCTCGCCACGGCGTCGAGCTCGGCCGGGCCGGTGGCCTGCCTGCTGCGGATGAGGTCGTCAAGGGAGGCGACCCGCACCGGGACCCCGTCGAGCCGCCCGGCGACGGCGTGGCGCCGCAGGTGCCGGTAGCCCGCCAGTCCGGGCTGCTCGACCACGATGCCGAGCGGCCCGTACGGGGTCACCAGGTTGATGGACTCCACGGCGCCGAGCATGCGGCCGAGGGAGCTCGGGTCGTGGGTGAAGACCAGCGGTTCGGGCCGGCCCGGGAAGGGCATGCGGGCTTCCAGCTCGGTCAGGGCGGGGGACAGCCGGACCAGGTTGCGGCGGTGGCGGGCCAGGACGACGTCGAGGTCGCCGGGGCGGGGGTGGGCGCCGTGGAGGGCCGCGGCCATGCCGCCGACGAGCACGTAGTCCACCCGGTGGCGGTTGAGGGCGGCCAGGATGCGTCCCGGGTCCGTGCCCGGTCGGGTCTCAGCCATCGGACCGCGGCTGGACGGCTGGCGGGGTCTCGGGGATCAATGGCCTCCTCCTGGTGCGCGACACGGCGGCGGGTCGGCACGGTCTCGGCGACCGTCCTCCCCGTCGGCTATGCGCAGGCGGCTGCGGGAACGCGACCGTCCTGCTCGTGGTCGGCCTCGGCCCGGCCGGCGACGGCGACGGCCAGGCGGCGCTCGGCGCGCTGCCGGCGCCGGCGCATGGAATGGGCCTCCAGCCCCTCCCGACGGCCCAGCTCGCCGATGGGGACGTCGGCGATGCGGGTCTGCGCGATCAGGCAGGCGTCGCGGCGGCTCACGTGCCCGCCGGCCACGGCCCAGTCGAGCAGCTCCAGCAGCTCCTCGGCCGCCGACGGCTGGTCCGCCGGGGCCGATGCGGCCAGCCCGTCCTCGACCAGCTCGACCGAGGGAAGCTCGGCGGGACGGTGGTGGGGTGCCTCGCGGAGCAGCCGCTGCTTGACGTCGGCGAGCGCGTTGGCCGCCACCTTGGCCGGGCGCCGGGCGAACGGGTAGGTGCGGATGCGCTCGTAGAGGGCGCCGACGACGGCGGCGGCCCGCTCCTCGGGCCCGCCGAGCCACCACAGCCGCCGCGACAGGGCCCTGGCCCCCGGCAGCAGGAGCTGGAGCAGGGTCCGGGCGGCCAGGCCGTCGCTGCCGGCCCGCCGGGCGAGCGCGGCCAGGATCCGGTCGCACTCCGCCGGAGCGCCGCGGCGGTGCGCGGCCTGGACCAGCTCGGCCATGGTCGAGAAGGGCGCCAGCGCGGGCTCCTGGCGCCGCCAGCGGCGCAGGGCGGTGGTGGCGGCGGCGGACTCGGCCAGCGTGGCCCAGTCGCTGTCGAGCTCGGCGAAGATCGTCGGCGGCATCGGCGGCTGCTCCCCTCATGGCGGTGGTGGAGGGGGAGACGCTGGCAGGGCCACCTTTCCGGGCACCTCACAACGGTCTGTCAAACCGCGACCGGATCCGGGATTTCCCGTCGGGGTGATCTGGCACCATCGGGGGATGCGCCTTCGGATCTATCTTGATGTGCTTCGCACGCCCTTCGTGACCCGGCTGCTCTCCTCGGCGGTGGTGGCGAGGATGCCGACGGCCATGGCCGGGCTGGCCCTCGTGCTGGTGGTCAGGGAGGCGGGTGGGTCCTACGCGGTGGCCGGGGTGGTCGCCGGGACCTACTCGGTGGCCCTGGCCCTGACCTCGCCGCTGCTTGGCCGGCTGGTCGACCGGGTCGGGCAGACCCGGGTCCTGGCCGGCTGCGCGGTGGCCAGCGCGCTGGGCTTCGGCGCCCTGGCCGCGGCCGGCGGGCGGGTCCCGGCGGTCGCCCTGGCCGGGCTGGCCGCCCTCGCCGGGGCGTCGATCCCGCCGGTGGGGGCGTGCATGCGGGCGCTGTGGTCGGACCTGCTCGGCCACGGCGGCCAGCTCCAGGCCGCGTTCGCGGTCGAGTCGACCGTGCAGGAGCTGATCTTCGTGGTCGGCCCGCCGCTGGTCGCGGTGCTGGCCGCGGTGTTCTCGCCGTCGGCGGCCGTGCTCGGCACCGCCGCCCTGCTGGTGGTCGGGACCGGGGTGTTCGCCGCGACCCCGGTGTCGCGGGCCTGGCGGCCCCGGCGCCGCGCCGCCGACTGGGCCGGGGCGCTGCGCAGCCCCGGCATCCGGGCCGTGCTGGCCACCATCGTGCTGCTGGCCTCCGCCTTCGGCACGGTCGACGTGACCGTGGTGGCCGGGGCCGAGCAGCTCGGCTCGCGCACCCTGGCCGGCCCGCTGCTCGCCCTGTGGGCGTTCGGCAGCATGCTGGGCGGCCTGGCCTTCGGCGCCCGCGCCTCCGACCGCGGGCCCGAGCAGCGCGTGGTCGGCCTGCTTGCCCTGGTCGTGGCCGGGATCGCCCTGCTGTCGGTGGCCACCGGGCTGGTCCAGCTGGCCGCCGGCATGGTCCTGGCCGGCCTCGGCATCGCCCCGGCCATCGCCTGCCTGTACCTGCTGGTCGACCGGCTCGCCCCCGCCGGCACCGTGACCGAGGCCTTCACCTGGGTGACGACCGCCTTCGCGAC
>Ga0081538_10004199_pt1 | contig 13363 bp, 14 predicted proteins | sample TabmetS5T2R1_FD_71022 | JGI IMG/M metagenome (GOLD analysis project Ga0081538, IMG submission 71022) | Tabebuia heterophylla rhizosphere microbial communities from the University of Puerto Rico - S5T2R1 | ecosystem: Host-associated > Plants > Roots > Rhizosphere ...
TGCAGTATCCGTCAGCGCCTATGTGACTCACGGCGTGCTGTCGGGCGGCGCGGTGGCGCGCGTCTCTGCTTCGCCCATGGAATCCCTGGTGATCACCGACTCGATCCAAGGCACCGAAGCGGTGCGGGTCTCGCAGAACGTGCGCCAGCTTTCGATCGCGCCCCTGCTGGCCGAGGCGATGGCCCGCGTCAGCGAGGAGCGTTCGGTCTCCAGTCTGTTCGACTGAAGACCTGAGTACCCGGATGGCTCGCACCATCCGGTTCAAATCCGACCGGCACCCCTGGAGGCCGATCGGTTCTGTGCAGCGGATGGTCCGTTGTGCGGAGATGCTGCTGGATGAAAGGAGATAATCATGCCCGCAGTTGAATCCATTCGCGCGGAGTCTCGCGACCGCGCTGGTAAGGGGGCTGCTCGTGCGACTCGTCGTGCTGGCCGCGTCCCCGCCGTGATCTACGGCGACAAGAAGGAACCGACCCTGATCTCGCTCGATCCGAAGGAGCTGGACCGGCTGGTGCACAAGAAGGCGTTCTTCGCGACGCTGCTCGACGTCGAAATCGGCGGCACCAAGCATCGCGTGCTGCCGCGCGACGTGCAGTTCGATCCGGTGTTCGACAAGGCGCTGCATGCCGACTTCCAGCGCGTGAACAAGGATTCCAAGATCCACGTCAACGTGCCGGTGGTGGTGAAGAACGAGCATGCCTCGCCGGGCATCAAGCGCGGCGGCGTGCTCAACCTGGTGCGGCACGAGATCGAGTTCCTGTGCGATCCGGACAACATCCCGCAGCAGATCGTGGTCGACATCACCGGCCTCGACATCGGCGGCAGCGTGCACATCAGCAGCGTCGAGCTGCCGAAGGGCGCGACGCCGACCGTGCGCGAGAAGGACTTCACCGTCGTCACCATCGGCGCGCCGTCCGGCCTCAAGGCCGAGCTCGAAGCGGCCGCGCAGGCTGCCGCTGCTGCGGCGGCTGCTCCGGCGGCGGGTGCTGCTCCGGCGGCCGGTGCTCCGGCTGCTCCGGGCGCTGCTCCGGCGGCGGGTGCTGCGGCTCCGGCCGCGGGCGCCGCTGCTCCGGCAGCGGGTGCCAAGGCTGCGGCGGCCCCTGCCAAGGGTCCGGCGAAGAAGTAAATCGCTCCACCAGTTGGGAGCTGGCGATGCGTCTGATCGTTGGCCTGGGCAATCCGGGCGCACAGCACTCAGGACATCGCCACAATGTCGGCTTCATGGCGGCGGGCGCGATCGCTCGCCGCCATGGCTTTTCTCCCGCCCGCGAAAAGTTCCACAGCCTGGCTGCGGAAGGCACGCTGGCGGGCGACAAGGCGCTGATCCTGTGGCCGCAAACCTACATGAACGACAGCGGCCGCGCGGTGCAGGCGGCCATGCAGTTCTACAAGGCCGAGCCGGGCGACATCACCGTACTCTATGACGAGATCGACCTCGAGTTCGGCAAGGTGCGGGTGAAGAAGGGCGGCGGCGCGGCGGGGCACAACGGCATCCGCTCGGTGGACGCGCACATCGGACCGGACTTCTGGCGCGTGCGCATCGGGGTCGGCCATCCCGGCGTCAAGGAGCTGGTGAAGCACTATGTGCTGCACGACTTCGACGCCGAGGAGAAGCCGGAGGTCGAGACCATGGTCGGCGCCATCGCCGACAACATCGCGCTGCTGTTCGAGCGCGGCCACGAGCATTTCATGACCAAGGTGGCCCTGGCGATCAACCCGCCGCCACCGAAGCCGCCAAGAGCGGATAAAGAGTAGACAAGGAATTCGAGAACCATGGGTTTCAATTGCGGCATCGTCGGCCTGCCCAATGTCGGCAAGTCCACGCTCTTCAACGCGCTGACCTCGACCGCGGCAGCGCAGGCGGCGAACTATCCGTTCTGCACCATCGAGCCGAATGTCGGCCGCGTGGCAGTGCCCGATCCGCGCCTCGACAAGCTTGCCGTGCTCGGCAAGTCGGCCAAGATCATCCCGACCCAGCTCGAGTTCGTCGACATCGCCGGCCTGGTGCGCGGCGCCAGCAAGGGCGAAGGCCTCGGCAACCAGTTCCTCGCCAACATCCGCGAGGTCGACGCCATCGTCCACGTCCTGCGCTGCTTCGAGGGCGAGGTCACGCATGTCGAAGGTTCGGTCGATCCGATCCGCGATGCCGAGACGGTCGAGACCGAGCTGATGCTCGCCGACCTCGAGAGCCTGGAGAAGCGCTTCGACGCCGCGGCGAAGAAGGCCAAGGGCGGCGACAAGGAAGCCAAGGCGCAGATGGACGTGATGGAGCCTGCCCTGAAGGCGCTGCGCGACGGCAAGCCGGCGCGCACCGTGATCGCCAAGCTCAGCGCCGAGCAGAAGCCGCTGTTCAAGCAGCTTGCGCTGCTGACCGGCAAGCCCGTGCTCTATGCCTGCAATGTCGAGGAAAGCGCGGCGGCCACCGGCAACGCCTACTCCAAGAAGGTCGAAGAGCGCGCCAAGGCCGAGGGCGCCGTCTCGGTCGTGATCTCCGCCGCCATCGAAGCAGAGGTCGCGCAGCTGACCGACGAAGCGGAGAAGGCCGAGTTCCTGTCCTCCCTCGGGCTCACCGAGACCGGCCTCGCGCGCGTGATCCGCGCCGGCTATGCGCTGCTCGACCTCATCACCTTCTTCACCGTCGGTCCCAAGGAAGCGCGCGCCTGGACCGTGCGCCACGGTGCCCGCGCGCCGGAAGCGGCCGGCGTCATCCACACCGATTTCGAGCGCGGCTTCATCCGCAGCGAAACCATCGCCTACGACGACTTCATCGCCAACAACGGCGAAGCCGGCGCCCGCGATGCCGGCAAGCTGCGCTCCGAAGGCAAGGACTACGTCGTGCAGGACGGCGACGTGCTGCACTTCCGGTTCAACGTCTGAGTCGTCGCTTGACCCGACGCCGGGGCGGCCGTACAGCTTCGGCATGCAAGATGAAATCCTGTCCGGATCGGCGCTGCACGATGCGTTCCTGAAACGCATCGCGGACGTCACCGAACAGGATTCGCGGCTGATCGGCCTGCTGGTCGGGGGCTCGCATGTCAGCGGCACGACCGACCGCTATTCCGATATCGATTGCGTCCTGGTCGCCGAGCCGGAGTCATATCAATCCGTGCTGGACGATCGGCGCGCCATGGCGGCGAAGATCGGCCCGCTGCTCCACGCCTTCACCGGCGAGCATGTCGGCGAGCCGCGGCTCATGATCTGCCTCTACGAAACGCCGACGCTGCATGTCGACTACAAGGTCGTCACGTTGGAAGCGCTGCGCGACCGCGTAGAAGATCCGATGATCGTGTGGGCGCGCGACAGCCGTATCCGCGATGTGCTGGAACGGTCGCAAGCGCATTGGCCGAGGCGGCCGCCGGAATGGTTCGAGGAACGTTTCTGGATCTGGGCACATTACGGCGCCATGAAGATCGGGCGCGGCGAGATTTTCGAGGCGCTCGACATGTTTGCATTTCTTCGCCGGCAGGTGTTCGGGCCCTTGCTTGCCGAGCAGGCGGGGCATCGCCAGTACGAGGTCCGTCGGATCGAACGGCTGGCGCCTGCCGCTGTTCCGCTCCTCATGGAGCTGACGCCGCCGCCGGATCGCGCAGCGTGCGCGGCGGCGCTGCTGCGGGCGATGGATGCCTACATGAACCTCACGCGCGCACCTGTGCCGACCAATCGAAATCCGGCGGCGGAGATCGCGGTGCGGCGCTATCTCGCCGAGGCGATGGCCTGACCCGTCAAACCGTCGCGGCCACCATGCGCGCTCTCGCCGGCACCAGCCCCGCGATCATCGCCGCCGCCAGCGCCAATCCAAACGAGCTCGACCACAGCCAGGTATAGCCGCCGGTCGCATCGAAGATGTAGCCGCCCGCGAACGCGCCCATCGCGGCGCCGATGGCATGGCCGGCCGAGATGAGGCCCATCGCCGTGCCGACCCGCGCCTTGCCGAGGGGCGAGGCGGCGAGGCTCGCGGTCGGCGGCACCGTGGCGTAGTCGAACACGCCGAACAGGAAGGCGAAGATCCACAGGATCGCGCTCTCGTCAATCAGCAGCGGCAGCATCAGGAAGGTGAGCGAGCGGAAGAAATAGATGCTCGCCAGAAGCACGGTGCGGTTCATGCGGTCGGTCAGATAGCCCGCCGCCACCATGCCCAGCGTGTTGACGCCCATCAGGATGCCGAAGGCAAGCGCGCTCGGCGCCGGCGGGATGCCGCAGAATTGCGCGAACGGGATGAGATGCGTCTCGACCACCCCCGTTGATGTGTACCCACACAGGAGGAAGCTCCAGAACAGGCCGTGGAAGGTCGGCCGGCGGAGCAGGTAACCGACACGCGAGATGAAGCTCTCATGCGCGCCCTCGGCCGGGCTGCGCGCTGCGGTCGCGGCGCCGGCGTTGCGCAGCAGCCACCAGGCGACGATGGCGACGACCAGGCACGCGCCGGCGAGCGCTTCGTAGCCCAGGCGCCAGCCGCCGCCGGCCAGCACCAGGCCGAGGATCGGCATGAACACGAACTGCCCCGCGGTCGAGCCGGAGGTCGCGATGCCGACCGCCCGCCCCTGGTTCACATCGAAGCTGCGCGCAACCGCGCTGCTGACCGCATGGGTGGCGACCAGGCCGAAGCCGAGCGCGCCCAGCACCGCGAAGCCGATGATGAAGGCGAGCATCGAATCCATGCCCGCCATCACCGCCGAGCTGGCGCCAACCATCACGAGGCCGCCGGTCAGGATGACGCGCGGCCCGCTGCGGTCGATGGCGTAGCCCACCAGCGGCGCGAGACCGGCCATGGCGACCAGGGTCACGGTCATGACGCTGGAGATTGACGCCTTGGTCCAGCCGAACTCCCGCGTCCATTCGTCCATCGCGAGGCTCAACATGCTGCGCCCGGAGAAGGCGAGGCTGAGCGCGACGAATCCCACCGCCACGATGGCCCAGCGTGCGTCCAGTTTGAATCTGCTCATGAGTGACTCTCAGGCCCGTTTCGCGAGATAGGCGTCGCACAGTTCGACCAGGCGCGCACGGCCGAAGCTGGGATCGTGGCCGGCATGCACGATCTCGACCGGCAGCTCGCGCAGCCGCTTCATGGTACGCACATAGGTCGGGATATCGGCGCCATCGATCTCGTCGAGCAGCGGCCCGTCATAGATCGCATCGCCGGAGAACAGGGTCCCGGTCTTCGCCTCCCACAGCCCGATGCTGCCGGGCGAGTGGCCGGGCAGGTGCAGAACCTCAAAGGATCGGTTGCCGATATCCACCACGTCGCCCTCGCTGACGATCGTGGTGACGGGCGCATCCTGGAGACGGTAACTCGACATGTCGTAATCCGCGTGCGGCAGAGCGGTGATCAGATCGCCGTCGAACGGATAGCCGGCTCGCGCGAGCTTGGCGATTGCGTCGGCGCCCATGACCGAGGCCAACAGAGTGCCGCGATCGCTCGGGGATCGCAGCTCGTCTGCTTCCAGCTCGTGCACCAAAGTGTGCTCGAATTCGTGATGGTTGCCGACATGATCAGTGTGGGTATGGGTGGCAACAGCCGTCACCGGCTTGTCGATCAGATGCTCGGCAGCTTCCCGCAAGCTTGCGATGCCCATGCCGGTATCGATCATCAGGTCCTGGTCGTGGCCGCGCACATGCCAGATGTTGCAGCGCATGAGCGGTACGACGTGCGGTTCCCACAGCAGGGTGATGTCGTCGCTCACCCGCCTCAGCTCGAACCAGCGGTCGGCAATCGGAAGCATTAGGTATCCTTGATCCTGTAGCGCGCTGGCGCCACATGTGGCATCATTAGCAGGGCGCATCAAACGCGAAGCTCTAACACATAAAGTTAGATTTTCTAATCCATGAAACGGAATCTGCCGCCGCTCAACGCCCTGCGCGCCTTCGAGGCGAGCGCGCGGCTGAACAGCATACAGCGCGCCGCCCATGAGCTGAACGTCACCCCGAGCGCGGTCAGCCAGCAAGTCCAGAATCTGGAGCAGTGGATCGGCTTTCCCTTGCTGGACCGGCGCGCCCGCCAGGTGCAAGCGACGGCGGAGGGTCGCGCGTACCTGACCGCAATCAGCGCCGCCTTCGATCAGATCGCCGCGGCCACCGAGGAGCTGTCCGCCGGCCGCGTGCCGCGCTCGATCTGCATCACCTGCACGCCGGGCTTTGCGGTGCAGTGGCTGGTGCCGCGGCTGCAGCAATTCCAGGACCTGCATCCCGACATCGACGTGCGCATCGACGCTTCGACCCGCATGCTCGACCTCAAGGTCGAGCAGGTCGACCTCGCGGTCCGCCACGGCAACGGGCGCTATCCCGGCCTGGTGAGCGAAAAGCTGCTGGACGACGATCTGGTGCCGGTCGCGAGCCCGCGCCTGCTCGCCGGCAAGGGCCGCGTGAAGAAGCCCGCCGACCTGATGCAGCATCGCCTGCTGCATATCGAGACGCGCGACGACTGGCGCCTATGGTTCGCCGCGCAAGGCATCGAGATCGACTGGAAGCGCGGCCCCCTCCTCATCGACACCGCCATCGGCGTGCAGGCCGCCGTCGCCGGCAAGGGCGTCGCCCTGGTACGCCGCTCGCTGATCGGCGACGAGCTCGGAGCGGGGCGGTTGATTGCACCACTGCCGCAGGGACTGCCGAAGGGCGTGGCCTATCATCTGGTCTATCTGCCGGAGAACATGGCGCAGCCTGCCGTGCGCGCGTTTCGGGCATGGCTGCTGGAGGCGGTGGCGGGTACTTAGTCGACGCCCCCCAACTGTCATCCCGGGCAAGCGAAGCGCGACCCGGGACCTATGCGATCCATCAGTGTCGCTGAGGTGACCAATGGGTCCCGGGTCGTGCCGCTTTGCGGCCCGCCCGGGATGACAGATGTGGGAAGGGCGGCAATCGCGGCGAGTGTTGCAAATGCCCGGCTGATCGCCGACCATCGCCGTCCCGAAACTGGAGAACACCGCGCCATGTCTGCCGCCATCCGTTGGGACGCTCATTCCTGCCTGCCGCTGCTGAGCGGCATCGACATGGGCGCGCTGCGTCGGCACAAGAAGGCGGGGTTCGATTTCGTCTCGATCAATGTCGGCATGGACATGAACCCGATCGAGCAGGTGATGAAGACCATCGCCTGGTTCCGGCACTGGCTCAGCCGGCATCCCGACGAGTTCCAGCTGGTCGACACCCTGGCAGACGTGAAGGCGGCGAAAGCGGCCGGCAAGCTCGCGGTGGCGTTCGACCTCGAAGGCTCCAGGATGCTGCTCGAGGATGTCGCGATGGTCGAGGTCTATCGCGACCTCGGCGTGCGGCAGGCGCACCTCATCTATAACCGCAACAACACCGTCGGCGGCGGCTGCCACGACGAGGATACGGGCCTCACCGCCTATGGCCGCGAGGTGGTGCGCGCCATCAACGGCGCCGGCATCATGATGGACTGCTCGCACAATGGCGAGCGCACCAGCCTCGACATCATGGAGACCTCGGACAAGCCGGTGATCTTCTCCCACGCCAACGCGCGCGCCCTGATCGACCACCAGCGCAACATCACCGACCGGCAGATCGATGCCTGCGCCGCGACCGGCGGCGTCATCGGCATCAACGGCATCCGCCTGTTCCTCGGCGCCGAGGACAGGTTCGCCGAGCCGATGTCGAACCACATCGACTACATGGTGCAGCGGGTCGGCCCCGACCATGTCGGCATCGGCGTCGATATCTCGTTCGACCTCGGCTTCGACGATCATCCGAAGAACGAGGACCGCGCCTACTGGTGGCCGCCCAGCGGCCGCTACAACCGCACGCTGGTCGGCGGCGCCGGCCCGGAAGTGCTGCCGGAGATCGAGCAGAACCTGCGCAGTCGCGGCTACGCGTCGAGCGATATCGACAAGATCTTCGGCCTCAATTTCATGCGTGTCGCGGAGCAGAGCTGGAAATAGCTCACGACTTGCGGCCGCTCACCAGCACCGCCGTCATCGGAATGCCCAGCATGCCGTCGCGCTCATACTCCGCGCAGGCCGTCCGCACGGCGTCGCGGATCTTGCCCAGCGCTTCCGGCGTTTGCCGCGCCAGGATGACGGCGATGCGGACAGCGCCGGCGGTGTAGGCATCGAACAGGCCATCGGGCGACGGCACGTCCAGCCGCAGCTGCAGCTTGCCGAACGTCATGTCGGTGAAGCCCGCGCCGGCGAACAACGCGGCACATTCCTGCCGGTCGGCAAAGCGGAATAGCGGCGGGCCCTCCGGTAGCCCCACGTCCGTCGTGCCATGGGCATTGAGTGCGCCCAGCATGATGCGGTGCCCGACGCTGTCGGCCGGCGTCGCCCAGACGGTGAAGGCGAACGTCCCGCCCGGTTTCAGAACGCGCGCGACGTGGCGCAACGCCGCCTCCGGCCGCGCCAGATGCAGCAGCCCGAAATTCATCACCACCGCGTCGAACGATCGGTCCGGCTCCTCCAGGTTCTCCGCATCGTCGACCTCGAACGCGAGGCCCGGCCATTTCTGCCTGGCGAGCACGATCATCTCGGGCGCGAAATCCACGCCCAGCGGCACGCCGCCGCGCCGGCGGATGGCATCGGAGGCGTGGCCCGGCCCGCAGCACAGGTCGAGCACATGCGATCCCGCCGCGAAGGCGGCGGCATCTAATAACGGCTCGATCGCCTGCGACATCAGATGCGCCAGTTGCTGCGCGTAGCCGGCGGCGAGACGCCGCCAGCCCTCCAGCTCGACATCGTGGAAGCGGTCCAGTTCTTGTTCGGAAACCATGACGACCTCCGAAACGGCGGCGCTTCAGCCTTCGACCAGCTCGAGGATCACGCCGTTCGCCTCGTCCGGCGGCACCAGGCAGCCGCGGTCGCTGGAATGGAATGAAACGCCGGCATTCTTGAGATGCGTGACGCAACGCGCCTTGTCTGCCACCAGCATCTTCATCGAGGCGATGAATGGTATATCGGGCATCGGCTGCAGCACCATGCCGGGATAGACCTGCGGCAAGGCATCCGCCTTCATGAAGCGCAGCGCACCGGTGCCGCAGGAAACCGAGGTCATGTGGTCGGTGACCTTGATCCGCTCAGGCCCGAAGATCGGCAGGTAGCCCAATGCCGCGGTCACCGGATCGGCGCACACCACCGTCGCCGACAGCAGGCGCTGCGCGCTGTTGGAATGGGCCAGCCAGTCGGGCCGGCGAATGAGTTCCGGCGTCAGGTGATGGGTGACGAACGCGCTCACCTCCGGCGTCGATTCCGGCGGCAGGAACACCAGGCGGAATTCCGGCGTGACGGTGCCGGTCGGCAGCTCGAGGTCGCGTTTCAGCTGCTTGGGCCCGTCCGGCTTCAGCCCCGCGGCATCCAGCGCGTCGCGGCAGGCATTGGCGTCCGGCGTGGCGAAAGCGAGGCCGAGCAGGCCCTCGCGCTTCTCCAGCAGCTTGTCGAGATTGTTGCTGAACTGGCTGGGGTCGACGATGCCGAGCAGCTCGACATAGCCCTCCGCCAGCATCACGCAGTAATTGCCGGTGCCCCAGCCGATATGGCGGCCGCGCGGCGTCACCGTGAAGCCGAGCCGCGTCCAGGTGGCGCGCGCAGCCTCCAGGTCGCGTACGCCGACCAGGGTATGGTCGATCCCGGTGATGCCGCAGCTGTCGAGGGCCATCAGCCCAGCTCCAAATGAAAACCGCCGCCGAATGTAAGCCACTCGGCGGCGGTGTTGAAACTGCGTTCTTCGCGGTCGAGCTTAATGCACGTTGGCCCAGACCTTGCGCTTAACGGCATAGACCAGCAGCGTGAAGATGACCAGGAACAGGATCGCCTTGATGCCGGTCCGGTGCCGCTCCTCCAGGTTGCCCTCGGCGGCCCAGGTCAGGAAGGCAGCGATATCCTTGGCCTGCTCGTCCAGGGTCACGTCGCCGTCCGACAGCGGCGGCGGCATGGCGATCTGATGGCCCTTGAAGGCTTCGTTGTAATGCATGCCCTCCGGAACCGTGACGCCGGCCGGCGGATCCTTGTACAGGGTCATCAGGCTGTAGATGTAGTCGGCGCCGTCATGGCCGAGGAAGCCGGCGCCGGCGCGCGACTTGGCCATCAGCGACAGGTCGGGCGGCAGGGCGCCGTTGTTACCCGCGCGCGCCGCCTGCTCGTTCGGGAACGGCGCCTTGAACTGGTCGGATGGGCGCCCCGGACGCTCGAACATCTCGCCGGCATCGTTCGGGCCGTCCTGCACCTGCACCTCGGCCGCGAACGCCTTCACCTCGTCCTCGGTGTAGCCGATGTCCTGCAGGTCGCGGTAGGCGAGCAGGTTCATCGAATGGCAGCCGGCGCAGACATCCTTGTAGATGACATGGCCGCGCTTCAACTGCGCCTGGTCGAACGAGCCGAAGAAGCCATTGAAGCTCCAGCTCTGGGTGTGGACCTCGGCGTGGTGGACCGGGTTGGCCGCCACGATGCCGACGGCGGCGAGACCGGCGATGGCCGTCACGACCGCGAGAGCAATACGACGCTTCGACATCACGCCTTCTCCATCGACTTGGCGGTGGCGTGTGCCACACGCTTGCCGCCGCCCAGCACGGGCTTGCTGATCGACAGCGGCACCTGGCGCGGCGTCTCGAAGATCGAGAGCAGCGGCAGCACGATCAGGAAGTAGGCGAAGTAATAGAGCGTGCCGAGCTGCCCCAGGCGCACGATCTTGATGCCGAAGTTGCCGCTGGCGGCGTTGACGCCCCACATCTCGCCCACCGCGTTCAGCGCCTGGTCGTGCGGCATGCCCGACACTTCCGCGACGCGCGCCGTGAAGGTGTCGGCGTCCACGATCTCGAAGGTGAACGGCATCCAGTAGGATTCCGGCGCATACTTGCCGCAGAACATCAGCACCACGCAGTCGAACACCAGGATCCAGAAGAACCACTTGAACACCGGCCGGAAGGTGCCGGCGCGCACCGGCGAGCGGTCGAGCCAGGGCAGAACGAACAGGATGAGGATCGAGGCGAACATCGCCACGACACCGAGCAGCTTGTCCGGGATCGAGCGCAGGATCGCGTAGAACGGCAGGTAGTACCATTCCGGCACGATGTGCTCCGGCGTCGACAGCGGGTTGGCGAGCTCGTAGTTCACCGGATCGCCCAGCGCGTTCGGCGCCCAGAACACCCAGAAGGCATAGAACATCATGAAGATGCCGAGGCCGAACATGTCCTTCACCGTGTAGTACGGATGGAAGGGGATGGTGTCCTGCTGGCCCTTGGTGTCGATGCCGAGCGGGTTGTTCGAGCCGAAGCGGTGCAGCGCCATGATGTGCACGATCACCACTGCCAGGATCACGAACGGCAGCAGGAAGTGCAGCGCGAACATCCGGTTCAAGGTCGGATTGTCGACCGAGAAGCCGCCCCACAGCAGCGTCACGATGTCGTCGCCGATCACCGGCACGGCGGAGAACAGGTTGGTGATGACGGTGGCGCCCCAGAAGCTCATCTGGCCCCAGGGGAGCACGTAGCCCATGAACGCCGTCGCCATCATCAGCAGGTAGATCAGCACGCCCAGCTGCCACAGCAGCTCGCGCGGCGCCTTGTAGGATCCGAAATAGAGGCCGCGGAAGATGTGGATGTAGACGACGATGAAGAACATCGACGCGCCGTTCATGTGGAGATAGCGCAGCAGCCAGCCCCAGTTGACGTCGCGCATGATGCGCTCGACCGAGTTGAAGGCGTGGTCGACGTGCGGCGTGTACTGCATCGCGAGGATGAGGCCGGTCACGATCATGACGATCAGCATGAAGCCGGCGAGCGAGCCGAAGTTCCACCAGTAGTTCAGGTTCTTCGGCGTCGGATACTCGTACGCCTCGTGATGCAGGTAGCTGAAGATCGGCAGGCGATGGTCGATCCAGCGGATGACCGGGTTCTTGAAGACGGGAGCAGCCATGATTCTCTCTCCTCCCTTAGCCGATCTTCACGAGGGTGTCGGATTCGAAGGTGTATTGCGGCACCTCCAGGTTGGTCGGCGCAGGACCGCGGCGGATGCGGCCGGACGTGTCGTATTCCGAGCCGTGGCACGGGCAGAACCAGCCGCCATACTGGCCGCGCGGCTCCGACGGCTTCTGGCCCTGCGGCACGCAGCCGAGGTGGGTGCACACGCCGACCACGATCAGCCATTCCGGCTTCTCGACGCGCTGGTCGTCGGGCTGCGGATCGCGCAGGGTGTTGATGTCCACGCCCTCCGCGGTCTTGATCTCTTCCGGGGTGCGATGGCGGATGAAGACCGGCTTGCCGCGCCATTTCACGGTGATCGCCTGCCCGACCTCGATCTGCGAGATGTCGACCTCGGTGGAGGCCAGCGCCAGCACGTCCTGGGACGGGTTGAGGCTGCTGATGATCGGCCAGGCTACTGCCGCGGCGCCGAAAACCGCCGTGGTGTTGACCAGCAAATTGATGAAGTCGCGACGGGTGCCGGAAGCCGACCCGCCATGCGTGGTATCCGCCATTAGAATCATCCCTTAACCGGCCGCCTTCCCCGGATCCGCGGAGCCCCTGGACCGGCTCGGCTGAAGCCTCGACAAGTCCAATTTTCCCGGCGGGTCGGCGACCCTTGTTCGTTGGGTGCCGCCTTATATCACGCGCCTAGGAGGCTGCCCCCGCACCGAATTGCGACAAGTCGCCGCATTGGACGGAAAGCTCGGTGCCTGGCGGTTCCAACTGGCTTCACCCCGGCGGCCGGTATAATGGAAAAGCCCTTGATTTGCAAAGGATCAGGCTCGCCATGCGGCTTGCGCTCTACCAGCCCGACATCCCGCAGAATACGGGTGCGATCCTTCGTCTCGCCGCCTGCTTCGGGCTGCCGGTCGACGTGATCGAGCCCTGCGGATTCGCGTTCGACGACCGCCGCATGCGGCGCGCCGGGATGGACTACCTCGACCATGTGGAGCTGCATCGCCATCGCTCCTGGGAGGCATATCGCGCAGCTCGTGAACCGGGACGGCTCGTCCTGCTGACCACCAAGGCCGCCGTGCCGCACACCGAGGTCCGGTTCGAGGCGTCCGATTCGCTGCTGCTGGGGCGCGAGAGCGCGGGCGTGCCGGAAGACGTGCACGCTGCCGCCGATATCCGCATACGGATCCCGATGCGCGCGGGCCTCAGATCACTTAACGTGGCGATGGCGGCGGCGATCGTCGCGGGCGAAGCGATGCGGCAACTGGGGTATCCCGAGTCATGAGCGCCTATCCGGCGGACCACAAGCAACAGGCCAGCGCCTGGTTTGAGCAGCTGCGCGACCGGATCTGCGCCGCCTTCGAGCGGCTGGAAGATGAGCTCGCCGCCACGCGCCACCGCGATTTGCCCGCCGGCCGGTTCCAGCGCACCTCCTGGAAGCGCCCCGACCCGAGCGGCGGCGATGGCGGCGGCGGCACCATGTCAGTGATGAAGGGTCGCGTGTTCGAGAAG
>Ga0081538_10004200_pt1 | contig 13360 bp, 14 predicted proteins | sample TabmetS5T2R1_FD_71022 | JGI IMG/M metagenome (GOLD analysis project Ga0081538, IMG submission 71022) | Tabebuia heterophylla rhizosphere microbial communities from the University of Puerto Rico - S5T2R1 | ecosystem: Host-associated > Plants > Roots > Rhizosphere ...
CCCGCCGCGGCAGGGCCGCGCCGGGCTCCTCGGGCTGCTCGCGATCGCACGGCGCGAGCCGCAGCTGGACGGCGGCGGGCCCACCTCGCTGGGGGAGGCGCTCGCCCGCACCGGCCGGTTCGCCTCCAGCCGCGCGCTGATCTTCGTGGTGAGCGACTTCCGCGGCCCGCGGGACTGGCGCTCGAGCCTGATCGAGCTGGCCGGCAGGCACGACGTGGTCGCGGTGGAGATCCGCGACCAGCGCGAGCAGGAGCTGCCCGACGTCGGCGAGCTGTGGCTGGTCGACCCGGAGACCGGACGCCAGCTCCGCGTGGACACCAGCCGCCGCCGGCTGCGCGAGCGGTTCGCGGCCGCGGCCGCCGCCGAGCGCGAGGAGCTGGCCGCCGAGCTGCAGAAGGCCGGCGCCGACCACGTCGTGCTGTGGACCGGCGGCGACTGGCTGCGCACCTTCGCCGGGTTCCTCCGTCACCGAGGGGTCGGCCCCAACGGCGCCGCGCGGGGCGCGGCGCTCGCCAGGTGGGGCGCGGTCCGATGACCGCGCAGTGGCCCGGGCTGCTCTGGGCGCTGCTGCTCGTCCCCGTCGCGCTGGCCGCCTACCTGTTCGCGCAGCGTCGCCGGTCCGGCTACGCGGTGCGCTTCACCAACCTCGACCTGCTCGCCAACGTGGTCACCCGCTCCCCCGGCTGGCGCCGGCACCTGCCGCCGGCGCTCTACCTGCTCGCCCTGACCGGCCTGCTCACCAGCCTCGCCAGGCCCCAGGCGGTCACGCTGGTGCCCAAGGAGCAGGCCACGGTCATGCTGGTGATGGACGTGTCCGGCTCGATGAACGCCACCGACGTCCAGCCGACCCGCATGGTCGCCGCGCAGCAGGCGGCGACCACCTTCGTGGAGGAGCTGCCGGAGAAGCTCCGCGTCGGGGTGGTGTCGTTCGCCAGCACCGCCCAGACCCTCACCCGGCCCACCATCGACCGGGCCGCCGTCTACGAGGCGATCGCCACGCTGCACGCCGAGGGCGCCACGGCGATGGGCGACGGCATCGAGCGCGCCCTCGACGTCAAACGGCCGTCGGGCTCCGGGGCCTCCACCAGCGGGATGCAGCCGGCGCCGACCCCGGCCGTGCCGCAGGCGGGCGACAACAACGTGCCGCTGGTGGTGCTGCTGTTGTCCGACGGCGCCAACACCCAGGGCCGGACCCGGCCGATGGACGCCGCCAGCCACGCCAAGGCGCTGGGGGTGCCGGTGTACACCATCGCGCTCGGCACCGACCAGGGCATGGTCGACGTGCCCAACGAGACCGGCCAGCTGCAGCGGGTCCCGGTCCCGCCCGACGAGCTCACCCTCCAGCGGATCGCCGACGTCACCGGCGCGCGGTTCTTCGCCGCCCCCAGCAGCAAGGAGCTCAAGAGCATCTACCGCGAGCTCGGCTCCAAGATCGGCTTCGTCAAGGAGCGGCAGGAGGTGACGGTGGTGTTCGCCGCCGCGGGCCTGCTGTTCATGGTGGCCGGGGTCGCCTTCTCGCTGGCCTGGTTCAGCCGGTTCCCGTAAGCCCGTCGCCCGAAAGCCCGTCGCCCGGGTCGAGGAGCTCATCGGCGGCGCCCGCGCCGGCCCGGTCCAGCTCGGTGGCGTGGCCGGCGGCGTCGGCGAGGCGGCCGTCGAAGCGGTCCAGCCGGTGCGCGGCATCCTCCCAGCGTCCCCTCGCCCGGGCGAGGTGCCGGCCGGCCAGCTCGAAGTCCCTGCGGAAGCCGTCCAGCTCGCCCCGCAGGGTCGCGAGCGCGTCCAGCATGCGGCGGGCGTTCTCCTCGACGCGCAGGCCCCGCAGGCCGACGCCGATGGAGATCAGGTAGGCGTACAGGGTGGTCGGGGAGGTCGGGAACACGCGGCGCTCCATCGCGTAGCGCCAGCACGAGTCGCCGGGGGGCTCCTCGCGGAGGAACTCGTAGAAGACCGCCTCCGACGGCAGGTAGCAGAGGGCGAAGTCGTAGGTGCCCTCGTCGGGACGGATGTACTTGTCGGCGATGGCGTCCACGTGGCGGCGGGCGTCGCGCACGAACGCGCGCCGGTGCAGCATGCGGGCCGGCTCGCCGTCGGCGGTGGTGCTCATCCGGGCGAAGGCCTCCAGCGGGAACTTGGAGTCGACCGCCACCATGGCGTCGCCGATCAGCAGGACGGCGTCGACCCTCGCCCCGGAGCGGAACGCGTGCTGGGTCCGGTAGGCGCCGCCGGGCAGGCCCTGGGCGAGGAGCTGCTCGAGCAGCAGCTCGCCGAGGGCGCCGCGGGCCTGGGGCGGCCGCAGCAGGTCCTCCAGACGGGCCAGGTCACGGGCCTGCTCCAGGACCCGCTCGGCGACCCCGGCGACCACGGCGACGCGCTCGCGCACCTCGGCGGCGGTGTCGGCGGCCCGCGACTGGGCGTGCTGGACGCCGTCGAGCCCCAGGTACAGGCGCCGGTCGAGGTCCACCAGGCGCCGGTCGAGGCTGTCGGAGATGCCGGCCAGGCGCCGGTCCAGCTGGCCGCCGGCCAGCCACCCGCCGCCGGCGCCGCGGCCCAACCGCCCGGCGAGCACCCCCACCAGCGCGCCGGCCAGCAGCGCGATCGCGACCGCCTGCCAGCCCACCGCCACCCCTTCCGGTCGGGGTCCGAGTTGGGCGGGACGCTACACATAGGGTGCGACACCGCCAGCACAGCGGCCCGCAGGCGGGCCGACCTCCCTGCCGGCTGGGCCGTCGTCAGTTACAGGCCGAGACGCCCAGGGAGGGCGGGGCGTGGGGGCCGGCCATGGCCGTCGCCGCGGCGAGCAGCGCCGGGGTGGTGTCGGTGACCGCGAACCACGCCGGGGCCGGCCTTGAGCACGCCGGTGCTACGCTCGGCCCCTCGCAGGCACGGAGGGTCCGGGAACCCCGAGGGGATGCCCCGGTGGATCAGGCCAGGCCCGACCAGGAGGACGAGACGCATGGAGGTCAAGCTCGGGGTCACCTACAGCCCGAAGGAGCTCGTGGTCGAGGTCGAGCAGTCGGCCGACGAGGTCGCCGGCCTGGTCGAGGCGGCGATGTCCAGCAAGGGCAAGGTGCTGTGGCTGGCCGACGCCAAGGGCCGGCGGATCGGCGTGCCGACCGACAAGCTGGCCTACGTTGAGGTCGGCGAGGAGCACCCCGACAAGCGGGTCGGCTTCAGCTCGATGTAGCCCCCTGATCGGGTTCGCGCATCGCCGCTACGCCCGCTCTGATCCCGGCCGCCCGCCGCCCGTCATGGCAACGCGCGAACCCGATCACTCGAAGTCGCGGTGGTAGGTGATGCCGTGGCGGCCGACCTCGACCACCGAGACCCCGGGCACCCCGGAGGAGCGCCGACCCGCCTCGGTGTAGGCGCTGGTCCACTCCGTCATGACCGCGCTGTCGTCGTGGGCCTGGCGCTTGACGGTCAGCTCCACCGGGCCGCGGACCGCGAAGTAGCTGGCCAGGAAGGTGCGGATGTCGTCGCGGCCGTGGTGGGCGACGTTGTCCGGCTCGTAGTAGACCCCGTCGGGCGCGTACAGCGCCGCGGCGGCGTCCGCGTCGGCCTTCGCGTGGGCCTGGCGGAGCGCTTCGTAGACCTCGGCCGGGCTGGCCACCGGTTGCGACCTCCTGCGGGACGTGGGAACGCGAAGGTTACCGTACCGAGCGCGGTAGCATAGGCTGTCCTTTCCGGGGGGAACGGGGACCGTGAGGGGGTCGCTGAGCATGGCAGCCAGGCTGGTCGAGTGCGTTTCCTGCGGCACCATGGTCGAGGCGGGCGAGGCCACCGCGGACGCCGAGCAGCCAGCCGACCTGCTGCTGGAGCAGGCGCCGGAGCTGGTCAGGTTCTACTGCCCCGAATGCTGGGACGAAGGCGCCGCCGGATGATGCCGTCGCACCCGCTGCTCGAGGAGGTGGACCCCGCCGGCCTGGCCGCGGCGCTGGCCGGCGAGGACCCGCCGCTGCTGGTGGACGTCCGCACCGGCGCCGAACGGTCGGTCGCGCTGATCGACCCGTCGCTGCACCTCGGCCTCGACCGGTTCGTCGAACGCGCCCCCGCCGAGGTCCCCAGGGACCGCGACGTCGTCGTGTACTGCCACGTCGGCGCCCGCAGCGCCCAGGCGGCGGTCTGGCTGAAGGCGAACGGCTGGCCGCGGGTCCGCAGCCTGGCCGGCGGCATCGACGCCTGGAGCGAGCAGGTCGACCCGGGCGTGGCGCGGTACCGGTAGCATGGACCGTTGAGCCGACGCAAGCCCCACCAACAGGAGGTTGGTCTGAGTCCCACGTCACAAGCCCGAACCCCCCCACCCACCGAGCACAGCTTCGCCGACCTCGGCGCCACCGCGACCACCCTGACGTCGCTGGCCAGGGTCGGCATCGAGCATCCCTTCCCCATCCAGACCCTCTGCCTGCCGCTGGCCCTCGCCGGCGTCGACCTGATCGGGCAGGCGCGCACCGGGACCGGCAAGACGCTGGCCTTCGGCATCCCGATCGTCCAGGAGGTCGACCCCGAGCAGGCCGAGGTGCAGGCGCTGGTGGTCGTCCCCACCAGGGAGCTCTGCCTGCAGGTCGCCAGCGACATCGACACCGCCGGCCGCGACGCCGGCGTGCGGGCGGTGGCGATCGTGGGCGGCCGCCCGATGGGCCCCCAGATCGTCGCGCTGACCGAGGGCGCCCAGGTCGTGGTCGGCACCCCCGGGCGCCTGCTCGACCACCTGCGCCAGGGCCACCTGCACCTGGACGCGCTGCGGATCCTGGTGCTCGACGAGGCCGACGAGATGCTCGACCTCGGCTTCCTGCCGGACGTGGAGGCGCTGATCGCGGCCACGCCGGCGCACCGGCAGACGATGCTGTTCTCGGCCACCATGCCGAAGGCGGTGGTGGCGCTGGCCCGCCGCTACGCCAAGCGGCCGACCTTCGTCCACGCCGAGCCCGAGGGCGAGCAGGCCACCGTCCCCGCCACCAGGCAGCTGTTCTTCCGGGTCCACCCGCTGGACCGCTTCCAGGTCCTCTGCCGCATCCTCGACGCGCCCGCCCGCGACCGCGTGGCGGTGTTCCGGCGCACCAAGCGGGGCGTCGACCGTACCATCAAGGGCCTGCTCGAGCACGGCTACCGCGCCGGCGCGCTGCACGGGGACATGCCGCAGGTGATCCGCGAGCGGGTCATGCGCCAGTTCCGCAAGGGCAAGCTGGACGTGCTGGTCTGCACCGACGTGGCCGCCCGCGGCCTGGACATCGCCGGCCTCTCCCACGTCATCAACTACGACACCCCCGAGGACGACCGCGCCTACGTGCACCGGATCGGCCGCACCGGCCGGGCCGGCGCCGCCGGCGTCGCGGTCACGTTCGTGGCCTGGAACGAGGAGGCCACCGCCGACCTGATCCGGCGCCGCCTGGAGCTCACCGACGAGCCCGTGCACGAGGTCTACTCCACCAGCCCGCTGCTGACCGAGCTGTTCGACCTGCCGACGGTCGAGGACGCGGCGGCGGCCCGCGCGGCCGCCAGCCCCGCCGGCGGCCGGGAGCCGGCCGGGCAGGCTGGCGCCCGGCAGGCCGACGCCCCGGCGCGGCGGCGGTCCCGCACCGCGGCCCGGCGCCGGCGGCGCCGTCGGATCGACGCTCCGCAGACCGGCGCCGTGGCCGCCGGCGAGCGGCGCCCCTCGGCCGCGACCGGCTGAGCGCCCGGGGCCGCGGCCCCGGGCACCCGCCCGGCCGGGAATCACCGCTGGCCGGGCGGGGTTGACAGACCAAGGAGTGGCGGTCTCGCCCCCGGCGACGAAGTGAGGTTCCCCCTGGTGGACCTGGCAAGCTTCGAAGCAACCGCCGTCCCGCACATGAACGCCTTGCACGACGCCGCCCTGCGGCTGGCCGGAGACCCCGCCACCGCCCAGGACCTGACCCAGGAGACCTTCCTGCGGGCCCTGCGCTCCTTCGACACCTTCAAGCCGGGGAGCAACATCCGGGCGTGGCTGCTGCGCATCCAGTACAACCTGTTCTGCACCCAGTACCGCCGGGGGCGCCGCATGCCGCTGGTCTGGCTGGACGAGGGCGACGACGACCCGGCGCTGGACCTGCCCAGCTTCGAGCCCGGCCCGGAGGAGCAGACCATCCGCGAGCTGGACCGCGAGGCCGTCCGCCGGGCGATCGCGCGGCTTCCGGAGGACTTCCGCATGGCGGTGACCCTGGTCGACATCCACGGCCTGTCCTGCGGCGAGGCGGCCATGGTCATGGACGTCCCGCGCGGCACCATCCTGTCCCGCCTGCATCGCGCCCGCCGGCGCCTGGAGGCGATGCTGCTGCCGGAGCTCGGAAGGGTGCAGGCCGATGACCTGTGAGGAGTTCCAGGTCCGGCTGACGGCGCTCAGCCTGGGCGAGCTGGAAGCGGCCGAGGCGGCCGCCGCCCGCGAGCACGTCGCCCACTGCTCCGAGTGCGCCTCCGGGGTCCTGCTCGACCGCCAGCTCACCGCGCTGCTGCGCGCCTCGGCGGTGCCCGCCCCCGAGGCGGTCCGGGACGCGGTCCTGACCGCGCTGCGCGCCGAGGCCTCGGGGACCACGGACCGTGCGGCGGCCGCCGGGACGCCGGCACAGGGCGCACCGCGCGCCGCCGAGCCGGCCGCCCCCCGGTCGCGCCGCCGCCACTGGCTGGCGCTGGGCCTGGCGGCGCTCGCCGCCGCCGCCGTGCTGGCGGTCGCGGTGCTGCTGGTGCCGGCGCCCGACACGGGCAGCCCGCTGGCGGCCGCCTGGAGGAGCTACCACCGGGCGCCGGTCGCGGCGGGGACCGCGCCGGGCGAGCAAACCGCCGAGCGGTTGTACGCCGTGATCGGGCCGGCCGCCCACACCCCCGACCTCAGCGGCGTCGGCCTGCGGGCCATCGGCTGGGACGCCCGCACCCTCGCCGGGCACCTGGCGGTGGTCGCCGAGTACCGCGACGCGGAGGGCAGGCGCTACAGCCTCATGCGCTGGCGGGGCGGGCTGCCCCGGATGGCGCACGCCCCCGGTGAGGACGACGACCAGCTGGAGGTCTACCGCTGGGGCCGGCACGCCAGCGCCTGGTGGGAGGCTGACGGGGTGGTCTGGTGCCTGATCGGCACCGTCGACGACGGCTCCCTCCACCGGGTCGCCGAGCGCCTCCCCGGGGAATCGTAGCCGGCCGGTCGGACCTGCAGCTCACCTCCGGAACCAGCTACACCGTCGAGGTCCGCAACCAGGACGGCGCCGAGCACAACTTCACCTTCGAGCAGGCGGGCGCCGACCAGGACGTCGCCGCGGGCGAGGACGCCAAGGTGACCTTCACGGCGCCGGCGGCCGGCAGCTACGCGTTCCTCTGCAAGCTCCACCCGACGCAGATGAAGGGGACCGTCACGGTCGCCTGAGGTCTTCAAAGGTTTTCCGGCTCCAGGAAATACCGGGGGGCGGTGCGGCGTTGTAGCGGGCGTGACGCACCACCCTGAACCTGGAGACCACATGCCTGAGCTGTCGACCGAGACCCTTCCCCTCCTGCCGTTGACCAGCGGGGTCGTGCTCCCCGGCATGGTCGTGACCGCAACCCTCGAGACGCCGGAGTCGCGCGCCGCGGCCAGCGCCGCCAACGACGCCAGCGGCCAGCTGCTGCTGGTGCCGCGGGTCGACGGCCGCTACGCCCGCGTGGGCACGGTGGCCAAGGTCGAGAACGCCGGCGAGCTGCCCAACGGCCAGCTCGCGATCGTCGTGCGCGGCCTGAGCCGGGCCCGCATCGGCGCCGGCGTGGCCGGCACCGGCAACGCCACCTGGGTCGAGGTCGAGCAGGTCACCGACCTGCCCGCCAGCGAGCGGGCCATCCAGCTCGCCCGCGAGTACCGCGCGGTGGTCGAGAGCATCCTCGAGTCCCGCGGCGCCCAGCAGGTCGCCGAGCTGCTGCGCGGCATGACCGACCCCGGCCAGATCGCCGACACCGCCGTCTACTCCCCCGACCTCTCCTTCGAGCAGAAGGTCGAGGTGCTGGAGGCCGTCGACGTCGAGCAGCGGCTCGAGAAGGTCCTCGCCTGGGCGCGCGACACCCTCGGCGAGGTCGAGCTGAAGGACCGCATCCGCAAGGACGTCTCCGAGGGCATGGAGAAGACCCAGCGCGAGTTCATCCTCCGCCAGCAGCTCGCCGCCATCCGCAAGGAGCTCGGCGAGGGCGAGGACGGCGAGGGCGTCGTCGAGACCTACCGCAAGGCGGTCGAGGACGGCAAGATGCCCGAGGCGGTCCGGGCGGCGGTCGAGCGCGAGATCGGCCGGCTGGAGCGCACCAGCGAGCAGAGCCCGGAGCACGGCTGGATCCGCACCTGGCTCGACACCATGACCGAGCTGCCGTGGGGCCAGAAGTCCGAGGACACCCTCGACATCCCCGAGGCGCGGCGCGTCCTGGACGCCGACCACACCGGCCTGGAGGACGTCAAGGACCGCATCCTCGAGTACCTGGCCGTGCGCAAGCTGCGCCGCGAGCGCGGCCTGGCCGACCAGGGCGGCCGCGGCGCCGGCGCGATCATCGCGCTGGTGGGCCCGCCCGGGGTCGGCAAGACCTCCCTGGGCGAGTCGGTCGCCAGGGCCATGGGCCGCAAGTTCGTCCGGGTCGCCCTCGGCGGCATCCGCGACGAGGCCGAGATCCGTGGCCACCGCCGCACCTACGTGGGCGCGCAGCCGGGCCGCATCGCCCGCGCCATGAAGGAGGCCGGGACCATGAACCCGGTGTTCCTGCTGGACGAGGTCGACAAGGTCGGCGCGGACTGGCGCGGCGACCCCTCCTCGGCGCTGCTCGAGGTGCTGGACCCCGCCCAGAACCACTCCTTCCGCGACCACTACCTCGAGGTCGAGCTGGACCTGTCGGACGTGCTGTTCATCGCCACCGCCAACGTGGTCGAGACGATCCCCGGCCCGCTGCTCGACCGCATGGAGGTCGTCCGGCTGGACGGCTACACCGAGGACGAGAAGCTGGCCATCGCGCGCGACCACCTGCTCGCCCGCCAGGTCGAGCAGGCCGGGCTGCGGCCCGACGAGGTGATCGTCACCTCCGACGCCCTGCGCACGATCGTCGGCGACTACACCCGCGAGGCCGGCGTCCGGAACCTCGAGCGGGAGCTCGGCAAGCTGCTGCGCAAGGCGGCCACCCGCATCACCGCCGGCGAGGCGGCCACCCCGCTGGCGGTCGACGCCGGCGAGGTCCGCGGCTACCTCGGTCGCCAGAAGTTCTTCTTCGAGGCGGCCGACCGCACCTCGGTGCCCGGCGTGGCCACCGGCCTGGCGGTCACCGGCACCGGCGGCGACGTGCTGTTCGTGGAGGCCAGCGTGATGGACGGCGAGCAGGGGCTGACCCTCACCGGGCAGCTCGGCGACGTGATGAAGGAGTCGGCCACCATCGCCCTCTCCTACGTCCGCGCCCACGCCGAGCAGCTGGGCATCGACGACCCCGAGATCGCCAGGCGCCGCTACCACCTGCACGTGCCGGCCGGTGCCGTGCCCAAGGACGGCCCCAGCGCCGGCGTGACCATGACCACCGCGCTCGCCAGCCTGCTGAGCGGCCGGCCGGTCAGGTCCGAGGTCGGCATGACCGGCGAGGTCACCCTGCAGGGTCGGGTCCTGCCCATCGGCGGCGTCAAGCAGAAGGTGCTGGCCGCCCACCGGGCCGGCCTCAAGGAGGTCATCCTGCCCGAGCGCAACGGCGACGACCTCGAGGACGTGCCCGAGTCGGTCAGGGAGCAGATGACCTTCCACCTGGCCAGCGAGATCGGCGAGGTCCTGGACCACGCGCTGGTGCGCGCCGTCGCTCCCGCGGAGCCGGCGGTCGCCTGACCTCCCAGCCGTTGCCGAGGGGCCGGCGGTCGCCTGACCGCCGGCCCCTCGCGTCGCTACTGGAGGTAGCCCTCGACGGTGCCTTCGGGGCGGACCTGGGCGTCGTCGGGGTCGAGGCCCGCTTCGCGGCGGGCGCGGCGCTGGCGGAGCAGGTCCCAGCACTGGTCGAGCTGGACCTCGAGCTGGCGGAGGCGGTCCTGCTGCCCCTCGTCCAGGCCGCCGGAGCTGGCCTCGCGCTCCAGCGAGTGCTCCTCCTCGACCAGGGCGCCGATCCGGCCGAGCAACTGCCTGTCGTCCATCCCGCTCTCCTCGGTCGTGGTCGTCATGCCGATGATGCCGCCGCCGCCTCCGGGCGGCCACCCCCGCCGGCCGCCTCCAGCCGGGCCAGCAGCGCCGCGCCGTCGGCCAGCACCGCCTCGGCGTCGGCGGGCTGGGCCGTGTCGCGCTCGGCGTCCGCCATCACCAGGCGGACGTGCCTGGCCACCGCCGCCCGCCGCGCCGGGTCGGCAGACACCCGCTCGCCGGCGGTGCCGAGCAGCCGCAGCAGCGCGCGGGCCACGCCCGGCTCCTTGGCGCCGTTGCGGCGGATCTGCGCGGTGGCGAGCCGCAGGTAGTCGGCGAAGCCGGGGAACGGCACCGCCACGCGCAGGGCCCCGGCGGCGTCGCGGACCAGGCGGTCGCCGAGCCGGCGGCCCGCCAGCGTGTGGATGATGACCGTCAGGTGCTGCAGCGCCTGGACGCCGGTGTAGGGGTCGTTGATCGCCGGGGACAGCGCCTTGTTGGCGATGTCGGCGAGCTGGCGGATGCCGAAGGCGACGTCCTGGAGCATGGTCCGCTCGATGCCGATCTCGACGGCGTGGTCCAGCGGCTCCGCCAGGCCGTCCGGGTCCGGCGGGCGGCCGTCCGCGGCGGCGCGCCAGGCCCAGGCCAGCGGCGTGCCGGCGACCACGTGGTCGCCGACCGCCGCGGCGAGCCGGACCACCACGTCCTGGTCCAGCGCCACCGCCAGGAGCGCGTCCAGGTCCACCGCCTGCAGGTACCCGGACCGCCTGGCGGCCACCGCGACCGCCCCGGCGGGCGGTTCGGGCGCCAGCTCCTCGGCGCCGGGGGCCCGCACCCCGTCGGGGTAGGTGTCGTCGATCACCGCCAGGGTCTCGCGCTCGACCCCGGCCATGATGGTGTCGATCTGGATGGAGCGGGCGATGTGGTGGATGAAGTAGACCAGCGCGGCGAGGCTGAGCAGGGCGAGGAACAGCGCCCCGGACACCGCCAGCCGCGGCACGAACTCGCCCTGGCCGCCGGCCCGCGCGCCGACGGTGTGCAGCCCGGCGGTGGCGTAGGCGAAGGTGCTGACGAAGGTGCTGAGCACGACCTGGTTGCCGCGGTCGCGGAGGAAGTTGCGCAGCAGCCGCGGGGAGAACTGGGTCGAGGCGATCTGCAGGGCCACCACGGTGAGGGTGAACACCAGGCCGGTCACGGTGATCATCGTGGCCGACACCACGACCAGCAGGTCCCTGGCGTCGGCGGCGGTGCCCTGGAACAGCAGCGGCCCCAGCCACGTCGACTCGCCGACCTCGACGGTCGCCAGCGCCGCGCCCGCCGCCAGCGAGCAGAGCACCGACGCCGCCGGCAGCACCCAGAGCGCGCCGCGCAGGCGGTCCCAGCTGGCCCCTCGCCGGGTCGGTCGCCGCAAGATCCCTCCTGAGGACGGTACCGCCGAACCTCCGACGAGCGTAGTGCATCTGCCGGTGGGCGGGGTGGGTCCCGCCCTGGTCGCGTCCTAGGCGTCCTGCGGCTGGGCGTCGCCGCGGCCGGCGCGGGCGGCCTCGATCACCCGCCGCATGCTCGACTGCCGCCAGGGGGCGCGGGTCGGGCGGTCGCCGAACAGGTCCGCGGCGGCCCCGGCGAGGCCCTCCGGCGTCCAGCGGCCGGGGTGCTCCCGGCTGGCCACCACGTGCCAGCCCTCGTACAGCTCGAGCAGGCCGCCGGTGATGCCGAGCACCTGCCCGGAGACCTCGGCGGCGTCCTCCGACAGCAGCCAGACCACCACCGGGGCGACGTTGGCGGGGTCCAGCGGGTCGAACTCGCCCGGGAAGGTGAGGTCGCCGAAGGCGCCCTCGGTCATCCGCGTCCGCGCCCCCGGCGCGATCGCGTTGACCCGCACCCCGTAGCGGGCCAGCTCCAGCGCGGTGATCACGGTGAAGGCGGCGACGCCGGCCTTGGCGGCGCCGTAGTTCGACTGGCCCAGGTTGCCGAGGATGCCGGAGGTGGAGGTGGTGTTGACGATCGCCCCCGGCCGGCCCTCCCGCTTCCACCAGGCGGCGGCGTGCCTGGTCATGCAGAAGGTGCCCCGCAGGTTGACGCGGACGACCAGGTCGAACTCGTCCGGGCCGAGGTTGAACACCATGCGGTCGCGGAGCACGCCGGCGTTGTTGACCACCCCGTCCAGCCCCCCGAAGGCCTCCACGGCGGCCTCGACCAGGCGGCCCGCGGCGTCGAAGTCGGCCACGTCCAGGTCGAGGGCGACGGCCTGGCCGCCCTCGGCGGCGACGGCCGCGGCGGTCTCGGCGGCGCCGGCGAGGTCGTCGACCACCACCCGGGCGCCGGCCCGTGCGCACGCCAGCGCCTCCTCGCGGCCGATCCCCTGCCCGGCCCCGGTGACCACCACCACCTTGCCGTCGAGCACGCCCATCCTGGTTTCCCTCCACCCGTCCTCGTCGTCGCCCGGCCTGGCCATCTTTCGCCGTGCGGGCCCCGACCGCCAGCGGATAGGATCCCCGGCGATGCGCCTTCGAGTCCTCCAGCCGACCCTGCAGCTGATCCTGCTCGCCGCGGTCGTGGGCGCCTGTGCGGCGCCGCAGGACCGCAGCGGGCAGGCGGCGCCCGCGGCCCCGGCCGCCACCGCGACCACCACGGCCGCCGCCCCGAAGAACCCCCCGGCCGGCGCCCTGCCGCCCGGGATGCTCGCCGCCGAACGGCGCCGGCCGGCCCCACCGCTGCGGGTGACCGCGTTCGACGGCCGCGGCGTCGACCTGGAGCGCTCCCGGGGACGGCCCGTGGTGGTGAGCTTCTTCGAGTCCTGGTGCCCGATCTGCGAGGTGGAGCAGCCCGACCTGTCGCGGGTGGCCGCCGAGCACGCCGGGCGGGTCGACTTCGTCGGCGTCTCCTACCACGACACGGTCGCCGCCGGCCGCGCCTACCAGCGCCGCTTCGACGTTCCCTACCCGCTGGCCAACGACGCCAGCGGGCGGACCTGGGCCGCCTGGCGGGTGCCGTACCAGCCGGTGGTGGTGCTGGTCGACAAGCAGGGCCGGATCGCCGAGCGCTTCGACGGCGGGACCACCGGTGGGACCCTCCGCGCCCACCTGGCCTACCTGGTCGACGAGTGACTCCGGACCGCGCGACGGGAGGGTCCATGCCGGGGGGTGAGGACGGACGGCAGCGCGACATCGAGCAGCTCCGGCGGGCCCTGCGTGCACGGCGGGCACGGCTGGGACCGGGCCCGCCCCCCCCCCCCGCCCCCCCGGGGGGCCGGGCCGGGGGGGGGCGGGGGGGGGCGC